>Ga0302196_10005725_pt1 | contig 11079 bp, 10 predicted proteins | sample II_Bog_N1_3_FD_198794 | JGI IMG/M metagenome (GOLD analysis project Ga0302196, IMG submission 198794) | Peat permafrost microbial communities from Stordalen Mire near Abisko, Sweden - II_Bog_N1_3 | ecosystem: Environmental > Terrestrial > Soil > Wetlands > Peat | place: Sweden: Abisko...
ACGGAGAGTCCGAGGTCGTCACGCCACGGAGGATACATGCAAGGGAGACGGCGCGGGCGGACGTCATAGCGCCTGGACGACGACCGAGCGTCGGTCGATGTTCGCCGAGACGGTGTCGGTCGACACTGCGAACTGGAGTGCGAACGTGTGAGGACCGGCGATCAGCGGCGTCGGGTGCTCGCCTCCGGCTGCCCCGACGAGGAACGTCGCCGAGACGTCGCCACCGACCGACGTCGCGTCGTTGGCGTTCGATAGTGCGATCGCAGCGATCGGGGCGTCGCCGTCGATCGACAGCCCGCAATAGATCGTCTCGCCGCCGGGGTACGTGTTCGGCTGCATGTTCGCCGAGACGGTCACGATCGCTGCTCCCCGGTGCCCGATCACGGCGGAGACGGAGCACGGGTTGGCGGTATCGCCATAGGTCGACGAGGCGTAGGTGTCCGAGTCGAGGACCGTCGCCGCGTAGATCCCGAACCCCGGGTCAGGGTTGATCGAGCCGATCGACCACAGGTCGGAGGCGACGGCGAAGCAGATCACGGTATCGCCGACGACCGGCGGGAGCCCGACGTAGCGGACCCCGGCGTTGGTCGATGCGGACCCCTGCTGCTGGACGGTGATCGACGGCGGCGGACCGGCCTCGACCGCGGTCACGACGGCCCACACGACCTGCGGGATATGTAGCGCCGAGATCGCCTCGGCGACAGCCTTGCGGATCGCGGCGGAGACGGCGGCGGCGGACGTGCTCATACCTGGGACCACACTCGACGGCCGGTCATCGTCTGCTCCGTCGCGTACGACAGCGGCACGGCGAGCTGGTCGATGACGTATCGCTGCGAGCCGTCGAGCCCGACACGCGTCCGGACGACCTCGATCACGTCCTCGACGTCGAGCGCCGGGTTGCTCCGGATCTTGAGCGGGAGCGTCTCGATCGACCCGAGAGCGGCGAGCCCGGCGGACTGAGCGATCGCTGCTGCCTGGGGGTCCGAGGTAGCGAGCGCCGTCGTGATCTTCGACGTCGTCGTCGGGTAGGTCCCGGTCGGGGGAGCCGGCGGACCGGAGACGCCGTAGAACGTCGGCGACGCCGGGTTGGCATCCCACCAGATCGACTGGATCGGCGGCGAGACGTTCGATCCCTGCGAGACGCAGATGATGACGTTCGGGACGCCGACGTTCGTGAACGCCCGGGAGACGCCCGTGAACGTCGCCGTGTCGCCCTCGACGTAGACCTCGGCGACGGGAGCCGTCGTCGGGTCGGGGACCGGACGGAGCGTGCAGATCCCGAACCGATCGAAGAACAGCTCATACCCACCCGACGCGGCGAGCGTCTGGCAGAACGCCCACGGGTCGTCGCCCGCCGCCCACGTAGCGGTCGCCGGGTAGAACGTGTCATCGGCCGGAGGCGGGAAGCTGAAGTATGGAGCGAACGACGGGACCTGGGCGACGACGATGAGATAGATCGTCAGCCCGAGCGGGAGCGACGAGTCGGTCGACCCCGGAGCGAGGAACCCGGACCGGGCGACAGTCGCTCCCCGGTCGCTCCCGGTCGTAGCGATCGTGAGTGCCCCGGCACTCGACGAGGAGTCGTCGACGGTGACCGTCTCGGCGAGGAAGGTCCCGAGCGCGGCCAGCTCGACAGAGCCGTCCGGGTAGAGGATGCCCCGGGAGATCACCCACTCAAACCCGTCGGGGAACAGGAGGTCGCCGGGCTCGGTCGGGACCGGAGGTCCGTCGGGGTCGCCGGGTAGCGGGACGAGGGTCACCGACGAGAGCTGTCGTCTCACGGCGTTCGACGAGCTGATCCCGACGGAGCCGTCGAGGACCCTCCAGGTCCCGAGCGAGGATCCTCCCGGGCCCGTGAACGCCTCGGCGACGGTGACGGGCCGGAGGACGGGATCGGCGAGAGCGGGGGCCCACCGACTCGACATCGTCTGCACTACGGGATCTCCGACTCGATGTAGGTCACTGACCACGACCACTGGACGTAGGGCTGATCGACGGTCGACAAGATCACGTTCTGACCCCGGTCGCCGTTCGTAATCAGATAGACGGAGTCGTGGGGGCCCTGTAGCAGCATCACGACGGTCGACTCCAGCAGCGCCCGGACGGCGTCCCGCGCCGGGTAGCCCGTGCCGAGCAGCGTGATCGTTCCGTCTCGACCCTTCGTCCCATCGGTGGACTTGACCCCGTGAGGACGGCCGAGCGGGTAGAACACCGTCGCCTCCTCGTGCGTGTTCGGCTGCCAGTCCGACCCGAGGTCGAGCGGCCCCGAGGACGTCGACGGGTCGGTCGGGTCGAGCAGGAACCACCGCGAGATCGAGGTCGTCTCGACGTCGTAGCTGTCGGAGTACGGGCTCGACACCGTCCCGTAACCGAGCGGCGAGGTCGCAGTCCGGATCGCCCGGTAGAGGCGAACGTTCCCCGGCGGCGCCTCGTAGTCGTAGAACGAGATCGGCGGCGAGTCGACCGGGAGATCGACGCCGAACCGGGTCGGGGCCCACGTCGCCCCGCCATCGTCGCTGTACTCGACGGAGACGGTCCCGATCCCGGCGAACCCTCCGAGACACCACGGGATCCGGTCGTCGTAGGTCCGGGAGGAGTCGTAGACGATCGGGGCGTCGTATGTCGTCGACCATCCGTCGGGCGGAGCGAAGATCCCAGCACAGTCAACGTCGACGTAGTCGCCCGAGGTCGCCGATGGAACATCGTTGTAGATCTCCAGTCCGACCCACGCCGTCCCGGCCGGAGCGACCGCCGTCACGTAGGCACGGATCCCGTCTGCCGTCGTCACCACGGCGGGCGACCCTGTCGACGAGATCAGCGAGAGCCCGGAGTCGTAGAACGCGAGAGTGACGCCCATCGAGATACCGAGTGTCGGGTTCTGGACCGTCGCCATCCCGACATAGGTCGACCCGGGCGTCCCCGCGACGTAACCGTCCGAGTCGATCGACGCTCCGATCGGCAGGTGGTCCCCGTCGAGCGTGATCCGCATCGCCCAGTCCCCGTCGGAGCGCCAGGAGTCGACGACCGATAGCGTCGAGTACGCGTTCGCTATCCAGTCTCCGAGCGTGTCCGGCTCAAACGAGGAGTCGGCGGCGGAGAGCATGTTGTCGCAGAGGACGACGGTCAGGTCGGCCCGAGGGTTCAGCGTCACCGGGTCGGCGTCGGGGACGACGAGCATTCGCGGAGCGTTCGGTCCGTCGATCGTCACGGTGAACGTCGCCGACGCCCACGGCGACGCGACCGGGCCGGACTCGACGACCCGGACGAACACGACGTACTCGACGCCGTCCTCCAGGAGCCCGCTCGGGACGTCGTAGATCGTCGCCGTTCCGGACGTCAGCCCGGAGTCGAACGTCGCGCCCGGCTGTCCGGGGACGAACCCATCCTCCTCCGTCACGATCTTCGGGTAGGCGATCGCCCGCCACTGGACGGCGGTGTGTCCCTCCGGGATCTCGACACTCCAGACGATCGTCGGGGTCGTCGTCGTGACGACGGACGAGTCGACCGGCTCCTCGATCGTGACCGTCGGCTGCTCCTGCGCGAAGATCAGCGAGTCGGCGGAGTACGGCCCCGCGACCGTCCCGGCCTTCGACGCGAATGACCACAGGTACGAATCCCCGTCGACGACGATCCCCGTCGGGAGCGTGAACCCGAACAAGGCACCCGGGTCGATCGGGGATCCGAGGGCGAGCCACGTCTCCGACCCGACGAGAGCGGATCCGTCCCACCACTGGTAGTCCCCAGTCGAGGATCGGATCCGCCAGGCGTAGTCGGTCGCCTGCGTAACCGGAGATCCCGAGCCCGTCGAGAGGTAGGTCGCGGCGAACGGCGTCGCCGACCCGTAGGCGTCGATCGTCGAGCCGGTGGCCGGGGTCGTCGGAGCGGGAGCGGCAGGCGTGTCGTAGACCGGGAACGAGATCGTGACCGACCCGTTGCCGGACTGAGATCCCGTCGTGAACGCCGCGCCGTAGACGACCGACGGGTCGACGACCGACGTGCCGCCGCCTCCGCCTCCGCCGTTGTCACCGATCCCGGACGCGCCGCCGCCTCCGCCGCCTCCGGCCCAGCCACCACCGCCGCCACCACCAGCTCCGCCGCTCGACGCGCCAGCTCCGCCCGCTCCGCCGGTCGGCGATCCGGACGTGTAGGCGATCCCCGGCGATCCGTCGGAGCCTCCGGTCCCGCCGTGCGTCCCTCCCGCCCCCGGAGACGGCCCTACGGCGCCCGCTCCGCCGTTCCCGCCGTCCGACCCTGCTCCCGTCCCTCCGTCGCCTCCGACGAGCCCTCCGTCGCCTCCATCGCCTCCGGTCGGTGTGCCACCGGAACCGCTCCCGCCGCCGCCGCCCGCCGCGACAGCGATGAACGCCGCGTCGAGAGCGATCGTCGAGGCGCCTCCGCCCCGGCCGGACCCGGTCAGCCCGGAGCCCGCGCCGTCGCCACCGCCCATCGTCGAGTAGGCGTCCGAGTGCTGTCCCCCGACCTCGACGTCGATCGTCTGCCCGGCCGTAGCGAGGAACGATCCGCTGACCCGGGCGCCCTTCCCCGGGTTCTGCCCGCCTCCTCCGGGCTCGCCTTCGGCTCCCCGGGCGTCGAACGTGACAGGTCCGGCGATGTTCGCCGGGACGGTGATCGAGTCGGTCCCCGTGACCGTGATCGAGACGGTGCTCACGACGCCACTCTCTCACGGAGAGGATTGACGCCTGCGGACAGAGCGCGATGGAGAGCGTCGAACCCGTCCTCGACGGCGGAGGTCGCCGCGTCGACAACGTCCGAGCCGGTCCCCGGTCCGACGTTCACCTGGAACGCGCCCGGCATGATCGTGACGACCGTCGACCCGCTCGACGCGCCAGCTCCGCCCGCTCCGCCGGTCGGGAGCCCGGACGCGTTCCGGAGCTTCGCATCGTCGAGCGGGATGACCGCCTCGGGGCGACTGTTCGCCGCGAGGAGTGCGATCGTCGGCGAGGAGACGATGCCGCCGGAGTCGAGGATCGGGATCTTCGGGATCCCGAACTTGTCGCCGCCGAGCCCGGGGACCCATGACGGGATCGTGAACGAGATCGACCCGACGGAGTCATTCCAGAACCGGGCGACGGCGTCGAACCCGGCCTTGAACGCTCCGGAGATCGCCGAGCCGACGCCGGAGAGGGCCGATCCGATCTTCGCCGGTATCGACGTGAAGTCGTCGATGAGCGGCTGGAGAACGTTGAGCCAGATCCAGTCGACGGCGCCGAGGAAGACGTGCCCGATCGTCGAGGCGATGTCCCCGAGTCCGGCGACGATCCGACCCGGCAGCGCCGTGAAGAATCCGACGACCCGGTCGATCGAGGAGACGATGAAGTGCTCGATCCCGAGGATGATCGAGGCGACCTCCAGGTTGACGTCGACGAAAACGTGGAACGCTTCCTCGACGGACGAGACGACAAAGTCCTTGATGTGGTCGAACGTCCCGACGATGAAGTGCCAGATGTCGTCGATCGCGTCGAGCACCTGCTTGTGGAAGAACAGGACGATGGCGAGGATCGGAGCGAACGGCCCCGAGAGGATCACGACGAGGAGCTTCCAGTGATCCTTGATCCAGTCGACGGCGTCGGAGAACGCCGCGACGATCGGGTGGACGACGTTATTGTCGATGAAGTGCCAGGCGTCGAGCGCGACGTCCTTGATCGCTCCCCATACGGTGTTCCAGTGATTGACCAGCTCATAGATCCCGAAGACGAGGAGCCCGATCGCGGCGATGATCGCCAGGACCGGCCACGCCGCGGCGATCGTCGCCGCCGCCGCTGTCGCCGCCCCGATCGCCCACGCCGCGAACGCCGCGACGAGGACGCCTCCGACGACGATCCCGAGGGCGATGAGCAGCGCCTTGTGGTCGATGATGAACAGGGAGACTTTTAGAATCTCCTTCGCGACTTTTTCGAGGATCGGGATGAGGACGTTCCCCCACTTGACGGCGATGTCCTCGACCGCCGCCTTCATCAACTCCATTTGGTGCGAGAGCGTCTGCACCTGCTTCGCCGCCGCGGCGTGCGCCGACTCCGACCCGGAGACGGCCTTCGTATTCTTGGCGAGAGTCCCGGCCCCGGCGTCGATGACCGACGTGAACTGACGGGCGGCGCCCGCTCCGAAGATCGCCGTCGACGCGGCGAGCTGCTGCTGCTGATTCATCGTGGCGAACTTGGGCCCGAGCTGCCCGATGACCGACTGCATCCCGACGAACTTCCCCGAGGCGTCGAAGACGTGAGCGCCGAGGGTCCCCAGCTCGTCGTTCGTCTTCTTCGACCCTCCGAGGAGCGACCCGAGCCCGCCCGTGAGTCCACTCATCGCCGCCCGCCCGGTGATCCCCTGCGACGTCATATCGGCGAGGAGCCCGGCCGTGTCCGAGAGCGACGGAGCGACGGCGCCGAACTTTCCCTTCAACTTCTCGACGGTCCCGGCGACCGAGTCGACGCTCTGTCCGGTGAGCCGCGCCGCGTTGTAGAGATCGTCCGACGCCCCTGCAGCGTCCTTCGTCGAGAGCCCGTAGGCCTGCATGACGCCGGAGAGGTCGCTCGTCGTCGCCGAGAGGCTCTCGCCGGACGCCTCCGCGAGATCGCTCGACGCTGACATCACTTTCAGCGCCTCGCCGTTCGACAGGGCGTGGCCTTCGGTGAGCCCGAGCTGCCCGGCCACTCCGGAGTACGCCTGGACCATCTGCTGCGCCGTGAAGACGGACTCGCCGCCCGTCGAGAGGAACGCGTTGCCGATCCCCTGCGCCGCCTTCGTCGAGATGTTCGCCGACGCGGCGAGCTGCGCCGTCGACGAGTCGAAGTCCGATGCGAGCTTGATCGACCCGGCGGAGACGGCGGCGAACCCGGCCGCGGCCCCGAGGGCGACTCCGCCGCCGAGCGACGACAGCTCGCCCATGAGTCCGGAGCCGTGGCCCTTCGCCGACTCCAGGTGCTCGCCCGTCTTGTCGAGGGCGCCGTCGAGCCCTCCGAGGTCCCCGCCGACCGCTCCGAAGATGCCCGAGATACCCGAGAGCCCGGATCCGAGGGCCGACGAGAGCTTGCCGGCGGACCGCTTGCCCGACGACTCGACGTCCCGCTCGACGTCGTCTAGCCCTTCCTTGACGCCCTTATGGAGAGACTCGCCGCCGAGCGCGCCGCCCGCGCCAAGATCGTCCTCTAGATCCTTCGATGCTTTCTGCCCGGCGAGGTCGACGTCTTTCCCGAACTGGTCCGTCTTCGCCCGGACGTTCACCCATGCTTCGCCGAGAACGGAGCCCGATGCCATCAGCGAGCCCTCATCGGTGGAGCGGCGTCGACGTCGATAGCGGAGGCGGCTCGGATCGCCTCGGACGAGAGTCCCCAGGTCGCTCGCTGGTACTCCCGTGCCATCTCGGGGAACAGCGGCTCGTTCAGCGCGTGGTCGAGGTTCTCCATGACCTCATGCCGGTTGACCATCCCGTCCGGCATATCGACCAGGTACGAATAGGCGAGGGCTACGCCTTCCCGCCCGTCGAGGTCTTCCCATCGCGTCCGGATCCCGTCCCGGAGGAGGCGACCCGCGAGGTAGAGCCCGTGCCCTTGGCACCAGCTCGCCGTGCGGACCGCGAACGCAGTTTTTTTCCGGTCCACGCCTCCGTCAGATAGTCCGCCAACTCCATGAGGAGCTGCGGGTCGAACCGGAGATCCTGCCGGTCCATCGTCCGGACGAACTTGTCCCGGTCCTCGTCGAGCAGCCCGGCCCCGACGTAGCGGAGCAGCGAGATCGTCTGCGCGGCGATGTCGTCGTCCGGGCTCCAGGTGATCGAGGCGAGGGCGCCGATCGGGATCGTGCCCCGTGCCCGGAACGTGAACTCGACCTTCTCGTCGTCGTCGTTCAGCCCCGCGACCGTGAACTCGATCGGCGGAGCCTTCGCCGGTATCGCGTCGGTGTTGCCGAATGTCTCGGGTGTCACGGGCGTCTCCTCGGGTCGGGGTCGTCACGGTCACAACTCAACCGCTCGCCGTAGGTTATCCGTCAGGTAACGGTTCGGGCGTGACGCCTTCACCCGACGAGCGACGATCACCAGACCGGCCTGCGACGCGGCGCGCCACGCGGCCTTCCCTCGGGGTCGAGCCGCCGCCGGATCCTTCATCCAGACGAGCACTCCTCCGGGCTTTTTCGGGAGGATGTACGACCCCGGCGGAGCGTTCCCGTCGTGGACCCACGCCGCGTATTTCAGCGTCCAGACGCCGACGGAGACGCCGAGGTCGGAGCCCTCCTCGATCCATCGCTTCGTGACGCGAGATGCGAGCTTCCCGCGGCCCGGCGTACGGGCGAGGATCTGCGCCTTCGCAGCGTCCTGGACGATCGACGTCCTGACCGAGAGGTAGCGACCGACGGGGCCTTGCTTCGACCGGAGGAGCTTCTCGACCTCGGCCCCGTCGACGACGAACGTCGCCATCAGAACACCGACAGCTCGACGAGGAGCCGATTGCCGACGAGCCCGCCCTCCGACGTGACGGAGTCGACCCCGAGGATCCCGAACCCCTCGTTGTTCCGGACGACGCTCCCGGCGTGCTTGACGAGGAGCGCGGCCCGCCAGAGGGCGGAGGCGTCGGTGATGATCGAGGCGCCCTCGTCGGCGAGCGTCATCGCACCGGGGATCCCCTCGTCGCCGACGACAGCGGCCTCGCGGAGCATCACGATTCCGAACGTCGCCGTCTGCGTCATCGACGCTATGTTGATCGAGCCTCCGACCTCGGCGCCCGGGAGCCCCTGCCGGATCGAGACGAGGTTGCAGACCGTCGACGCCGCGTCGAACGCGGGCTCCGCTCCGGACCCGACGTAGACGATCGGTGCGTCGTAGCCGTACGCGAGAGGGAGATCGACGCCGAGCCCGACGAGCGCCTCGGTGATCGAGTCGAGGAGCGCCTGCGCGAGCCCGGGCAGGTCGCCGAGCCCGAGCACGCCTACTCCTCGTCCGGCGCTGCGTCAGCCTCGTCGGTGTCCTCGTCGGCGGCTTCGCTCTCCGGCTCCGAGACGGGCTCCGGCTCCGAGACGACGTCCTCGACGGTCGGGGCGCTCTCGGGGCCGTCTAGGGCCGTCTCCGGGGCGTCGGGGGCGTTGTACGCCTCCTCGATCGACCGGGTCGAGATGAACGACTCGACGAACCGGACGAGTGCCGGGAGCGGCGTCGAGTTCACCCACGCGACGATGACAGCGGTCGCGGCGGGCGAGAGCTTCGCCAGGTCGGCGATGATCGCCTCGATATCGTCGACGGTCGCTCCGGCGGACCGGAGCCGGGCGAGATTGAGGGTCGGGTTCGTGATCACTGTCGCCTCCGGATAGCTGTCGGGTCGGAACGGGTCGTGGTGCTTGCTGGAATCCATCATGCTCCCTACGTCGGGACCCGGCGCGGACGGCCGAGGTCGGGTGACCAGACGGCGGACTGCTTCGTCGCACCGCTCGGGTTGTACGCCTTGACGAAAATGTCGACCTCCCATATCCCCGTCCGGCCCTTGTCGATGAAGTCCATGATGTCGAGGACGACGGCGCTTACGCCCTGTCGACTGACGGACTGGACGCGGGTCGGCAGGCGGTTCGGGGATCCGATCGCGTTGAGGGCGATCTCTCGGGCGAGCGTCTTCGCCGCACGGAGTCCGGCGAAGGGCGGGGCCATCCCGTACATGTAGGTGACGCCGAACGTCCCCTGCTGGCCGAGGTCGAGGTCCATGATCTGACAGGTCGGCCATCCCCACCGCTCGGTCGGGGTCGACTCCGCCGTCTGCCGGGTCCGGACGAGCGACTGGTAATCCTGGAGGTAATACTCGTCCGCCGGGATCGTGACGCCGTCGATCGTGACCTCGACGATCTCCGTCACCGGGTAGGCGCCGAGGTCGATCGAGGGCGGGCGGGAGCACCCGTAGTGGGCGACCGCACCGTTCGCCGCCATCCCGTAGGCGGTGCAGCTCCCCCAGGACGAGAGGTAGCCGTTCGGCGAGAGGAGCGTCCCGAACGCCCGCGTGTCGATGTCGACCGGCCGCGAGACGGGCCGGATCGTGACGGGCCCGCAGACCCCGGTGAACTGCTCCCCGGAGAACTTGTAGAGCAGCTCGGAGACGACCTCGGCCGTCTCCGCCGCGAGGTCGTCCGGGACGGTCGAGCACCCGGGCTGGGCCTGGACGTCCGACCCGTCGATCCACGGCGAGCAGGGTCCCGGCCGCGGCGGGAGCGGTGCCCCGGGAGTCGCTCCGACGCTCCCGGCCGACGGAGGTCCCGTCCCGTCGGCGTTCGTCGCCTCGACGGTGAAGACGTAGGTCGTCCCGTTGACGAGCCCCGAGATCGTATGGCTGTCGGAGGAGTACGGCGTCGGGTCGGTCGGAGTCGCGGGGACCGCAGCGACGACGACCGGCGTCTGCCCGACGCCAGCGATGTACGGCGTGATCGTGAACGACTCGATCGTCGAGCCGCCGTCGGTCGGAACTGTCCACAAGACGCCGACCTGACCGGGGCCCGCGATGGGTCCCCCGATCGTCGGGGCGTCGGGGGCGGTCATGCCGTCGCCGGGACCGCCGAGAGCGAGGGAACGGGCAGCGTCTCGGCGGACGCCCGGACTCGCTGCCAGACCCGGTCGCTCGCCAGGGGCCAGTCGGCGAAGGGCCCGGTCCCCCAGTTCACGTTCCCGAAGGCGTCGCCGACGTAGGTGTTCTGGAGGTTGGCGTTCGTCGCGTCCCGCGAGTCGACGTGGAAGTTCCGGGCGAGCGGGATCAGCCAGTGCCAGTAGGGCAGGTACGTCGCCTGCTGGCCGTCGATGATCGCCTTCCCCCACAGCTCGACGCCGACGCCGTCCGGGTTCCCGACGATCCCGAGTTCGGGAGCCGAGACGCCGACGAGCCCGGGGCCCGCGGTCGTGTTCGACAGCGGGAGGGCGCCGTTCGGCGTGACCGACCCGTCATCGACGAACGCCGGGTCGGTCGTCTGCCCGATGAGCTGCCAGGGTCCGCCGGAGATCCGCCCGTACCAGCGGTACCACACGGCGCCCGAGTCGGCCGTGCAGGACAGCGACGCCGACGCATCGGACCCGGAGAGCGTGACCGTCGCCTCCGACGAGGC
>Ga0302196_10005726_pt1 | contig 11079 bp, 8 predicted proteins | sample II_Bog_N1_3_FD_198794 | JGI IMG/M metagenome (GOLD analysis project Ga0302196, IMG submission 198794) | Peat permafrost microbial communities from Stordalen Mire near Abisko, Sweden - II_Bog_N1_3 | ecosystem: Environmental > Terrestrial > Soil > Wetlands > Peat | place: Sweden: Abisko, Stordalen...
GGAGAGGTGCCGCATGCCGCCGAGGAAGTTCTTGTCCTCCCAGCCTGCGAGCAGGTGGAGATCGGTCTTGATGACGTCGAACTCGAAGCCGCCGCCGAGGTGAACGCCCCGCAGGCTCGTCCCCTGAACCTTGACGTGAATCGGGACGATGTGGTCCGCGGGCGGGGGCTTCGGGAGATCCGGCGTGACCTCGACGGAGCTGAAGACGCCGAGATCGAGCGCCGCCTGCTGCGCGGCGGCGAGCTCGGCCGCCGAGTAAGGAGTCCCGGGGGCGATCTCGAGCGCCGCGCGCACTGGCTTCTCGGGCAACGAGCCGAGGCCCTCGATGGTCACGGCGCCGTAGGTGGCCGGCTGGTCCGGCGCCGCGGCGAAGACGAGGTCGGCGGTGTGCGTGAGGACGTCGACCTCGGCCTTCTCGGAGACGCTCGCGTACGCGTATCCGTGGTCGGTCAACGCGCGGTTGATGGCCGCGGCGGCGTCCTTGAAGTGGTCCTCGTCGAAGACCTGTCCCTCACGGACACGGTCGTGCATCGCCACGGTGGCGAGGTCCGAGACGAGCTTCGGTACGCTTGCCAGCCCGTCGATGCGGACGGTTCGCACCCGCGTGGGAGGACCTTCTTCCACGACGACGGTGACGCTGACGTGCTTGCCCCGCTCCACCACCCGCCCGGCGCGCGCGTGCGCCTCGTAGTACCCCTTGGCGCGGTAGAAGCGCTCGACCCGGGCGAGGTCGCTGGCGAACACGTAGCGATCGAAGAACTCGTAATCGTAGACGACGCCCTGGAACAGCTCGAGGAACTTGGGGCTCTCGGTCGTCGCGAGCTTCTCTGCGATGTCGCCCCCGGAGACCCTGTGCGCGCCCTCGATCCAGACGTGGTCGACGGCCGCCTGCCCCTGGCCGATGGACGAGCACCCCAGCGCCGGCAGGGCCACGAGCGAGAGGGCCGCGAGGGGTCCTCGCAGCAAGGAGCTCCGGGGCGGTGGGAGGCGGCGCCTCGTCGTCCTTGCCCGTTGCGTGGCGTTTTCGATCACCGGAGCGGTCCCATTGCACCTTGCGTTCCGCGGCTTGAGGTACGGTACGCCAAGTGCACGCCAGCGCGCAGATCATGCTTCGTTCCTGCGTTGCAGCGTCCCTGGGCGTCCTCGGTATTCTGGCCGCGGCGTCGCTGTCCTGCGCCCCGCATCTTCCGGGGCCGCCATCGGTGCCGCAGCCGAGCGCGGCCTTCGAAGACGTTCCCTACCCGCCTCCGCCCGCGAGGATCGAGTACATCCCCGATGCGCCTCGCTCCGACGCGAAGTGGGTCGACGGCGAGTGGCGCTGGCAAGCGAGCGGCTGGCACTGGCAGCGCGGGGGCTGGTACGACGTGCCTCCTGCGACGAGCTTTGCGCGGTGGGCGACGAAGCGAGCGCCCGATGGTCGCCTTCTGTTTGCCCCTTCGACCTGGCGCGACGGCCGCGGCCAGGAGGCGCCTCTGCCTGGTTTGCTGGCGAGCGCCGGTGCTGGCCCCGGCGCGGTCGAGGAGGAAGAGCCCGACGCCTCGGCTCACGATTGACGCGATTGCACGGAGGGTGTCCGCCCCGGCAAGGAAGCGCGACCTGCGCGCGCCCCGCCGTGACGGACCGATCCGCGGGCGTTACTTCAGCGAGGTCGTCGGGGTGGCCGTGCTCGGCGAGACGACGATCTCCACGCGGCGGTTGTTGGCGCGCCCCTCCGGAGAGTTGTTGTCGGCGATGGGGCTGTTCAGCCCGAAGCCCTGCGCCGTGACGCGATCGGAGGCGACGCCGTGCGAGACCATGTACGAACGGACGGAGTCCGCGCGCCGCTGCGAGAGATCCATGTTGTAGGACGCGCCGCCCTGGGAGTCGGTGTACCCCTCGATCAGGATCTTCGCGTTGGGATCCTGCTCGGAGAGCACCTTCGCGACCTCGTTGAGCTTGCCGGTCGCGTCCGGCAGAAGGTCGGACTTCGCCGATGCGAAGAGGACGCTGCCCGAGAGCGTGAGGACGAGGCCGCGCGTCTCCTTCTTCACCGAGCCGAGGCGCGCGAGCTCCTCCATCGCCTTGGCGGCGCGACGGTCGGCCTCTTCACGACGGGCCCGCTCGTCCACGAGCGCTTGACCCTGCAGCGCCACGATCTGGTTGGCCTGCCCGAGCGCGGCCGACGTGTTGCGGACCGTCGCCGCCTGGTTGGCCGCCATCTGGTCGAGGACCGCCTGCTTCTGCTGCTCGGACTGCATGGTGCGGGCGCGCGACTCCGCGATCTGAGCGCGGCGGTCCGCGGCGTACGCGTAGTCGCGCACGTCCGGGGAGTCTCCGTTGTCGCTGAACGACTTCTCGGCGTTGTCGAGGGTCTCCCGCGCTTCGTGGAGATCGGCCGGATCGAGCTGTGCTGCGGGCCCGTGCGACGCGCGATCGTACTCGGCGCGGGCGGTCACGAGATCCTGAGGGGGGATGGCGGCCGCGCATCCGGAGACCGTGACGAGGGCGGCAAACGAGGCGAGGAGGCTAAGTGCGGTGAAAGTTCTCATTTGACGGCTCCTTCGGCTGCGTTCGTGATCGACGTCGAGCTCGCCTTGTCCATGGCGGTCTGGGTGGCGGTGCGGGCCCCTTGCTCGCGTGCCAGGACGAGGGCAAGCTCCGAGTCGGCCTTCGAACGAACGAGGAGCGAGCCGGCCTCCCGGTTGTCGCCGTTGCTGATCAGGGTCTTCGCCTTCGCCATCTGGTCCTCGGCGAGCTTCACGTGGAGCTCCGCGGTGGGCTGGCTCGCGGCTCCGACCTCGAGCGCGCTCCTGTGGGCGGACTCGGCGTCGGCCATGGCCTGCGTCGGCACCGGGAAGGTGGCCCCGCACCCGAAACACAAGGCCACCGGAACGGCGGCCCATAGGAAGGTCTTCTTCATGGTGTTCTTCTCCACGTGTCCCCCCAAAGATCCGGGTGACCGTCTTGCGAACCGTTTCGTCGGCCCGGTTGTGATGTCTGCATCTCAGGGCGCCGTATCGCGTCCTGGGTGCGTGGTGGTCAGCCCTCGCATGAGCCGTGCCATGCTCGCGCCTGGGCGCCATTTGCAGGCGGTGCGTGCCCTGACGCTGCCTGGGCGTGCTCCCGTCGCGAAGAATGCAAGGGCCTTTCGCGGTTTGCGAAGGAGCATGTCTTGCGACGGAAGGACGGCCCCAGCCGTGGGACGAGCCCGTCGCTTCGAGGAAGGAATGGTCCCTCCCGTCGAAGGAGCGCGCCCTGCCGCCGAAGTATCCCGTCCCTGCGCCGGAAGGATGGTCCCTGGCGTCGAAGGAGCACGCCCTTGCGAGGGAGGAACGGTCCCTTGCGAGGGAGGAACGGTCCCTTGCGCCGGAGGAACGGTGCCTTGCGACGGAGGAACGGTGCCTTGCGACGAAGGAACGGTCCCTTGCGCCGGAGGAATGGTCCCTTGCGAGGGAGGAACGGTCCCTTGCGGCGAAAGGGCGCGTCCTTGCGAGGGAGGAACGGTCCCTTGCGGCGAAAGGGCGCGTCCTTGCGAGGGAGGAACGGTCCCTAGCGAGGGAAGGGCGGTCCCTGGCGGCGAAGGGAGGCGTCCCTGCGACGGAAGGACGGTCCCTGGCGGCGAAAGGAGGCGTCCTTGCGACGGAAGGACGGTCGCTAGCGCCGAGGGGGCGCGTGCTTGCGACGGAAGGACGGTCCCTGCCGCCGAGAGGGCGCGTCCTTCGCGCGGTAGCGCGCGTTCCTCTCACGGTAGGGCGCGTTCCTCCGTCGAAGGGCCGCGTCCGTCCCGCCAGGAAAAGGGCTCGTGAGCCGAAGGTTGGCCCTCCGGGTCAGGACGGGGGCGTCACTCCGCGGTCCGGGGCCGCTGCCACCGGTAGAGCGTGGACAGGTTGATTCCAAGGATCTCCGCTGCGCGGACCTTGTTGCCCGCGGTCTCGGACAGCACCCAGGCGACGTGGCGCTCGTTCAAGGTCTGGAGGGAGCAGAGCTCGCGCGTCTCCGCCGTGGGGGTCGGCTGGGCCGCCGCGGGGCGGAACGCGAGGCTCTCCCGCGTGATCGTCGCCTCGCGACCGAAGACGACGAGGCGCTCGATGGCGCTCGATAGCTCGCGGACGTTCCCCGGCCAGGCCGCACTCGACAGCGCCTCGAGGGTGTCCGGGGCCAGCGTCCGGACGGGGGATGTCGGCATGCGCACCCGCGCCTGCGCGAGAAAGTGCCTCGCGAGCTCGGGGATGTCGCCTCTCCGTTCGCGGAGCGGCGGCACGGAGACCGGGAGGACGTTGAGACGGAAGTAGAGATCTTCGCGGAAGCGCCCCTCCGCGACGAGCTTCGGCAAGTCACGGTGGGTCGCCGAGACGACCCGCACGTCGACGGCCCGCACGACGTCCGACCCGACGGCTCGCACCTCGCCAAGCTCGAGCACGCGCAGGAGCTTCGCTTGAAGGGCGAGCGGCATGTCTCCGATCTCGTCGAGGAGGAGCGTCCCGCCCTGGGCCGTCTGAAAGAGGCCTCGGCGCGCCTCGCTCGCGCCGGTGAAGGCGCCGCGGACGTGACCGAAGAGCTCGCTCTCGAGCAGAGCTTCCGGGATCGCGGACGCGTTGATCGACACGAACGGCCGCTCGTGGCGAGGCCCCTGGGCGTGAATGGCGTGCGCGACGAGATCCTTCCCGGAGCCGCTCTCTCCTCCGATGAGGGTGGGCGCGCTCGAGGCTGCCACGCGGCCGATGCACTCCTGCAGGGCCTTCATCGCGGGGTCCGAGCCGATGAGCCGCGGCCACTCTCCGCTCGAGGACGGCGCGTTCGGGTCGACACGGCGAAGCCGCCGCTCGCTGGACGGGGAGACCAGCTCGCTCTCGCGTCGCTCGCGGATGGCCTGCGCCATGAGGTCTTCCAGCTCGGCGACCTCGTACGGCTTGGAGAGGTACTGGAAGGCGCCGCGCTTGGTGGCCTCGACGGCCCCCGTGAGCTGGCCGAACGCCGTCACCATGATCACGGGAAGCGTAGGGTGGGCCTTGCGGAGCCGATCGAGCAGGTCGAGCCCGTTCATCCCGTCCATCTGGACGTCGGAGATGACGGCGTCGAAGGCCTGGCGGCCGATCGCGTCGATGGCGGCCGCGCCGCTGGGCGCGAGCTCGCACGAGTAGCCCTCGCCCGTGAGCGACGCACCGAGCGCCTGCGCCATGTCAGGGTCGTCGTCGACGATGAGGACGCGCGGAGGGCGTTTCCCGGAGGTGTCGGCGCTCATCGGGGCACCGGGAGGAGGCTTGTTCTGAGCATGGCGCCGCCATTTGCGAATTGCATGCCGCTTGAGTTGCACGGTGCCAACGGCGAGACGAGGGCGACGATTGACCGTGAGCGCGAGCGAGCTCCTTCGTCAGCTCGCTCGCTGCGTCCGCGTTCCGGGCGCGGGCCTTTCCGCAACGGCGCCCCACTGTGGCGTCCTTGCCGGGCGGTCAAGAAAGGCTTCGAGCTCCTGGACGAAACGGGCGGGCGCTTGCCGGTGCGGGAAATGGCCGCAGCCCGGGAAGCGCGTGATCGGAGCGTTCCCGAGCATCGAGGCCGTCTTCAGGGCGTGCGCGATCGGGATGACCCTGTCCCGCTCGCCCCAGAACAAGGCCACGGGCGGCAAGGCGACCTCGCCTCCTCCGTCGAGCAGGTGCCGGTGCTGCCCTCGCCAGTCGATGACGTCCCGCACGCTTCGCGCGAACGCGCGCGCCGTGCCGGCCTTCGCGTTCATGGCCGAAAGGCGAACGATCTCGTCCGCTTCATAGGCGCCGCCGGCCGCGTTGAGAGCGAGGCGTGTGCCGCCCGCCATGAAGGGCTGGCCGAGATGCTCGACGACCAAGGGGAGCGACGCGAGGCGAAGCGAGAGGCTGACGTCGCGACCGAGCCCACCGGCGGCGACGAGGGCGAGCTTGCGGATGCGGGCGCGCTGCTCCTCCACGAGCATCATCCAGAGCGCGACGCCGCCACCGAACGAGTGGCCCACGAGATCGACATCCTCGAGGCCGAGCGCGCGGAGCCAGCCACCGACGATGCCCGCGTGCCAGGCGAGGGCGTAGGTCGCGTCCGGTCTGCCGGAGAGGCCGTGTCCGGCCAGGTCCAGCATCAGCACGCGATGGTTGCGCGCCAGCGCGGGCGCAACCTTCAGCCATGTGCGGTGGGAATCGCAGAGGCCGTGGAGGAGCACGAGAGGGCGACCCTGACCGAGCTCCTCCCAGTGGAGGTCACAACCTTCGATGCGCTTGAAGCTCACGTTTTCCGCTCCGAGGATGCAAGAAGCGCTCTATATCGCCGAACACCACCGCGCTTTGCCTTGCTACTTCGGGGTCGAGGTCACATGATGGCCGCACTTCGGAGCGCGGCATCCCCGCGCGCCACAGCTCCTGGTGACCTGGCCGAGAGCGCCAAGGAGCACGGATGCGCGCCGTAGAAACGTGGTCATGAAGGGTTCGAAGCCGGTCGGTAGGCCGCGGGTCGGTCAGGCGCCTGTCGGTCAGCCGATGGCGGCCATGCGAGGCGACCGATGGCCCCGGCTCGTGAACGGCTCCTCGGTTCTGGCGGAACACGAGACCTGCGTCGACGCCTGGGTGAGACGGACGACCAAGAATCTTCCCGAGGACGCGCTGATGCCTCTCTTCCAGTCGGCTCTCACGGGGCTCTGGGACCGGACGAAGACCACGCTGGGCGAGGTGACGCTGGCTGCAATCGCGGAACGCGTGGTGCACAGCGCCTCCGAGAAGCACCCGCTCCTGTTGCTCGAGGTCGAGCCCACGGGCGGAATCGTCTGCGAAGGGCTCCGCGAGCCCGGCAGCGCGTCCGACGACGAGGTCATCGCGGCGATTCGTTTCGTGCTCGTGGAGTTTCTCACCGTGCTCGGCAACCTGACGGCGCAGATTCTCACGCCGGAGCTTCACGAGGAGCTGTCCAAGGTTATTCAGCCCGCATCCAAGGGCGAGGGCAAAAGGCCATGACGGATAGAACTGATCTCATCCGCGTGCCTACGGGTGTCCACAACCTCGACGGCATCTTGCACGGGGGACTGCCCGAGGGTTCCGTGACGGTCGTGGCCGGCTCCCCGGGGGCAGGCAAGACGATCCTGACCCAGCAGATCTGCTTTCACAACGCGTCTCCCTCGTGGCGCGTCCTCTTCTTCAGCACGCTCTCGGAGCCGAGCGCGAAGAGCCTGCGGTACCTGCGGCAGTTCGCGTTCTTCGACGCGAAGAAGCTCGGCCACAGCGTCAAGTTCGTGGATCTCGGGATCATGCTCCGGACGAAGGGGCTCTCGGCGTCCTCGGGGCTCATCATGCAGCACCTGAAGAGCTTCAAGCCTGCCCTCGTCGTGATCGACAGCTTCAAGGTCTTCGACGACCTCGCGGCTTCCAAGGAGGAGCTCCGGAAGTTCGGCTACGAGGTGGCCGTCAACCTGATGGCGTGGGAGACGACCGCGCTGCTCCTGGGCGAGTACGGGCCCGCCGACTACCAGACCAACCCATTCTTCTCCATCGTCGACGGCGTGATCGTCCTGTCGCAGCGGGAGTCGATGGGCGAGCAGCAGCGGTTCTGCAAGATCGTGAAGATGCGCGGCACCGATCACAGCCGCGACGACCACCCGTTCCTCATCACGAAGACGGGCATCGAGATGTTCGCCCCGCGCGTCTCGATACGCCGGGAGCCCCCGGTGTCGAAGGGGGGGCAGGAGCGCTGCCAGACGGGGGTAGACAAGCTAGACATGATCCTGGGCCCCGGCATCCCCTGGGGCTCGAGCCTCCTCATCGGCGGCGTCGCCGGTACGGGCAAGACCGTCCTCTCGCTCGAGTTCATCTACCGCGGGGCCCTCGAAGGCCAGAAGGGAATCCTCTTCTCGTTCGAGGAGACCGACGAGCGCCTGCGCGCCGCCGCGAAGGGCCTGGGTTGGGACCTCGATCGCGAGATCCAGCGCGGCATGGTCGAGATCGTCTTCATCCCCCAGCCCGACATCATGGTGGAGGAGCACCTCCTCATGATGCAGGAGCGCATCGAGGCGATGCAGGCAAAGCGCGTCGTGATCGACTCCGTCTCCGTATTCCTCCACAAGGTGACCGACCCGCAGCTCTCCCGCGAGAAGGTCTTTCATCTGTGCAGCATCGTCCAGAACGTCGGGGCGGTAGGCTTCTTTCCGACGGACATCCCGTACGGATCGAACCAGGTCAGCCGCTTCGGCGTCGAAGAGACCGTCGTTGACGGAGTGATCATCCTGACCGCCACCGAGGAGGGGGTCGAGCGCGAGAGGTACATCGAGGTCTACAAGCTGCGAAATACCGCGCACCTCAAGGGCCGCCACAACATGGTCATCGGCAAGGGCGGCGTCACGATCTTCCCTCGGTACACGGACGATCCCGGGCTGGCGCCGCCTCCCCCCGCCGTGGAGGTCACCACCCGCCTCGGCTCGGGCGTTCCAGGCCTCGACCCGCTGCTGGGCGGCGGCCTCTTGAAGCGAAGCGTCAGCCTGCTGTCCGGCAGCGCGGGCGTCGGCAAGACCACCATGGGACTCCAGTTCCTCCTCGAGGGCGCCAGGCGGAAGGAGCGCGGCCTCTACGTCACGCTCGAAGAAGGGCCAAGGCAGCTGCTCGCCAGCGCCAAGGCACTGGGGCTCCCGCTGCGAGCAGCGGTCGACTCCGGCCACATCAAGATCCTCTACATCTCCCGCGAGCACATCCGCGCGGGCCAGTTCTTGACCGTGCTGGCGGACGAGCTCACGGATCTCAAGGGCTCTCGACTCGTGCTCGACGCCGCGACGCAGATGTTGACGGAGCACATGGCGATCGACGAGTTCCGACACGTGCTCTACAAGCTGGCCGTCAGCTTCAAGATGCTCGGCATCACGAGCCTGCTCACGCTCGAGACGCCGTCTCTCTCCTCGACCGATCAGGTGACCGAGCTGGGCCTCTCGCCGGTCGCCGACAACCTCCTCATGCTTCGCTACAGGCAGGCGGACGGTCGGCTTTCACCGACCTTGACGATCGTGAAGACGCGCGGGAGCGAGCATGATCGCAGGACGCACGCCGTCACCGTCTCCAAGGGGGGCATGCAGGTCGGGCCGCTCGCGGCGGAGTCTCCGGAGTCTTCCGTCGTCGGGGTCGGCGCCACGAAGCGTCTGCAGAAGAAGAGAAGAGAGGAGCGTCCATGAGCTCCGGTAGCTCGAGAAGGTCGCGGGAGCGCGCGAGCGCGAAGCGCGCCAAGCCTGTCACGGCGAAGACGCAGGCGCAGCCGGCGTCGGTGCGGCGAGCCAAGCTCCGGCCTGGCGCACCGGAGGAGCCCGGCTTGCCCCAGATCGACGCCGGTGGAGACCTGCACACGCGCCAGGTCGCTCGGCGGCTCGATGCCGAGCGCGCTCACGGGCGGCTCGAGGATCTCTACGAGATATCCAAGCTCTTCGCGCGCTTCGAGAGCGTGCACGAGACGTTCGACGCGGCCCTCGCTCTCGTCGCGAAGACGCAGGCCCTTCGCAGCGCGATACTGGTCGAGGTGGAGAACGGGCAGTCCAGGATGATCGTCTGGTCATCCCGAGCGGAGGACCCCGCGCAGCTCCACGCCGCGAAGGAGCACGTGCAGGCGGCATGCACCTACCTCGTAGGAGGGGAATCGCTCGAGTACCTCGAGCTCACCGAGCAAGCCGGGGTGACGTTGCTACCGGGAGGACCGGACCCAGGGCCGACCGTCGCGAACCCGTTCATCGTGCTCCCTCTGGTTGTCGCCAAGCGCCCGCCGTTTGGCGTGCTCCAGCTGGAGGGCTCCGTTCCCTTCGACAGGGCCGACCTGATGTTCGTCAACGCCATCGCGAACCAGCTGTCCATCGCCCTCGATCGAGATCGAGCGTGGCGGCGAGACATCGCACGGCGAAAGCGCGCGGAGCAGGACACGGCCGACGCCGAGGCGAGGGGAGTCATGTCGGAGCGGGGCCGCGCGGTCGCCGAGTCGTCGATGGCGAGGTTCGAAGCGCTCGCCACCGACAACGCCGTCCTGTACGAGCGAGCCCAGCGGGCCGTGCGCGCGCGCGAGCAGATCCTATCCATCGTCTCCCACGACCTGAAGAACCCGCTTGCGGCGATCCTCTTGACCGCGGGGACCCTCGCGAAGTCGAGCCCTGCGGTGGAGAGGCGCCGGGGGCTACCGCAGGCCGTCGGAATCATCCATCGATCGGCCAACCGGATGCTCCGGCTCATCGACGATCTGCTCGATTTTGCGAGCATCGAGGCCGGTCACCTCGCTGTCAAACGCCAATCCGAGAACCCCGGGGCTCTGCTCCAGGAGACCGTCGCGAGCTTCGCGACCGCAGCCGAGACGAAGCACCTGCGGCTGACGGCGGAGCTCGAGCCGAACCTGCCGCCTATCTCTTGCGACCGAGATCGCATTCTTCAGGTTCTCTCGAACCTGGTCGGCAACGCGACGAAGGCTACTTCCGCCGGCGGGAGCATCATCCTTCGACTCGAGAACCGCGGGCGCGATCTTCTGTTCTCGGTGGCCGATGACGGCCCCGGGATAAGCGAGGAAGACGCGAAGCACCTCTTCGAGCGCTACTGGCGCAGCCAGGAGGCTCGCTACAGCGGCACGGGCCTCGGGCTCGCGATAGCGCGCGGGATCGTCAGCGCGCACGGAGGCCGTATCTGGGTCGACAGCGTGCTGGGCCACGGCGCGAAGTTCTCCTTCACGATACCCCTCGTCGAGTCCGCGAACGCGCAGGCCGCCGGGGCGACGAGCGGCCCGGACCTTCGCTCGAACTGAGACGGAATGACGGGGTAGCCGTCATCCTTGGGCGCCGTCCGTGAATGAGTGAAACCGTCATCCGTCCTTCAGACCACCCGGCGGCCCAGGATGATCCGGACCAGCACCGTGACCACGGCCACGACGAGAAGGAGGTGAATGAGCCCGCTCGTCACGTGGAACACGGCGAAGCCGAACAGCCACAGCACGAAGAAGACGATGGCGACGCCCCACAGGAGACTCAAGGGGTGTCCAGCAATGGCTCTCCGGAGGTGGGGGCGAAGTTGGCACGCTGACGTGTCCCCCCGCTTCCCAACTGGGCGCGAGGGTCGGCGTGGAAAGCCGAGTATGAAGTGGCCC
>Ga0302196_10005727_pt1 | contig 11079 bp, 7 predicted proteins | sample II_Bog_N1_3_FD_198794 | JGI IMG/M metagenome (GOLD analysis project Ga0302196, IMG submission 198794) | Peat permafrost microbial communities from Stordalen Mire near Abisko, Sweden - II_Bog_N1_3 | ecosystem: Environmental > Terrestrial > Soil > Wetlands > Peat | place: Sweden: Abisko, Stordalen...
CCGGCTCTCTCCACCGTGCAGGCGCTCCGACGGGCCGTACGCCGGTTCCGACCGGAGATCCTCCACGTCCAGTGCTTCGGGCCCAACGGGGTCTACGCCACGGCGCTGGCCCCACTGGTGGGGGTGCCACTCATCGTGACCCTCCAGGGTGAGACGACCAACAACGCCCACGACATCTTCGACCATTCGGTCCTCCTCCGCGCCGCCCTGCGCACCGCCGTGAAGCGCGCCGCAGCCGTCACCGGCTGCTCGCGCTTTACCCTGGACGATGCCGTCTCCCGCTTCGGCCTCCCGCCGGACAAAGGCGTCGTCGTCTTCAATGGGGTGTCGACCGCCGAGCCGGAAGGCGGTGCGGACACCGCTGCCGAAAGAACCAAGTCCCGCGACGGTCGACGCACTGTGCTCGCCATGGGGAGAATGGTCCAGAACAAGGGGTTCGATCTGTTGATCGACGGGTTCGCCCGGGTCGCCGCACGGCATCCCGACGTGGACCTGGTCCTCGGTGGCGACGGCGAGGTCCGGTCGGACCTCGAGGCCCAGGCCGCCCGCCTGGAACTCGCACCGAGAGTCCTGTTCCCCGGCCGCCTCGACCGGTCCCAGGTCGCCCGGGCGTGCCGCAACGCCGACGTCTTCGTCCTTCCCAGCCGGGTGGAACCCTTCGGGATCGTCGTCCTCGAGGCGTGGCGGGCCGGCGCCGCCGTCGTCGCCACCACGCACGGTGGACCTCCGGAATTCGTGGCCGACGGAACCACTGGATTGCTGGTCGACCCCAACGATCCGGCTGCATTGGCCCGAGCCCTGGATCGCTTGCTGTCCGACGACGCCCTCCGTCGGAGGATCGGCGATGCCGGCCAGGCTGAAGTGGTGGATTTCGGCTGGCCGACGATCACGGCGCAGTACCTCGAGATCTACCGCTGCGTCGTCCAGGGAGCCCCATGACGGGGTTCGAGGGGTCCGGAGCTACTACCTGCCCGCGTCCCGGGACGTGGACATGAGGGTCCTGCGGGTCTACCACAGTGCTGTCGTGACGGGCTGGCGACAGCGAGACCGCATGCTGCGGTCTGCTGGCGTCGGGATCAGCCTGGTCACGGCCCGTCGGTGGAACGAAGGCGGTTCGTTGGTCGGTTTCACCCCCGACGGTGACGAGTTCGTCACGTCGGCGGCCACGCGGGGCTCCCGACCCAACCTTTTCGCCTACGACCCCCGCCCGATCTGGCGCCGGTTGGGCGACGGTCCCTTCGACGTACTCGATTTCCACGAGGAACCGTGCAGTCTGGCCATGGCCGAGCTGCTCACCCTGCGGGCGCTCCGTGCTCGGCGGACCCCGTTCACCGTGTACTCGGCCCAGAATCTGGTGAAGCGCTACCCGCCACCGTTCCGGTGGATTGAACGCTGGTGTCTCGGGTCGGCGGGGGGCGCCTACCCGTGCAACGAGGCGGCCGGGGAGATCCTCCGGGCCAAGGGGTTCCGGGGGGTGCTCGCCACCCTCCCCCTGGGCGTCGATGTCGAACGGTTCTCACCCGCCCCACGCACCGGACCGACAGGCGACGGACTCCGGATCGGTTACGTCGGTCGGTTGGCCCACCGTAAAGGGGTCCACGTCGTCCTCCGGGCCATTGCCGCACTGCCCGGAACGACGCTCGACATCGTCGGGGACGGTCCGGACGCCGACGGTCTCCGGGAGCTGACCGAGGAGCTCGGCCTGACCGGACGCGTGCGCTTCCTCGGCTACCTCGACCAGCACGACCTGCCCGACTTCTACCGAACCCTCGACGTTGTGACTGTTCCATCGATCCCGGTCCCGGGTTGGGACGAACAGTTCTGTCGGGTGGCCGTCGAGGCCATGGCATCGGGGGTTCCTGTGGTGGCCAGCGCGTCGGGGGCACTCCCCGAGGTGGTCGGGGAGGGCGGCCTGCTCGTACCACCCGACGACGTCCCCCGACTGACCGACGCCCTGCGTCGGCTCGTCGAGGAACCGAGCCTCTGGCGGGCGCTCCGATCGGCAGCGCTCGGGGGTGTCGACCGATTCGCCTGGTCGTCGGTCGCCGCCGCACACGCCACGCTGTACCGGGACGTCCTACGACGCGACCGGTGGACCGCGGGCCGAACCGGCGCGACGCCCGCACCGGTGTCGGACGTCATCGACCCCCACGTCCTGATCGTGGCCTACGGCCCGCCCGAAGGGCTCGCCGCCACACTCGACCGGCTCGGCGGGGCCTTCCCGGTCACCGTGGTCGACAATTCCTCATCGCCGGCGACCCGGGACGTCGTCGAGGCCGCCGGCGCCATGTACGTCGACCCGGGATCGAACCTCGGCTTCGCCTCTGGCGTCAACGTGGGGCTGCGGACCATCGGCCCCGATCCTGACGTGCTCCTCCTCAACCCCGACGCCACCATCGATCCCGGGTCGGTCCGTGCCCTGGTCCGGGTGCTCGATGCCGACCCGTCCGTCGCCGCGGTGGCACCCACGCTCGTCCATCCGGTGACGGGCCGAGCCGAACGGGTGACGTGGCCGTTCCCGGGTCCCGCCCAGGCGTGGTGGGAAGCGCTCCGTCTGAGCCGATACGACCGTTCGGACACGTTTCTCATCGGCGCGGTCCTGTTGCTCCGGGGTCGGGCACTCGCCGAGGTGGGTGCATTCGACGAGCGGTTCTTCCTCTACGCCGAGGAGGCGGACTGGCAGCTCCGGGCCCGCTCGGCCGGGTGGCACCTGTCGGTGTGCACCGAGGTCACCGCCACCCACGAAGGCGCGGGTACCGGCGGGGACCCGACGTGGCGCGAGGAGATGTTCCACGCTTCGGGTGAGCGGTTCGTCCGGAAGTGGTACGGCGATCACGGATGGAACATCTATCGCTGGGCCAAGATCGTCCGGGAGATCCCGCGGTCGGTCCTGCTCGGCGGACCACGGGGCCGGGACGCCAGGCGGCGCCTCCACCTCTACCTGCACCGCCCGTCGCTCACCCCTGTCGTGACGGGCGGGGTCGGTCCACCACTCCCCTGACTCGACGTCCGGCTGCGGCGTCCGGGGGGGATGGGGCCGACGGGGTGCCATCGTCGTCGGGCTCCAGGTGCGTCATCGCCGCCGCGGCAGCCAGGCCCATGCCGACGATGATCCACGGCATCGACCCGATCGGCGACACCCAGAAGATGTCGAATTGGCCCTCGACGACGTGGGCCAGCAGGACGGCGAGGGCCATCGTCCCCGCCTCCGCCGGCAACTTCCAGAGGAGGTAGAGGGCTCCCAGTACCAGGACGAGGAAGCCGAGCAGACCGACCACACCCCCGGTGGCCAGCATGGAGACCTCGGCGTTGGGTGGTTGGATGTTGATGCCGTAGATGCCGGTGTACCAGAATCGCTCACCCACCCCGAAGACCGGGAACCGCTGCCACAGCGTCAGGCTCTGGTGCAGCCAGGTTTCCCGGACGGCCACGCTGTTGAAGTTCGAACCGTCCGTCTCCTGGCCCCGCGTCGTGACATAGGCCACGATCCCGACCGGCACGAGGGACGCGATCAGGAGCTTGGGACGCTTGCTCAGTCCCCGTCGTCGCAGATAGATCACGAGGACCACGACGACCAGCGCGATCATCGACTGACGAGACTGGACCGAAATGACGCCCACCAGGCAGGTGTACTTGGCCACCTGGACCCACCGACCCTGGAGCCCCGACCAGCCGGGCTTGAATTGAGCGATGAGGACGGCGGCGGCGAAGAGGATCCCGAGGGGGTTCTTCTGGAACCCGAGGGGCAGCGAAGCGAGGGGGTGGCCACCGTGTGCGGCGAATTCGACAGTGGTGAACGCCGACAGACCGGCGGCGATCGCCAGGAACGACGCCAGGGCGAGGTGGGCCCGTCCCCGTTCGAAGATCACGTAGCCCACGACGGCACTACCACCCACGAGCACGAGCTGGTGGAACCACTCCACGATGTCGTACCGGTTGGCGTGGTCGACGACGGAGAACAGCGTCGTTGCCTGGTAGATGGCCAACAGGACGAGGAGTTTCTTCAGCTCCCGGGCTCCGGACCAGTGCATCAGCGGGAGCGCGGCGACCGCGGCCACGACGAGCACGAGGTCGGAGATGCTCAGATTGTTCCCGCCACCGGATCCGCCGACCCTGAAGACGAGAAACGACGCCGGTAGTGCGAGCATCACGACGAACGACGGTGAGCACAGGTACAGCCCGAGCCCGATGACGACCACCCCGGCGAACACCACGACGGTGGTGGTCACGTCACTTGCTCCGCACGCTGTCGAGGACGGCGGCGAACATCCTGGCCCGTTCCTGCCAGGTGGCGACAGGCCTGGACCGGCTCGGGAGCCTGGCGCCCCCGGCACTGTCGAGCAGGTCCCCCACTGCGCCGACGAATTTCGACCGATCGACAACCCGCACCGGTTCTCCGAGGTCCCGGAAGCCGGCGACGGGCGTCGAGACCGTCGGACGGCCCACAGCCAGGCACTCGTAGGCCTTGATCGGATCGAGGCTCTCCGTGAACGGCGTGATGCGGTGAGGGATGACCACGATGTCGGCGTGCTGCAGGTAGCCGGGTACCTCCTCGTAGGGCCGTGCCCCCAGCACCACGATGTTCCCGACACCGTCGAACAACGCCGTCGAGGTGGGGGCCAACGCGTTCGGACCGACGAACACCAGGGACGCGTCGGGGCGGCTGCGGGCCAGGTCGACGGCCAGGTCGACGTCGAGCCGGTCCTCGTGCAACGTTCCCGGGTAGAGCAGCACGGCACCGTCCGGCAGGTCCGCCGGCCTCGGCACCGGGGTGGTGAAGAGATCGACGTCGACACCGTTCGGGATCAGCTCGACCGGACGGTCCTTCCCCCGGGACCGGGCCAGGTCGGGTGAGCAGACGACGACGGCGCCGCATGACCGGACCAGCAACGCGTCGTCCATCTCGAACCGATCCCGGGCCCGCTTGCTGACCGACGCGGCGATCCAGTCATCTGTTACGTCGTACACCGCAGGCCAGTCCGTCGATCCGACGAGGCGGGCGTAGGCCGAGTCGTTGACCCACAGTACGGGCGGGCCCTGGCCTGAGTCACGGACGGCCCGGCGAACCTGGCGGGCCAGGGACCGGTCGGCAAACGAGCCGAGCACACGGGGCAACCATTTCCGGGTCCGTACGACCGTCAATCGGGGCATCGATGCCGGAGGACGGCGGAGCGCCCCCGACACGTCACCGTGGGCCAGGGCATAGGGCACGTCGATGGCTGGCTCGACGTAGATGACCGATACCGTCGGATCGAGATCCATCAGCTCCCGGACCATCAATTGCATTCGTCGCTGCACCGTCCCCCACGGCTCGAGCGAGCAGACCACGAGCAGCCAGGGTCCTCCCGTCGTCCCCGTCGCGGCGGTCTCGTCGTCGCGAGACGCCACCGGATCCATGACCGCCGATACTACCGCTGTATGCTCGGGCGAAGGTTGCGCTGTGAATGACGAGGAACCCCTACACATCGTCCACCTCGTGTGCACGCAGGCCTTCGCCGGGGTCGAGCGCTACCTGTCGTACACCGCTCCGGCACTGCAGGGCCTGGGACACCGAATCACCGTCGTCGGCGGGGATCCGACCGCCATGTCCCGGGCGCTCGACGGTACCGGTGTCCGGTTCGTCCCGGCCGGGGACCTTCGTCGGTCCGTTCGGGTCCTCGTCTCCACCGACCTCCGACGTCGACCTCCGGACCTCGTCCACGCCCACATGACCCAGGCCGAACTGGTCGCAGTGGGGACGAAGCCTGTCATTCGGCGACCGGTGGTGGCCACGCTCCACTTCGCCCATCGGCGCGGCGGATCGCCGCTCCGTCGGGCCGCGTGGTCACAGATTCCCCGATTCCTCGACGGCCAATTCGCCATCAGTACCGCGGTGGCCCGTGCCTCGGGCCAGCGATGCACCGTCGTTCCGTCGGGCGTTCCGGTTCCCCCCCTCCGGTACAACGTCGCCCGGCAGCCCGTCGTCCTGGTGGCACAGCGGTTCGAACCCGAGAAGGACACCCGTTCCGCCATCGGCATCTGGGCGGCCAGCGGTTTGGCCGACCGGGGGTGGACCATGCAACTTGCCGGATCAGGTTCCGAGGAGGATCTCCTGCGCCGGGAGGCCCGGGACCGCGGGGTCCAAGCGTCGGTGCGCTTCCTCGGCTTCGTCGACGATCTGGGTGCCCGATTGGACTCAGCCTCCGCCTTCCTCGCCACGACACCGAACGACGGACTGGGGCTCAGCGTTATCGAGGCGATGTCCCACGGGCTCCCGGTAATCGCCGCGGCCGGAGGTGGCTACCGGGAGGTGCTCGAGCCCGTTGGCTCGTCGCACCTGTTCACCCCCGGCGACCTCGACGATGGCGGCCGTCGGCTCCGTGACCTGTGCCTCGACCCTGCCGAGCTGTCGGGCTACGGAGCCCGGGCGCGCCGGCGCTTCCTCGCCGAGTACACGGTCGACCACCACGCCCGGCGCCTCGTCGAGGCCTACCGGACCGTCCTCGCCTCGCGGCGGACCCACGACCACCGCACCACCGCCGAAAAGCCCGACCGTGGCCCCACCTGAACCCCGCGGCAGTGCCATCGGGCTGTCGGCTCACGTGCACACCGCGATCGCCCACGACTACCTCACCCAGCACGGCGGCGCCGAACGCGTCGTGCTCGTCCTCGCCGAGGCCTTCCCCGGTGCGCCGGTCCACACCTCGTTCTACGATCCCCGGGGAACCTTCCCCGAGTTCGCCGAGGTGGACATCCGGACCCAGCCACTCGACCGGATCACCTTCCTCAGGCACCATCCACGGGCCGCGCTTCCCCTCCTGGCACCATCGTTCTCCCGGGTTCGCATCGATGCCGACGTGACGGTCTGCAGCTCCAGCGGCTGGGCCCACGGGGTGCAGACGACCGGGCGTAAGGTCGTCCTGTGTTACACGCCGGCCCGCTGGCTCTACCAGGGGGACCGGTACCTGGGCGAGGACCGCAGGCCGGTAGCGCGAGCTGCACTGTCCGTCCTCGCTCGGCCACTGCGCCGGTGGGACCGCCGTGCGGCGGCGTCGGCCGACCGGTACGTCGTCATCTCGACGGCGATCCGGGATCGTGTCCGGGAGGCCTACGGGCGGGACGCCGAGGTCCTCCCTCCTCCGCCCGCCCTCGGGGTCGACCACCGGCAACGCCCGGTGGACGGTACCGAACCGGGGTTCTGGCTCTGCGTCTCGCGGCTCCTCCCGTACAAGCACGTCGACGCCGTCATCGAATCGTTCGCCTCGTTGCCCGCGGAGCACCTAGTCGTCGTGGGCGACGGGCCACAGTCGCCCGCTCTCCGAGCACAGGCCGGCACCAACGTCTCCATGGCCGGCCGGGTGGACGACGACCAGCTGGCCTGGCTCTATGCCAACTGCCGCGGCGTCGTCCTGGCCTCCCATGAGGACTACGGGCTCGTCCCCCTCGAGGCCGCCACGTTCGGGAAGCCCGCCGTCGTCCTGGCCTGGGGGGGATTCCTCGACACCGTGGTCCCGGGATCCACGGGCGTCTTCTTCGACGAACCCGATCCACGGGCCATCGTCCGGGCCGTGGCTGAGGCCTCGGCCGCTGAGTGGAGCGGGCCAGCGATCACCGCTCAGGCCGACCTGTTCAGCAGGGAGCGATTCATCTCCCGGCTCCGCTCCCTGGTCGCCGAGGAGCGTTCCCTGAGATGACACCGAGCGCGGATCCCATATGCCGGACCGATTACTACAATGATCTTGATCTTTCAAACCGATGCAAATGTCGGTCCAGCAGACGGGAGGTGTGCCACCTGGGACAGAACGCGAGTCCTTCTAAGAAAAAATCCGTTTCGCTTCGGACCGCTATGGCGTAGAGTTGCCCTGTCCGCCCCGTTGTTACTCCCGGGTATGCGGGTACATATTGAGCATATTTCGTAGTAGTTCGAGTTCGGAGGCACCGGTGAACGGTTGGCGAGGATACCGGGCCGACAGGACTGTCGGTGGGTAAGGCGAGGCTCCGGGCGGCAACCGCCCTGGCTGCGCTGTGCATGGTCCTGCTCCCGCTCGCCCTGGTTCCGACCACCGCGTGGGCGGCCGGTGGCTATCCGCCCACGACGACGACGACGACGATCGGTCCGACGTCCGGCAACGGAGGGACGACCATCAACATCGGCGGCCAGTTCACCTTCCAGATCTGCGGGTTCCTGCCCGGATCACCGGCCTCATACGCGTGGAACGGTGTCCATGTCGGCATCCTCATCGTGGACGCCAATGGATGTCTGACCTTCACGATCACGGTCTACGACCCTCACGTCCGGATCAACGGCGGAGCGTTGCTCCCCGCCAATTGGAACGGTAATACCCTGACCGTCACGGGCACGGGAGCAAACACCGCCCCTCGCACCTACACCTACACCGTAAATATCGTGCAGCCGGTCCCCGGTGGCACCGGGTCCACCACCGGACCACCGTCATCCCTGGCCTTCACCGGCCTCGACGCCGACCTGTTGGTGGGAATCGCCTTGGCCTTGATCACCGCAGGGGCGTTGCTCGTCGTCGGCTCCCGACGCACGCGCCGCCGGCGTTCACGTCGCTACCGCACCAGCTGATCCCGACACCGCCCGGTCGACGGCCGGCCCCACGGGGTTGACGGCTCGCCTGCGGAACGGGGGATCAGCCGACCCGTCCACCGCGAGTTCTCTGGGAGAGGTACCGGACACCCGTCGGTCATCGACGTTTGGATGGACCCGTCGGTCCACACGAGGTCACCGGTACCCGACTTCCGACCCACCCGTTGGCACGAGCAGGGAGCGTCAGTAGGCGCCGGAGCCCCGAAGCATCACCACAGGGGTGTCCCAGATGATCTTCAGGTCCCACCAGACCGACCACGACGCCACGTAGAGCGTGTCCAGACGGGAGAGGTCCTGGTGGTCCAGATCATTACGTCCCGAGACCTGCCACAACCCGGTGATCCCCGGACGCACCTCGAATCGGCGGGTACCCTCGTCGGTAACAGATTCCTCCGGAGTAAACGGACGTGGTCCGACGATGGACATGGACCCACCGAGGACGTTGAGCAGCTGGGGCAACTCGTCGAAGCCGGTCCTGCGGAGGAAGCGGCCGATACCGGTGATCCGGTGCTGCTCGGCCGACTTGTTCCGGACTTCGTGGAGTGGGCGGACGCCGGCTCCGGGGTCGGGTACCGGTTCCACGCCGTTGGTCGCCGGGTGGTTCGTCGAGATCGTCTGCATCGAGCGGAACTTGTAGATCGTGAAAGGCCGGCGGTCCTTTCCCGTCCGCGTCTGACGGAACAGCACGGGCCCCGGCGAGGTCACCTTGATGATGACCGCGAACACCACGAGGAAAGGCAAGGCGATGATCAGGGACAACGCCGCCACAACGATGTCGAATGCCCGCTTGAGCGCCCGGTCCCAGATACTGAGGTGGGGTGGGGCCACCTCGATGATGGCCATACCGTTCAGGTCGTTCAATCGGCAGCGCCACGACACGAGCTCGTAGAACCTGGGGATGATGGCCACGTGGATGTACGACGGCAGCCGACGCAGCACGCCGACCGTCTCCTCTGACTGGACGGCCGGGAAGGCCACCACCACCTGGTTGACCCCGTGCTCGCGGCAGACACTCGGGAGATCGGCGACCGCCCCGAGCGCCCCGACCCCGTAGTCGGGGTCGTCGTTCACCCGTCCCACCACCACGACCCCACGTCGGCTGCTCACGGCCTGGGCGATGCGCTCGGCCTGAGCCTGTGAACCGATGATCAGCACCTTGGTCGGCCGGGCCGAGGCGAATACGGCCCGGACGATCACATGTGCCGACAGCACCAGGATGACCGCGGCCAGCCAGGCGGCCACCAGTTGTGTGGCATTGGGTTCCATCACATGGACCAGCGAGTGGCGCAGCGCACCGAAGCCCAGGGCCAGGACACAGGCCGCGGCGACGGCCACGCTGAGGTCCTTGATCTCGTTCACCGCACTCGGGACCAGAGACCGGGCAGTCTTTCGGTAGAAGCCCGCTAGGGCCAGCATGGCCACGACGGCAACCGGGAAGATGGCGTCGATCGACAAGTTCTCGCCGAACTGGGACAACGAATTCGTCGGGACTGACGACAGGCGGGCCAGAACGACCAATGCCACGGGGACGGCAACGGCCGCCGCGACGAAGTCGGCCAACACGTAGACCATCGTCCGACGGCGGTCACCACGACGACCCTTACGGTAGAGGCTCGCCGACTCGGGGCCTTGGTCGTCGTGCCGGGCATCGAGGCCCGACGTGCTGACGATGCGCGGCGCCTCCACGATCTTGCCGGAACCAGTGCGTTCGCCCACCGCGGCCAGCCGACGCGTATGCGGTTGCTCACCCGGTACCAGATCGGCGTCCAACCCCCGGGGCGCAGTATGCGCAGTGTGCGCCGCACGGAGCGGCAGTTTGTCCTGCATGGGTGTACACCCCCCCGGGATGGTGCCCGGTTACTTCCTCAACGAGAACGGTCCCTCTATGCGTGCAGCCAAGTAATCGAATGGGTACTGGGGTACATACTACGCGGTAACTTCCCCGATAACCAGCGGAAATTCGCCAGTCGCACAATACTTAGTCGGACAAGCACTGTCCATGGACAACTGCGGATTTCCCGAAAACCCAAGGAATCGCTCAGGTGCCCCTCGGTCCCACCCCAGCCGGCGGTTGGGACACCGTCACCGACGCCTGTTCCCGGATGGAACGGAGCCGGACCTCGGCCGCCCGCTCGGCCTCGGCGTCCCTCGGGGGGAGCCGGAACGACGAGTAGAGCACCCGGCGCTCCCGCTCCACCGGAGGTTGGGCCATGTGCAGGGTGCAGCTCAGGTGCACCGTGACGTCCCCGGTGGCCGTGGGCAGGTCCACCACCGGCAGGTCGAGATCGTCACGCAGCAGGGCCGGCCAGACCAGGGCCCGGTGGGAGCCGGCGATCACCCGTAGCTGGCCCGACCCGGCGTCGGCCCCGGTGACCGAGACGCCGACGGTCAGCGAGCAGCACTCGTAGCTGTGGCGTCCCAACGAACAGTCCTTGTGCCACGGCACATCGGAGATCCCCTCGACCACGCCGATGGGTTTGACCAGGGCC
>Ga0302196_10005728_pt1 | contig 11076 bp, 11 predicted proteins | sample II_Bog_N1_3_FD_198794 | JGI IMG/M metagenome (GOLD analysis project Ga0302196, IMG submission 198794) | Peat permafrost microbial communities from Stordalen Mire near Abisko, Sweden - II_Bog_N1_3 | ecosystem: Environmental > Terrestrial > Soil > Wetlands > Peat | place: Sweden: Abisko...
CGACGTTCCAGCTCGGACGTCCGTCGGGCTCCACCTCGGGACCCAGCACGGCGTCGAAGACCCGGGCCAGGAACTCCGGCTCCGAGTAGAGGGCGATCCGTCCGCACATGGTCCGCTCAGCCTACGGCCGGACGCCCGTCCCCGGCACCCGGGTCACCACTAGCCCTTGTAGTAGTAGTAGGGCGCGTCGCACCGGTAGCCGTGGGTGGGGCCGTTGACCGGCGGGTCGTCCAGCCGCTGGAACTTGCCCCCGACGATCTGGGAGATCACGTAGCAGCTGGCCGGCACCTTGCCCGCCGGGTTCGACGTGGCGATCAGGTTGCCCCCGTTGAACGAGGTGATCTTGTGCAGCTGCTGGAGCACCGAGCCGCGGGTCGGGTGGGCGCCGGCGGCCCGTAGGGCCTGGACGAACAATTCGGCCGACAGCCACCCGAACAGGGTGTAGAGGTCGGCGTGGAACCCGGGCGACGCCTTCTGGACCCAGGTGAGGAAGGTGTTGACCGCCGGGATGGCGTTGGCGTCCTCACCCAGGAACAGCGAGGTGATGCCGTCCATGTAGGAGCCGTCGATGGCGGCGGCCCCGCCGGAGTCGGGCACCAGCTGCTCCGAGTAGGTGGAGATGCCGAAGGCCACCTGGGGGTGGAAGTCCTGCTGGTTGAGGGCCTTGACCACGGCGGCGGCGTAGTTGGCCGGCATCTGCTCCAGGAAGAGGATCTTGACCCCGGCCTGGCGCATGGCCACCACGTTCTGGGTGAAGTCGGTCTGGGTGATGTCGAACTGCGGGTCGTAGACGACCTTGTAGCCGATCGACTCCATGGCCGCCTTCTCGCCCTGCCACTTGGTGATGGCCGACGGCTGGTCGGCGATCAGGGCGCCGGCGCCCTTCACGTCCCCGGGGAACTTCGTCTTGAAGTACTCGAGCGGGCCGAGCGGCCAGCCCGGCACCCCCGGGTCGGGGCTGAACACGTTGGGCAGGTCCGACAGGGACTGGTCCAGTGGGACGGTCACGTCGGGGAGGCCCGGGTTGGCGGCCACCACCGTCTCGCCGTAGCTGTCCTGGAGGGAGAACCCGCCGACGGCGGCGAAGTCCTTCTGGAGCACCTGCTCGTGCGCCTGCTTGTTGGGGGCGCCCTGGTAGCCGTCGTCGTAGGAGTCGACCAGCAGCTGACGCCCGTTCACCCCGCCCTGCGAATTCACGTAGGCGGCGTAGGCCTGGGTGCCCACCAGGGCCCCCTTGAACAGGCCGGCGTAGAGCGTCGAGACGTTGCCCACGGTGACCGTGGTGGGGGTGACGCCGGTGGTGTCGCTGAAGGCCGAGGCCGGGATGGACGACGTACCGGTCGACGAACCGGTGGACGAGGTCGCACTGGCCGGTTGCGAGGTGGTCGACGAGCACGCCGTCAGCGTCCCGGCCACGGCCAGGCCGACCATGGCCAGGGCGATGGACCGCCTCCTGCGTGCAGTGGTCACTCCGCCGTCGACTCGCTCCATGGTGGTCTCCCCCTGGTCGTGTTGGCACCGGCGCGTCATCGACGCGTCCCCCCGGTTCGGTCCCGCGTTGCAGACTCTAGAGAATGTCCGGCCCGAGCGCGTGGCAGCCCGCTCCGCCCTGCACCGCCCACACCCGGCTCCCTCCTGCCCGCCCCCTCACCCGGCGCCTTCACGGGGTGGGCCCGGTCGTCGTGCCCCCGGCCTGCTCCCGGTGGAGCCCGGCGATCCGGGCCCGCTCCATGTTGACGAACTCCCCCACCGCCTCGACGGTGACGATCCCGTCCTGGAGGAGCCGGCCCCGACTGTGGGTGCGCCGGTCGGTCAACTCGGTGACCTCGGACTCGAAGACCGACTCGACGCCGATCAGCGTGGGCTTCCGGTACCGGATGGTCAGTTCCACGGTGGGACCGGCGGCGCCGGCCAGCACGTTGGCCGCCGTCAGGACGATGTCGAACGCCGCGGCCAGGGCCGCACCGTGCACGCATCCGGGCGCCCCCTCGTAGGTCGGGGTGAAGACGACCCGTCCCCGGGCCACCGGCGGGTCGAACCACAGCTCGAGGGGCGGCGCCAACGGGTTGCAGGTACCGACGACCATGTCGAACGGCATGGCGCCGGCCAGCCCGGACACCTCGTCGGGGGCCACGTCGTACTCGGCGAACCGGGCCACCGGCCCCGTGTCGTCGGGCACGGCGGCCCCGAGCCGGTCGGCGATCCCGTCCACCCGGGCGGCGGCGTCGGCCAGCATCCCCGGGGGCGGCGCCGCGGTGACGGTCAGCTCCATCAGCCGGCGGAGAGCGGCGGCCAGCTCCTCGCGGCCACCGCCGCTCCACGGCCGGCCGGGTGGGCCCGCCCGCCGCGGCTGACCGTCAGTCACCCCGGTCCCCGAACCGGGTGACGAAGGCGGCGTAGCCGTCGAGCACGGTGAGGACCTCGGACCGACTCCCTCCGGGGACCCGCAGCACGACCTCGTCGACCCCCAGCCCGGCGAAGTGGTCCAGCTTGGCGTCGGACGGGATGGTGCCGAAGGGGACCACCCGGGCCCCGTCCGGGTCACGCCCGGCGTCCTCGAAGGCCCGGCGGAGGGCGGGCAGGGCCGCCCCCAGCCCGGAGCCGCCGATGGGCATCCACCCGTCGGCGTACTCGGCCACGGCGGCGAAGTTGGCGGCGGTGGCCCCGCCCCCGACCAGGACCGGCACCCGTCCCCGCGCCGGCTTTGGCCGGCTCCAGCACGGGTCCAGGTCCACGTACTCGCCATGGAACTCGGCCGGATCGTCGCGCCACAGGGCCTGCATGCACAGCACGTGCTCGCGGGCCACCTGGCGGCGGGCAGCGAAGTCGACCCCGTGGTCGGCGGCCTCCTGGCGGTTCCATCCGAACCCGATGCCCAGGACGGCCCGACCGCCGCTCAGGTGGTCGAGGGTGGCCACCTGCTTGGCCAGGACCACCGGGTCGTGCTGGGCGGCCAGCACCACCCCGGTGCCGAGCAGGAGCCCGGTGGTCACCGGCACGGCGGTGGCCAGGGCCACGAACGGGTCGAGGCTCCGCCGGTAGTCCTCCGCCCGCACCCCCTCCACCAGGGCCGGCGGCTGGGCCGCGGCCACCGGGAGGTGGGTGTGCTCGGGCAGGTACAGCGAGACGAAGCCGCGCTCCTCGGCGGCCCGGGCCAGCTCGGCCGGGGCCAGGTCGCGGTCGGTCAGGAAACAGGTGACCCCGAGGCGCACGGACGCTCAGGCCCCCAGCCCGTCGGCCAGACGGGCCCCGGGGTTGACCGACGGGTCGGCGAAGAGGGCGGCGAAGGCGACCTCCTCGCGACGGCGGGCGTCGGCCACCGCCGACCCCCGGCCGGCCAGCATGAGCCGCTTGATCTGGCGGGTGGCGTGGGGCGGGAACGAGGCGATGGTGCGGGCCAGCTCCAGGGTCTCGGCCAGGACCGTCCCGTCCGGGCAGGCGCGCAGGGCCAGCCCGCTGGTCACCGCCGTCTCCGCGCTGATCCACTCCGAGGCCAGCAGGGCGGCGGCGGCCTGCTGCCACCCCATCCGCGACGGCAGGAGGACACTGGATCCCGCCTCGGGCGGCACCCCCATCTCGGCGAAGGGGGCCCGCAGCCGGGCGCCGACGTCCATCAGCACGAGGTCGACGTGGCCGAGGATCGTGCACCCGAGCCCCATCCCCACCCCGTTGACCGCGGCGAGCAGCGGCTTGTCGAACCGCAGCAGGAGGTCGAGCAGGACCTGGAACCCGGTGCCTGCTTCGGGGTCGGCCTCCCCGGTGGCCATGGCGGCCATCTCGCGCAGGTCCTGACCGGCGGTGAACGCCGAGCCGCGGCCGGTCAGCACCACGGCGTGGACCTCGTCGTCCTCGAGGGCGCCCGACAGGGCGCCGGCCACCGCCCGGTACATGGCCGAGTCGAAGGCGTTGCGGGCCTCGGGCCGGTCGAAGACGACCAGGAGGACCCGGTCGATGAACTCGAGCTCGATCCGGCGGTCGTCGGCCGCCGACGCGCTCACCGGTCCCCCCGTGGGCCCGTCACGGGCGCACGACCTGGCCGCCGTCGACGTTGAAGACGTGGCCGGTGATCCACGACGCCTCGTCGGACAGCAGGAACAGGCACATGCCCACCAGGTCCGACGTCTCCCCCATCCGCTTGAGGGCCAGGCCGGCCAGGATGGGCTGCATGAAGGCGTCCGGCACGACCGTGCGGGACGCCTCGGTGTCGATCGGACCGGGGGCGATGGCGTTGGTGCGGATGTGGTCCCCCCCGAGCTCGTGGGCCAGCTGCTGGGTGATCGAGTTCACCCCGGCCTTGGCCAGCCCGTAGAAGCCGGCGTAGAGGTAGGCGGCGGTCGACGACTGGTTGACCACCGCCCCGCCGCCCCGGGCCTTCATGGCCGGGTAGCAGGCCCGGACGCAGTTGAGGGCGCCCAGCATGTTCACCGACAGGAACCGGTTGAGGTACTCCCAGTCCACGGTGAGGAGCAGGTCGAGCTTCATGGTGCCGAAGATGGCGGCGTTGTTCACCAGGTAGTCGATCCCCCCGAACTCGGCCACGGCGGCGGCGGCCATGGCCCCGGCCGATGCCGGGTCGGCCACGTCGACGGCCACCCCGATGGCCGACCCCCCCGCCGCCCGGATCCCCTCGGCCACGGCCGTGGCCCGGTCGACGTCGATGTCGGCCACCACCACGGCGGCCCCGGCGGCGGCCAGCGCCTCGGCGTAGGCCTGGCCGATCCCACCGGCGGAGCCGGTGACGACGGCCACCCTTCCGGTGAAGTCGAAGGTGGTGGTCCGGTGGGACCCCGTGGTGTCGGGCATGGTCAGGACTCCTGGTCGGTGGACGGATCGGACGTGGACGGATCGGACGTGGACGGATCGGACGTGGACGGATGGGACGACGGCCTGGCGGCGGCCTTGCGGCGCTGGGCGATGACCTTCTCGGCGGCGGCGTTGACCCCGGTCGACAGCGGCCAGCCGACGTAGTGGGCCAGGTGCAGGACGACCTCGCGGACCTGCTCCTCGGTGAGCTCGCCGCGCTCGAGGGCGGAGCGGAACTGGATCTCCACCAGCGGGTCCTGGCCCAGGGCGGCCAGCACGCCGATGGTGAGCATGCGGCGGTCGCGCACGTCCAGCGCCTCACGGGTCCAGACGGCGCCGAACAGGTGGTCGACGGTGACGTCCACGTAGGGTCCCTCGAGGTCCTCGGGGTCGATGGAGAACCCGTAGACCTCGTCCATCTTGGCCCGGCCCGCGGCGCGTACGTCCCGGTCCCCCTCAGCCACGGTTCCTCCCCCCGGTCCCCGCGGACGGGCTCATGCCGGCTCGGCCAGCGACTTGGTCTCGAGGTACTCCTCGAACCCGGCCACCCCCGACTCGCGACCCACGCCCGACTGCCGATACCCGCCGAAGGGCACGTCGGGGCTGAACCACAGGCCGCCGTTGATGCCGATGGTGCCGGTGCGGATCCGGTTGGCCACCCCTATGGCCCGGTCGCGGTCGGCCGACCACACCGAGCCGGACAGGCCGTACTGGGAGTCGTTGGCCAGGGCCACGGCGTCGTCGTCGCCGTCGTGGGGGATGACCACCAAGACCGGTCCGAAGATCTCCTCCTGGGCCACCCGGGCCGCGTTGGGGACGCCCACGATGAGGGTGGGCTCGACGAAGAACCCGGTGTCCAGCCCTTCGGGCCGGCCCCCGCCGAGCACGACGGACCCGCCCTCGTCGGCGGCCAGGCGCAGGTAGCTCTCGACCCGGTCGCGCTGGCGGGCGCTGATCAGTGGCCCGCAGATGGTGCCCGGGTCGAGCGGGTCGGCGGCCGGCAGCTTGGCCATCACCCGCGAGGTCGAGTCGACGGCCTCGTCGAACAGCGCCCGGGGGACCAGCAGCCGGGTGGTGATGGCACACCCCTGCCCGGCGTGGGTGCACACGGTGAAGGCGGCGGTGGCGCACGCCCCGCGGAGGTCGGCGTCGTCCAGGACCACGAAGGCCGACTTGCCCCCCAGCTCCAGGAAGACCTTCTTGACCGTGTCGGCGGCCGAGGCCATCACCCGGCGTCCGGTGGCCGTCGAGCCGGTGAAGCTCACCTGGTCGACCCGCGGGTCGGTGGACAGGGCGGCCCCCAGCAGGTGATCGGACGACGGCACGATGTTGACCACCCCCGGCGGGATGTCGGTCTCCTCGGCGATCAGCCGTCCGAGGACGGTGGCGCACCACGGGGTGTCCGGGGCGGGCTTGAGGACGACGGTGTTGCCGGCGGCCAGGGCGGGGCCCAGCTTGGCCAGGTTGATCTGGTGGGGCACGTTCCACGGGGTGATGGCCCCGACCACGCCGGTCGCCTCGCGCCGCACCCACCGGTGGGACGGGATGCCCATCGGTGAGGCGTCACCGAGGTCGGTCTCCCACTCGTAGGACTCGGCCAGGTCGGCCACCCAGCCGAGGGACTCGACGGGGACGTCGAGCTGGGCCGAGTAGGTGAACGACAGGGGGGAGCCCGTTTCCGCCACGGTCATGGCCCGGATCTCGTCGGCGTTGCGCACGAAGGCCTGGTGCAGCTGGCGCAGTCCGGCCACCCGGGCGGCCACGTCGGTCGACCAGTCGGTGGTGTCGAACGCCCGACGGGCGGCGCCGATGGCGTCGTCCATGTCGGAGGCGTCGGCGTCGGCGGCCACCCCCAGGACCTCGCCGGTGGCCGGGTTCACCGTCTCGAACTCCCGGCCCGACCGGGCGGTCCGGAGCTCGCCGTCGATGAGCAGGTGCCGCTCGCCGACCGCCGTGCCCCCACCCTCGTTCGAGTCACTCATCGTCCGTCCTCCTTGCTCGTTCCGTTGATGGCACCCACGCCGAAGATGTCGTCGCACCGGTCCTTGGCCATCGTGGCCAGCGGCAGGTCGACGTCGAGCCCGCCGGCAAGCGCCAGGGCGGCCTGCAGGTCCTTGCGGGCCAGCGAGGCGCCGGCCTGCATGGCCCCGATGAGCCCGGCGTCGTCGGACTCGGTGAACGGGGCCACCGTGGACCGGAACATGAGCGTCGAGGCGCCGCCGATCAGGGCGTCGCTGGCCCGGATCACCTGGGCCAGCTTGGCCAGGTCGATGCCGGCCGCCTCGGCCAGGACCTGCCCCTCGTAGGCGGCCAGCCAGCCGCCGTACTGGACCAGGTTGCGGGCCAGCTTGGCGGCCAGGCCGGTCCCGAACGGGCCCATGGTGACGGTCAGGGAGCCCATGGCGTCGAACAGCGGGGCCAGGCCGGCGATGACGGCGGGGTCACCCCCGACCATGCACACCAGGTTGCCCGAGGCGGCGGCCGACGGTCCCCCGCTCACCCCGCAGTCGACCACCGGCACGGCCAGGGCGGCGGCCTCGTCCCCGATGGCCGCCACACAGTGGGGGGTGATGGTGGACACCACCACGAAGGTCGTCCCCGGTCCGCCGGCGGCCAGGGCCCCGTCGGGACCGGACAGCACGGCGGTGACCTGCTCGTCGTTGACCACCGCCACCACCACGATGTCGGCCGCCCGGGCCAGCTCGGCCGGCGAGGCGGCCACCGTGGCGTGGTCGGCATGGCGGTCGGTGGCCTCGGACCGTACGTCGCAGACGACCAGGGGCAGCCCGGCCGCGTGGACGCTGGCGGCCACCCCGTCGCCGATGGCGCCGAGACCGATCACCCCGATGGTCGGTGCACCGCCGGAGGCGGCACCGCCTGAACCGGCACCGTCTGAAGCGGCACTGCCTGCAGCAGCACTGTCTGAAGCGCTCACGCCATCTCCCCCGTTGCTGGACACTTGTCTGGACTATAGTCTGGACATATGACCGACACCAATGCGGACACCCCCGTCGAGCACGGTACCTCCGACGCCTGCGCCCCGGCGGCGGAGGGGACACGGTGACGTCGGTCCCGCTCGCCGACGACGGCTCCCCGGTCGTCGACATCGAGGCCACCCGTCGCCGGCTGAGTGCCCGACAGGCCGAGGTGGTGGCCAACCTGGTGCAGTCGGCCGAGGAGGAGACCGAGGCGGTCGGGTACGCCGGCCTGACCGTGCGCGGCGTGGCCCGGCGGGCCGGGGTGGCGCCGGCCACGGCGTACACCTACTTCAGCTCCAAGGACCACCTCCTGGCCGAGGTGCTGTGGCGCCGGATGGAGGCGCTCCCCCCGGTGGAGGCGTCCGGCGACGGGACACTCTCCGAGCGGGTCGAGCGCACGGTGCGCGAGATGATCCCCTTCGCCGCCGGGAACCCCGCCCTGATCGACGCCTGCACCGTGGCGCTGATCAGCCCGAGTCCCGACGTGGCCCACCTGCGGGACCGGATCGGGGCCCTGACCCACCGGCGGCTGACCGCCGCCGTCGGGGCCGGTGCCGACCCCCGGATGGTGCGGGTGCTCGAGGCGTCGTACTCGGGGGCGCTGCTGACCGCCGGCATCGGGCACATGTCCTTCCTCGACGTGCCCGCCTTCGTGGCCGAGGCCGCCGAACTGCTGGCGCACGGGGCCGAGGGAGGCCGGGGGTGACGACGACGCAGGCCACCGGACCGGTGGCGTACAACCCGTACGCCTACCAGATGCACGAGGACCCCTACCCCACCTACGCCCGGCTGCGGGCCGAGGCCCCGGTGTACCGCAGCGAGGAGTTCGACTTCTGGGCGCTCTCCCGTCACGAGGACGTGCTCGGCGCCTTCCGCAACGTCGACCACTACTCCAACGCGTGGGGCGTGTCCCTCGACCCGTCCGCCTTCAGCCCCGACGCCCACCGGACCATGTCGTTCCTGGCCCTCGACCCCCCCAAGCACACCCGCATGCGGTCCCTGGTGGGTAAGGGCTTCACCCCCTCCAAGGTGAACGCCATGGAGGATCGGATCCGCGAGATCACCCTCGAGCACCTGGAGCCCGCCCTCGAGCGGGGCAGCTTCGACTTCGTCGAGGACTTCGCCGGCAAGGTGCCCATGGACGTGATCTCCGAACTGGTGGGCGTGCCGGTGGCCGACCGGGCCGAGCTGCGCCGGCTGGCCGACCTGGTGCTCCACCGCGACGACGGGGTCTTCGACGTGCCCCAGGAGGGCATGGACGCCGCCCTGACCCTGGTCGTCTACTACCAGGAGATGGTGGACGAGCGCCGTCGCCGACGCCGGGACGACCTCACCTCGGCGCTGATCGACGCCGAGATCGACGGCGACCGCCTCACCGACGAGGAGATCGTGGCCTTCCTGTTCCTCATGGTGGTGGCCGGCAACGAGACGACCACCAAGCTCCTGGCCAACGCCTGGTACTGGGGATGGCGGAACCCCGACGAGCTGGCCAAGCCCTTCGCCGACCCCGGCCGGGTGACGGACTGGGCCGAGGAGACCCTGCGCTACGACACCTCGAGCCAGATGCTCCTGCGGGTGACCCACCAGCCGGTGACCCTCCACGGGATGACCATCGCCGCCGGCGAGCGGGTCCTGCTACTGGCCGGGTCGGCCAACCGGGACGGCTCGGTGTTCCCCGACCCCGACCGCTACGACCTGGACCGGGACACGACCAAGCTGGTCAGCTTCGGCAGCGGTCGGCACTTCTGCATGGGGGCCCCACTGGCCCGGCTCGAGGCCCGGATCGCCCTGGGGGAGCTGGTGTCCCGGGTCGCCCGCTACGACGTCGATCCCGACGGCATCGTGCGGGTCCACTCGATCAACGTGCGGGGCCTGGCCGCCCTGCCCACGACGGTGGAGCTGCGCTGATGCCGAAGTTCCCGGCCAATCCCGACGTCCGCCCGGCCGTCGTCACCGGTGCCTCCTCCGGCATCGGCCGGGCCACGGCCACCGCACTGGCCGCCCTGGGTCACCCGGTGGTGCTCGGGGCCCGCCGGGTCGACGAGTGCGAGGACGCGGCCACCGCCATCCGCGCCGCCGGCGGCGAGGCCGTGGCCATCCGCCTCGACCTGGCCGACGCCGACTCGGTCGAGCAGTTCGCCGCCGCCGCCGTCGACACCCTCGGCGAGATCGAGATCCTGGTGTCCAACGCCGGCCAGAACATGGCCGGCGCGGTGCTCGACACCGACACCGCCTCGCTCGAGTCCGTCCTGGCCGTCAACATCACCGGCACCCACAACCTGGTCCGGTCCCTCCTGCCCGCCATGGTCGGGCGCCGCCGGGGGGACGTGGTCTTCGTCACCTCCGACGTGGCCGAGCGCCCCCGGCCCACCATGGCCGCCTACGTGACCTCCAAGTGGGGGCTCGAGGGGTACGTGCGGGCACTCCAGATGGAGCTCGAGGGCTCCGGCGTCCGGGCCACCATCCTCCGGCCCGGGCCTACCCTGACCGGCATGGGCCTCGACTGGGACCCGGACGTGACCGCCGAGGTCATCGAGCAGTGGGCGGCCTGGGGGTTCGCCCGCCACTCCAACTTCATGCGGCCGGCGGGCGTGGCCCAGGCCGTGTGCGCCGTCGTCGGGCTCCCTCGCGGGGTCCACACCACCGTCATCGAACTGCAGCCGGAGGCGCCCATCGCCTCCCCCACCGGAAACGAGGAGACACCATGACCATCACCGAGCAGCGCCGACCGCCGAGGGTGTCGGGGGGCGAGGGGGACAACGGCCACCTCGAGGAGCTCCGGGTGGACCCGATCGCCCTGCTCGAGCGGGTGCGCGCCGAGTGCGGTGACGTCGGCCGGTTCGGACTCGGGGGCCGGGAGGTCGTCCTCCTGAGCGGCGCCGAGCCGAACGAGTTCTTCTTCCGGGCCCCGGACGAGCTGTTGGACCAGGCCGAGGCCTACCCGTTCATGACCCCGGTGTTCGGCGAGGGGATCATCTTCGACGCCTCGCCGGAACGACGGCGCGAGATGCTCCACAACCAGGCCCTGCGGGACAAGTTCATGCGGGGACACGCCGCCACCATCGCCGCCGAGGTGGAGCGGATGGTGGCCGACTGGGACGACGAGGGTGAGATCGACCTGCTCGACTGGTTCGCCGAGCTCACCATCTACACCTCGTCGTCGTGCCTGGTCGGCAAGCGGTTCCGGGAGCAGCTGACCGGCCGGTTCGCCGAGCTCTACCACGACCTCGAACGGGGCACCGACGCCCTCGCCTTCGTCGACCCCTACGCCGACATCGAGAGCTTCCGGCGCCGG
>Ga0302196_10005729_pt1 | contig 11076 bp, 9 predicted proteins | sample II_Bog_N1_3_FD_198794 | JGI IMG/M metagenome (GOLD analysis project Ga0302196, IMG submission 198794) | Peat permafrost microbial communities from Stordalen Mire near Abisko, Sweden - II_Bog_N1_3 | ecosystem: Environmental > Terrestrial > Soil > Wetlands > Peat | place: Sweden: Abisko, Stordalen...
AGATCAGGACCATCCAGACCCAGTCCCGGGCGGCCAACTGGGGCTGTTTCGCCATGCCCTACGTGGTCCTGGTCTTCCTGTGCGCCACGAACCCATCGTACAGACAGTTCTTTTCCGAACCCGTGGGACTGGTCCTGGTCGTCGCCGGGGCCATCATGTCCGTTGTCGGGCTGGTGGCGTCCCGCCGTCTGGTCCGGCCCATAGGCACCACGGAAAGGGTTTTCGTGGAAGGAGGGCCGCAATGGGCCCGGTAACGACCTATGCCGCCCTGTCGGGCGTCCTCGGTGGGGGAGCCGTCTGCTGGATGGTGAGGCGCCTGGCTCATCCGCGCCGGTCGCCGCTCGGGCGGATGTCGCTGTACCTGGAAGGGGCGCGGGTGCGCCTCGGGGGCAGACCCGCCATGGCCACAGGCCCTCTTCTGGCCAGTGACGCCCTCCGCAGGGTCCTGGGCCCACTGGTTGGTGGAGCGGTATCCCGGCTGGCCAGAGTGGGCCGGCTCGGCCCGGCGGAGAACCTGGAGCTTTCGCTGCGCCAGGCGGGCCTGAAGCTGACGCCGGAGGCCTACAGGCGGGAGTACCTACGCTGGCTGATCGGTACGCCGCTCGTCCTCGGCCTAGTCGGTGCTTTGACCGGAAAGGCCGCGTTCGTAGTCCTGTTTTTCATGGCCGGCGTTTTCGTCGGTGCCCGGCGTCTACCCGAACGCCTGAGGGTGCAGGCCAGACGGCGATCGGAGCGGGTACGGAGCGACTTGCCGACCGTGGCTTCCATGATGGCCTTGAAAATAGAGAACAACAAAAGCCTGGTCGTCGCCGTATCTGATGTGGTCGCCCAGGGCTCGGGCCCGGTGGTGGAGGAACTGGGACGGGTCGTCCATCTGATCAACGCAGGGTTCGGAGAAGCACCGGCCTTCGAGCTTGTGGCCAAAGAGTCGGCCGAGCCGGCCGCCTCCCGCTTCTATCGGTTCCTGGCGGCGGCGACCGGCGGCGGCCTGGACCTGGCCAAAGCACTGCTCGACCAGGCCAATGAACTTCGGGCCCAGCGTCGTGAGGAGGTTGAACGCAGCGCTGCGCAACGTCAGATGGCGCTGATAATCCCGAACCTCGTGTTCATGGCGCCGGTCCTGTTCGCCTTTCTCCTCGCACCTCTCCCGCAACTCCTGTTCGCAAAGTAGTTCCAACAAATGAGCATGTGCTCTGACCTGAAAGGACACTCCATGGCACACATTGCCCGGGCCGCTTCGGCCCTGCACGCAGGTCCCGGCCGGTCCCCGCGCCGAAGGGGCGTCGTCTGGCTCCGTCAACTGCTCCGGGACCAGCGCGGGAGCCAGATCACTGACAACCTGGGCCTGATCGTGGTCGGCATCGTCGCCGTCGTGGCCATCGGAGGTTTGATCTCGGGCCTAGACACGACGGTATTCAACTGGGTGAGCACCCAGCTTGGACTGGGTTGAGCGAGCCTCGGGCGTGCGACGTTTTCCTGAAACCGGCTCAGCCGTGGTAACCGGGGTGATCGGGATCGTGCTGCTCCTCGTGGTTTTCATTGGGGCTCTCAGCGTGGTGGTCGACGAGTACGCCAAGGGTGCGCTCCGTACCGCCGTGGACGAGGCCGCTCAAGCTGGGGCCACAGCCGGTGGCTCGGTAACGAGTTGCGAGACAAAGGCTCGCCAAGTTGGCGACAATCTTTTACCGGGCCAGTTCGCAGGAGCGGTGATAGTTGATTGCCGCGTCGAAGGCGACGAAATGGTGGCCTCTTTCGCCGGCACCGTACATGGGTTTTCGCCGCCGGTGCCTCCGGTGCGTATCTCAGTCACCGGTTTTTCGGTCATAGAGGAGGTGCCGGCGCAATGAGCTCAAACCGGCCGCAGTCGTCCGAGCGGGGGACGGCCACCCCGCTTAGCCTTGTGCTCGGCCTGGGCTTGATCGTCATGCCCGTACTGGTCCTGGTGCTCACGCTGCCGACATGGGAACAAAGGACCGTTGACGCACAGGACGCCGCTCGCAACGGGGCACGAGCGCTGGTAATGGCCGACGATTGGGACGATGGCGTGGCGGCCGCGGACCAGACCGTGTACGAGATCGTAAGCAGTGACGGCCTAGTGGCGGGCGACGTCAGTCTTCGTCTGGCCGGCTCTTTGGCGCCCGGGGCTACGGTGACGGCGTCGGTGACCGTCCTCGTGCCCGCCGGCAACTTCCCCGGGCTGGGTTTCATCGGAACGCTCCATTACACGGCCAGTTCCACCGAGCATGTTGACGCTTACAGGGGCTCAGCCTCGTGAGCGGCGCCAGTCGGCCCCGACGACGGGGGAGAGCCGCCCATGAAGAGCGCGGCGACGCCATGATCGTGTGGTGCCTGCTGATAGCGGTGATGTTGCTCCCCCTGGGCGGCCTTTCAGTCGACCTGTGGCACGGCATCGAGGTCCAGCGCCACTTGCAATCGGCGGCCGAAGACGCGGCCGTGGCTGGTGCCTCCGGGATCGACGTGGTCGAGTACCGCCAAACGGGCTGCATTGTCCTGGACCCGGTGCTCGCCGTCCCCCTGGCTGAGGCCAATATTGCCTCTCAAGCGCTGGGGCCAATCGCCGGAGCCGACATCGTCGTGAGCCCCGATCGGCGGGAGGTGTCAGTGGAGTTAAGAGAAGATGTCCGCCTGACCCTTCTTTCCTGGGTCGAGGGCAGAAGGCCTCTGGTGGTCGTGGCGACGGCAACAAGCGGCCCCGAAGGTACGGTGTCGGGAAGTGGGTGCGCATGAAGCCACGGGTGGGACCGACGCGGGCGTGGCGGTTACGTTGGCCGAGGCGGTCGATGAGGCGTGCGGTCTTGGTGGCGGGGGTACTTTTAGTGTTCGCGGCAGGAGCGCGGGCCGAAGCCCTCAGCGGCTATCGAGCTGACAGCGCCGGTGTAAATAGCCGAATTGTAACTAGTGAGAAGGTCAATAGTTGCGGCGGCTCGGGGAGCCTTGGTCCCGTCGTAGGTGCCCGGCTCAGCTGCCCGGGCACGCGGACCGTCACCACTACGCCGGGCACCACTACGCCGGGCACCACTACGCCGGGCACTGGCACGCCGGGCACGACGGCCCGGACGGAAGGTCCGGGCGGTGGCCCGGGACAAACATCCGCGCCGACTCCAAACGATTGGGGCTACGCGTCCTGCCCTAGCGGAGCCGGAGCGAATGTAGTCCTAGCTGTAAACCAGTACGGCCGGGGTGGGAGGCCGACGGGTTCGAAGTCCGTCATCTGCCCGGCCGGGCAAACTTCTACGACCCCTGCCCCACCGCCACCACCATCGGCCGGCCAGGTGTGGTCGGACGTCCCTCTGCCCGTCCCGGTCCCGGGTATAAATCCCGCCACCGCCGGCATCACGCAACTTGCGAGCTGGTTTTGGGTGAGGGGGGGCGGAGGCCCCGTCAGTGTGACGGCCGAAATGGGCCTCTATACCGTTACCGCAACGGCCAGTCCCGTGGCGTACCAATGGGAGTTCGGCGACGGTGCCAGTGCGGTCAGCGCCAGCGCCGGTGGCGAGGGTGCGCCCTCTGTGACCCATACGTACCTTGAGAAGGGCACGTACATCGTTGACCTGGCGGTGGAATACGCCGGCAGTTACAGCTTTGCCGGGCCGGCGGGGGCGGGATCGGCCTCTCTCGGCTCGTACTGGCAGCCACGGGTCTCCACCCCGTACACGGTGCAAGAGGTCCGTTCGGTGCTCCTTCCCCCAGGGGCTGCTCAAAGGTGACGTCGGCTCCCTCGCTGTGGCAGCTCGCTCAGGTCGAAGACCAAGCGTTCCGGGGCGCTGACCGGAGCGGCACGCCATCGAGGCTGGCTTTCGGTGCCGCGACCCTTGTCGCCCTGGCCGCGTTTGACCGTCGTGTGCATTCCTCCGGGCAGGCTGTTTGCTTGCTGGGCCCGCGCTGGGCCCGGGTGGCCTTGTGCTTGACGGGAGCCGTCGTGCTGGCCGGGGTGACCGGGGCCGTAGTGCCGGTGCTCGGTTGGGCGTTGTTGGCGCTGACCGTGCTGGTGTTCTTGCCACTGGCGGGACGGGCGACGAGGGCGCTGCCGGCCAAGGTCCGGTTGTGCCGGTTAGGGCCACGCGGTCGGCGTCGGCGTGTGTATGTGCATTCGGTGGCCAGCACACGTCCGGGCGCGGGTGCCGAACTGATGACCTCGTTGGCGGGCGAGGCTGATCAAAAGGGATGGTTGCTGGTCCTGGACGCCGGCAATGAGAGATTAGGGACCTACTACTCCAGGTTCGGCTTTGCGCGTGGCGGTGCGGTGAAGATGCCCGACGGGACTCTCCGGGTGCGCATGTGGAGGCAGCCCCAGGACTGGCGGGGGAGCCGGTGATGAGGCCGAGGCGGTTACGCGCGTTGCTTGACGTCGTCGGCGTCGTTGCCTGCGAACTGGCCTTGCTCGTCTTCTTCTGGAAGGCAGGTGGTCTTTTGGGCTCGGTGGACGTGGCCCACCTTGCCACCTGGGTGCAGCAGGCGAGCCCGGAGGCGGCTCTCACGGCCCTTGTCCGCGTCCTGGGCATGTGCGTGCCCACCTGGTTGCTGGTGAGCACGGCGGTCTACGGTGCCGGAGCCCTCACGGGCAGTCGTCGCCTTCTCGAGCATTCACGCCTGGTAACGCCCGCACTGGTGAGGAGGGCCCTGGACACCCTGGCGGCGGCGTCTGTGGCAGCTTCCTCGATCGGCAGCTCGGCCGCCGTGGCGGGCGCCTCTGCTGTGCCCCACGTCGTCTCCGTGGCACGGGCGGCGGATATCTCCCCGCCCCCTGGCAGGGTGGCTGCTAGAGCGGTGGCACCCTCGGTCGCACCGGCGCGTGTGAGCGTAACGGCGTTGGGCCGCCATTTCCCGCACCCGGGCGAGGTGCCTCACGGTCTGCCGGCGACGACGCCCGCCGGAATGGACGACGACCAAACCCCGAGCCTGGAGAACGGTTTCGCCGGCCTTTCAGCGGGGACGAAGGTGATCGTCGTGCGCCCCGGCGATTGCCTTTCTGTCCTGGCCGAGCGACATCTAGGCGACTGGCGCCTTGACAGCGAGATCGAGGCGCTCAATTATGGCCGGCCGCAGGCGGACGGCCGGGCGCTCGTCGACGACCACTGGATTTATCCGGGCTGGGTCCTCGTGATGCCGGCCAACGCCGTGGGGGCAACGGTCGTGGGAGCGGGCGAGGCGGCGGCGATGGCGTCCAGGGCCGGGCCGGCGCCGTCCGGGCCGGGTGCTGGCAAACCCGCTCGGCCAGGCCATGGCAACACCCTTGCCGACAGAACACCCAGGGCTGGGGTTGGCGTTGCGGGGGCTCCAACCCCTAAACCCGTTCCGAGGGCTCCCACTGCCGCCTCCTTTCGTGAACCGGCGCCGGTCGCCCCACCCCCGACGCCGGTCGCCCCACCCCCGACGATGGCGCCCACGACGGTGCCCCCAGCGGTCCGACCAAGCGCCGAGGTGAGCAGGGGCCATGACGACGCTCGGGCCGCCGTCCTGGCCATCGGGGCCGTGGCCGCGGCCGGAGCGCTGTGGAGGCTTGACGGCATGCGTCGTGAGCTGAGGCACGATCGGCCTCGGGGCTCGATTATTTCTCGGAATAGGGCGATGGTGGAGGCGGCGGAACGCCGTTCCCGGGCCATCGCCGACACTGAGGCGATGCGGTGGGTCGACCTCGGCTTGCGCTATTTGAGCGGGATGGTCGAACAGCTCTCCAGCGAGGACCATGAGGACGTTCCTTCCGTGGTACTGGTCAAAGTGGGTAAAGCGGGACTCGAGGTCGTCTTGTCGGCCCCCCCCAAGGGACGGTTGGGGTGGTTCTCGCCGACCGCCGACGGAGCTGGTCTCGTGCTCGACTCGGACCTCGAGATCGAGGATCTCGAACTGCTGGCCGCCGACCACTGGCCGGCTTGGCCGGTCGTGGTGAGCGTGGGAGAGAGCGATGGCGGGACAGTGCTCATGAACCTCGAGTACGCCGGTTGCTTGTCGGTGGAGGGTGACAGTGGGGCCGTGCGCGGTGCGTTGGCGGCGGTCCTGTTGCAACTGGTTAGCCAACCGTGGTCTCAGGAGATGCTGGCCGGGTTATACACCGTCGGCGAGCGGGTGTTGGACGACCGGCTCGCGCTCGTGCACCAGGTCGAGGCGGACGATGCCATCGACCTGGCCGAGAAGCTGGACGGCATTGCCTGCGCCCGCCAGGAGCTGGCCGGGCACCTGTCGCTTTCCGTCCTGCGAGCCGTCGCCAGCGAGGCACTTCCGAATGTTGTCGTCGCCTTTGCCGGTACCCCCGATGGAGCGCGGCAGTGCCTGGCTGAAGCGGCCGTTCCCGAACGCAGCGGCGTCGTAATGGTCGGATCCGGGCCTGTTCCCGGTGCTCGATGGCGGTTGCTGGTGAGCGGCGAGGCCGGGTCGCTGGAGGGCGATGTCGGAGGCCGTCCGGTTTCGTGGAAGTTGAAAACAGATTGGGATCTCGAGGAGGTTGCTCTGGTGGCTGAAGCATTAGCGAGCGCTACCGATCGCGATGGGGCGATGGTGGTCGCCGCCCCAGGCCTGCCGACGGGGAGCGACGCCCGTGCAGACAGCGACGCCCGTGCAGACAGCGACGCCCGTGCAGACAGCGACGCCCGTGCAGACAGCGACGCCCGTGCAGGCAGCGACGCCCGTGCAGACGTGGAGATCCTTGTCCTGGGCCCGGTCGACGTGACGGGGGGCGCAACCGGGGCCGTGGAGCCGTCCCGACGGATGGCCGCCCTTGGGCTGCTGGCCTATATGGCGTCACACGACCGGCCCGTCACCGCCGACCAACTGGCCGGCGCGCTGTGGCCCCTCGATGCCACGCGGGACAATGTCGCCGGCCCACAGCGGAAAACCGTTATGAACGTGGTCTCACGGGCCAGGGCTGTCCTCGGTTATGGTACCGGCGGGCACGAACGCCTTGTGCATACCCCTCAGGGCTATCGGCTCTCGGCCGACGTGAGCTCGGACTGGTCGAGGTTCGAGAGGCTGGTGAGCGACGCCCGTTCCCAGCCCCCGCAGCAGGCCATGGCCCACCTGCGACGCGCCCTGGAACTGGTGCGAGGCGAACCCTTTAGCGGCGCCCTTTCGAGCCAGTTTTTCGAGTGGGTGGCCAGCGAGCACCTTGACCTGACCCTTTCGGCCAAGATCGTTGACGTCGCTCAGGACCTGGGGGAACTGGCGCTCGAGGCCGATGACTACGAGACCGTCGTCTGGGCGGTCGAAAAGGGCCTCCTGCTCGAGCCCACCCGCGAGGAGATGTTCCGCCTCTGGATGCACGCCCTCGGCCGCCAGGGCCGGTCCGGACGGGTGGACGATATCTACCGCCGGCTCAAGCTGGTCTTGCGCCAACGCATCCACCCGCTGCAAGAGCCTCAGGCCGAGAGTTACGGCGTGTGGCGTAGCTACATGGCCGGGGAGCTGGCCGGCACACCGGGTTAGCCCTGGCCACGGCCTCAAAAACACGGGGGGCCCCGCACCGGAGCCGGCCCGCCAAAAGCGCCTGACCGGAGTCGTCGGTCCGCAGCCCGAGGTCTGGTAGCTTGAAACTGTTATGTGCACGGCTATTACATGCCCCGACTGTGGGCGGCCTACTTGGCAGGGGTGTGGTCTACATATCGAGCAAGCGCTGGGCCACGTACCACCTGCGGAGCGCTGCCAGTGCGACAGGGGCCAACCGAGCCCAGGTGCCAAGAGCGGTCAAGCTTTCTCCCCGGTACGCCCTGACTGACGCCGGCCCGACAATTTAGGTGGTAGGCCCATGCCTCAACGTGTTGTCATCGTCGGCGGAGTTGCCGGCGGGATGTCCGCCGCGACGCGTCTGCGACGTCTCGACGCCGAGGCCAGCATCGTGGTGCTGGAGAGGTCTGGGCATGTCTCGTTCGCCAACTGCGGCCTGCCCTATTACGTAGGTGGGGTGATCGAGGAGGAAGAGGACCTTACCCTCCAGACGCCCCGTTCTCTCTTAGACCGGTTCCGCCTCGACATCAGGCTGGAGGTGGAGGTCGTTTCCATCGACCGGACCGCGCATACCGTAACGGCCCGGTCCACGCTGACCGGTCAGCAGAGCGTTCTCGGCTTCGACAAGCTGGTCCTGAGCATGGGGGCGGCACCGGTGCGCCCGCCCATCCCGGGGTACGAGCGAGTGCGGACTTTGCGCACCGTGGAGGACGCTGTCCACCTGGCGGAAGACCTGGAAACGGCGCCAGTGGACGCAGTGGTCATAGGTGCCGGTTTCATCGGCCTGGAGATGGCGGAAAACCTGGTTGCCCAGGGCGTAGGCGTGACGGTGATCGAAGCTGCGTCGCAGGTGCTGCCGCCATTGGATCCCGAGATGGCCGTCCTCGTGCAGGACGAGCTGATCGCCCAAGGGGTGGACCTCAGGCTGAGGGCGAAGGTCGCGGCGATCGGGAACCGCACCGTCACCCTCGAGGACGGAAGGGTGCTCCCCGCCGATCTCGTGGTCGGTGCCATAGGTGTGCGGCCTGAGGTCGGGCTGGCCGAGGGCGCCGGCCTCCGGCTCGGGCCGCAAGGTGGGATCGCCGTCAACGAGGCCAACCAAACCAGCGACCCCTACATCTACGCCGTGGGGGACGCGGTCGAAAAGCCCGACGCCATTTCTCATGCCACCTCGCTCATCGCCCTCGCGAACGTGGCCAACCGCCAGGGCCGGCGCGTGGCCGACCACATCGCCGGGCGGCCGTCGCACCTCGTCCCGTCCCTCGGGACGGCCATCGTGAAGGTGTTCAACGTCGTGGCGGCCACCGTGGGTTGGAACGAGCAACGCTTGAGGGCGGCCGGCCGGCCCTACCGGGCCATCCATTCCCACCCCTTCGACCACGCCACCTATTACCCGGGGGCCGCCCGGATGTCCATGAAGTTGCTGTTCGACCCGGCCAACGGGACGTTGCTAGGCGCTCAGGTGGTGGGGGCCAGCGGCGTCGACAAACGCATCGACGTGATAGCCACCGCCATGGCCGCGGGCCTGCCGGCGGAACGCCTGGCCGACCTGGAGCTGGCCTATGCCCCGCCGTTCTCGTCGGCCAAGGACCCCGTCAACCAGCTCGGTTACATGGCCGAAAACGTGCTCAACCGGGACTGCGACGTGGTCAGCCCGGACGACCTCGAAGACCTGGTGGGCCAGGGCTGGTTGCTGGTGGACGTGCGCACCGAAAAAGAGCATGCCGAAGGAGCTATCCCCGCCGCCATCAACTTGCCCCTTGACCAGCTTCGGGACCAGCTCGACCTACTGGGGCAGGGCCCGGTGGTCGTGTACTGCGAGGCCGGCCAACGAGGGCACACCGCCACCGCGTTACTTCAGGAAATGGGCGTGCGGACGCGCAACCTCGACGGCGGTTACCGCACGTGGACGGCCTGGGTACACGCCCACTCAGGTAACCGCTAGGCCTTAGCGCGGACCTACTGGGCACAGCGCGCAACGGGGCAACTCCTAGCGCCGGTCACGAACCCCGGAAGGGGGTGCGGGGGTACGTGACCGGCGCAAGCCCAGGGGCGAGGGTTCCCTGGGGGGAGGACCTCATTTCCTTACGAGGTCCTTTGCAAGCTACCCGAGCGAGGTTTCGGCGGTGCGACGGCTGTGTTGCGGCCAAGTGAACACTTGTCGGCGACTTGGTAAACGGCGCCGGGGAGGTACGGGTGCCGTGACCGCACCCCTTGACTTGACAAAAGAGACCGTCTGCCTAGGGGCGGGAGGAGCCCGCAGGCAGACGGCCCATCCCCGGTCGGAGCGGCAAAGGGGGTGGCTCCAGGGGAATGGTGGAGGAGATGTCCCTAATTATCCTCGGCCGAGCTCAAGGGGCCCTGAAGGCAGGCTGAGCTTTGCCTGAGAGAGCCTCGGAGGTAAATCATGGAGGAAAGACCCTCTTTCGCCTAGCGTGGTAGCAGAGCCTCTGGCCCGGGGCCGTCGGGGAGCTTCCAGGCGCCCGGGGCCGACTGTTTGCCGTGCGGTGGGCGGGGGGCTGGCGGCGCACAAGCCGAGAGGGTGGTCCGACGCGAGACCCGCATTAGCAAACGGACAGCAGGCCGGCGTGGCTGGTCTGGAGCGCCCGCCCAAGGTCGTCGACGTGACGGCCAGGTCCGGGCGTGCGGAGGTCGACGAGAGTAGGCGCCGAGCGCGCGAGGGCTGGGTGTTCATGCGCGACGCCATGACCGGCCACTGGGGGGTGCTGTTCACGTCAATGACGGCGGCGCTGATATCAGCGGCCGCCGTGGCGACCATACCCCTGCTCGTCGGTAACGCCGTCAACGAGGGCCTCGTAGCCCATCAGTGGACGCGCTTCGGCACTTACGTCGGCATAGTTGCCGTCCTGGGCGTGGTCCAGGCGGTGGCGTCGGGGGCCCGGCGGTGGTTCAACGGGGTCGCCTCCCGCCGTGTCGAATCGGAGATGCGGCGTAGCTTCCACGACCACCTTCTCTTCCTCGACGTGGCGTACCACACCAACATCAACCGTGGCCAGCTTTTGTCCCGGGTGACGAGCGACCTGTTCCAGATCCAGGCCGTGGTCGCGTCCGCCCCGTTCTGGGTGGCCAACGCCGCCCTCGCTTTGGCCGTGGGCGTGATCCTCATCCTGCTCAATCCTCTGCTCGGCATCGTGGCCATCGCCGCTTTGCCGGTGGTGGTCGTAACCTCCAACCGTTTTTCCCGCCGGGTGCGCGAAGCCATCTCCGACCTACAGCGCCAGCGGGGCGCGCTCGCCGGCGTGGTGGAGGAGACCATCTCGGGGGTGAGGGCGGTCAAGGGCTTCGGGGCCGAGCCGATGATGGAGGCCCGCATGGCCGGCTCGGCCGGCGCGGTCTGGACGGAAGCCATGCGGGTGGTGCGGACCAGGGCGCGTTACCTCCCGACACTCAACACGGTCCCGATGATGGAGCTGGCCGCCGTCAACTGGCTCGGGGGCTACCTGGTGATCCACCATCGCCTGAGCATCGGGATGCTGGTGGCCTACAACGCGTACCTTGCCACGTTGACGGGGCCGCTCCAGTCCATAGGCGCCTACATCGTCATGATGCAGCGGGCGGTGGTCTCGGGGTACCGCCTGCACAGCATCATCGCCCGGCCCA
>Ga0302196_10005731_pt1 | contig 11075 bp, 7 predicted proteins | sample II_Bog_N1_3_FD_198794 | JGI IMG/M metagenome (GOLD analysis project Ga0302196, IMG submission 198794) | Peat permafrost microbial communities from Stordalen Mire near Abisko, Sweden - II_Bog_N1_3 | ecosystem: Environmental > Terrestrial > Soil > Wetlands > Peat | place: Sweden: Abisko, Stordalen...
GCCTCGCCGCCGTCCAACCCGGTGCCGACCCCGGCACCCATCAGCGGAGCGCCGTGCTTGATGCAGAGGAAGGTGCCGGTGAGATTGAGGTCGAAGGTGGCCCGCACCCCGGCCGTGTCGGCTCCGGTGATCGGTCCCATGTGGTGGGCGCCACCGGCGTTGGCGAAGAGGATGTCCAGCCGTCCCCGGCCCTCGGCCGCCACGCTGACGGCCTCGGCCACCTGCTCTTCCACCGTCACGTCAGCCACCACGTACCGGGCCGATCCCACCGGATGGTCGCCTGACGAGGTCACCTCGCCCAAGGTGACCACCGCCTGCTGCAACTTGTCCTCGGTGCGGCCGCAGATGGTCACGTCGGCACCGTCGGCTACCAGACGGCTGGCGGTGCCGAGACCGATCCCGCTCCCGCCCCCGGTCACCAGCGCCGACCTCCCGACGATGCCCTGGGAGCTCCCGAGTTCCGATGTCATGGACGATCCCCCTCTGCTGACCCGGGCCCGAAGTGGCACGGGAGGTCTTTCGACTGCAGCATGATACGGGTACCAGTCGTCGGGCCTGCCCGACTCGGGCCCGACCCAGGGGGATACGCACCATGACCGACAGACAGTTGAACCTCGCCGACCTGTTTGAAGTGGTGGTCGACACCCTGCCCGACCGGGAAGCCCTGGTGGCAGGGGACCAGCGCCGCACCTACCGGGAGCTCGACGACCGGGCCAACCGGTTCGCCAACGCCCTGGCCGACCGGGGAATTTCCCCTGGCGCCCACGTGGGGATTCTGGCCCACAACTGCGCCGAGTGGGTCGAGGCCATGATCGGTTGCTACAAGGCCCGGACGGTGCCGGTAAACCTCAACTTCCGGTATGTGGCCCCTGAGCTCCGGTACGTGGTGGACAACGCCGACCTCGAGGTGTTGGTCTACGAGCGGGCGCTGTCCCCGCTCGTCGCGGAGTCGCTCGCCCCCGAGGCCGGTGACGACGCCGACACCGCTCGGGTACCGACACTCCTGGTGGTCATCGAGGATGGGACCGATGGGTCGGTGGCGATCGACCATCCCGTCGTCGGCTTCGAGGAGGCGTTGGCGGCTGCCGACCCGGATCGACCGACGGCTCCCCGCTCGCCCGACGATCTCTACCTGCTCTACACCGGCGGCACCACCGGGATGCCCAAAGGGGTCATGTGGCGGCAAGAGGACATCTTCTTCGCCGCCATGGGAGGTGGAGGCTGGGGACAGCCACCCATCACCGCCGCCGAGGAGCTGGCCGGGAGGATGCAGCTCGACGACGCCTTCAAGGCGACCATGCTGATCGTGGGGCCGCTGATGCACGGCAATGCACAGTGGGCGATGTGGAACGCCTTCATGATGGGCGGCACAGCGGTCCTCTATACCAACCACCGCTTCGATCCCCACGAGCTCTGGCGAACCGTGAGTGACGAAGGAGTGCTCTCGATGGCGCTGGTGGGTGATGCCATGGCCCGACCGCTGGCGGAGACCCTGGCGACCGCGGCACCGGGCACCTATGACACCTCGACGCTGATGGTGATCGGTTCGGGGGGCGCCATGCTGTCGGTCACCGTCAGGGAGGAGCTCCAGAAGCAGCTTCCGGGGACCATCATCATGGACCGGTTCGGTTCCAGCGAAGGTGGGGCGTCCGGGGTGGTGGAGGCAGGGGCGTCAGGTCCCCGGTTCACCATGAACGCCGACACCACGGTGTTGGACGACGATCTGCGGCCGGTGTCGCCGGGCGACGGGTCCATTGGTCGGCTGGCCCACACCGGCCACATCCCGCTCGGTTACTACAAGGACGAGACGAAGACCGCCGCCACCTTTCCGGTCGATCCCGACGGCGTTCGATGGTCGGTGCCCGGCGACCTGGCCTCGGTTGACGACAACGGCACCATCGTGATCCACGGCCGGGGATCGGCCTCCATCAACTCTGGCGGCGAGAAGATCTTTCCGGAGGAGGTCGAGGCGGTGATCAAGTCGCACCCCGATGTCTTCGATGCCATCGTGGTCGGCATTCCCGATGAACGGTTCGGAGAGCGGGTGGCGGTGGCAGTGCGTCCACAGTCCTCGGCCATACCGGTGACGCTCGACGACCTGCAGGAGCATTGCCGCTCGCAGATCGCCGGGTACAAGATCCCCCGCCAGCTCCTGCTGGTCGAGGAGGTGCCGCTGACCGCCGCCGGCAAGCCCGACGCCAAGGCAGTCAAGGCGCTCTTCGCTCCGGACGACTGACCCCTCTGCGGCGGCCACCGGTCGGACGGCCGGTTCCGTCAGGCGGCGGCCAGTGCCTCGATTGCCGCCGAGCCGGAGGCAGGATCGCCAGTGCCCAGCCGGTCCGTCGTGCCTAGCGCGTCGGCACCGCCGCCGACCCCAAGGCCGGCACCGTCCATGGGCGATCCCCCTCGGGTCCGCACGACAGCCCTTACGGCGTCCAGGGCGGTGTCCCCGGCCCTCGCCAGGAGCTCGTCGGTGACCTCCACCGTTCTGGCTTCGCCGGCCTGGGGCCACAGGCCGACCACCCGGACCGGTGCCGGTCGAGTGGGAGTACGCAACGCCGCCACCAGGGCGAGGTAGCCGAGCTGGACATCCAACCCGGAAGGGGGTGAGCCGCCGGCCACTGCGACCAGCACCTGTTGGGTCGTCGACCCCGACCCCGACCCCGACCCCGACCGCAACGACGACCCCGACCCCGAGTCCGAGGGCTCGGGCGACGGGAGGTCGATGCGGATCTCCGAGCGACCTTTCAGCCGAACCGTCCGGGGACCTGGGCACACCCACTGGTCATCGGGTCCTCCCAGTCGGGGGGCGGTCCGGAACTGTCCCCAATCGAGGGAGGCCCAGACTCCGGTCGCCCAGTTGGAGGCCTCGGCCAGCACGGCTCCTCGCCCGCCAGTCCCGAGCCCGGCGTACCAGGGCTCCCAGTGGAAGGTCCTCCAGCCGGAACGCTCCCACTCGGCCACCGCCCACTCGGCCACCGGTCCGACCGCCTCCAGTGGTGCCCGGAAGTAGCCGGCCAGGCAAGCGTCGATCGCCGCCAGTCCCAGCGACCGTCGGACGAATGCCGGCTTCCAGGCAAAAGGATCGTCGGGGCGGATCGTCGGGTTGTCACCACCCGACGCCAGCTGTCGGAGGATGGGCACCGACACCACGATCTGTTCGCCGGGCGGGAGCGGAGCGACCAGGTCCGGCACGTTGCCGGCCAGTCGGTCGCGGATCCGTTGCGCCACCGCCGGGCCGGTCCGGCTGGGGGCCGGTCGGAGGATCGCCTCGGTGAGTTGGGCGGCAGCCGTCATGGTTCCTCCTGCCTGACCATGGCGCTGATCCCCGCTGCGGTGCGCTCGGCCGCCGCGATGAGGAGTTCGTCGCTGACCGGATCCACGTCGAGCTCGCCGGTGCGGGAGTAGTAGGTGGCGACGGCGAACGGCGGAGCTGGTCGGCGGAGGGTCTCGACCAGTGCCGAAAAGTGAAGATCATCCCGGTGGGCTGGCCGACGTGACCCGCTGGTGATCGCCACCAGCGCCACCGATGCCACGTCGAGCCCGGGGCGTCCGATGGCCAGGTCGACCCGGGCCGACAGCTCCACCGCTCCGTCGGACAGCACCGTTCGGATTGGCTCATCGGTCCTCGGGAGCCAGGCGGCATCGAGGTCCGGCCAACGTCGGGCCAGTCCGGCGGCCTGCCGGCGAACCTCCGCAGCCAGCCCGTCGCGCTCGCCAGCCGGGAGTCGGTGGATCCATGCCACCAACTCCTGTTGCCGGTCGTCGACGGCCAAGGCCCCCAGCCCGTCCACCCAGGGATCGCCGAACGATCCGGTTGTCAGGAGCTGACGGAAGAGGACGCCGACAAGGGCGCCACAGGCGATGGGGACGGTCAGCTCCCGTCGGCCGGCGATGGAGCCGTCGGACCGACCGCTCCGCCGGTCGAGGGCCCTGGATAGTGCGGCATGGGTCACCACCAGACGGCGCCGGTCGGCGCCACTCACCGCAACCGGGGTCAGACAGGACTCGATCCCATCGTCGATGATCCGACGGAGCGCTTCCACCCGATTCGGGTCAGCGGCTGGTCGTGGGCGGCCGGTGATTCGGATCCGGTCGAGGAGGGCCGTGCCGGCCAGCGGCGTCCACTGGAGGAGCGACGGCGGCACCTGGCCGTCGGCATCGGATTCGTTGGAACTCGCTCGGTTCGGCCGATCGGCGCCGCCGCCATGGCGGACGGAGTATCCGGGGAACGTGATGGGCTGCCGGTGCTTCCACCGACGGTCGTCGGTCTCGAGGAGTGCCATGGGTGCAGTGTGACCGATGGGTGTGACGCTTCTTGCGGTGGACCCCCTTCCGGTGGCGTCGCCGGTAGCCTTCCCCCGATGATCCCTGCTTCGGTGGACGCCGTCTTCGTGGTGGGCTTTTCCGTCTTCGTGGTGGCGTTCGTGGTGCTGATCGTCCTGACCGTCCGGTTTCTGGTGGGACGAGCCCGAGCGGAGAAGCGTCAATGGCTGGCTGAACAGGAGGACCTCGACGCCGCTGATCAAATTCCCGGACCGGATCCCGAACCCGCTGGCCCGGTGACCGCGTTGGTGCTCTCGGGGGGTGGTCCCAGGGGGGCGGCCCAGGTTGGGATGCTGCAGGTACTGGCCGAGGGGGGTTTCGTACCCGATCGGATCTATGGGGTTTCGGTCGGGGCGGTCAATGGGGCGGCATTTGCCAACAATCCGACCGTCGAAGGGGTCGAGTACCTCACCCAGATCTGGCGTGAGCTGCGCAGTGAGGACATCTTCCCGCAACGGCTCGGCCACGGACCCTGGCGATTCCTCCAGCAGCGCGAGTCGATCCACCCGAACTCCGGGCTCCGGCAACTCATTGAGGAGGGGATCGGCTTCGAGCTGTTGGAAGAGTCCGCCATACCCATCGAGGTGGTCGCCACCTCGATTGTGGACGGTCGGGAGCGATGGTTGACGTCCGGGTCGGCGGTGGAGGCGATCCTGGCCTCGGCGGCCATCCCTGCCATCTATCCGCCGGTGGAGATCGATGGGGACCGCCTCATCGACGGTGCCGTGGTGGACAACGTCCCGATCGGCCGGGCCATTGATGCCGGGGCCGAACGGATCGTCGTCCTGCTTTCCGGCCCCCCGAACTACTCCCCCCTGCCCTTCAAGCGACCGGTGGAGGCGATGCTCAACGCCCTCCTCATCTCGGTGCATGCCCGATTCACCCGAGAGATGGCCCGCCTACCCAACGGGGTGGAGGTCGTTGTCTGCAGTGTGGAGCCCTCGGAGTCCCGTGAATACAGTGACTTCTCCGACACCGAGGCGCTGATGGCGGCCGGACGGGCGGAAGCCGTCGACGTGTTCGTCCGCCACGGGGTGATCGACCCTCCGCCGAAGGCGTCCACCGCCGCCGATTCCGGCGTTGCCGATCCGTCTCCGGTCGAAGACGGTGTCGACTCGTCGGACGTGCCACCTGAACGACCGGCCCCTGCAGCTCCCGCCAACGTGCCATCCGAGGTGACGGTGGGCCTTCCGACCGGGACGGTGGCCCACCCGGTGGATCCCTCGCCCCACTGAACGGGGCTGTCGCAGTCAGGAAGTCAGTGGCAGGCTCAGCCGCCGAGGCCGAGCACGCCTGACGACCCCGAGCTGCTCGACGAGCTCGAGCTACCGGTCAGGGGCGGGAGGCCGAGGGTCCCGGTCACGCTGCCAGCTGCCTTGGTCACCGTGGAGGTGGCACCGGCCGCCGTCGTGGTGACGGTGGAGCCCACCCCGCTGGTGGCGCCGCTGACGGTGGAGCTGACTCCCCCGACCGCACCACTCACGGTGGAACTCACTCCGCCGACTGCACCGGCCGCCGTCGATCCGAGTCCTCCGGCCGCACCGGCCACGGTCGAGCCAACGCCGCTGGCAGTGCTCTTCACCGTGCCGCCGATCTGACCGGCTGCCCCGCTGACCGACGGGACCCCGGGAGTGGGGGAGGTGGCACCGCCAACTCCGCCGCCCACCCCGGGGAGGTTGACCGGAGATCCGTTGGCCGACGAGCCACCAGAGCCGCGGCTCGTCCCGCTGGACGCCGCCGCACCACCGGACCCGGATGCCGGGCCGGCGACCGACGCACCGCCACCGGCGACCGACGCACCTGCGCCGGTCTTCGAGGATGCCGGCGCCGTACCGCTGCCTGCCACCGCCGGATGGGCCGGGACCGCCGGTGCGGGGTGGGACGGGGTAGTGGGCGCCAGCATCAGGGTGCCGACACCGAGCACCGCCACCCCGGTGGCAGCGGCCGCCACCGGTCCGAAGGTGCCGAGCGCCCCGGAAGTCCCGAACAGTCGGTCGGCGCTCGAGGCCAGGTGCCGAAGCACCTGACGCACCGAGACCAGTGGATGTCGAGCGGTGATCACCAACGAACCGAGCACCTTCATCCGCAGGAGCACCAAGAACCCGGCCAGCGACCCGAGCCGCCCGCGCTGGTTGTCGAGGAGCATGAACTCCCGCTTGAGGGCCTGCCGGGCCCGCCACAGCAGCGTCTCTACTGCGGTGATCCCCACACCCTCGTGCTCGGCGATCTGACGGTAGGACCAGTCGGAGCCCTCGCGGAGCTGCAGCACCCGTTGATGCCGCTCGGAGAGTTGGCCGAAGGCCTGGGCCACCATCTTCGAGTCGACATCTCGCAGGACGGCATCCTCGGTGTCGTAGGTGCCGATGTCGGCGGCCTGCAACCGTGACTCCTCCACCGGCGTCTGACGCGAACGGCGACGGAGCGTGTCGACGCAGAGGTTGGCGGCGATCACCGTCAGCCACGGATAGAAGCGGCGCTCACCGGCGAACCGGGGTAGCGCCCGCCAAGCGCGAGCGAAGGTCTCCTGCACCACGTCCTCGGCGTCACCGGACTCGCCGAGCCGTTGCATGCAGAAGCGGTGGAGCCGTCGCTGGTAGCGGAGGTAGAGCTCTTCGAAGGCACTGCGGTCACCGGCCTGGCACCGCTCAACCAGGTCGCGGTCCCGAGCGACATCCACCGTACCGTCCTGCGAGGGGGCCACCAGGGTGGGCCGGAGCTCGCCGGTCGTTGCCGACCCGTAGGCCTCTTCCTGCCTGAGTGCCATTCGAACTCCTCCCCGTTCACTACATACCGACTGCAAACATCCCGCTGCTGCAGGGGCTGATTTCCTGTCCTCCTGACTCAAGTGTAGGGAAGTTGCAGCCATATGGGAAGGCGGAAAATTACCTGAAAAAGTTTCGCAAGTACCCTGTTCGAACGGGGTTTCCTCTGCAGTAGGTGGAGTTCGGATTGGCCGAAACATCACCGATGGTATTGGGGAGGAACTGTGCATCGAGCCGCATTCGCGAAGCTCATCGGGGCGATACTGATCGGATCGGCCGCCGTCATTCCATTGGCCACTGCGGCCATGGCCTCGACGCCGACCACTCCGGGTTCGTACCAGGGGAGCGCTTCCGGCGACAACCTGGTGGTGACAGTCGGTGGCACCAAGCTCACCGGCGGTGACAGCACCGTCACCGACTCCTCCTCGCCGTCGTCGGCCGCCGGCACCGGCTCCGGGCAGTTGGCTCCCGACGTGGTGGGTAGCCAGTCGGCCGTCGCCACCGCCGACGGATCGACCCAGAACCTGCCCCAGGTGTGCGCCACACCGGCCGTCCCGTCGCTTCCCGCCCCGCTGGGTTCGCTCTTCACCATCGGCGCCGCCTGCGGCTCGGCCCAGGCTTCGGTGGATCCCAACGGACTCCCGTCGTCGTCGGCCACCGGATCGGCCGGTGACATCGGCGTCGGAGTGGGCAATCTCCTGACCCAGGTGGTCACCGCCGGCTCGCCGCTGGCCGGGACATTGACCACCCTGTTCGGCAGCCTGCCCACCCTCCCGGTGGGCGGAGTCGATCTCAGCACCCTGCTCACCCAGCTGGGGGTGTCGGCCGCCTCCACCACCAGCCTGCTGTCGGTGACCGCCGGATCGTCGACATCGTCGGTGACCACGGACGCCTCGAGCGTCACCGCCACCTCCTCCGCCTCCGGTTCCACCATCGACCTGCTGCAGGGTGCCGGGGCCGGGGGTGGCCCCGCCGTTTCGATCTCCGTGGGCAAGGCGGCGGCCACCGCCACCTTCGACCGGGGGACGGCCACCGCCACCGCCTCGGTCAATCCGGCGCTGGTCAGTGTGACGGTGAGCTCGGCGCTGACTCCCGCCCAGACCATCGCGGTGCCGGTCGGCTCCTCCTACACGGCGTTGGCGGGTACCCCGCTGGCCTCCACCATTTCGGTGGGCAGCGGCACCACCACCCAGTCGGGGGCGAGCGCCTCGGCCGATGCCGTGGGCGTCAGCGTGGACCTTCTCACCGGCGTGGATGGCGGCATCGACGCTGACTTCTCCAGCGGGACCGCCTCGGTGGCCGGGGTGGCAGCAGCTGCCCCGGTGGCCGCCGCCACCACGACCACCACCACGCCGGCGGCGGTCACCGCGGCCACCACCCCGGTGACGCCCACCCCGGCGGTGGTTCCCGATGTCACGGCCGTCCACACCGGAGAGCCGTGGGCCGGCTCCCTACCGTTGGCCCTGGGTGCCTTCGTGCTGGGTCTGGTCCTGCTCGGACGTCGGCGGTTGGCGAGTCTGATCGGGTCGCTGGCCCACCATGGTGCGGGCACCGGACGGAACGGGCCGGGGTAGTGCGCCGCCCCACGTCCCGGGATGTCGTCCGATGGTCGGTGCCGGCGGTGGGAGCGGCCCTCGTCTGGTCGTCGCTGGCCTTCGTCGGCTACGCCGCTGGATGGACCATTCGGAAGCAGCGAGCCGAGACGCACCTGGTCGCCCAGGTGAAGACGGTGAACGACACGTTCAGGGGGTCGACCCCGGCAACCCGGACCGGATACGGCATCGGCTCCGGTTCCACATCCGCAGCGACGGCGCCAAAGGGCCCCTGTGTGCAGGCCGCCCCCACCACCGGGCAGCTGACCGGGGTGCTGGACATCCCCTCCTTGGGCCTGCAGGCCCCGGTGGAAGAGGGCACCGACGACGCCGAACTGGCGGTGGCCGCCGGCCACGCCCCCGCCTCGGTGTGGCCCGGGCAGACCGGCAGCTCGGTGCTGCTGGCCCACGACGTGAGCTACTTCGTCCACCTCGGGGCCCTCGCCGCCGGCGATCTGATCACCTACCGGAACCAGTGCACCACGGTGACCTTCCGGGTCACCGGTCGCCAAGTGGTGGCGGCCGGTTCGCCGGTCTACAACTCGGCAACGCCGACGCTGGTGCTGGACACCTGCTGGCCGACCAACGCCCTGTTCTTCACCTCCCAGCGCCTGCTGGTGACCGCCGCCGAGGTGTCGACCGGATCGACCACCTCGGCCACTCCGAAGCCGAATCCGAAGGCGGCCCCCGCCACGCTGACCGGCATCGATCGGATGCAACAGCTGGTCCGCTCCGTGCTTCCGGCTCCGACAGCTTCGCCGGATCCGGCGCTCGCCATGCCGACCCTGGACACGGTGGCGTACACCACGCCGGCACCGCCGGACCTGGTGGCCCAGGGGCTGACCCTGTCCCAGAACGAGGCGCCGATGGGCACCCTGACGCTCACCGGCGATCCCTCGACGGCCTTCGAGGAGTCCCCGGGGCCCCTCAACCTGACCTCGGCAGCGTTGGCCGCGTACTTCGGTGGACTCCACGCCGGCAGCCAACAGAGGACCGATTGGTGGTCGGCCGTGGCACCCGGCGTGCCCATGCCGGCGGTGCTGACCGGGGCGACCATTTCCGGCCACGACGGCCCACTCGACGTGTCCATCGATTCGGTGGGAGGTACGCCCGATGCGGTGACCCTCACCACCCGGCTCACCATCTCCGGGGGCCCCGCCCCCGGGACCTACGACCAGACGGTCACCCTGGCGGTGGCTGGCTCCGACGTGACGATCCGAACCTGGGGGATGACCGATGCCTGATCGACCGATGGTGTGTGGCGTGCCGATGTACGGCAAGCACTCGCTGGGCGTGCACGCCCTGATGGCGGCAGAGGCGGCTCGCCAAGCGGAGGCCGCCCAGTTGGCCGACGGCGAAGTGCGGACCGGGGACCGTTGGCAGACCGCCATGGACCGAGCCCGAGGGTGGGCCGGGTGGGCCGGGTGGGCAGTGGCCGGGGTGGTGCTGGTAGCGGTGGCCGTCGCCTTGACGATGGCAGCCACGGCCTTGACGGTCGTGGCCTCGGCGATGACGGTGCTGGCCCGGTTCCCCGGCTGGGCCGGTTCGGTGCGGGACGCCGGCCGTGCCAGGGCGGCCGCCCTCCGTCGGCACCGCCGACCGGCCATGGCGACGACGGCCACGGCCATTGCCGCCGCTGCCACCCCGGTGGGCGCCGCCGTGGTCCGGAGTATCCGGCGCCGGGCCGGGACGGTCATTCTGGTGGCCGGGGGAGTGGCCAGCCTGACGGTGGGCGGCATGTTCGGTGGGGTGGGCACGCCCATCACCAGTTCACTCCCGGGCGTCCACGACCTCAACGTGATCGCCACCCACGGTGGCACCAGCGCCGCCGGGGCCTCCGCCCTGGTGACCCCCTCGAGTGCCAATGGTCAGGAACCGTCGGCTGGGTCTCCCGCCTCCAGCCCGCCCGCCGTGCCGGTCCCGGTCGGTTCCACCCGCGGGACGAGCGGCGTTCCGGGCCCGCCGGTGGGTGGCGGTGACACCACCACCGCCGGAGGTGCCGCCGGACTGCCGGCTCCGACCGTCTCGGGGACCGGTCCCACGTCAGTCACCGGCGGGGCGACGTCGACGGCGCCGACACCGACCGGCTCGGTCCCGACGGTTGGCACCGGATCCACCATCGGAGGCAGTACCGGTACCGCCTCGGGCGTGACCGGAGGGTCAACCACCTCCCCGCCGACTTCGGGAAGCTCCGGTACCGGAGGATCGAGCGCCGGGACAGGAAGCACCGGCACCACCGGGACATCGGCCGGCTCCTCCACCACCGGGAGCGGCACCTCCACCGGTTCGGGCTCGTCAGCGCCTCCGTCGACCACCACCGGCACCACCCCCCCGGTCAGCGGCTCGACCGGTGGCTCGGGAGGTGGGCTCGGTGGACTGGTCGGTGGCTTGGTGG
>Ga0302196_10005742_pt1 | contig 11061 bp, 10 predicted proteins | sample II_Bog_N1_3_FD_198794 | JGI IMG/M metagenome (GOLD analysis project Ga0302196, IMG submission 198794) | Peat permafrost microbial communities from Stordalen Mire near Abisko, Sweden - II_Bog_N1_3 | ecosystem: Environmental > Terrestrial > Soil > Wetlands > Peat | place: Sweden: Abisko...
ACTCCACCGCGCTGGAGAACGGCTATACCCCGGCCAGCGAGGTGCTGGACGGACCGATCTCGCTGCCCGGCGCAAAGGCGGGCGAGATCTGGTCGCCTGAGAACTTCCACAAGGGCTATCTGGGGATGCTGCCCTTGCGCCGCGGGCTGGAGTTGTCGCTCAACACCATGACTGTTCGCCTGGCCCAGGGGGTCGGCATGCCCAAGATCGTCAACATGGCCAAGAAGGCCGGAGTGGTGAACGATATGGACCCCGTGCTGGCCATGGCCCTGGGCGCCGGCGAGACCACGCCGTTCAAGCTGACTGGGGCCTACAGCGCCTTCGTCAATGGCGGGCGCAAGGTCAATCCGCACCTGATCGAGGTGGTCGAGGACGGCCAGGGCAGGCCGGTGCTCAACGCCGACCAGCGCGACTGCCCCAAATGCCAGGGCGAGTTCGACGGCGATGAGTCGCCACGCATCCCCCTGGCCGGCGACCAGATCATGGATCCGGACACCGCCTACCAGATCACCTCGATGCTCGAGGGCGTGGTCCAGCGCGGCACTGCGGCCCAGGCCAGCGTGCTGGGCCGCCCGATCGGCGGCAAGACCGGCACCACCAACGATTTCCGCTCGGCCTGGTTCGTCGGCTTCAGCCCCGATATCGTGGTCGGCGTCTTCGTCGGCTTCGACGACAACCGATCGCTGGGCAATAATGAGACCGGGGCGGTGGACGCGGTGCCGATCTTCATCGACTTCATGCAGACCGCGCTGCAGGGCACGCCGGTCCATGACTTCAAGAAGCCGGCCGACCTGAAGTTCGCCGACGTGCATGGCATCCTCGAGGGCTTCCGCGCCGGCACCGAGCCGAAGCCGCGGCTGTATGCGCCGACCGGACCGGCGCCCTACGGCCCGCTCCCGCCGGGTGCGCCCACGCCCACGATCGCGCCGCCCCCTCCGGCGCCGGCCGGACCGAAAAAGGCGCCGGCGGATCTGAACGGGCTATATTGAGAACTGGCCTTCTCCCCTTTGTGGGAGAAGGACTCGGCGCGCTTGCCCTCGCAGCCCAAGCGGGCTATCCCGCGCGCCCTTGAGCGTTCTACCAGGAGCCCCCCATGAGACCGGATGTCGAAGCGGCCGCCAGCGACATCGAGCAGTCCGTCGGACTGCTCAGGAGGCGTCTTTGACTGGGAACCGGCCTTAAGAAAGCTCGATGAGCTGGACGCCCGGGTCGAGGACCCAACCCTTTGGGACCGCCCGAGCGACGCTCAGGCGCTGATGCGTGAGCGCACCCGCCTGGCCGGCCAGGTCGAGGCGGTGCGGATCCTGGAGCGGGGCCTGGCCGAGGCGCTGGAATATGCCGAGCTGGCCGAGGCCGAGGGCGACGAGGGCCTGCTCGACGACGCCCGCGCCCAGCTGGCGACCCTCAAGGAGCGCGCCGCCCGCGCCGAGCTCGAGGCCCTGCTTTCGGGCGAGGCCGACGGCAATGACGCCTATCTGGAAATCAATTCCGGCGCTGGGGGCACCGAATCCTGCGACTGGGCCGGCATGCTCTTACGCATGTATACGCGGTGGGCCACGGCGCACGGCATGACCGTCGAAATCATCGAAGAAACCGACGGCGATCAGGCCGGGATCAAGTCGGCCACCCTGCAGATCAAGGGGACCAACGCCTATGGCTGGCTGAAGACCGAAGCCGGGGTGCACCGGCTGGTGCGCATCTCTCCCTTCGATTCCAGCGCCCGGCGCCACACCAGCTTCGCCTCGATCTGGGTCTATCCGGTGGTCGATGACACGATTGTCATCGACATCAATCCCTCAGACGTGCGTACCGACACCTACCGCGCGTCCGGGGCCGGCGGCCAGCACATCAACAAGACCGACTCCGCGGTGCGCCTGACCCACATCCCCACCGGCGTCGCCGTCGCGTGCCAGGCCGGCCGCTCGCAGCACCAGAACCGGGAAGAGGCCTGGAAGATGCTGCGGGCCCGGCTCTATGAGATCGAGCTGCAGCGGCGCGAGGCCGCGGCCCAGGCGATGCAGGACCAGAAGACCGACATCGGCTGGGGTCACCAGATCCGCTCCTACGTCCTGCAGCCCTATCAGATGGTCAAGGATCTGCGAACCGACATGGAGACCTCAGACACCGATGGGGTGCTCGACGGCGACCTGGACGCCTTCATGGGCGCGTCGCTGGCGCAGCGGGTCGGGGTCACGCGTGGGGAGAGCGCGGCGGTCTAGAATTCAACCCTTCGACGCCGCCGGCGCGGCGGGGCTGAGGGTGACCACCTCCGCCTTCGCGGGCGCGGGCGCCGGCGCGGCGGCGGGCCGCTGGAACTTCAGGCTGCGGCCTTGGAAGTGGGCGCCGGTCTCCATGGTCAGCTGTTCGTGGGTGATGTCGCCCTCGACGTGGCTGGTGGCCAGCAGCCGCACCTGCTTGGCGGTGATCGAGCCGGTCACGTGGCCGCGAACGTCGACCACTTCGGCATGGATCGCGCCCTCGATGCGGCCGCTCTCGCCGATGGTCAGGCGCGGCGCCGCAACGTCGCCCTTGATCGTTCCATCGACATGAACCTCGCCATCGCCGGTCAGATTACCGGTGATCACCAGATCGCCGGCCAATAGCGAGGCCATCTTGGCGGCCGGTTTGCGCTGCGGCGGCTCGGGCGCCGAGGACGGTGGTGAGTCGAAGCCGACCGCCGGTTTTCCGTTACTCGGTTGCTTGGTGAACATCGTCGCCTGCCTCCAGAAAGCGTTGCGGATTCTGCGGGCGGCCGTCCACCCAGACCTCATAGTGCAGATGGGGGCCGGTCGATCGGCCAGTTGAGCCCATCGCTGCGATGCGCTGGCCAAGGGCGACATGGTCGCCAACATGGACCCATATCGCCGCCAGGTGACCGTAACGTGTCTTCAGCCCGCGTCCATGGTCGATTTCGACCGTATCGCCATATCCGTTGCGGACGCCGGTGAAGGAGACGATCCCCGGCGCCGTGGCGTGAATCGGCGTCATCATCGGGCCTGCGAAATCGAGACCCGGATGGAAGGCGGCTCGGCCGGTGAAGGGATCGAGCCTAACGCCGAAACCGCTGGCCTGTGTGGCGCCGACGGTCGGCGCGGCCAGGGGCAGGTCCTGGGCCTCGCGGGTCAGGTCCTGGGTCACAGCCAGGTCGGAGGCCGCATGCTGGATGCGGGCGGCGAAGTCCTGATCGACGCCCAGCACCGCGGCGAGAGCCTGGGGACTCTTGGCCTCGATCAGCGGCCCGCCCAGGGCGGCGCCTTGGCTACGGACCAAGGCTGCGGGGTCAAGTCCCGCCAGCCTTAAGGCCAACCGCAGCCGCTCGGCGCGCGACCTGGCGTAGGTTTCGGCCTGGGCGACCAGCCGGTCCTGGTCGGCGCGCACCGCGGCCACGCCGTCCGCCGGCGTGCGGCCCACGAAGGCGCTGGCCGAGGCGGGGGTTATGGCCTTGCCCAGGCCAGGATCGCCCTGGGCGCCGGTCAGCAGCATGGCCAAGGCTTCGTGTCGACGCTCGGTCGACTGGGCCAGGGCCTCGATTGAATTTCCGTGCTGATCCAGCTGAGCCAGGGCGCGATTCAGCCGCGCGTCGCGATCGGCGATCAGCCGCTCATAGCTGGCGCGGAGGCGGTTCGCCGCCGGATCCCCCTGGACGCCGGTCACGAGACCCACCAAGGCGGCGCTGGTGCTGACCGCCAGCCAAAGGGCTACGCCGACAATCGCGGTGGCGATCAGCAGCTGTCGTTCCGCGCTGAGGGTCAGGGCGCGAACTGCGCCCTCGGAACGGATATAGAGATGTCGCTCGGGAAAATAGGCCAGCGCCCTGCCGCGCCAGCGCTTGATCGCATCCCCCACCATCAGCCCCGCGCCCCCGTCGTTTCCGATTGCGGGCGATATGCAACCATGTCTGGGCGGTACGCAACCGCTCAGGTTCGCGCCCCGCCGAGGCGCGAAAGGTTAATGCTGATCAGTCTACCCTGCGACGATTCTCCTGGTCGCGTCACGGCTGAAGCAGACGGCGAAGGCCAACCTCGGCGCGCGCGCAATCGATAGCCGCCCGGCCAAATGAGCCTGATTGCGGCGGCAGATTAATCAGTTAGGCGAAGCTGTCCGCCCCCTTGCGGCAAATCGCCGCATCAAGCGGGCCGCGCTGCTAAGCCGTCGTGACCGCCGTCAGCACCGACGCGACATGACCGGGCACCTTAACCTTTCGCCAGATCTGCTTGATGCGCCCATCGGCGCCGATCAGGTAGGTGGCCCGCTCGATGCCCATATAGTGTCGGCCATACATGCTCTTTTCGACCCACACGCCATAGGCCTCCAGCGCGGCGCCCTCGGGATCGGAGCCCAGCGTCAGATCGAGATCATACTTGGCCTTGAACTTGTCGTGGCTGGCCACCCCGTCCTTCGACACGCCGACCACCACCGCGCCCGCCGCCTTGAACGCGGCCGCCGCCTCGGTGAATCCCTTGGCCTCGCTGGTGCAGCCGGACGTGTCATCCTTCGGATAGAAGTACAGCACCACCTGCTGGCCCTTCAAGCCGGCCAGGCTGACCCGTCCGCCGCCGTCGGAGGCCAGGTCGAAGTCTGGGGCGACGTCGCCGATGGACAGGGTCATGGGGTGGGCTCCTCATCTAGCGAACCTTTCCCGCGCGCAGCGGAAAGGGCAGGGTCGGCGTTGCAATCTCCTCCCCCGCTTACGGGGGAGGAGAACGGCGAAATGTGAACCCGCCTCGTTTCACACCGGACGCACCAGCACAATCTTCTTCTTGCCCACGGCCAGCTTGAGCACGCCGTCTGCGTTGAGGTCGGCCGCCGTCACCAGCCGCTGCCCGTCGGTCTGCGCCACGTCATTCAGCCTCAGGCCGCCGCCTTGAGCCAGGCGCCGCGCCTCCGATCGCGACGCCGCCAGACCGGCGTCTGCGGCCAAGGTGGCCAGAGGCACGCCGTCCTCGAGCACGGCGCGGGCCACCTCGATCGTCGGCAGGTCGTCGGACAACCGGCCCTCCTCGAAGGCCTGACGCGCCGCCGCCGCCGCAATCTCCGCCGCTTCGCGCCCGTGCAGCAGGGCGGTGGCCTCGCTGGCCAGCACCTTCTTGGCCTCATTGATCTCGGCGCCGCCAAGCGCCTCGAGCCGGGCGATCTCGTCCAGCGGCAGGTCGGTGAACAGCTTGAGAAACCGGCCGACATCGGCGTCCTCGGTGTTCCTCCAGAACTGCCAGTAGTCGTAAGGGCTCATCCGGTCGGCGTTCAGCCACACCGCCCCGCCGACGGTCTTGCCCATCTTCTGGCCCGAGGCGGTCATCAGCAGCGGCGTGGTCAGGCCGAAGGCGGGCCGGGCGTCGACCCGGCGCACGAGTTCGACCCCGTTAATGATATTGCCCCACTGGTCCGAGCCGCCCATCTGCAGCGTGCAGCCGTGCCGACGGTTCAGCTCCAGGAAATCGGCGGCCTGCATCAGCATGTAGTTGAATTCGAGGAAGGTCAGCGGCTGCTCACGCTCCAGCCGCAGCTTGACGCTGTCAAAGGCCAGCATGCGGTTGATGGTGAAATGCACCCCGTAGTCGCGCAGGAACTGGACATAGCCCAGCCTGTCCAGCCACTCGGCGTTGTCGACCATCATCGCGTCGCTGGGACCGTCGCCGAAGCGCAGGAACTTGGCGAAGGCGGTCTTGATCCCGGCCATGTTCGACGCGATCAGAGCGTCGGTCAGCAACGGCCGCTGGGTGTCCTTGAACGAGGGGTCGCCAACCTTGCTGGTGCCGCCGCCCATCAGGGTGATCGGCCGATGGCCGGTCTGCTGCAGCAGGCGCAGCATCATGATCGAGATCAGATGGCCGATATGCAGGCTGTCGGCGGTGCAGTCGTAGCCGACATAGGCGGTGATCACCCCGTCCGCCGCCGCGGCGTCCAGGGCCTCCAGATCGGTGCACTGGTGGATGTAGCCGCGCTGCTGCAGCACGCGGACAAACTCGGAGCGGGGGGTGAACTCAGGCGACATCGACGCAGACTCTCGGGCCAGGGTCGCGCCCTGTAGCATGGCCGGCGGCGCCGGCCCAAGGCTTGGCGGTGGGGACGACGTTTCTATGGACATGGACGTATTCCTTCTTTCGGGGGAAGGCCGGACGTCGCGGGCTTTCAGGAACACGCCGCCGGCGCTGGGCGACGGCGGAGGACATGATCTCGCTATCGCTCGCTAAGGGTGCGAGCGGCGGTAGCTTTGGTGGGAGATCGAGGCGGGGATCATGCGGGCCTGCTTAGCGGCGGGGGCGCGGTTGCGTCAATCCTGATTAGGTGAACCGCTCCCAAGCTGACTGCCGGGAGACCCCCAGCCGCTCAGCAATGTCGGCCCAGCTCACCTTGCGTGCTTCGACTCGCGCCGAAGGGGCGCGGCTCAGCATGACGTGCCCGGGTGCGTTTGATGGGTCACTCATGTGCGAGTTGGCATAAGTTCGCCACCGGCCGCTTGCCGACACCCCCTTTTGGAAACGGTAGTTTCTCCCTAGGATTTCAGTGAATAAAAATCGTCATCCCGGTCGGAGCGGCGCAGCCGCGCAGCGCCGGGACCCAGGGGACTGAACTTTTACCTTCGCCGGGTGCGGGCGCCGCAGAACCAACGCTCGCAGGTGACCCCCTGGATCCCAGCGCTTCGCTACGCTACGGCCGGGATGACGTTATGGGGTGATGCGGGCCTGTCGCTAGGCGGGACGTCGCCCTCGCGATCGCTAGCGGCTGAAGGCCACGACCCGACACTCAGCGAAGGGTGGCAGGCTGACGCTGCCAAACCAATCCGATCGCCACCCAGGAAGGTCTTGCAGGTGGCGGATCAGCAGGTCCCATCCTATGACTTCCTCGTGGAAGACCCAAATTTTGCCACCGAGCCGGATGTCGCAGCAAATCAAGTCGGTGGTGATTTCGTCCCGCTTGTAGAAGGCGACCTCTTCGATGTCAGAGAGGGGAAGCTGGGCGAGAAGCGCGGAATCGATGGTCTTTAGCGCCGCCAAACCCCATCCTCCCCCCGCATAAACCCCGCATCCCGGTAAACCCACCGCACCGGAATATTCCGCGCCGTCTCCACGATCCGGCCGCTCGGGGGTCCGTCCGCCGCAGCGATCAGGGCCTGCATGAACCGCTGCTCGACGCCCATGCCAAGCACCCGGCAGCTGATCGCCAGCCCAACGATCTCGCCGGCCTCGATCACCGCGGCGCCGACCAGGCCGTGGTCGCCGAAGCGGTCGGTGACGTGCAGGTGGAAGACCGCGCCGCCAGCCCCTGCCGCCAGCGCCTCCAGTTCGCCGACCGAGAACCGTCGCCCTGTCGTGTTGAACTGGGTGGTGCGCTGGAACAGCTCCTCGATGCGGGGTAGGGCCGGATCGCCCGCTCCCGCGCGCTCCACCCGGCAGACCACGTTCAACGAGGCGAGATAGTCGGCCTCGCTGAGCATGTCGGCGCGGGCCTGCTGGCGCACCAGCTGGGCCTTGACCAGGTCGGTGCGCGCCGCCGATTCGGCGGTGATCCGCGGCGGCTGCAGGCGCGGGTCGGTCAGCAGCCGCCGGCGCAGGGCGAACGGGTCCTCGCCCCAAACCTCGACGCCGGGCAGGCGCTGGCGCACCCGGTCGCGCTCCACCGGATGGTCGTCGATGAACAGAAAGGCCTCGTCGGCGAAGCCCAATTCCGCGGCGATGGCGCGGATGTTCTCCACCTTGTCGTCCCAATTGACCCGCCAGGTGACGAAGTCGTCCGGGGTCAGCAGCCGCTCGCGCGGATAATGATCGTCATAGCGCCAAAGCGCCCGCACCGTGGCCTCATCGTTCTTGCTGACGCAGGCCAGCAGGATCCCGCGCCGCTTGAGGCACAGAAGCGCCTCATGCAGCCCGAAATAGAGGCCGACAAACGAGAACGGCCCGCTGACGTCCGGCCGCCAGGCGAACGGCGCGCCGGTCTCGGCCAGTACGCCGGACCAAAGGGTCCCGTCGAGGTCGACGATCACGCATTTCTTGCGATCAACGCCCAGGGCCGCGACCAGCCCGTCGACATGGGCGCGGGCCATCACCGCCTCGCGGCCATAGGGATCGCCGCCCAGCGATGCGGCGAGCGACGCCGTGTCGGGGAAGATACCATGGACGGCGGCTTTTTCCGCCTCATCCCGCTGCAGCATCCAGCCGGGCGAGCCGAAATGCACGAAGCTGACCTGGCCGTCATCGACCAGCCGCTCGGCCCCGGCCCCGGCCAGGGTGGCGGCCACGTCGATCACATGCACGTCGGCGAAGTCCTCCACCAGCTGGGCCAGGGCGACATTGGCCAGGCGAAAGCGGCTGCGATGGCCGTTCACGCCGCGCTCAGCCAGGCCGAGTGGGGTCACCGTCGGCTCCGGCAGATTGTCGATCAGGATCGGGGCGGCGGTGTGGGCGCGCAGGGCGGCCAACAGCCGGCTCGCCTCGGCGATATAGCTCGCGTAGGGCGCGGTCTCCTGGCCTTCGACCACCGTGTCGGCGATCGCATAGCGGCTACGAAGGGCCCCGATCAGGATCGCGTCATGGGCGTGCTCGCCGGCGAAGGCGTAGTCGTCGGGAAAGCTGGCTGCAACCCGCAGGTCAATCCCCCGCGCCTGGGCATCGCGCCGCAGGAAATCGGCCTCCATCTGCACGTCGCAGTCGCCGAGAAGGATCAGCTCGATGCGCCGCCCGCCGCCGCCCAGATCGGCCAGACCCAGCGCCGCCCCCGCCGCCCAATAGGCCTCGCCGCCTTGCCTCGCCTCACGCCGATACCGCTCCAGCAGGGCGGCGGGGTCGCGGCCGTGGCTGGCTGACAGATGCCCGCTGATTTCGGCCAGCTCTGTCGCCGGGTCCTTCTCGGTCAGGATTCCCCGCTCGACCAGGGCCTGCAGGGTCTGCAACACCGCCGCCGGCTCGCCCGGCGCAAGTTGCGCCAGGGCGGGATAGTCGTCCGGCAAAACCCGCGCCTCCCCGAAAAAGGCGACGATGGCGGCGATGTCGGCATCGACCACCAGCCGCAGATGGCTGACCGCGTGCAGCAGCAGCACCCGGCCCTCCCCGACGGGTATGGCCTGGATGAAACGCGAGGTCTGAAGGCGCATCGGGGCCGGCTCGGCTGCTACGGACGCATCGGCGAATCACCGAAGGTTCATCGCTTCAGGATACAGCCCTCGCGGGGCTGATTGCATTGCCCCCGCCGATTGCGGCATAACCCGCGCCACGCCGGCTTAGCTCAGATGGTAGAGCAGCGGTTTTGTAAACCGAAGGTCACGGGTTCGATTCCTGTAGCCGGCACCAGGATCCAAAAATTCTAGCGAGGCGTCGTCGGGCTGAAAGCCGGTCGGCCACCCGTCGGGACGCCGCCAGCGTAGGATGGCCGAAGCACTCGTGCGCGGCGATCATCAAAGGCCATCCAAGGTCAGCGCGACGGATCGTCGTCCTCAATGTCGGGGCCGACTTCATCGAGCAGGGAGTAGGACAGAGCGATGAGATCGCGCAGGAAAAGTTCGGGGGGTACATTGCGCGACGCGCGACGAAGCCCCTCCAGCTCCCAGCAAATCCTTTCGTCCGTCGCGTGGGAAAGGTCACGAAGTTGCCTGGCCAGCTGCGCCCAGGTTAGGGGTAGCAGGACCTCCGACGGCCCCAAACTCGCTGACGGGAACTTGGCGACGAAGGCGTCGATGCGCGCTTGCTCGTCGCTCGCGCCGCCCGTCTTCTGTGTCCGGGCGGCCGGAGTCGAGATGTCCATGGAGATCCTCTTATTCGTCAGTCGCTTGCGTAGCGGCGGGATTTTGGTCCGAGGGACGGTCAGGCGGCGGGAAGGCGCACGTCCGCCGTTTCAAACAGGGCGAGAAAGCCGTGCAGGTGCGCGGCTGATGATTCAGCCAGGTAGGCAAGCTGGACCAGATCGGAGGTAGCGAGTGTCGAGGAAAGCTCAGCGAGCGCCTGCAGCTTGAATCGCCGCTCAGCCGGGTTGCCGCCGAGATGGACTGCGATGTCGCGAAGCAAAGCCCCTTCGTCAGCGCTGGCGGCCGACCAGGCGCCGAACGTTCGGTTGGCCGGTTGTGAGAGGGCGGCCTCCGTGCGGGAGAGCACGGCGGCCGCGTCGGTGAGGTTGGTGCGCTTGGCCTCCGCCAATAGGTAGCGGACCGCGGCGATGATGTTGATCGAAACGTCGGTCTTGTCGAAACAGGCCGATGCGGGACTTCGAGCACTCATGCGGCAAGCCTTTCGGAACGATCCAGTTGGTCGAGTACGGGGCCGGAGATGCCAGTCTGGGCTCGGCAGCGGGCCAGCGTGGCGGATGAGACGGGAACCTTGGCTACACCGACGGGGCGGGGTCCTAAACGATCGGTCGTATTGAGAATCTCTGGTTCGAGCCCGGCGGCCGAGAGCGATCCGTTCAGGATCCACAAGGGCGAGACCAGCAGATAGGAGGTGATCCCGTTGGCCAGGCCGAATTCCAGCGAGGCCAGGACAAGCGCGCCGTGCACCTCGCGCCGCAGGCGCGGCGGCAGGCCTTTGTCGACGGCGAAGCGGGTGTTCTCCCAGATATCCGGACCACGGGGCAGGCCTTCGGGCGGCGCCAAGAACGGCCACAGTTCCGGCAGCATATGGCGGCGCGTGGTGGGGATCAGACGCACCATGCCACGAACGCGGGCGGTCTCATCGCGGTAAAGAAGGTAGGTGGCGCAGAAGTTATCGTAGTCGTCGTACTCATGACCATGGTAATGGGGGACATCCCATCCGTCGCGGGCGACGAACTGTTCGTAGCGAAACCGTGCCTGGGCGGCTATAGCGTCGCCGTAATGATGCGAATTTTCAAACGTGACTGCGTCGATCATGGCGGTCTCCCTCACGAGACGGCCTTATCTTGACGCGGATTTTAGGTCTCGGTAGTCACCAGAACTGGTGACCCCCGTCAGGGCTGGATGATGCCCAGGGTGATGGCCTTGACCACGCCCATCGTGCGGCCGTTCACCTGGAGCTTGGCGAGCGCTCGGCGAAGGTGGGTGTTGACGGTGTTTTCGCTGATGCCAATGATCTCACCAACGCACCAGGATGTTTTACCGCG
>Ga0302196_10005743_pt1 | contig 11060 bp, 11 predicted proteins | sample II_Bog_N1_3_FD_198794 | JGI IMG/M metagenome (GOLD analysis project Ga0302196, IMG submission 198794) | Peat permafrost microbial communities from Stordalen Mire near Abisko, Sweden - II_Bog_N1_3 | ecosystem: Environmental > Terrestrial > Soil > Wetlands > Peat | place: Sweden: Abisko...
GATCTCGCCGAGCGCGCGGGGACGAGCACGCGCGAGATCACCGACCTCATCAAGACCGTGCAGGCCGAGTCGAAGAACGCCATCGCCGCCGTCGAGCGCGGCGCGCACAACGTCGACCGCGGCGTCGAGGTCTCCAACGAGGCCGAGCGGGCGCTCAAGAAGATCCTGGAGAGCTCGCAGAAGTCGACGAACATGGTGCGGGCCATCGCCCGGGCGACCGTCGAGCAGGCGAAGGGCTCGAAGCAGGTGACCGACGCCATCGGCCGCATCGCCGAGACGGTCCAGCAGATCGCCGCCGCCACGGCGCAGCAGGCGCGCGGCTCGGAGCTCATCATGAAGAGCGCCGAGAAGATGCGCGTCATCACGCAGCACGTGGAGCGCTCGTCGCAGGAGCAGGCCCGCGGCGGGCGTCAGATCACGAGCGCCATCGAGAACATCTCGAGCATGGTGAACCAGCTCAACGTGAGCCACCGCTCGCAGACCCACGGGGGCGAGCAGCTCCTCGCCGCCTCCGCCCGCATGGAGGAGACGGCCCACGCTCAGGAGGCCTCGCTCCGCCAGCTCGGCGCCGCGTGGGACCGGCTGAAGCGCGCGATCGAGCTGCACGCCGCGTAGCGCTTCGTGACGCGCGTCACCCGAAGGGCCACCAGCGCTTCTTCGCCGGGGGTGCTGCGACCGCCTCTGACGGCGGGGGTGCTGCGACCACCTCTGGCGCCGCGGCCGCAGGTTTCGCCGCCGCCACCACCTTCACGACGTACACGCCCATCGCGTCGAGCTCGGCGAGCGTCGCGCCCGTGACGTCGCGCTCCAGGTGAACGGGCCCCGCTGGACCGACCGCCAGGAACGGCAGGTTCACCTGCGTCTGCGGGCACGACCTGAGCTCGATGACCGCTTTCACCGAGGCCTCGGCCAACCGCTTCGCTGCCGTCCACTCCGCCACGGCGTGGGTGCCGTTCTGCTGATCGAAGCCGGTGCCCAAGGCCTCCGCCAGACGCGCTGCGCGCTCGAGCTCCTGCTCCGTACGCAGATCGTGGGCGAGCTCTGCGACCACCGCGCGCAGCGCCACGATCGGATCGGGGGAGCTCGCGAGAGCGGCATCCCAGGCCTTCTGGGCGGCGGCGTTCCTCAGGTCGCTGGCGGACGGCCCTCGCTCCTGCTGCGAGAGGACGAGCGCCGGAGCGCTCACGGCGTGGCATGTTCCGCAGTAAGAGCACGTGACGAACGGAGAGCCGCCCCCGGGAACGGGGAGGGCTCCGCCGCAGCGCTTGCATTCGATGGCGACGACGGTCATGGGAAAGAGGTTACGCGGGCAGGCGCGTAGCGGGAACAGACACGGCGGTTACCGACGACTGCCCGTGGTCCGGAGGGGCCTTGTCACGTGACCCGATCGGGCGCGTCGCGCGAGGCGGCAGGGGGCGGGTACGCCTGGAGGGAGATCCAGCCCGTGCCGTCACCCGTGAGGCGTAGCTCGAATCGCTCTCCGATGGGCGGCTTCTTCCAGTCGCCGAGCCCCGATTGCCCGGGGCTATGAACCCCAAAGATGCGCTCCGTGTCCGCGCTGAGCCATGGGTGATCGGGGGTAACCGACTCGATCCTCACCGTGACGGCGAACCGAATGTCGAAGCCGATGGGGAGGACCGACAGCGCGCGGCGCCCGAGCATCTCCACGCCGAGGACGATCGCGATGACGCGAAGGTCCGGAAACCCGGGCCGGGCCTCGTCGCCGTCGGAGCTCATGCCGCTCAGCCTACCAAGGACCGGGGCGGCGACGGGTGGCGGGCCCGAACAAGGGTTTTTGGGTCACGATCCTTGCGCACAGCCGCCCGACCAATCGATCGTGGACCACGATCGTTTCCCACAGCCGCCCGGCCAATGGATCGTGGGCCACGATCGTTTCCCACAGCCGCCCGAACCGTGGTTCGTGGACCTCGATCTCTTCCCACAGCCGCCCGAACAGTGGTTCGTGGGCCACGATCGTTTCCCACAGCAGCCCGGCGAATCGATCGTGGGCCACGATCGTTTCCCAGAGCCGCCCGGCCAATCGATCCTGGGCCGCGATCCTTTCCCACGGCAGCCCGGGCAATCGATCGTGGACCACGATCGTTTCCCACAGCCGCCCGAACAATCGATCGTGGGCCACGATCGTTTCCCACAGCCGCCCGAGCAATCGATCGTGGGCCACGATCGTTTCCCACAGCCGCCCGAACAATCGATCGTGGACCACGATCGTTTCCGACAGCCGCCCGAACAATCGATCGTGGGCCACGATCGTTTCCCACAGCGTCTCTCGGAGCTCCTCGGGCGGCTCTTCGCACGTCGCGCGCGGCGGTCCGTGAACCTCGGTCACGCCTCCGATGAAGGCCGGCCGCAGGGTGATCTAGCCGACGCGGATGGCGGAGAGACTCTCCCGGCTGCGCACGATGACGTGACCCGCCCCCGCGTAGACGGTGCACGCGCTGCCCGCGCACGGCAGCTCGAGAGACCAGAGCGACGTGGTGCGGCGCCCGAGCCACCCTCCGTCCTCCGCGACCGCGAAGGCGCCGACGATGACCCGCCCGTCCTTCGGCGGCCTGTGCGCCACGATGGCGTCCCCCAGGACGAGGTCGAGCGCGTAGGAGCGCCCCGCGCCCACCTTGAAGGACGTGATGGCGCCGTCCGGCAGGGCGCAGACGATGTCGGAGCACGAGGAGCCAGGGCCGCAGCGCTGCAGGATGAGCTCCCCGTTGCGACGGCGGGCCACGCGCGTGGTCACGAGCTCGTCTCCCGCGTCGTCCGCCGCGCCGCCTGCGGCGGGGGGCCTCGCCGACTCGCGGGCGCGATGATGGTGGTCGCGGAGATCGACCTCCTCCACCCGTGACGTGTGGCGAACCACGCCGGTCGCCGTGTCGAGGAAGAGCGACTGCACCTGCGTGCGATCGGAGCCCTCCACCTGCCCGAGCGCAAGCGCCGAGACGACCCCTTCGGCAGCGATGGGGTGGAGCGTCGAGCCGCCGCCCTGCACCTCGGCGCGCGCCCACGGGTCCGCGGCCTCGCCGTCGGGCTCGAGCCTGGAGAGCGACGGTGCCTGATCGGCCCCGTGCGAGGGGACGAAGAGGGTGCGGCCCGCCGCGCACGCGTCGCGCGGCTGCGCCAGCGCCTCGGGCGACGAGGGGCGCGGCTCCCGGTCAGCTCCGACGCTCGTGGGGACGGCCCCAGGGGCGGACGGGAGGAACGTGAACGAGCGAAGGCTGCCCTGGGACGGCCCCGGCGCGCTCTCTATCTCGAGCCAGAGCCCGCCGTCCGGCGAGGCCCAGGCGTCGAGCACGTCCGCCTGGCGCCCGTCGCCCTCCACCTCGACGAGGCGGCGGTGAAGCGGCACGAGGTCGGGGACGCGGAGCGCGTACCAGAAGACAGGCTCGCCCGGCCTCGTGGCGACGAGGTGGAGCGTGGCCCCTTCGAGGACCATGGCCGCCACGGGCACCGGATCGGCGAGCGTGCACTGGGCGACGACGACGCCGCGCGCCGCGTCGAGCGCGTAGATGACCGCGTGCTCCCAGCCGGGAGCCACCTTCGCCAGGGCCCCCTCCGGCTCGAGCGTCGCCACGAAGACGAGCTCGCCGAGCACGCGGACCTGATCGACCCGGCCTCCGTGCGGAGGCGTCCACGTCCACGCGATGCGCGGCTTGGCGCCCGCCACCTCGGCGGCGAGCGCGCGCGACCCGCCAGCGTCCCCGCGCCGGTGCGTCCAGTCTCCGAGGATGACCCCGCCTGCCATCGAAACCGGGTATGCGGTGCGCGCGCGCCGAGCGCAAGCGGGATCCTCGGCCGCAAGCGCTCGAGCTACGTCCTCGCGAACGTCACTCCACCGTGACGGTCTTGGCGAGATTGCGCGGTTGGTCCACGTCGGTCCCCTTCAGGTCCGCCATGAAGTAGGCGAGCATCTGGAGAGGGATCACGGTCAAGAGCGGCAGCACCTCGGGCTCCGCGTGGGGCACCTCCACGAGATCGAGCTCGGGCAACGAGTCGGGCCGGTTGAGGGAGAAGCCGCCGCTGCGACGCGTGTTGTCGGGCATGAGCAGCTTCGCCACGTCGGCGTCCCCCGTCGTGCAGACGGCGATGAGCTGGCCCTCGCGCGCCTTGACCTCCTGCATGTTCGACAGGGTCTTCTCGTAGTGCGCGTCCTTCGGGCAGACGACGACGACCGGCATGTCCTCGTCGATGAGCGCGATGGGGCCGTGCTTCATCTCGCCCGCGGCGTACCCCTCGGCGTGGATGTACGAGATCTCCTTGAGCTTGAGCGCGCCCTCGAGCGCGATGGGGAACCCCGTGCCGCGTCCGAGAAACAGCATGTCCCTCGCCCGCATGTGCTTCTTGGCGATGGACTTGATGTCGTCGGCCTGGGCGAGGACGAGCCGCATCTGGTGGGGGACCTTGCAGAGCGCGTCGAGCACGCGACGCGCGCCGTCGGCCGGGAGCGTCCCCTTCTGCCTGCCCAGGTAGACGGCGAGCAGCAGGAGCGCCGCGAGCTGGGTCGTGAAGCACTTGGTCGACGCGACGCCGATCTCGGGCCCGGCGTGGGTGTAGAGCGCGCCGTCGGACGCGCGCGGGATCGCGCTGTCGAGGACGTTGGCGACCGCGAGCACGTGGGCGCCGAGCGCCTTGGCGGTCTTGACGGCCGCGAGCGTGTCCAAGGTCTCCCCGCTCTGGCTCACGGCGACCACGAGATCCTCGGGGCCGAAGACCGGCTCGCGGTAGCGGACCTCGCTCCCGATCTCCACGGTCGCCGGGATGCGCGCGAGCTGCTCGATCCAGTAGCGACCCGCCATCGCCGCGTGCGAGCTCGTCCCGCAGGCGACGAAGCAGACGCGCTTGATCTTCTTCGCGAGCTCCGGGCTCACGCCGATCTCCTCCGCCACGACGTCCCCCCCGGCGAGGTCGATGCGGCCGCGCAGCGTGTCCTCCACCGCGCGCGGCTGCTCGTAGATCTCCTTGAGCATGAAGTGCTTGTAGCCGCCCTTCTCTGCCTGGGTGGCCGACCAGTCGATGCGCTTCTTCTCGCGGGTGACGGGCGCGCCTTCGACCGTGGTGATGCGGGCGCCGCTGCTCGTCAGCACGGCCATCTCGCCGTCGTGGAGGAAGATGACGTCGCGCGTGTGCGCGAGGAGGGCGGGGATGTCGCTCGCGGCGAGCATCTCCCCTTCCCCGACGCCGAGGACGAGGGGAGAGTCGTGCTTGGCGACGACGATCTCGTTGGGCGAGGCGCCGCTGACGACCGCGATGGCGTACGCGCCGCGCACGCGGCGCAGGGCCGCCCGGACGGCGTCCTCCAGGCGGGCAGCGCCGCCCTTCTGCGCTTCGTCGATGAGGTGGGCGACGATCTCGGTGTCTGTGTCGCTCGCGAAGCGGACGCCGCGCTCCTCGAGCTCACGGCGGAGCGCCACGTGGTTCTCGATGATCCCGTTGTGGACGACCGCGACCTGCCCGGCGACGTGCGGGTGCGCGTTCACCTCGTTGGGGCGGCCGTGGGTCGCCCAGCGCGTGTGACCGATGCCCGTCGTCCCCGCGAGCGGGTTCTTGCGCAGCGCCACGTCCAGGTTCGCGAGCTTGCCGACGGCGCGGACGATCTCGACGCCGCGCCCTGTGTGAACGGCGAGCCCCGCCGAGTCGTACCCGCGGTACTCCAGCCGCCGCAGGCCGCCGACCAGGATCGAGGCGCAATCCTTCGAGCCAACATAGGCAACGATTCCGCACATATCGGGGGTCCTCCGCGGCGGCAACGACGCCGCCGGTCTGAGCTATTACCTACCTGCTTGCCGGCTTCGAGGCTAGCCGAGCGCCGCGCTCGACCAAAGCCGAAGGCGCACATGAGCCACCCTCGGAGGACCCACAAACGCTCGAGCCACGTTCCGTGATCAACCGGTGACGGCAAACGCATTTAGAAGAAGGTCGGCGCGATACCGACCTCTTCTTCTGTTCCTCTTTGCCGTTGAGATGACCATGAAATGGATCGCTACCCTGACGGTCGGCTTGCTCGCCGGCTGCGCTTCACCTCTGCCCGCACAGTCCCCCGGCGCCACGGCGTCGTCGCCCACACCCGACTGGGTGGCCGGCGCCGCTCATCCGAACGAGGACATGGACTTCACCGCTTCGTCGAGCGGCCCGAAGGCCAAGGGGGACGCTCCGGCACCTGCCATCGCGATGAAGGTCGACGCGGCGACGGCCGACGCCGTGAAGTCCACCCGCCTGCATGCCGCGCGCTGAGGCGCGGGCTGCGTCAGGACAGGCAGCTCAGGGAAGGCAGCTGAGCGGAGGGAGCTCGCTGAGCGAGGAGCCGTCCGCGACAAGGCGGGCGTGCGCCAGGACGGATCGGTACGCGTCGATGCGCGCCATCACGGAGGGCCCGGTCGTCCGGTCGTCTCCGTCCATGGCGCTCATGCTGATGACCCCCACCACCTCGGTGCCCCCTCGCCCGAGCACGGGACCGCCGGAGTCCCCGGGGCAGATCGAGGCGCGGAGGTGGATCGTCTCCCCGGTCGTCGCCATGACCGTGCCGCTCGGGCGCTCCTGGCGACGGATGCCATCGCTCGACATGGAGCAGCGGCCAAACCCCACGGGCTGGAGCTGCTCGCCGATGCGCGGTGGCCCCTCGAGGCGCACCCCGAGCGTCGCCAGGCCGACGAGCTTGTGCTGGAGAACGAGGACCGCCACGTCTCCCGCCCCACCCGCTTCGCCGCACGGGGGAGCCACGATGGCGGACACCTGGACGTGGCCCCACGCGAGGTAGTCGCCGCCAAGCTCGACGTGCACCTCCTTGGGATCGTTGAGGTCCTTCGTGTAGTCGCCGTTGGGTTTGCGCTGGACGACGCAGTGGTGCGCGGTGAGCACGAGGTCATCGTCGACGAGCGTCCCCGAGCAGTTCATCTGCGGGCCCACGATGCGGACGATGGCGTCCTCCGGCGCCGCGAGGGCGAACGGAGGCGGGAAGAACCGCAAGTTCGGTCCCTCCTTCAAATCGGCCGCCGGGACGGCAACGGGAGCGCCCGCGCGGTGGTAGGCGCACCCCAGCCCCGTCGGGAGCAAGAGCAGCGACAGGCACGCGGTGGCGGCGGCGCAGGAGGTCGAAGCGGATCGAGGCGGCGGCTCTCTGTGCACGGAGCTCCTGTCAAGGTGCAAGGCGGCGACCCTCGCGGAGGGATCGCGGCACGACGAGGAACGCCTGGCGCGCTGCCGGCGACGAGGGGTAGGGTTTCAAAGCCTGGGGGGCTGCTTGTATTGTCCCCAGGTAAAGAGAGCTACTGAAGGGCGAGCCGCGCTTCCCGGGTCGCGTTGTGGTAGGCGATGGCGCTTGCCTCGGGGTGCGCCTGGGCATCCTCGACGCCGAGCTGAACGAGCTCCTGCAAGATGTCCGCACGGCGGGTCGCGGACGCGATGAGCCAAGCATCGCACGGCGAGGCGTCGCCTGCACACTGGTCGAGCACGAGGCGCTCGGAGGCGAGGGCGTCGATCGCACGGCCCTGGTCGAGCAGGGCGCGCGCGTACACGTGCTCAATCTGGGGCGCCTGTCGCACACTGGCGGGCGACCGCTCGACGACGCCAAGGGCGAGGCCGGGCGAGCTGGCATCGAGGTAGGCCTGGGCGAGCTCACGCGTGGCGACGGCGTCGGTCGGATGGGCCGCGACCTTGGCCTCCAGCGGCTGGAGCGCGGCAGGCGTCTCGGCGAGGACGGGCTTCTCCCGCTGCGTACCACTCGCGAGCCAGAGACCCGACACCGCCGCCAGCACAACCACGTTCCAAAGCCGTACGCCCATGCTCTCCTCTTTCTCGCTCTGCAGCGAAAGGTTCCGTCTTCCCCAGCCCAGCATTGTTCAGACGGTGCAGCGAGCGAAACGATCCAAATTGCGGAGCCCGTCAGTTTTAGCTGACAGGAGGGCCCGCGCAAAAGTTCCCGAAATCGTGCGCACCCGCCGAAGTGCGCGAGAACGCGGCGTGATTCGGAGCGATAGACCCCCGTGGCTGCCCAGCCTTGGGTCGAATCGGCGCCCGCGCCGGGGAAATGTCATCGGTTTGGGGGGCCGGCCGCCTGGCTGAAGCGACCCTGCTCGGCTGCTCAGGGGCCCGGGAGGGGACCCCCTCCGTCCACCTGGATGACACGGCGGATCTGGGCGAGCGTCCAGCGTGCCGTCTCTTCCGCTCCGATGCCGTCGAAGTGAAGCCCATCGGGGCGGATGGGCTCTCCGTCGCTGAGGAGGACGCAATCGTTCGTCGGGCACACGTGGTTCTTCAGGTCGATGGTGGGCAGGCCCCGGAGGCGAGCCACCTCCTTCAAGGTGTCGTTGAAGCAGTCCACCCGCTCGAGGAGGCCCTCGGAGCGCCAGCGCCCGAGCGGGTACGGGACGAGCGCGATGACCACGCGGCCCGCGTGAGGCGCCATCGCGTCGAGCAGCGCCACGAGCTGGTCGCGGTAGGCGCTCCGCCAGCCGGCCTCGCAGGCGTCTTCCCACTGATCCTCCACGTGGATGCGCGCGAAGAAGCCCCCGCCCAGGACGATGAGCGTCACGTCGGGGTGAAGCTCCCTCACGTCCGCCGCCCAGTCCATCGAACAGCTGTGCGAGTCCTCCGGGCGCTTCTCGGCGAAGTAGGTCGCCGAGAGCCCGGCCAGGATGCTGCAATCGCCTACGCCCCTCTCCGCGACGAACGAGTCGATGCTCTCTTGCCGGTAGCGCAGGGCCACCCCGAGGAAGATAGCGACCGAATCGCCGAGCGTGAGGACGCGGAGCGTGCCTGGTCGAAGGTCCCCCGCAGGCGGCAGGGTGTGGCTGTTGACCGAGTACGGGGACGGGAACGTCTTGAACGGAGACCAGGGGGCTGGTTGAGGCGGGGCCTCGGTGAGCGAAGGAAGCGGCCCCGGGGCCACGTGGCGCGCGTACGTTCCGCGGACGACGAGCAGGACGGAGAGCAAGACCGCCGCGGGAACGACGATGGCCGGGCGGCCGAAGGGCAGACCGCGGGTCCGGATCGGGCGCTCGAGGAAGCGGTACGAGACGATCGCGATGGCGAACGTCAGCGTGAAGCGGAGGAGGTTGAGAGCGATGGGGCCCACGTGGACGCGCTCGGGCGTCAGGACGACGTTGACCGGCCAGTGCCACAGGTAGAGGCCGTAGCTGATGGTGCCGACCAGCGTGAGCGGCCGGAGCGAGAGGATGCGCGCGACGCTCCCCGACGGCACCGTGACGCCGCACGCGATGAGCACGAGGGCCGCCACCTCGGTCAGCCAGAAGCCTCCCCTGTAGAGGAGGGGGCTCTGGCCGTCGAGCCGCGCCCACGCGACGGCGAGCACCGCGAGCGCGACGAAGCCGAGGGCTTCGAGCGCGCGGCGGGCTCGAGGCGTAAGCGTGGTGCCTGGCGCGAGGAGCGTCGCGAGGGCCGCCCCCGCGAGGATGGCGGCGGCGCGCGTGTCCGTGCCGAGGTATGCGCGCGACGTGTTCTCGACGCGAAAGAGAAGGACCATCGCCGCCACCGAGAGGGCCCCGAGCCCCAGCGTCAGCCACAGGAGCACGCGCGGGCCCTGGCGCAGCACGACGAGGACGAGCACCACGACGAGCGGCCAGAGGACGTAGAACTGCTCCTCGATCGAGAGGCTCCACGTGTGCTCGAGAGGCGAGGGCGCCGCGAAGAGCTCCCAGTAGCTCTTGTTCGCGAAGATCGCGCGCCAGTTGGCGACATAACCGAGCGTGGCAAGGGCGTCCCGGCGGATGCCGGCGAGCTCGTCGGGCTTGGCGAGGAAGCGGGCGTAGAGCGCCACCGCCGGCATGAGCGAGAGCAGCGCGGGGAAGAGGCGCCTCGCGCGGCGCACCCAGAACGTGGAGAGCAGGATGGTGCCCGTCGCCCGGTGCTCCGCGAGGAGGATCGACGTGATGAGGTACCCGGAGAGGACGAAGAAGAGGTCCACCCCGAGGTAGCCGCCCCGCAGCGCGCCGTCCGCGTGGAAGAAGAGAACGCCCAGGAGCGCGGCTCCGCGCAGACCATCGAGCGCGGGTACGTGCGCTATCGCTGCGCGGTTGGCCGAAGGCGAGCCCAAGCTTCCGGGACGATACAGAGCCGGGGCCGAGCATGTCTATCTCGGCAGCGGGCCCCTCGGCGCGACGAGACCTACCCGTGTCCGCATGGCGCGCCGGGGAGCCTGTGGCTCCCCAACGGCGGTCCTGTTCGGGTCAGTGCGTGTCTGCGAAGGCGCAGCCGCGCTCGGTCTCTGCGATCGCGACCTTCGTGGCCTCCTGCGCCTTCGCGCGCCAGCCGCCCTTGTCGTGCTCGGCCGTCTCGAGGGCGTGGCGGGCGTTGTGGAGGTGCTCGAGCGCGGCTGCCATGTTCGGCTGGTTGTTGCACGCGCCTGCGCCGCTCGGCGCGACGGGGGCCGGCGAGCAGCCGACGGCGATGAGGAACGCGGTGACGGAGGCGGCGGCGATGAGGTTCCAGGTATTCATGGTGGCTTCCTTTTCTCTCGCCGGGCTCAGTGGGTGTCCGCGAACGCGCAGCCGCGCTCGGTCTCTACGATCGCCGTCTTGGTCGCTTCGATGGCCTTCGCGCGCCAGCCGCCCTTGTCGTGCTCTGCCCGCTGGAGCGAGCCGTCCGCCGCGCGAAGCTCGCCGAGCGCGGAGGCCATGTTCGGCTGGTTGTTGCACGCTGCAGCACCCTGGGCCGACGCAGCGCGGTAGCCGACGGTGACGACCGTGGCGGCGATCGCGCAGAGCGCGATGATCTTGGAGATCTTCATGTTCGGTGTCCTCGTGTTCGTAGCCTCGGGTGAGGCCGATGACCCCGGCACGCTACGTAACGACCGGCACAAACGGAAGACGGTTCCAGAGCTCAGGCGGACTGTGTAGACCCGTTCCCGCGGGCTAGGAGGATGTCGGGCAATCCGTGGGTTGCAAGCAATCCCCGGCTTGCCCGACACCCTCCTAGAGAGACGCGCGCCGCAGGACCGGCTCCTCGCCCGCCGCTTCGAGCTCCTCCGGCGCTCCCTCGGCCGCCGGCGCCGCGACCGCGACGCGCGTTCGGCTGCGCTCGCGCAGTCCGGGCGCGAT
>Ga0302196_10005744_pt1 | contig 11059 bp, 10 predicted proteins | sample II_Bog_N1_3_FD_198794 | JGI IMG/M metagenome (GOLD analysis project Ga0302196, IMG submission 198794) | Peat permafrost microbial communities from Stordalen Mire near Abisko, Sweden - II_Bog_N1_3 | ecosystem: Environmental > Terrestrial > Soil > Wetlands > Peat | place: Sweden: Abisko...
CGCGGCGCCTTGGGATTATCCGGATGCTTCGGTGTCGCTAAAAACAGACCAAACTATAGGGTCGGCGCGCATCGGCCGGATAGAGGACCCACGCGAGGCGAGTCTCCGGGACCCTAGGCCAAGCTGAACAGCCTGGAAGAACAAGTTGCCCCCCGGGATGAGCGAAGCGCGAGGGTGACAACACCGTCCAGCATTCATCGCCGTGGTCTTTCCGTCGACGCCACCGGCGGCGACGACCCTGACATAAGCCCGGAACCCGTACGCCCCCTAGGTTGTGAGGAGGGCGCGCATTTCGTCGTTGCCGAACTCCGAGGCGCAGGTGATGACCACGGCGCAATGGCCGGGCTGGCTGGGGGGAAGGTCGACCTGGGCGGAGAAGAAGCCGTCGGCATCGGTCTTGCCCCCGGCCAACAGGCCCGTCTTCTTGAAACTGGAGATGAGGCGCACGGTGACGTCGGCTCCAGGGACGGGGCTCTGGCTGGCGCAAAGCCGGGCGCGGATGCTGAAGGCGAACCGTTCGCCGAATACGGGCCGGATGGGCTGGTCGAGGACCATCTCCAGGGTGTCGGCATCCCCTTCGTGGGCGAGGTATTCCAGGATCGCCTGGTCCAGGGGCCGGTCGTTGAAGACCCGCTGCTCCGCCGCTTCCGGGTCGATGGGGGTGGTATCGTATTTGCCGTTCTTGATATCTCGGATAACTGATTTATGCTGGTCGTCCATCCGGGCCTGGATGGCCTGATCCTGGATCGGCGGCTGGGTCAGCAGGTCAGCATAAGCGCCGCGGTAGCTGTCGAGGATTTCCCCGCCCAGGTAGATCAGGGTCTCGATCTTGGGGTTGGTGAGGCCCTTGTCCTCGGTCTGCACATGGTAGACCCGGCTGCCGTGGCGGACGTCGCTGTTGTACCCGGTGATCACTGCTTTTCTACCGGCTGGAATCGTTCCGCCAATTCCGGAATGACCTCCCAGGCGATCTCCCGGAGCACCTGATCCCCCATGCGTGCGACCAGGGCCCTGGCCAGCCGGTCCATGAGCACCGGATCCGCCAGGAGGGCGGCAAGGGGGTCGGGACCGGCCGGAACCTGTGGTTCCGCCGCCAAGGAAGGAGCCGGCAGCGCCGGGGCCTCAGCCATCTCAAACTCAGCCAACCAGGAGTCGGCTTGGGGGATGGCTAACTCGGCTGGGGGCTCCGGATCCAGGGCCGGCAGCGCGGCCTCCGGCTCGATTTCGGGCTCCGCCGGCCAGAGATCAGCCTGGGGGATCGAGGCCTCGGTGAGGGGTTCCGGCGCCAGGGCCGGGGCCGGCAGCGCGGCCTCCGGTTCGATTTCGGGCTCTGCCGGCCAGAGGTCGGCCTGGGTGATCGAGGCCTCGGTGAGGGGTTCCGGCGCCAGGACCGGGGCCGGCAGCGCGGCCTCCGGTTCGATTTCGGGCTCTGCCGGCCAGAGGTCGGCCTGGGTGATCGAGGCCTCGGTGAGGGGTTCCGGGGCCAGGGCCGGGGCCGGCAGCGCGGCCTCCGGCTCGATTTCCGGTTCCGCCGGCCAGAGATCGGCCTGGGTGATCGAGTCGTCGGTGGGGGGGGCCGGCGCCAGGGCCGGCAGCGCGGCATCCGGGTCGATTGCGGACTCCGCCGGCCAGACGTCGGCCGGAGTGAGGGGTACCTCGGCCGGGGGCTCGGGCGCCAGAAGCGGCGCCGCCAACTCACCCGCGGTGCCGGCTCCGATCTCCGCCAGCCACGCATCGGTCTGGTCCAGGGCCGGGGCGTCCGGCATCCGGGACGGAGGATCGAGGATGTCGGAGAGGGTTACGACCTCCGGCATTTCAGTCATGGCCGGGGAGTCCGGGGCGAGCGGGGCCGGCTCCTGGCCGCCCAGGGCCATGCCAACCATGGCGTCGCTGTCGTCGGACCAGTCGATGGGGTCATCGAAGCTCATCAGGTCAGCGGGACTGTCCGCAGGGGCGGACCCCGCATGGTCCGCCACCGCTGGGGCGGCACCGAGGTCCGGCAGGTCCGCGGCGAAGGCCGGGCTTTCGTCCAGGGCCGGTTCGAGGCCTTCGGGAAGGGTGTCCGTGAGCAGGAATTCCGGGACGGTGAAGCCGGGATCTTCGGCCAGTGCGGCGGGGGACGGCTCTGAAAGGTCCGATCCGGCCGGTTCATCCATGGCCGAGGTGAACGTGAGGCCTCGCAGGCCTTCCAGATCCAATTCCTCCAGATCGAGCGGCTCGCCCTCCAGGGACAGGGCGCCGAGTTCTTCCATGGACCCCGCCGGGGCCTCCTGGACCTCCGGACCGGCCGGTTCCGCCGAAGTCGCCAATCCGTCCACGGCCGCCTCCTGGATTTCCTCCGGGAACAGGTCTTCCATGGTCAGCAGCAGCAGGTCTTCTTCGGGCACGGAGACCTTGAGCGCGTCCGGGACCCGCAAGGACGGCTGGGTCGAGAAGGGGGCCTCGGGTTCGGCGGGCGGTTCGGACGGGGCGGGCATCGGCACCGGCGTCTCCAGGAGCCGCTTGACGCGGTCGCTCAGGTCCCTCAGTTCCACGGGCTTTTTCAGGAACCCCTGGATGGGCGCCAGCCTCAGCTTTTCCGGGTCGACGATGTCAAGCACTCCGGCCATCATGGCCACCGGCATTCGCGCGGTGGAAGCCGTCTCCCGCAGCTTCTGCAGCAGCGCCCAACCATCCATCCCCATCATGGAGGTGTCCAGGAGGGCCACATCGAAAAGCTCGCCCTTGTTGACCTTATCCATGGCATCAGCGCCCGAGGCGCAGGAAATCAGCTGCACGTCGCTTGCGGCGAGGAGGGTCTCGGCGATCTTGTGGATGCTGGGATTGTCGTCCACGAGGAGAAGACGGGGCATAGGGGACCTCGGGATGCCAGATTGCGATGGAATGGCTGCGCTAACGCTAACAGAAACCCGGACCTCCGGGGCCGAAACTGCATACAGTCTATCGCCGGGATCAGGTCAAGGGAGCTTCAGGCCTTTTCGGACCGCGGCCAATCTGCTGCCCGGCTGGAGCCGTTCCAGGAACGCCCGGTCCCCGACCCAGACCCAGGCCGATTCCGAAGCCTCGCGCACGGCCACTTCGGGGCCCGAGGGAAGCCAACCCCGCACCGATGCCCGCAGGCTGGAAGCCGTGATCCATTCCGGCCGCTTGGACCGGAGAAGGGCCTCCCGCTGGTGTTCACGGGGCAGCGGGGAGGGCTTGCCCCAGCGCGCATCCCAGGCCGTGGCGGCGGTGTCTGGAGACCACCAGGCCCAAGCGGGATCATAGGGGGGCCAAGGTTCGGTTCCGGCCGGAACGGATTCCCAGTTGGCCTGGTCCAGGGGGCCGGTCTTCCGGATCACCGGCCCGTCCTTTTTTCCGGGGATTGAAAGCCCCATCCTCAGGGGCGGCTGGGCGGACAATACGCCGGGCCCGGTGGCGGCCCTGCGCCAGACCCCTTCGGCCAGGTTCCACAGCGTCCAAAAGTTGCCCGCGGAGACCCAGAGCCGGTCCTTGCGGGGGAACCAGAGCCGGGCCCCCGCCTGCCAGGGCACCATGAGCCGGGCGCCGGGAAGGTCCTTGCCGTCGTCCCACAAGTGTTCCTGGCGGGTCGGCCAGGCCCTGGGCGGCCCGGGCAGGCCCTTCTCATCCCAGGGGGCCAGGGTGGGGACAGGCACTTCCCCCTCCACCGGCAGGGTGGCGAGCAGCATTCCTTGACCCTGGTTCGCCAGCCGGGGGCCGGCAGCGGGCCCGGGCTGGCGCAGTCCCAGCAGCACGGCCTGGCCGTCCCAACTGAAACGGCTCCAGGGGCCGCTGTCCGCAGCCCACAGCACCCGGCCTTCGGGTATCTCCAGCAATCGGGTCTCGAACCTTCCCGGGGCGAGCATGAGGGTCACCAGCAGCCGGTTGCCCTTGGCCGAATCCAGCCGGGCAGAGGCGAGCGGAGCGTCGAACCGGTAGTGGCGCCATTCCAGGCCCCGCCAGATGATCACTTCGCTATTCCCCTTGGGGCCGTTCAGGGCGAGGCCCTGGTCGGCCAGGTAGGCCGAAGCGGGCTCCCACGGGGTCCCGAACCCGCCGCCAAAGGGCCACGGCTTGTCCTGGTCGGGATCCTGGGCGCCCTGGAAGCGCGGGGTCCAGCCTTCCAGGATGCGGTAATCGGCCAGGGTCTCGAAGCTCTCCATGGACAGGGCGACCGGGGCATCTTCCGTCATCGCTCCGCCCTCCCGGGTGGACCGGGGTGCCTGCACAAAGGCCAGAAGCATGAGCATCGCCGCGATGAACATGCTGGCAAAGAGGTAACGTTTAGGGATCACCGCTGGCTCGAACCTCCCGGTACATGATGCAATCATTCCAGGAGAGGCTGCCATGAAACATGCCGGACCGTTGGAAATTGAGATCAAGTTGCGCATCCCGTCCACCGGCTGGATGGGCCCGAAGTTGCTGGCGGCGGGCTTCAATCCCGCCCACCCGGCCGCGGTGGAGGCGAATGAGCTTTGGGACCGCCTGGGCGAGCTGCGGGCCGGGGACAGCGCCCTGAGGCTGAGGCGGTACGGCGAACAGGCGACCTTGACCTGGAAAGGCCCCAAGGTGGCCGACCCGCACCTGAAAATCCGGCCCGAAGTGGAGACCCGGGTGGCGGACCCCGAGGCCATGGAAGGCATCCTGAGGGCTTTGGGGTTCGCCCCGGCCCTCACCATGGTGAAGACCCGCTCCATCTGGACCCGAGGGGAACTGGAAGCCTGTCTCGACGAGACGCCCTTCGGCTGCTTCCTGGAACTGGAAGGGGCCCGGGAAGCCATCGCCGAAGCCATGGCCGAGCTGGACCTGGGTTCCGACCTGGTCGAGCCCCGCAGCTACGCCGACCTCTACACCGGATCCCGGTGAACCGGGCCCGGTTTGAGCTGATGACGGCGGTCACCGGTTTGTAGCAGAAAAGATGCCGTCCGGGTCATGGCGGGCATGGGACTGTCACCGAGGGGGCGGATCTTGGAGACTAGGAGGTGCCCAATGGCTCCTAGCGCGATTCAAGACGTTCTGCCGGCCACCGAACAGACCCGCTGCTACGAGATCCGTCCGGTCGGCTCCGGCGATTTCGTGCACCTGCGGCGGCTGGAGGAGGAGATCTGGAGCGGCGACACCGCCGGGGTCCTCTGCCCGCATTACCTGAGGCTCTGCACCGACCTCTATGCCGACTGGTGCTTCATCGCCATGGACGGAGACCGGCCGGTGGGCTATGTCCTCAACTTCCCCAAGGGAAAGGTCAACTACTGCGCGACCCTGGCGGTCCATCCCGACTACCACAAGACCCGGGTCAACTACCTCCTCATCCGGGCCATGGTGAAGAAACTCATCCTGGAAGGCACCGAGGAATGCCGCTTCCTGGTGGAACCGGACAACCACGATGCCCGCAGTGTCCACGAGGCCCTGGGGGCGCGGGTGGTGGCGGAGGTGGACGATTTCTATTGGAAGGGCGACAAGCGCCTCTGGTCGGTCATCGACCAGCAGGACATGGAACGCATCCGCGCCCGCTATACCCGCCTGAAGCTGGTTTCCTGATTTCGCGAGGTCATCTTGCAACCTGAAGCTCTCCTGGAGTCCCTGCGCACCGGCCTGACGCCGTTCCTTGGCCTGCCCCTGCGGATCGAACCCGCCCCCGTGCCCGGGGTGATCCTGGGCGCCCCCTACGATGGGGGCGTCATCAACCGTCCCGGCGCCCGCTTCGGCCCCTGGGCGATCCGCAACGCCACCATGGGGATGGGGCGGCTGCCCATGCCCATGAGGCTCCAGGGCCAGGATGAGGGGGGACGCAGCATGGCGGCCGTGGATTGGGTCGACGGCGGCAACATCCCCACCCGGCCGTTCAGCATGGAGGAGGCCCTGGGCGCGGTGGAACAGACCATGGCCGCCTGGATCGCCCAGGGGGCCCGGACCCTGATGCTGGGCGGAGACCACCTCATGACCCTGGGGGCGCTGAGGGCCCACGCCAGGCAGCATGGCCCGCTCGGGCTGCTGCACCTGGACGCCCACCCGGATGCGGGCCACGGCGAGCTCTGGGGCAGCCGGTACCATCACGGCACCTGGCTGAGGCAAGCGATCGAAGAGGGTCTCGTGGATCCCAGGCACACGGTCCAGATCGGGTTGAGGGCCCCGAGGTTCGACAGCGAGGAACTGGTCTTTCTCCTGGATGCCGGCGTGCGCATGTGGACGCCCTGGGATCTGCAGGACCTCCGCCTGCATTCCCAGCTCCAGGGGGACATCGCCAGGGTCGGCCAGAAGCCGGCCTACGTGAGCGTGGACCTGGACGTGCTGGATCCCTCCTTCTGTCCGGCGGTGGCCGAACCGGTCCCGGCCGGGCTCAGCGTGCAGGAAGTGTTCACCCTCCTGCACCAGACCCGCCGCTGGGGGGCGCCCTGGGTGGGCGCGGACATCATGGAACTGGCTCCGGCCCCGGAGGGCTCCCAGACCAGCGCCAGGGCCGCCGCCCACGTCGCTCTGCAGTTGTTCGGCTGAAGATCTTCCACCATCACTTTTCTGGGGAGGTGCTCTGATGACCACCGGAACATGGATCAGCCTGCTGGCGCGCCAATCGGGAACCTGCGAGGCGATCGGCTGGGACGAGATCGTGGTGGGATACGATTTCGGCCTGCTGGGCCCCGGAGAAATCCGGGCCTGGCTTCTGGAACGGGGCTGCCAGGAACCCGCCTGCCTGGCTCTGGGGACCCTGGATGGTCCAGACCTGCTTCGTTTCGAGGAAACGCTCTGGGCCGCCTGCGCCGAAAGCACGGGCAAGGTCCCCCGCCCTGGCGGCAAACGCTGGGCCCGGGCCCAGGACCGCTGGCGGGTGGCCCTGCTCAAGGATGCCCTGGACTCGGCCTTGAGCCCCGAGGCCCTGGCCATTGTGGTGGAATCCATCTACGAGCGGGTGGGGTGCCCCGAGGACATGCTCGGCCTCTGGCAGCACCACAGTCCCTGGCAGAAGCGGCAGGGCACGGCCGATCGCACCGCCATCGCCCGCTTCCTCCGCCGCTGCGAGGACGATCGCATGGCGGCGGTCTGACCGGCGCAGGGACGGACGGGGCGTCAAACTCCCGCCTCCACCCGTCCCTGCGGCACCATGAACCTATCTCCCCCCGCCTGCACTCTATGGCTAGCGTCGCCGGAAACGCGGTTTGATGAAGCGTTTCTGAGACCACCTGGAATCCATCCGTCCACTCCAAGGGGGAAGATCATGCAAGATACCAATGCCGGCTCCATCGGTGGAGCCTTCATGCTGTTCGTCGCCGGGGCCGCCATCGGCGGTCTGCTGGTTGCCCTCAACACGCCCAAGACCGGCCCTGAACTGCGGGAGGATCTGAAGGCCCTGGGTCGCCGGGCCCGGAACAAGGCGGAAGGCCTTGCCGGGGATGCCGAGGGGGCCTGGGACAACCTTAAGGGTAAAGCCGGGTCCGCCGGGGAAGCGGTCAAGCAGGACCTGGGAGAGATGGCGAAGCGCTGACGACGCTGTCACAACCCCCTCTCCTTCTGAGACACCCTCCTATTCGGCGGGCGGAGGCGTCGGGACCGGCGCCTTGCGCCTGGGCAGGTGCGGGTCCTTGGCGTCCTGTTCCAGGATCTTGCGCAGGGGCGGATTCTTCAGGGCCATCGGCCAGAGCGGATGGCCAGCGTCCCGGGCTTCCTTGATGGCCTTGGAACTGGCCGGGTAGCGGCCCAACTGGTAGAGCGCGACGATCCGCAGGGCGGCCGCCCGCTCGTTGCCGGGATCCGCCGCGAAGGTCCGCTCCAGGACCGCCAGGGAGCCCTGAGGGTCCTTGGCCAGCGCGTCGGCCGCTTCATCCAGGCTGGCGTAGCCCGCTTTGGGGGTTGCGGCCGGGGCGGGAGCGGGAACCTGGGCGGGAGCGGGAACCTGGGCGGGCGGTGCGGGTGCCGGCGCAGGTGGGACCGGGACCGGCGGTTGCGGGCTGGGCGGCTGCGGGACCGGGGTGGACGCCACCGGCGCCGGCACCATCGGCGAGGGCACGGTCAGGGGCGCCGGAGTGGCCGCAGGGGCGGACCCCGCCGGCGCGGCGCGCAAGGGCCTGCGCCGGGCCCGCAGCCAGTAGCCGCCCCCGGCGCCCAGGACCACGAGGGTGGCCACGGCGGAAATCCAGGCCAGGTAGGCCGGGGACCGGACCGGGCGGTCCGGTCTGGGCTGGCTGGCGGCCTTGAAGGGTTTGGACAGTTCCACCGCCATGATCGGGGCCGCATCCGGGGTCCAGGCCGGATCCCGGGCCGCCCTGAGGGCTTCGGCCATGGCCTCGGCGCTGTTGAAGCGCCGGGCCGGATCCTTGGCCAGGGCCTGCAGCACGATCCCCTGGATGGCGGGACTGATGTCGTTCAGCTGCTCCAGGTCCAGGGGAGGGGGCTCTTCCTGGAGGATCCGCTGGGCGATGCCGGCCGGAGTGTCCGAATCGAAGGGCCGGCGCCCGGTCAGGGCCTGGTAGAGCAGCACCCCGACCGAAAAGAGATCCGCCCGGGCATCGCCCTTGCCCGCCGCCAGTGATTCCGGGGCGGTATAGCCCAGGGTGGCCAGATGGGCGGCGGCGGCGGAAGGATCGGTGCCCTGGACCCGGGTCATCCCGCAGTCGAGCAGTTTCGGCGCCGGGCGTCCCGCTACCCGGCCCATGCGGATGTTGGAGGGTTTCAGGTTGCGGTGGACGATGCCCCGCTGGTGGGCATAGGCCAGGCCATCGCACACCTGCGCCAACACCCCCAGCGCCTCGCCCGGCGGGAGGGCGCCCAGCGCCGTGTCCAGATCGTCGCCGGCCAGGTAGTCCATAACCTGGAACAGTACCCCTGCCTTTTCGCCGAACTCATGGATGGTCACAAGGTTGGGATGGTTGAGCCGGCCGGCGGCCTGGCTCTCCCGGAAGAACCGGCCCTGGGGGTCCGGGGGCGCCAGCGAGGCCTTGCGGACGATCTTGATGGCCACTTCCCGTCCGATGATCGTGTCCCGGGCCAGGAACACCTCGCCCATGCCGCCTTCACCCAGACTTTCAATGATCTCGAACTTGCCGATGCGTTCGGTGCTTTGGGTCATGGAGACCTTCCAGAGGAGATGCTGCTTTTGAGCGCCCCCGGCGCCAGGGCCCGGAGCGCAATGCCCAGCATATCTTGGAGTCTACTCCCGCGGTAAGGCGGGCCGTGGTCTCAGAAGTAGGCCTCGACCGGGGCCACGGCTTGGCCGGAACTGTCATAGCCGCCCAGGACCAGGATCTGGCCGTTGCTGGCGGTGACGAACGGCTGGATCCGGGCGGCGCCCAGGGCGCCGGTGGGGTTGGAAGTGCCGGCCACGGAATCGAACCGTTCGGCGGTGGCCAAGGCGGTGCTGCCATCCGCGGTCCCGCCCAGCAGCAGCACCGCCTGGGTGCCGGGAAGGACGGCCGCGCCGAAATACGCCCTGGGCGAGGCCATGTCCGTGGCGGACGGGGTGAACAGGCCGGTGGCGGGGTCGTACCATTCGGCGGTCTGCAGCGGGCCGTTGCCGCCGTCGCCGCCCAGGATGAGCACTTTGCCGCCCAGGAGCAGGGCCTGATGGCCCTCCCTCGGGAACCCGGGCGGTTTGGCGGTGGGCGTGGCGAGGCCGGTGCCAGGGTCATAGAGCGCGGCGAACGGCACCCAGGCCGAGCCGGCATAGCCGTGGCTCACCAGGAGCACCTTGCCGGTGGGCAGCAGGGTCGCCGTCGCTCCGGGCGCCAGCGGCACCGGGACGGTGCCGCTGGAGGAGAACAGGCCGGTGACCGGGGTGAACAGCTCCAGAGCCGGTACCGGGTTGCCGGCAGTGGTCGAGCCGCCGGCGATGAGCACCGCCGGCGGCGTGATCAGATAGGTGGCCGTGGACCCGGAGCGGGCGTTGGCCATGGCCCCGGTGGCACGGAACAGCATCTGGACGCTGTCGAACAGTTCCCCGCTGGCGAGGGAGCCGGTGGCTCCGGTTCCGCCGCTGATCAGGATCTGGGTTCCGGAACCCAGGGTCGCGGTGGCGGGGCCGACCCGGGCGGCGGTCATGGGTGATGGGGTGGCGGTGGAGATCTGGGTGGCGGGCGAATAGATCTCGGCGCTGGCCAGGGCGCTTCCGCCCAGGGTGGCGGAGCCGCCCGCCACCAGGATGGTGGAATTCGGCAGGGCAGCGGCCGCGAACCCCTGCCGGGCCTGGAGCAGGCTGCCGGCGGAATGGAAGCTGCCGCCGGTGGAGGCCGGCGCCCCGACCGTCACCGTCTGGGAGGCCGGTTGGGAGAGAAGGGCGTTGCCCTTGATGGCCACGCAGCTGACGGTGATGACGCCGGGAGTGGCCGGGGTGAAGGTCACCTTGGGGCCGGAGGCGGTGGCGGCGCCGCCCTGGAAGGTGCCCGCGGAAAGGGTCCACCTGTAACTCAGGGCGTAGCCTCCGTTCAGGACGGAGGCCTGGACCGGGAAGCCCAGGGCGCTGGTGGTGGGGACGGAGATCGCGGGTGGGGCGGGAAGGGTGCCGTCGATGGCGGCCGGGCCGCCGTTGCCGCCGCAGGCCAGGGCGGCCAGAAGGAGCAGGGCCAGACCTGGCCGGGCCCAGGCCGCCAGAACGGGATCAGCCGAAAGGGATGGTGGTTTCATGAATATTCCCTCAGATGTAATTAAATAATTATAAACATGGACGAGAAAAGGCAAGACTGAGTGCTCGGCTGGAATCAGCTTGAAGGGGTTTCGGGGCTTTCCCGGCGGTGAACGAGGCCCTGAATGAGGTGATCCGGAACAGCATGCCGCAAGCGGCCAGGATCAGGGCCGACGGTATGGCGACCCGTTTGCCGCTGGTTGAATGACTGTTGGGGTACCCCACTTGCTTGGCTCGGCGAAAGGTATTATTGTCTGATTGCGCACTTATGCAATTACCCCGTCAAGGAGCTCCATGGATCTTCGAATCGGCTATTTCCCCGTAATGGATGCTGCCCTGGCTCTCCGCCAGATCTTTGAATCGGAGCGATTCGCCCCCTTCAAGCCTGCCATGCAAGCGATTCACGATCGGCTAGGAAAGGAGGAACGGGCACAGGTGGACCAGGTGGGTGAG
>Ga0302196_10005753_pt1 | contig 11046 bp, 8 predicted proteins | sample II_Bog_N1_3_FD_198794 | JGI IMG/M metagenome (GOLD analysis project Ga0302196, IMG submission 198794) | Peat permafrost microbial communities from Stordalen Mire near Abisko, Sweden - II_Bog_N1_3 | ecosystem: Environmental > Terrestrial > Soil > Wetlands > Peat | place: Sweden: Abisko, Stordalen...
CAGCTCCTCCCGATCGCCGGCCTGGTGGCCTTCTACAACGAGATGGTGGACGTCTACGTGGACGACGTACTGCTCGAGCGCCCCCGCACCCACTTCTCGGACTGACGCCGGGGCGGCGCTCCGGGCCGCCGGCCGGGATCCCGGCGTGCTCGCGGGACGGGCCGTCTGCCATGCTTGACGCCATGATGGACGATCTGCTCGAGGCCAACCGGTCCTACGTGTCGACATTCGGCCTCGCCGGCATCCCGGCGCGGGCCGGCAAGGGCTTCGCCCTGGTCACCTGCATGGACAGCCGGATCGAACCGCTGACCATGCTGGGGCTGGCGCCGGGCGACGCCAAGATCCTCCGCAACGCCGGTGGACGGGTCACGCCGGACGTGTTGCGGTCACTGGTACTGGCCACCAACCTCCTCGGGGTGCACCGGATCGCCGTGATGCAGCACACCGACTGTGCGTTGGCCAACCGTGACGACGGGACCGTGCGGTCGTCGCTGCCCGAGCAGGTCAGGGAAGAGGCTGGCACCTGGACGTTTCTCGCCATGCCCGATCCCGACGATGCCCTGGACCGTGACGTGGAGCTGGTGCGTACGTGCCCGCTCCTGCCGCCCGGGATCCACGTCGAGGGGTGGCGGTATCACGTGGATACCGGCGTGGTGGAGCGGGTCCTCACCCCCTGAGGGCACGGGACGGGCCCGGTCGCCGCCGCCCCGTCCACGCCGAATGGGACGGTCGACCGCCGCTCGGTACGCTGGAGCCGTGCCGGAGACGCGATCGATGCTCGGGATGCCGGGGATGAAGTACGTCCCCCTCGACGCCCACTCGGTGCTGACCCAGTGGCAGTTCAGTCCGTTCCCCCTCCTGGTCCTCGCCGCGGTCATCGTGACCGCAGCCTGGTACCTGCGGGCCCGGTCGCAGTTGGCGGTGCGTGGACGGCACTGGAGCTGGAACCGCACCCTCTCCTTCCTCGCCGGGCTGGTGGCCCTGGACGTGGCCCTGCAGTCTCCCGTGGCCACGTTCACCATGGAGTACTTCCAGGCCCATGTGATCCAGCACCTGCTGTTGATGGTGGTGGCCCCGCCCCTCCTGGCCATGGGCGCGCCGATGACGCTGGCCCTGCAGACCTCGGGCCGGGACACCAAGGTACGGCTCCTCGGGATCCTCAACTCCCGGACGTTCCGCCTGATGACCCATCCGCTGCCGGTTGCGGTGGCCTACTACCTCTCGATGTTCGCATTCTTCTTGACCTTCGCCCTCGGGTTCGCCATGGACCACATGTGGCTGATGGACCTCATCAACCTGGCCTTCCTGTTCGCCTCGACCCTGTTCTGGTGGCCGATCGTGGGCCTCGACCCCATCCCTCACTGGAAGATGAGCCACGGTGGCAAGTTGGCCAACCTGCTCATCGGTGTGCCCATCGAGTCGTTTCTGGGCCTGGCCCTGCTGAGCACCACCCGTCCGGCGGCCTCTATCTACACCGTGGCCGGAACCCACTCGGGTGGGGCCCTGCTGTGGATCGGGGCCGAGCTCTTCACCTTCTTGGCGCTGATCCCGGTCTTCGTCCAATGGGTCCGATTCGAGGAGCGCAAAGGGGCCCGCTACGACGCCCAGCTCGACGCGGAGATGGCCGCGTCCGCACTCGACCGTTCTGGTCCGGCCGCCGTAGTCGACTGACCGCCGTCCGCTGCTCGACGAGGCCCTGTCCCCGGCCCTCCCGGTCGGACCAGGCTCAGGCCGGACAGGCTCAGGCCGGACAGGCTCAGGCCGGCGAGACGGGGGCGAAGACGTAGGTATACGGGGTGGAGCGAGGCGCGTTGTAGAACACCACCTTGCCCTTGACCGAGATGCCGACCACCACCGCCGAGGAGCCGACCTGGACGGTCATGGTCCCCTGGGCCGGATAGCTCAGCTTTCTCCCGCCGGGCTGGACCCCACTGACCAGTGGTATCGGTGAACCCGAACTGGTGACCTGAACCCAGCACGGGCCCGTGGTGGTGATATCGACGACGAACGCCCGGGTGTTGACCGAATAGGTGGAGGTCTGCCCGGAGGCCCCGGTGGAGACGACGGGCGAAGCCTGGGTGGAGCCCTTCGCCGGGGTGGTTCCCGAGGAGGCCTGGGCCCCGCCCGGTTCGACCACCCGGAGGATGTGGGCGGAGACCAGCCACTGGGGACGCTGGGCCTGGATGACCGAGCCGGCCAGGGCCAGGATCAGGAGGATACCCACCACCCACGTGATGACTCTCAGGGGCCTGGGCGCCTGTTGCTTGCGCCGCACCTTGGCCACGGCCCGTCTGCTCTGCTTGAGCTCCTGACGCGGAACCACCGGGAAGGTGCCGGTAGGGGGACCGGTCGCGGCCACGTCGTAGCCGTAGTTCCCCACCGAGGCGTTGGATCGCCCACGCACCTTCGGAACCGGGCCCGTCTGGGTGAAGGCACGGAGGTGGTCGGGTCCGGTCGACACCGCGGCCACCACGTTGGTCACAGCCCCGCCGTTGTCGGCGCCGGCGACCCGGTGTGCGGTAGGCGGCGCCATCGACCAGGCGTCGATCATCCGCAGGGCCAGGGCGTCGCCGTCCAGACCCAGGAAGGCGGCGTAGCGGCGGAGGGTGGAGAGGGCCAGGGCCTGGTCGGGGAGACCGTCGAGGTCGCCCGATTCCAGTGCCTCCAGCTGGGTGATGGGCCGGCTCAATCGGTCGTGGACGGCCAGAAGATCGAGGCCTCGCTCTTCCCGGGCTTCGCGGAGCAGCGTTCCGATCTCCTCCGCGGAGGAGTCGGTCTCGTCACCTTCATCGTCACGCCGGCGAGTCGCTGCGCCGCGTTGCCGGATCACCAGCTGTCTCCTGACTCTTCCCCTGGGCTAAGCGTACCTGTTCACTGTGTCTTTTCGGCAAGCGGGCCGACAATCTGAATCTTGGCCTTCCCGGCGCACCCGATCGGAATGTTGCGAGCACAAGTAGTGTTGAGCCGACCACAGGGAGAGGGCCGGCGCGGGAGCGTGGCCCGACCCTGCCGAGGACGAGGAGGTTGGCCATGCCAGCTGTGACTGTGGACGATGTGGGATCGCTCCCGAGGATCGGATCCTTGGATCCGGCCTCGAGTACCGGCCGCCCGGTGGTGTCGGTGACGACGGCCCCTGCCGGCTTCGAGGGCGAAGGGTTCCCCGTGCGCCGGGCGTTCGCCGGTGTCGACAGCAGTGCCCTCGACCCGTTCATCCACATGGACCAGATGGGTGAGGTGGAGTACGCACCCGGCGAGGCCAAGGGGACTCCCTGGCACCCGCACCGGGGCTTCGAGACCGTGACCTACATGATCGACGGGACCTTCCAGCACCAGGACTCCATCGGTGGTGGGGGACTGATCAGCGGCGGCGACACCCAGTGGATGACGGCCGGGGGTGGAATCCTGCACATCGAGGCCCCGCCTGAGGAACTGGTGGCTACGGGCGGGCTGTTCCACGGCATCCAGCTGTGGGTCAATCTGCCCAGCGCCGACAAGATGATCGCCCCGCGCTATCAGGACATCGGTCGCTCGAACGTCGTCCTCGTGGCATCGCCCGACGGTGGCGCGCTGCTGCGGGTCATTGCCGGTGAGGTTGGCGGGTATGCCGGTCCTGGCTCCACCCACTCGCCGATGGCCATGGTGCACGCCACCCTGGCACCGGGTGCCCAGGTGGCGGTTCCCTGGCAGCCGGAGTTCAACGCCCTCGTGTACGTGCTGGGTGGCGCGGGAACGGTGGGGTCCGAGGCGCGTCCCGTCCGCACGGGGCAGCTGGCCGTCTTCGGTGGGGGCGACTCGGTCACCATCGGCGCAGCCACCGTGCAGGATTCGCACACCCCGAACCTCGACGTCCTGATCCTCGGAGGGAGGCCCATCCGGGAGCCCGTCTACGCCTACGGACCGTTCGTCATGAACACCCGGGACGAGGTGGCGCAGGCCTTCGAGGACTACCAGGCCGGGCGCCTGGGCACGGTTCCCGCCGATCACATCGGCTCCTGAGCTCGCCCGGGCGGCGAGTCACGGCGGGCAGCGCTCGTCACCTCCCCTGTTGAACCACACCACCTCCCGCGGCCCCCGGTGGGCCTGGTCCGGCGTGGCCTCGACGGGGACCACGGGCGGATCAGGCGGGGATCACCTCGCCGGACACGCCGTCCACGTCGGCCAGGTCGGCCCGCGTCGCCGTGATCAGGAACACCGCTGAGAGCAGGGCCACGACCAGGCAGGCCGCTCCCACGAGGAAGCCGACCGTGTACCCGTGTACCTGGGCGGCCTCCACGTTGGCCCTGTTCGGGGCCCGCGTCAGCAGGTAGGTGGCGGTGGCCGAGGCGGCCACGGTGTTGAGCAGGGCGGTGCCGAGCGAACCCCCGACCTGCTGGGTGGTGTTGACCAGCGCGCTGGAGACCCCGGCATCATGGGCCGGCACCCGGAAGAGGGCGGTGCTGGCCATGGGGACGAAGGCCAGTCCCATGCCCAGGCTGATGAGGATCTCCGCCGGCAGGACGTGGGCCTGGTAGGTGGTGTGGGGGGTGATCCGGCTCAGCCACAGCATCCCGAGGGCGGCACCCCCGAACCCGATGGCCATCAGGATACGAGGGCCGAACCGGGGCAGGAGCTTGCTGGAGACCCCGGCGGCCACGATGATGCCGGCCGAGAAGGGCAGGAAGGCGAAGCCGGACTTGAGCGCCGAGTAGCCCAGGTTGCCCTGGAAGTAGTAGGTGAGGAACAGGAACATGCCGAGCAGGCCGGCGCCGACCATGAAGGAGCTCAGGAAGGAGCCACCGCGATTGCGCTCGAGGAGGACGCGCATGGGCAGGAGGGGGTTCTTGGACTTGATCTCGATGGTGACGAAGGCGGCCAGCAGCACCACGGCGATGCCCAGGAAGGACAGCGTGGCCGACGAGGCCCACCCGTCCGAGGCGGCCTTGGTGAACCCGTAGACCAGGGCAACCAGTCCGGCGGTCACGGTGACGGCGCCAGGGATGTCGTAGCTGGTGTTGCCGTGGGACCGGGACTCCCGCACCACCGGCACCGCCGCCAGAGCGGCCATGATGGCGATGGGCACGTTGACCAGGAGGCACCAGCGCCACGAGGCGTACTGGGTCAGCACGCCACCCATGATGAGGCCGATGGCCGCCCCGCCACCCGAGATGGCGCCGTAGACGCCGAAGGCGGTGGCGCGTTCCTTCACCTCGGTGAACGTGACCGAGATGAGCGAGAGGGCGGCCGGTGCCAGCAGGGCGGCGAACGCACCCTGCAGGGCGCGGGCCCCGAAGAGCATGGCCGAGTCGACGGCCACGCCGCCCAGGGCCGAAGCTCCGGCGAAGCCCAGCAGCCCGATGATGAAGACCCGCTTGCGCCCCACGTAGTCGGCGATGCGGCCGCCCAGCAACAAGAGGCCCCCGAAGGAGAGGGTGTAGGCGGTCACCACCCACTGCCGGTTGGCCGTGGAGATGTGAAGGGCGTGCTGCGCCGAGGGGAGGGCGATGGTGACGATGGAGGCGTCGAGCACCACCATCAACTGGGCCACGGCGATGATGCCCAGGGCCAGCCAGCGCTTGGGGTCGGCGGCGGATGGGGGACCGGGCGGGGTAAGGGATGCGTCGAACTCGGTGACAGTGGTCATCGGGGCTCCTCGGGTTGGGGGGTGACGGGTGGAGGACTGCGTGAGGGGTGCTAGCGGTGAAGCAGTGGCAGGACGATGTCGTCCACCACGTGGGTCGAGAACTCCCCATCGACCGGCAGGCCACGGATGACCAACTGGTTGATGAGGAGTGCCGAGATCACCTCTTCCACGAGCTCCGCCGAGCCGCCTTGCGGCAACTCCCCCCGGCGGACGGCTCGATCGATGATCCCGTTGAACTCCCCCTTCTTGCTGTCGAGGACCTGGCTGCGGACCAGTTCGGCCAGTTCCGGATCGGAGCGCATGGCCGACATGACGCCGGCGATGATGGCGGCGTCGACGTCGCTGGCCGAGCAGGCGATCTGGTCCAGGGCGGCCAGCAGGTCGCCCCGCAGTGAGCCGGTGGACGGGAATGCGTTGGGCACCCCGCCGGCCTTCATGCGATGGACGGCCTCCGCCACCACCTGGGCCTTGCCCGACCAGTGGCGGTAGATGGTGGCCTTGCCGGCGTGGGCCTTCTCGGCCAGGGCATCCATGGACAGGCGGTCGTAGCCCACTTCCATGAGGAGTTCGAGGGCGGCGTCGAGGATGGCCTGCTTGCGGGCCTCGGCCCGCGCCCCGGTCGGGCGGTCAACCTTCCCGGCGGCCCCTTCGATCTCGGCGATGCTCACGACACACTGCTCCAGCGGTACTCGAAAACGGAACGGTTCCGTTCATGTAACCGTACACAGTGATGCTGCAGAACGCAACCGTTCCGTTCAGTTCTACCCCTGAGCTGGGAGGACAGATCCCGAGGTCGGGGTCAGGAGCCCGGTCCTCCCGTGGCCGAGCACGACCGGGGATCCCACGGCTGCAGGGGAGTGACGGCGGCGGTGGGGGGCAGGAACGCGCCGGCGCCGGAGGTCCCCGACGCCGTGGTGGTCGTCGTGGGGGAGGGCGCCGTGGTGGTCGAAACGGTACCGCTGACCGCCGTGGTCGGGCTGCCCGTCGCCGGTGCGGCCGGAGGGGGGTTGACGCTGAACTGCGTCCCGGTCACCACCGTGACCTCGGCGCCGTCGCTGGTGGGCCCGAGGGCGGTGATGACCGAACCGGAGAGGGAGCTGGCGACGGCCTGGGCTGCGGCCTGGTCGGCGGGGGACTTGGTGGCGAAGTAGACGACGGTCTCCGACTCGGCGCCCACCGATGGGGTGTCTCCCACCCCGACCATGTGGAACCCGAGGGCCTGGAGGGCGGCGGATGTGTCTGCGGCCTGGTTGTAGGCCCCGGTGCCGTTCAGCACGGACACCGTCACCGTGGACGGCGCCGGCAGCGGCTTCCCCGTCATCGAGTCGACGGACGCACCGATGCCGAGGAAGCGGTCGATGACCGCCCGGTCCTGGGTGATGGAGGGGAACTCCACGTCGCCGTAGGCGCCACCCTGGTAGGTGTAGCCGGACGTGCTCTGGTCGACCTCGACGGGCAGCGTCAGCTGGGGGGCGGCGTTGACCTTGACGGCATGGAAGTTGAGGACGAGGTTGACCATGTCCGAGGAGGAGAACTTCCGGTCCACCTCGAGCTGGGGGGCCACTCCGCTCACCAGCTGCTCGTCGGTGATGGGATCGGACAGGCCCTGCTTGGCCACGGCGGCGGCCAGCACCCGCAGGAACTCGTGGTCGCGCCGGATGCGGGCCAGGTCGCTCAGGTTCTCCGACGGCCAGTACTGGGGGAGGTCGGTGGTGATGCCCGGCCCCTTGTACTGGAGGTGGCGGGCGCGGACCACCTGCAACGCCTCGAACCCGTTGAGGTCCACGCACCCCGCGCTCAGCTGCTTCAGGCCCGAATAGGCGTCGTAGACCGGCTCGGGGAAGTACATCTTCACGCCGCCCAGGGCGTTCACCACGTTGGCGAAGCTGTCGAAGTTGAGCACGACGTAGTGCTGGATGGAGATGTCGAGGTCGTCGTTGATGGCCGCCACCAGTTGGCTCGGCCCCTGGTAAAGGGCGGCGTCGATCTTGTTGGCCCCGGTGGTCCGGGCGTTGGGCACGAAGAGGTCCCGGGGGATCGAGAGGATGGACACGGCGTGCGTGGTCGGGTCGAGGTGGAGGATCATGACCACGTCGCTGTTGATGCCGGTGACGCCCTGCGAGCACAGCCCGTAGGCGGCGTTCTGGACCTTCAGTGCGCACCGGTCGGTCGACCCCACCATCAGGATGTTCTCGTTGCCCGCCTCGGCCCCGGTGGTGGGGACGTCGGTAAGGCCCCGCACGTCGATCCGGTGGATCTCGTGGTTGAGGTACCAGGCGTAGCCGAGGCCGGCACCGACCACCAGCACGACCACGAGGGCCAGGGTGCCCACGATCCACCGGGCCTTCCGGTGCCGGCCCCGTCGGTGCCGGTGGGCGGCGTGGATCTCATCGCCCAGCGCCAGCAGTGCCGACTCGTCGAAGGTGCTGGTGGGTGCCGGTGGGCCCGCGTCCGGGGAGTCGGGCGGGGGACCAGGTACACCGTCGCCTGGTCCGGTTCCGGTCATGGCCCGCGACGGTAGCAAGGCCGGTACGTCACCGGGTCGCGGTGGACGGCGGGGCGGGTGACGGGATCGGGGCACCTCCCTCCACCGTCCGGGCCGGGCCCGGACCATCGCCGGTCGGGTCGCCCGACGATCGGTGTTCGGCCGCGAGTCCCAGTTCGGAGGGGTGCAGTCGCAGGGTGTCCCACCAGTAGCGCACGGTCCAGGTGGGCCAGTTGTTGGTGACACGGCCCGACGCCTGCTTGTACCAGCTGTGGCAGCTTCCCACCCACGCCGTCGTGGCCATCAACCGCTGGGTGCGCTCGTCGTCCCGGCGGTAGGCCTCCGGGTCCACCTCCACCAGCGGGTTCGTCGAGGACCCGGAGCCGTCGGTCTGGAGGGCGAGGGCCTGGAGCATCAGGTTGAGCTGCCGTTCCACCATGAAGAGGATGGAGTTGTGCCCGAGGTTGGTGTTGGGGCCGTACAGCAGGTAGCAGTTGGGGAAGCCGGGCACGGCCAACCCCCGATAGGCGCGGGCGCCACCCTCCCACGCCGCGGCCAGCGTCCTGCCGTCGTCGCCGGTGACCGGGATGTGGCCGAGGAAGTCGGTGGCGGTGAAGCCCGTGGCGAAGATCAGGACGTCGGCGGGTCGACGCGTGCCGTCGGCGGTCACCACGGCGTCGGGCTCGACGTGGTCGACGGGCTGGTCGACCACCTCGACCTCGGGCCGGGTGATGGCCGGGTACCAGTCATTGGAGATGAGGATGCGCTTGCAGCCGATCGGATAGTCGGGCACCACGGCGGCCTCGGGCAGGCGCTCGGAGACCACCTCGGCCCTGATCTGGTCGTCGAAGAGCATGCGGAGGCGCGCACCGGCCCAGCTGTCCTTGCGGAACCAGATCCAGCGGAGCTCGAGGCTCCAGTAGATCCACCACCGGTAGGCACGGCCGACCGGTGAGACCCGGTCCAACAGCCGCCTGGTCCGGCCGGAGTAGGCCCGGTCCTTCTTCGGACCCACATAGTTGGGCGAACGTTGGTAGATGGTGATGCCGGCGGCCACGGCCGCCACCGGGGGCACGAACTGTATGGCGCTGGCCCCGTTGCCGACCACGGCCACCTGTTTGCCCCGCAGGTCGACGGTGTGGTCCCAGCGGGCCGAGTGCCACCTTGGTCCGGCGAACGAATCGCCCCCTTCGAGATCGGGGACGAAGGGCCGGTTGAGCTGACCGCAGGCGAAGATGACGGTGTCGGCCTCGAGCACGGCGTCGCCGTCCGGTGACGTCACCGAGACCTGCCACCGGCCATCGTCGAGGGAGACGCTGGCCACGGTGGTGCCGAGGCGGAGGTGGGGCCCGAGCCCGAAGCGCTCGACCAGGCCCTCGGCGTAGGCGAGGATCTCGTGCTGGGGGGCGAACCGTCGCGACCAGCCTGCAGCGGGGGCGAACGAGAAGGAGTAGAGGTAGGAAGGGACGTCGCACCCGCTGCCCGGGTACGAGTTGTCCCGCCACGTCCCGCCCACACCGTCGGACTGCTCGATGACGGTGAAGGTCCGCAGCCCCGACCGGACCAGCTGGATGGCCGCGCCCAGCCCGGCCAGCCCACCGCCCACGATGACCACGCGAGGCGGGTTCCGGCCCTCCCGACGGGCCGACGACACCGCCCGCTCCAACCGCCGCCTGCCGATGTCCAGCGCCATGCGAGCTCCCTCAGCTGTCCGGTCCGTGGCAGGGCGATGTTAACGGGGCGCCGGGCGACCTGACGGCTCCGGGCGCCGGGCGCCGGATGCCGGGACAACGCCCTAGACACCCAGGCGGTTCGGTGTTACCTTGCCCCCAGCCACGAGGGGTACTCGGCTTCATTTCGCTTTCACTTCACCGGTGCGACGACGAGAAGGAGTACGCCAGTGCCCGAGGGAATCGACCTGGACGAAATCGAACCCGAAGGGCTCGGTGTCCGCACGGACGAAGAGCTGTTGGCCGAACTCGGCTACAAACAGGAGCTCAACCGATCGTGGTCGGGCTTCTCCAACTTCGCCATCTCCTTCTCCATCATCTCCATCTTGGCCGGCTGCTTCACCACGTTCTCCAGTGGGTGGAACGGCGGGGGCCCGGCCGCCATCGCCTGGGGCTGGCCCATCCTGGCGGCACTGATCCTGTGCATCGGGCTCTGCCTGGCCGAGCTGGTCTCGGCCTACCCGACCTCCGGCGGCATCTACTGGTGGGCGTCGAAGCTGGGCGGGGCCAAGGCCGGCTACTACACCGGCTGGCTCAACCTGATCGGCCTCCTGGCCATCGTGGCCTCGGTGGCCTACGGGTGCGCCACCTTCCTCGACCTGACGCTGGGCTTCTTCACCACCAGCTGGCACTCGGGCAGCCTGGACACCATCTTCTTGTTCTTCATCGCCATCCTGGTGATCGCCGCGGTGGTCAACATCTTCTCCACCCATCTCCTGGCCCGGATCAACAACACCTCGGTGTGGTGGCACGTGTTCGGGGCGGCCGCCATCATCCTGATCCTGATCATCTTGCCCCACCACCACGCCAGTGCCTCCATGGTGTTCACGTCGACGGTGAACAACACCGGCTTCTTCGGCGGCAGGACCCACGGTGCCGGCTTCATCTTCGTCGTCCTGCCCATCGGAGGGCTGCTGACCCAGTACACCATCACCGGCTACGACGCCTCGGCCCACCTGTCCGAGGAGACCAAGAGCGCGGCCAACTCTGCGGCCAAGGGGATGTGGCGGTCGATCTTCTACTCGGCCATCGGCGGCTGGCTCCTCCTGCTGGCGTTCCTCTTCGCCGTCCAGGACGAGGGGAAGGTCACGGCGGCGGGCGGCGGCGTGGCCACCATCTTCGCCCAGGCCCTCACCTCGCGGTGGGGCGGCACGGTGCTCCTCATCTCGGCGGTGGGCCAGTTCTTCTGCACCATGGCCTGCATGACCAGC
>Ga0302196_10005759_pt1 | contig 11041 bp, 9 predicted proteins | sample II_Bog_N1_3_FD_198794 | JGI IMG/M metagenome (GOLD analysis project Ga0302196, IMG submission 198794) | Peat permafrost microbial communities from Stordalen Mire near Abisko, Sweden - II_Bog_N1_3 | ecosystem: Environmental > Terrestrial > Soil > Wetlands > Peat | place: Sweden: Abisko, Stordalen...
GACTTCACTCCCTGTCTTCGGGTCACGGACTTCCCGTGGCCGATGAGAAAGGAGCGGAGCCACCACCGACCGAAGCGACCGAAGCCGCCAACCGGTCCCATGGACCCGGCGCACACGCAACTGACTGCATCGTGGGGACTGCATCGTGGCCGGGTGGGGGTTTCGAACTTCGAGACCCCGCTTCCTCGTCTATCAGTGCTTTAGGCTACCAGTCGTGAGCTCTCTATGGACACCTGACGGCGAACGACCGGTCGGCAGACCCCCCGGGCCCGACGATGGAGGCCCGTCAGGCCGGTCCGGGCCACCGCCCCGGGGAGGCCCTCCCGGAGGTGGGGAGCCCGACGATCTGAGCGAGGAGGAGCTGGCCGAGCAGGTGGCGGCCATGCGGGCCGAACTGGCCAACTCACCGGTCGAGGTCGTCGTGGCCAACCATTGCTACGGGCTGTTCGAGCTGGCGGCGGTGTACCTGTCCCAACAGCCCCCCCTCCTGGGCCAGGCCCGCCTGGCCATCGATGCCCTGGGCAGCCTGGTCACCGGTCTCGAAGGTCGCCTGGGGGAGGCCGAGGAACCCCTGAAGGACGGCCTCAGCCAGCTGCGCCTGGCCTATGTCCAGATCGACGGGGCCCAACGGGCCGGCGCCGAGGTGGCCTCCACTGCCGGTGTCAACGGGGGGTCCGCGGAGGGCGAGCCGCACGGCGCCCCGACCGGTGGGTCTCCCGGTCCGTCATCGGCGGCCCCGACCGACGACGACGGGTGAGCGGGGGCATCGGAGAACCGCCCCTGCCCGGGCCGTCATCGGTCCCCGAGCTTCCGGGCGGCCCCACGGCCGTCCCGGAGCCTCCGGTCTCGGGGCCGTCCGGTCGGTCGGGTACGTCCGTTCGGGGCACGCCCACCGGACCCATCGACGCCTCCAGGGTCCGTAGCTTCATCGGGCTGTCCATCGGCCTGGTCGGCCCGCGGGCCAACCTGGCCGTCTCGGGCGTGGTCATCACCCTCTTCGTGCAGCAACGGGCGTCCGGGGCCCTGGCGGTGACGTTCGCTCTCACCGCGGACCGTCTGGTCAGCTGGCTCACCTACCCTGTCGCCGGCCGGCTGAGTGACCGCTCACGGAACCGGGTGGGACGCCGGACCCCCTACATGGCCGGCAGCCTCATCGTGATGGGCATCGCCACCTGGATGTTCACCGTGGTCCAGGGCTACTGGCTCCTGGTGTTGATGATCCTCATTGCCGGGCAGGCCTCAGCGGTATTCACCCTCACCAACGTGGCGGTGGTGCCCGAGGTCTTCGGCCGGAGCCGGTGGATCAAGGCCCTGCTGTTGACCACTGTGCTCGGGACACTGGCCAGCCTCACCATCAAGGGGACGGTCATTGCCTCCTGGAAGCAGAGTGACCCCTCCACCTGGAACCTTCCCTTCCAGATCACCGCCGTCATCCTCGTGGCGGTCGGCATCGCCGTCCTGGTCCTGGTGCGCGAGGCCCCCACTGCCTCCTTCGGTGCCGAGGCGGACAGGAAGCAACGGGCCCGGCCCGCCCGCGACGAGTTGCGCGACATCCTCGCCGGGCCGAACGCCAAAGTGCTCATCGGAGGTTCCCTCCTGTTCTGGTCGGGTGTCGGTTCGACCGCCTACGTCGCCATCCTCTTCTTCCAGCGGGTCCTGCACGCGGGGGCCAGCGCCCAGACCATTGCCGGCCTGGTCACCGGCCTCCCGGTCTTTCTCATCGGCATCGGGCTGGGCATCCCCCTCAGTCGCAAGCTGTCCCCCATGCAACTGGCCGTCGGGGCGCCGTTGATCGGTGCCGTCCTCGCCGGCGTGCAGTACTTCGACACCCACCTCTGGCAGGCGGTGGTCCTCGGGTACATCGGGGCGCCGTTCATCGGTGCCTACATCATCGTCATGGCGCCGCTCCTCCTCAGGCTGCTGCCGACGGCCGGGGGCCTGGGCGAACGGCTGGGTGTGCTGCTGGCGCCGTTCAACCTCTGCAGCGTGATCCTGGCCTACATCGCCGCCGCCGTGATCGACGCCACCGGCAACTACCGGCTGATCTGGCTCTTCCCTGCCGCCACCGGCCTGGCCCATGCCACGGTGAACTGCTGGCTCAAATACCCGGCCCGCAAGAACACCAGCCCCGACATGGTGAAGCGCCTGTGGGAGTGGAGCGTGGTCCAGGCCGAGTCCATGGCCGAGACCGGGATCGTGACCGGGCTACTGGCCGCTCCCCTGCTCGGCGTGGTCACCAAGGAGGACGCCGACAGCGCCGTCGTCATCGACATGGCCCGCGACATCCTCGGCAATCCCTACGGGGAGGACGAACCCGACCCGGAATCCCCCACGGACGTCGGGGCGCTGGGCGAGGCGGTCGGGGACCCGGAGGACGGTCAGTCGCCGTCGGAGGCCGGAGGCGTGCGGGGAGTGACCGGGGTTCGCCAGGTGGGTGGTGGACCGGACGACGGCCTGGCGATGGGTGTCCAGAAGTTGGGATGGGGCGCTCCGACCGGCGTCGACGCGGGCGACCCAGCAGGCTCGGGAGCGGGCGGCGGGACAGGCGAGGCCGATGGCGATGGCGATGGCACGCCGGCAGACGCTGCCGGGGTGCCCATGGGAGGCGTGACGTCGCCCCGCCCGCCGGCGGAGCCCTCGGGCCCGGCGGCGGGTTCGGGTGACTCAACCGCTGAGGTGGATACCGACGGCTCCGACGAACCGGACTGATCGGCCACACCGGCAGCGTCGGCGTCGGGAGTGGGGATCAGCGATGCCCCGTAGTCCGGAGGTTGAGCGCCCTCGGATCCGATGACGTCGGTAGGGGTCGGGCGGTCGGCACCACCCAGCGGCCACTGGCTGGCGGCCAGGGTGGCATTCGGGTCGACAGTCCTCCACTCGGCCGCCGTCGCTGTGGGCTCAGGCGCCGGTGGATCACCGGCCACCGGCGAGGCCGGCGGTGCCCAGGGTGCCGCCGCCGTCACCGTCTCCGGAGCGTCCGAAGGCGAGGCCGGCTCCCCCGGCGCAGTGATGTCGTCAGGATGGGCAGCCAGAGCGATCGGCGGTTCGGGCGGGACGACCGGCGAACCCCGCTCGACGGCGGCCGATGCCGCGGCGGCAGCGGCGGCGGGAACGGTGAGCTGAGCGTGGCGCTCCAACTCCCGGCGCAGGGCTTCCCGGCCAGGAAGCTCGATGGGAACGTCGTGTCCCGACTCCTCGTAGGCCGAAGGCTCCGCGTCCTCCCCGTCGTACTCGTCCTCGTAGGTGGGGTCATCCGACCAGCCGCGCCCGTCGAGGCCGCCGTCGACCAACGGCTCGCTGGCGACCGGCACGGCCGGGAGCGGCTCGGTTGCGCTGACCGGCTCGGTTGCGCTGACCGGCTCGGTTGCGACCGGCGCGGCCGGGAGCGGCTCGACGTAGTAAGGCTCGGCTGAGACCGGCTCGGCGTAGTACGGGGCCGGAGCCACCGTCGTATCGACGGCCAGCGTCGCACCGGGTTGCGCCACACCCGGCAGCGGGCGCACGGCGTGGGCCTCGAGGCGGCCGAGACGCCCGGCCGAGACCTCGAAGGCCACCACCGTCCCCACGTCGATGTGCCGGGTGCCGTCGGTGATGGCCGTGCAGTGGAAGTCGATCCGGTGCCCGGTCCCGAACTCGATGACACCGAGGCCACGGGGATCGTCGAACTCGGCCACGTCGCCCACCAGCGGGTTCCGGCCGGCCGGCACCCGGTCCGAGGGTCCACTCCAGATGGTCGACTCGGGCGCCATGGCTCAGTGGACGATCTTGGAGAGGGCCAGTTCGATGATGTCGGTGGCCCCCCGGTCCTTGAGGGCCGGGATGAGCACGTTGATCTCCGACTTGGGTACCACCGTCTCGACGGCGAACCCCCCGCCTCCGAAGAGCTCCGAGACGGTGGGAGACCGCAGGGACGGCAGGACCTCGATGACCCCGGGGAGCTGCTCAGCGGGCACGTTGAGCTTGACCAGCACCTTGCCCCGGGCCTCGAGGGCCCCCTGCAGCAGGATGAGCAGCTGCTCCATGGCGTGGCGCTTGTCAGCGTCGGCGGCGGCGGCGGGGTTGGCGATCAGCTCGGTGTGGGACACCAGCAGGGTCTCCACGATGGTGAGTCCCGCGGCCCGTAGGGCCCGACCGGTCTCGGTGATCTCCACCACGCAGTCGGCGATGTCGGGGACCTTGGCCTCGGTGGCCCCGTAGGACAGGCTCACCTCGGCCTTCACCCCGTGGCTGGCCAGATAGCGCGCCGTCAGTTCGGGGTACTCGGTGGCCACCCGCACCGATCCACCGGGTCCGGTGCCGGCGTGGGCCAGGTCGGCCACCGAGGTCACCGGGGAGTCGGAGGGGACGGCCAGCACCACCCGGACGGGATTGGCCGTGGCCTTCGAATACTGGAGCACACCGAGCGAGGTCACCGCGCTGCCCCGCTCCTCCACCCAGTCTCGGCCGGTGATGCCTACGTCGAACAGCCCGTCTGCCACGTACAGGGGGATCTCCTGGGGCCGGAGGATGCGCACCTCGTCCACCCGGGGATCGTCGATGGTGGCCCGGTAGTCGACCTCCGAGGACCGGGTGACGCTGAGATCGGCCGCGGCGAAGAGCTCGAGCGTGGCCTTCTCGAGCGAACCCTTGGGAAGGACCAGCCGGAGCATCAGCGCCTCCCGACCGAGAATCCGACGCGGGACCCGGCCGACAGCGACGCCACCGCGGCGAGGGCGGACACGGTGGCCAGGGCCGTGTGGGCCGCCTCCCGGCCCTTGTTGGCCTCGTCATCGGCCGAGCGCACGAGGGCCTGGTCGACGGTGTCGGTGGTGAGGACCCCGAAGACGACGGGGATGCCGGTGTCGAGTTGGACCCGCTGGAGGCCCGAGGCGCACTCGCCGGCCACGAAGTCGTAGTGGCCGGTGTCGCCCCGTATGACCGCACCCAGGCAGATCACCGCGTCGACCGATTCGGACAGGGCCAGCTTCTGGGCCACCACGGGCAGCTCGAAGGCGCCCGGGGCCCACACCACGACGGCCCGGGCCAGTTCGCAGCCGGCCTCGTCGAGAGCGTCGAGGGCGCCGGTCAGCAGTCGGTCGGTGATGCCCCCGTTGAACTCGGCGCAGGCCAGGCCCACCCGCACCGAGGCGTGGGCCCCGGCGGTCGACGGTGATCCGTCGATGGCGGTGCCCACCCGGGACGAGGCCCGGTCCTTGGCGTCGTCGGGCAACAGCGTGAGGTCAGAGGACGTCATCGAGGCCCTCGAGCAGGTGTCCCATCCGCTCCCGCTTGGTCCGCAGGTACTCGATGTTCTCGGGAGTCGGCGTGGACTGGATGTTCACGCGTTCCACGATGTCGAGGCCGAAGCCCTCGAGGCCGCCGTACTTGGTCGGGTTGTTGGTCATCAGACGCATGGTGGTGACACCCAGGTCGACGAGGATCTGCGCGCCGATCCCGTACTCACGGGAGTCGGCCGGAAGGCCCAGCTCCAGATTGGCGTCCACGGTGTCGAAGCCCTCCTCCTGCAGGTTGTAGGCCCGGAGCTTGTGGGCCAGGCCGATGCCCCGTCCCTCGTGACCTCTGAGGTAGACGATGACCCCGCTGCCGTTGTCGTTGATGGCCGACATGGCTCCGTGGAGCTGGGGCCCGCAGTCGCAACGAACCGAGCCGAACACGTCCCCCGTGAGGCACTCGCTGTGCACGCGCACCAGTGTGTTCTCCCGGCCGGCCACCTCCCCTTTGACGAGAGCGACGTGGTGCTCCCCGTCCAGCACCGACTCGTAGGCGTAGACGGTGAACTCACCGAAGTCGGTGGGCACCCGGGCGTCGGCGATGCGGCGCACGAGCTTGTCCTTGTGCCGCCGGTAACGGATGAGGTCGGCGATGGAGATCAGGTGCAGACCGTGCTTGGCGGCGAACTCGGTGAGTTCGGGCAACCGGGCCATCCCCGTCTTGTCCTCGGTCACGACCTCGCACAGCACGCCGGCCGGAGACATGCCGGCCGCCCGGGCCAGGTCCACGGCGGCTTCGGTGTGGCCGGCCCGCTTGAGCACGCCACCCGGGCGGTAGCGCAGGGGGAAGACGTGGCCGGGCCGGTTGAGGTCGGCCGGACGGATGTGGGGGTCGGCCAGTGCCTTGATGGTGGCGGCCCGGTCCTCGGCCGAGATCCCGGTGGTGGTCCCGTGGCGGTAGTCGACACTGACGGTGAAGGCGGTCCGCTGCGCCTCGGTGTTGGAGGTGACCATCAACGGGAGGTCGAGGTGCTCCACCCGCTCGGGGGTGAGCGGCACGCAGATCAGGCCGGACGTATGGTCCAAGAAGAAGGCGATCTTCTCGGGTGTGACGGCGTCGGCCGCCATGATCAGGTCGCCCTCGTTCTCGCGGTCCTCGTCGTCGACCACGACCACGATCTCGCCGCGACCCACCGCGGCGATGGCATCCTCAACTGCTGAAAAGGGCATCGACCCTCGGTCTCCCTCTGTTCGGCGCGCCGTAGCCGGTGCTGGCGTCCGGCGCTCTCTTCGTGTCCGATGCTGTCGGTGCCGGCACGGGGCCGAGACACCAACCCTCTTCTAGTGTCGGCCTGCATCGGGCTGGCCTTAGGCAATTTCTCGACTCGGTTGGCAGATCCTCAGCTCGAATCGGCACGCAATTCGACCCGGAGATCACCTCCCAGGCTAGTCACCGAGTGCAGTCTTCCCCGCCATAGACCGTCCATCGAGGCAGCCCCCGGCCCATCGAAGAGAGGCCGGGCGTCGCTGCCGCCGAAGAACGCCGGGGCCAGGTAGAGCACATACCTGTCCACCAGGGCCGCCGCGTGAAGGGCATGGGCCACCGTGGCCCCTCCCTCCACGAGGACGGTGAGTACGTCCCGGCGTCCCAGTTCGTCGAGTACCCCGGCGAGGTCGCCGGCGAGCTCGAGCGCCGGCGCCACGGCGGCACCCGCCGGCACGGTCCCCAGGACCACACGCAGGGGCTGCTCGTCGGGTCCCCGGAACCAGGGATCCCCCGGAGGCAGTCGCACGGTGAGGGTCGGATCGTCGGCCCGCACGGTACCCGCCCCCACCAGGACGGCGTCGGAACGGGCCCGGAGCCGGTGGGCGTCCAGCCGGGCCTCGTCCCCGGTGATCCACTGGCTCGTCCCGTCGGGCGCGGCGGTGCCGCCGTCCAACGTGGCCGCCAGCTTGAGCACCACCCACGGCCTCCCCGTCCGACGGTGCTTCACATAGGGGGCCAGCTGATCCGAGACGGCCTCCTCCCCCACCCCCACCTCGACGTCGACACCGGCCGACCGCAGCGCGGCGATCCCTCCGCCGTCGACCAGGGGGTCGGGGTCGTTGATGCCCACCACCACCCGCCGGATGCCGGACGCCAGGATCGCCTCGGTGCACGGCGGTGTCCGGCCGTGGTGGGAGCACGGTTCCAGGGTGACGTAGAGCGTGCCCGAGCGGGCCTGCGCTCCCGCGGCCTGCAGGGCCGACACCTCGGCGTGGGGTCCACCGGGAGGCGCGGTGGCTCCGACGAAGTACGTGTGGCCGTCTGACCCCTCGGGCACGACCACCGCCCCCACCCAGGGATTGGGTGACGTCCGGCCCCGGACCGAGTCGGCCGCGTCCAGGGCGCGCTCCATCCAGTGGGCATCCGGCCAGCCGGCAGGAGTGCTCGGTTCCGGGACGTCGTCCGGTGGGCTCAGGACGGCTCGCCTGCCACGGTGCTGACGGCGGCGTGCAGGATCGCCTCGGCCGCGGCCAGCGGATGGGCGCGGCCGAACACGGCCGAGCCGGCCACGAAGACGTTCGCTCCCGAGCGGGCTGCGTCGACCACGGTCTCCGTGTCGATGCCCCCGTCCACCTCCACGTCGAGCGAGAGGCCGGCGCGGTCGGCGGCCGAACGGACCTGGCGGACCTTGGGCATGACATCAGCGATGAAGGACTGCCCTCCGAAGCCGGGGAAGACCGTCATGCACAGGATCAGATCGACCTGGTCGAGGAAGGGCTCGAGGGCCTCGAACGGTGTGTCGGGGTTGGCGGCCAGCCCCACGCGGAGCCCGAGCTCCCGCATCTGGATGATGAGCTCGGCCGTGTTTCCCACCTCAACGTGGACCGTGCATCCGTCCGAGCCGGCATCGCGGAAGGCCTCGAGGAACCGGCCCGGGTCGGTGATCATCAGGTGGGTGTCGAAGAAGAGGTCGGTGTGATCGCGGAGGGAGGCCACCACCGGGGGGCCGACGGTCAGGTTGGGAACGAAGTGGCCGTCCATGACATCCACATGGAGCCACGAGGTGCCGGGCGACACCACGGCGACAGCATCGGACAGGCTGCCGAAGTCAGCCGAGAGGATCGAGGGGGCGACCCGCATCTCGGGGCGCATCTCGGGTGGTGTGGGGACCGTCGCCATCGTGGAGGAGCCTACCGGCGGGCCGCTCGGGCTCACGGTCCCAGCCGCTCGCCGGGTGCGGGGCGCGCGCCGCGCAGCCACTCCCCGGCATCCATGGGGCGCTTCCCCTCGGGCTGCACCGTGACCAGGCGCAGTCTCGAGCCTCCACCGGCCCAGACGTCGGTGCCGTCCAGCGTGCCCGGTTCCCCGGCCGGTGAGGCCACGCCGCCCTCCACCGGGACCCCGGCCGCCGCCAGGACCCCGAGGCGGTGCCGGCGGAAGGTCGTCCAGGCCCGGCCGATGCGAACCACACGGCGGAGCTGAGAGGCGGGCTCCTCCCACCGGAGCACCCGCTCGCCGGGGAGGACCTTCTCGGCGTAGGAGGGGGTGCCCACCTGGTCGCGGGGCAACGGCAGGCCGGCCCTCCCGTGGGCGAGGTGCTCGTCGAGCAGGCCACACCCGAGGACGACCAGACGGGACCGCAGCTCCTCGGCCGTCTCGTCGTCCCCGATGGCGGTGGCCGCCTCGGCGTAGATCCCCCCGGTGTCGAGGCCGGCCTCCACCGCCATCAGGCAGACCCCGGTCTCGGCGTCGTCCTCCAGGATGGCCCGCTCCACCGGGGCCGCGCCGCGCCACCGGGGCAGGAGGGAGAAGTGCAGGTTGACCATGGGGAGCCGCTCGAGCACCGCCACCGGGATGATGCGGCCGTAGGCCACCACCACCCCCAGCTCCGCCCCGACCGCCAGGGCGTCGTCGAGCGTGTCGGTGACCTCGAGGCCCAGGGCGGTGGCGGCGGCCTTCACCGGGCTGGGCACGAGCGCACTCCCCCGTCCCCGACGCTTGTCGGCCCTGCTCACCACCAGCGCCACGTCGTGTCCGGCCTGCACCAGAGTACGCAGGGGCTCGACAGCCGCCTCGGGGGTCCCCAGAAACACCAGGCGGGCCATGCCGTGACGCTATCGGGCCGGCGCGGTCAGGTGAGCGACCGGCGCCGGCCGGGCGCCGTGGGGGACCGAGCCGGTCAGACCTCCCGGTCACTCCCGGCCGAGACCAACTTGGCCTCCATGGCCGACGTGTCGAGGCCGAGCGCCCGGTCGCGCAGGACCCGGAGCGCCTGCTTGCGCATGTCGTCCTCCAGGCGTTCGACCATGAGCACTCCGTCCAGGTGGTCGACCTCGTGCTGGAACACGCGGCCCAGGAACTCGTCGGCCTCGATGGACAGCTCGTTGCCGTCGACGTCCCGGCCGCGGAGGTGGACCCGGTCGGGTCGGACGAGGCCCAGTCGTAGGCCCGGGATCGAGAGGCATCCCTCGTCGTGATACCACTCGCCGTCCGTCTCCACGATGGTCGGATTGACGATCGCCTCCGGTCCCTCGCCGACGTCGTAGACGAACAGCCGCTTCTGCACGCCGACCTGGGGGGCCGCCAGTCCGGCCCCCTCGGCGCCATACATGGTCTCGACCATGTCCTCCACCAGGCGCGCCAAGGAGCCGTCGAACTGGTCGACATCGCGGGCCACCTGCTTCAGCACCGGGTCGCCGTAGACCCGGACGGAGTATGCGGACATGGGTCCATTGTACGGCGCACGCCCGCCGACGCGCTCGTCCGGGCGGGGCGGGCGGATTCAGGCGTCGGCCGGGTCGACCTCCACCCGCAGGCGGCCGGAGGGCCGGGGGACCGAGGCCAGACCGTCACACAGGCTGGTGTGGTCGGACGCCCGCACCAGCCAGCGGTCACCGTCCGCCGACACGGCCAGGTCCCCGACGGCGGCCAGTCCCTCGGCGTAGTCCGGCCCACCGGGGCCCCGGAGCACGGCCAGCGCCCCGAAGGGCGGGAGCCCGAGCGCCCGGCGGATCTCGCGTTCAGGGTCCGAGGCCAGCCCCGGGTCGGCCTGCACGGCAGCCCGGAGCACCTCGTGGTCGGGAACCCGGGTCTGGACCAGTAGGCGACCGCCTCCATCGCGTGGGCCCACGAGCCGGGCCGCCCGGGACAGGAGGGAAAGGGTCTCCTCCCCGGCGGCGAAGCGGGCCGCCAGCAGGTGCTGGTCGATGTCCAAGAAGGCCACCACGTCGCATCGTGGCACTCGGTGGAGCGCGGCCTCCGTGCCCACCACCAGTCGGGCACGGGCCACGGCCGACGTGGCCGAGGGATCCGACGACCCGGTGACCTCATGCGCCGCCACCCCCGTGAGGGCGGCCAGCTCCTCGGTGGCCCGCGTCACCCCGATGCGCAGGGACTTCAACCGGGTCCCGTCGCACTCGGCACACACCGACGGACGGTGGTCCCCGCACCGTCGACACCGCAGTCCCTCCCCGGTGTCGTCCTGGGCCATGGCTCCCCCGCACCGGGAGCAACGGGCCAGGGCGCCGCAGTGGGCACAGGCCAGCAGCCGGGCCCGCCCCGTTCGGTTGAGGATGCACACGGCCCGGCCCTCCGGACGGTCCAGGACCGAATGCAGGAGCCGGGCCAGGCGTTCCGAGAACAGTCCCGTCCGCGGATCGTCCCCCGTCCGGTCGACCACCTCGACGATCGGCCAGCCCCGACGCTCCACCGACCGGCTCGTCGTGACGAGGCGCCGACCCTCGGTGACCACCACGGGGGGGCAGGGGCTGACCAGTGCCACCGGAGCGCCGTCCCGCCGCCCGCGTTCCACCACTACGTCCACCGCCGACCAGGTCGGCGAGCG
>Ga0302196_10005762_pt1 | contig 11039 bp, 7 predicted proteins | sample II_Bog_N1_3_FD_198794 | JGI IMG/M metagenome (GOLD analysis project Ga0302196, IMG submission 198794) | Peat permafrost microbial communities from Stordalen Mire near Abisko, Sweden - II_Bog_N1_3 | ecosystem: Environmental > Terrestrial > Soil > Wetlands > Peat | place: Sweden: Abisko, Stordalen...
CGGCGTTGAAGCTGCTGGTCTGGTAGGTGATGACCGACCCGGCCACGAAGGCGCCGATGGCCCCGGTGTAGTGGATGCCGAAGCTCCCCGTGCCCCCCACGGTGATCGGGTAGACGCCCGCGGCGGGGCCGTTGGTGAACCCGGTCAGGTAGACCGTCTCCCCCACGTACCAGGTCCCCACCGAGGTGATGGTGGCGGTGGTCCCCGACTCGGCGGCGTTGGTGGCCGGGGCCGGGGTCGGCGCCGACGTGCCGGTGGAGTAGGCGGCGGTGCCCGGGGCGACGGCCAGGGTCGAGGAATAGGTGTAGAGGTCGGCCGGCGAGGTGGCGCTGGTCCCGAGGGCGGTGGTGACGGTCACGGCCACCTGGCCGGTGCCCGCCGGGGCGGTGGCGGTGATCGAGCTGAGCGAGTTGACCAGCACGCTGGTCGCCGCGGTGGTGCCGAACTTGACGGTGGCGTCCGAGGTGAACGACGTCCCGTCGATGGTCACCTGGGTGCCGCCGCCGGTCGGGCCCCCGGCCGGGTTGGACACCGTGCGGATGCCGGTGACCGTCGGGGTGGTCGTGTAGGTGAAGTAGGCGCCGGCGGCGTCGATCGAGGTCGAATTGGGGTTGGTCACGGTGACCGGCACGTTGCCGGTGCCGGGGGGGGCCACCGCGGTGATGGTGGTGGCCGAGGTGACCGAGAACGAGGTCGCCGCCGTGGTGCCGAACTTGACGGCGGTGGCCCCGGCGAGGTTGGTCCCGGTCAGGGTGACCGAGGTCCCCCCACCGGTGAGGCCGCTGGCCGGGCTGACCGAGGTGAGTGTCGGGGCGGCCCAGGTGTAGGTGAACTCGTCGGCGGCCACGACCGCCGAGGTGCCCTTGGAGTTGGTCACGGTGACGTCGACCACCGGCGTCGAGGAGTGCGCGTAGGGGGCGACGGCGACGATCTTGATCCCGCTGTTCTGGGAGTAGGAGGTGGCGTCCACCGAGCCGAACTTGACCGAGGTGATCGACCCGGTCGTGCCGAAGCCGGTCCCGTTGATGGTCACCGAGGTGCCGCCGGCGGCCGTCCCCGACGACGGGGAGAGCGAGGTGATCGCCGGCGGGGCGACGGCGGCGGCCTCCTGCACGCCGACCACGGTCAGCCCGGCCAGGCCGATGAGGGCCGAGACGGCGACCTTCAGGAACGTGCCACCACGGGACACACGCGAAACGGACTGCTGCATCGACCCAACCCCCATCTGCCAGACCTCCGGTTTCCGCCACGGGGCACACGTCCCAGGAATGGCCAACTGACCCGGGCCCCTGGGGGCAGGCTAACCCTGAAACGTCCGCCCATCGGTGACAACTTCGTGAACAGGGTGGATGCGCCCGACGGGCGATCGACCGCACGGACCGGGGCTGCTCCGGGCCGTCGCGCCCCGGCGGACGGTTTCGCCGCTCGCCGGGACCGCCTATGTTCGGAGGGGGTCGAAGGGAGCGGGAGCGACGATGACCGACACCGCAGCCGAGACGCTGCAGGAACCGGCCGAGGTGCTGACGCACCGTCGGGTCCTCGTGATCATCGGTGCCCTGATGCTGGGGATGTTCCTGGCCGCACTCGACCAGACCGTGGTCTCGACCGCCCTGCCCACGATCGTGGGCGACCTGCACGGGGCCTCACACCTCAGCTGGGTGGTGACCGCCTATCTCCTCGCCTCGACGGTGTCGACCCCGCTGTGGGGGAAGCTCGGCGACCTCTACGGGCGCAAGGTGTTCTTCCAGGCGGCCATCGTCATCTTCCTGGTGGGCTCCGCCCTGGCCGGGCTGAGCCAGTCGATGATCGAGCTCATCGCCTTCCGGGCCATCCAGGGCCTCGGCGGGGGGGGACTGATGATCGGGGCCATGACCATCGTCGGCGACGTGGTCTCCCCTCGCGAGCGTGGCCGGTACATGGGGCTGTTCATGGCCATGTTCGGGGTCACCTCGGTCATCGGCCCGCTGATCGGTGGCGTCTTCGTCGACTACCTGTCGTGGCGGTGGATCTTCTACATCAACATCCCCATCGGCGTGGTGGCGCTCATCGTGACGGCGGCGGCGCTGCCCGCCGTGTCCACCCGGGTCCACCACGTCATCGACTACTTGGGCACCGGGCTGATCGCCCTGTCGGCCACCGCCCTCGTCCTCTTCACCAGTCTGGGCGGCTCCTCGTACCCGTGGACGTCACCGTTCATCATCGGGCTGGCGGTCGCCGGCGTGGTGTTCGCCGTCCTGTTCCTGTTGGCCGAGCGACGGGCCGTCGAGCCGATCATCCCGCTGCCCCTGTTCGCCAACCGGGTGTTCAGCGCCGCCAGCGCCATCGGCTTCGTCGTCGGCTTCGCCATGTTCGGTGCCCTGACCTTCCTGCCCCTGTTCTTCCAGGACGTGCGGGGGGTGAGCGCCATCCAGTCCGGCCTGCGGCTGTTCCCCCTGATGGGCGGGCTCCTGGTGGCCTCGATCGGCTCAGGTCTCCTGGTCAGCCGATGGGGCCGCTACAAGATCTTCCCGGTGGTGGGGACCGCCCTCATGACCATCGGGCTCTATCTGATGTCGCTGATCGGCGTCCACACCGGGGCCTGGGCGGCGGCGGCGTACATGGCCGTCTTCGGCTTCGGCCTCGGACTGATCCTCCAGGTCCTGACCGTGGCCGTCCAGAACGCCGTCCCCTACGAGGAGCTGGGCACGGCCACGTCGGGGGTGACGTTCTTCCGGTCGATCGGTGGCTCCTTCGGGACGGCGGTCTTCGGTGCCATCTTCGCCAACCTGTTGGTGACCAACGTGCTGAAGGCCCTGCACCTCCACGCCGCGCCCCCCGGGCTGAGCCTCAGCACCGACGATCCGAACGCCATCCACCGCCTGCCCGCCGCCGTGCAGGCCGGGGTGGTCGACGGGATCGCCCACACCATCCAGACCATGTTCCTGATCGGCGTCCCGATCGCCCTGGTGGCCTTCGTGTTGAGCTGGACGCTCCCCGAGGTGCCCCTCCGCAAGGTGATCCGGGACTCGGAGCCCGGGGAGAACCTGGGCCTGCCCTCGCCCCGCAACTCCCTCGACGAGGTCGAGCGCATGCTCGAGCGGGCGATCAGCCGCGAGAACCGCCGTGAGCTCTACGAGATGCTCGCCGGGCGGGCCGGGCTCGAGCTCCATCCGCGGGCCTGCTGGCTCCTCTACCGGGTGGCCGACCACCCGGACTGCACGGTCGAGGAGGTGGGTGCCTCCCTGCGGGTCGACCCCGACCGTCTGCGGGAGGGGGTCGACGAGCTCGAGACCGCGGGCATGATCGCCTGCGTCGAACGGCCCGACGGCCGACGCCTCGAGGTGACCGGTGCCGGCAACGACGCCATCGGCCGGCTCACCACGGCGAGGCGCGACTCGCTCAGCGAGCTGTTGGAGGGATGGGACACGGCCGAGCACCCCGAGGTGGTGGCCATGATCCGGGAGCTCGCCCGGGTCCTGATGGCCGACGACGACCGCCTGCTGGCCGACGCCAAGGGTGCCTGACCGCCCACGCCCACGACCACCGGCCGGTCGGGCCGGTCAGGCGCCCACCTCGGCCATGGCCACGTCACCCACCTCGGACAGGCCCTGCTCGGCGTCCTCGACCAACGAGTGGTGCACCTCCGACTGACCGGGGCCACGCATCCAGGAGAAGACGGCACCGATGAAGCAGAGGACCGCGGCCAGACTGAAGGCCAGTCGAAGGCCCTTGCCGAACGGCCCCGAGATCAGGTCGGGGAAGAAGCTGCGCCCGGTGAGGTAAGTGCCGTGGACGCCGGGCTGGGTCAGCAGGTGGGCCCCGAGCAACTGGTGGATCGGGTTGATCCCGAGGAACGCCGCGAACAGGCTGCCGATCGGCGACAGGTGGGAGATGGACCGGGCCGCCGAGGCGGGCACGCCCTGGGCGGTGAGCCCGCCGAAGAGGGCGTGGGGCAGGGCGGTGGCCAGGCCGAGCGTGATGATGGTGAAGAAGAACCCGATGGACAGCACGCTCGCCGAATTCTGGAATGTGTTGAGCATGCCTCCACCGGCGCCCCGCTGGTTGGCGGGCAGGCTGTTCATGACCGCACTGGTGTTCGGCGCGGCGAACAGGCCGAGGGAGAGGCCGACCAGGAGCAGGAGCAGCGCGAACAGCGGGTAGGGGAAATCCATGGGGAGGGCCTGCAGCCCGAGCAGGGCGAGGCCGCTCCCGACCAGGCCGGCGGTGGCGAACGGCCGGGGCCCGTACCGGTCGGCCAGCTTGCCGGCCAGGGGGCCGGAGATGAAGAACCCGACGGTGAGGGGGATCATGTAGATGCCCGCCCACAGCGGGGTCCGCTCGAAGCTGTAGCCGTGCAGGGGCAGCCAGATCCCCTGGAGCCAGATGATCAGGATGAATTGGAGCCCACCCCGGGCCAGGGCGGCCATCAGTCCGGCCAGGTTGCCCATGGCGAACGAGCGGCTCTTGAACAGGTGGAGCTGGAACATCGGGTCGTCGACGTGGTGCTCGATGATCACGAAGCCCACCAGGACGGCCAGGCCGCCGATCAGGGCGGACAGCACGAACGGGCTGGTCCACCCCATGGTGTGGCCACCGTAGGGCTGGAGCCCGTAGACGATCCCGGTGAGCACGCCGACCAGGCCGATGGCGAAGGCGATGTTCCCGATCCAGTCGATGCTCGCCTTGGTGCGGATGCCGTTGTCGTGGAGTCGGAAGTAGGCCCACAGGGTGCTGAAGACGCCGAACGGGACCGAGACCAGGAAGACCAGGCGCCACTCGACCGGGGCCAGCAGCCCGCCGAGGAGCAGGCCGAGGAACGAGCCACCGATGGCGGCCACGCCGTTGATGCCGAGGGCGAACCCGCGCTCGTCGGCGGGGAAGGCGTCGGTGATGATGGCGCTGGAGTTGGCGAAGATGAACGCGCCCCCCACCCCCTGGCCGACCCGCATGACGATGATCCACAGGGCGGCACCGGGGCCGGTCATCCAGGTCACGGAGAGGAGGATGGAGAAGACCGTGAAGATGGCGAAGCCCAGGGTGTACATCTTGACCCGCCCGAAGATGTCACCGACCCGTCCGAAGCTGACGACCAGCACCGAGGTGACCAGGAGGAAGCCCATGAGGATCCATAGGAAGTACGAGGTGTTGCCCGGGGCCAGCGGATTCAGGTCGATGCCCCGGAAGATGTTGGGCAGGGCGATGAGCAGGATCGAGGCGTTGATGGTCACCATCAGCGTGCCGATGGTGGTGTTGGTGAGGGCGACCCACTTGTAGTTCTTCGACTCGACGACCGAGGGCATGGGCGCTCCTTGCGGGTTCCGGCCCGGACCGGCCCCGACGGGGGACGGACGGCCGGCAGAGGTAGGGGGGCGGGCTCAGTAGTTGTTTGTTCCTAACTAAGTATACTGGTCGGCGAGGGTGATCGTGCACGCCGGCGACGCAGCCCGCGTGACGGCCCTCCGAGGGGGAAGAATGGCGACCATGGGCCACGACAAGGCGGGCACGGCGGGGGAGAGTTCCGACGCGGTCGAGGAGGCCACCGGGCTCCGGGTGGCCATCGTCCGGATCCAGCGCCAGCTCCGGGCGCGCTCCGGGTCGGTCCTGACGCCGTCCCAGTCGTCGGCCCTCGCCCGGATCGAGCAGGACGGCCCCCTCCGGCTGGGGGCGTTGGCCGAGCTGGAGGGCACCACGGCGGCCACCATGAGCCGGGTGATCGACAGCCTGTCTGCCCGCGGCCTGATCGATCGGGTGCCCGACCCGCTGGACGGCCGGGCCAGCCTGGTACAGCTGAGCGCCGAGGGCGGTGCCCTGGTCCGCGAGCTCCGGGCCGGCTACACCGAGGCCCTGCGCGGCGCGCTGGCCGAGCTCACGCCCGCCGAGCGCGAGGTCATCCGCCGCACCATCCCCGTGATGGCCCGACTGAGCGAGCTGCTGCAGGCGTCCGAGCACGTCGAGGTCGGCTGAACCGCTCCGGCTCGACCGGGTCGACCGGATCGACCCGGGTCGGTCAGGTGGGTGGTGCCGTCCCGTCGGGGAGGTGGGACCGGGCCTCGAGCACCAGTCGCCCGTCGGGATCGAAGGCGGCGGCGACCTCACCGGCCAGCAGACGCCGGAGGGGCGCACCGGCGATGGAACCCCGCCAACCCCGGTCGAGCCGGCTGGGCTCGCCCGTGACCAGCTGGGCGATGTCCACCCGGGTGGCCAGCAGGCCCTGGTCGAACTGCAGCTCGTCGGCGATCTGCCGCACGAGGCCGGCGCACACCGCCACGGCGGCCTGGGACGCACGGGACTCGGCGGCGTCGGGCGGGAGGCGCAGCTGGTCGACGGGCAGCGACCGACCGCGGTCGACCGCTTCGAGGATCTCGGCGGCCGACCCCTTGGCCAGGTGGCGGGACTCCACCCCGCGGAGCTGCTCGAGCTCACGGCGGTCGCGTGGGGGCCGTTGGGCGATGGTGAGGACGGCCAGGTCGGACAGCACGCTCCGACGGGGCCGGTCGGATGCGGCCGCCCGGCGCTCCCGCCAGGCCGCCACCTCCTGGGCCACGGCCCGGGACCGTCCGGTCAGACGACGGGCGTCCCCCGCCTTCCACCAGGCCTCCTCGGGTACCACCTCGCGCCGCTGGCCGGGCAGGACCAGGGCGCACTCCTCGAGGGCCCACTCGAGGCGGCCGCGTCGCCTGAGCTGGTCGACCATCGACGACCGGAGCTCGAGGAGGTACCGGACGTCCCCGGCGGCGTAGTCCAGCTGGCCCGGGGGGATGGGACGTTGCAGCCAGTCCGACAGCTGGTCAGTCTTCGGGAGGGTGATCCCGAGGACCTGGTCGACCAGCCGGGACAGCGACGGGGTGGACATCCCCAGGAATCCGGCGGCGATCTGGGTGTCGAACACGGTCGAGGGAGCTGCCCCGCAGGCGGTGCGGAGCACGTCGAGGTCCTGACCGGCGGCGTGGGCCACGGCGGTGCCCGGCCCGGTGAAGACGCGGCGGAGGGGTCCCGGATCGACCGCCAGCGGGTCCACCAGGGCCACCCGGTCCGCCCAACCCAGCTGGATGAGGGCCAGTTTCGGCCAGTAGGTGCGCTCGGTGTGGAACTCGGTGTCGACGGCGTAGAACTCCTCATCGGCCAGCACGTCGCCCAGTGCCACCAGGGCGTCGGTGTCGGTGATCAGTTCCGGGGCGGAGGCGGTGGGTCCCACCGCAGGAACGTACTCCACCGGGGTCGCCCGGTTGCCTCACCGGGGCGGACCTGCGACGCTCAGTGCCCGTGGAGCGTGGTGTCCGGATGCGTCGTGCGGGGGTGGCCCCGGTGGCCCTGGCCGCGGCCGTGGCCCTGATGGTCGCCGGGTGCGGGTCGTCGGGCGGGTCGGCCGCCTCGACGACGTCCACCCCGGCGGCCGTCACCACGCCCGCCATCACGCCCCCCACCACGGCCACCACCGCCGCATCCGCGAGCACCACCGGCACCGTGTGGCTGTGCCGCCCGGGCCTGGTCCCCGACCCGTGCACCGGCACCCTCGCCACCACCGTCGTCCCCGCCAGCGGCCCCCGGACCGTCGAACAGCCCGGGGAGGCCGTCGACCCGGCGTTCGACTGCTTCTACGTGTACCCGACCGTGAGCCCGCAGACCACGGCCAACGCCGACCTGGAGATCCAGCCGGCAGAGATCGGCGTCGCCGTCTCCCAGGCCTCGCCGTTCTCGTCGGTCTGCCGGGTGTACGCCCCGATGTACCGCCAGCGCACGCTGCCGTCCCTGGCCGGCGGGCTGGGCGACGGTCCCTCGGCGGACGCCGTGGCCTACGCCAGCCTGCTGTCCGCCTGGACCGACTACCTCACCCACTACAACGACGGCCGCCCGATCGTCTTCATCGGCCACTCCCAGGGTGCGGCCATGCTCATCCGGCTCCTGGCGAGCCAGGTCGACGACGATCCGGCCCTGCGGGCTCGAACGGTCTCGGCCGTCCTCGCCGGCGGCAACGTCACCGTGCCCACGGGAGCCGACGTCGGCGCGACGTTCCGACACCTCCCGCTCTGCACGTCGCCGGGCCAGGACGGCTGTGTCATCGCGTACTCGACGTTCCCCTCCGAGCCGCCGGCGGACAGTCTCTTCGGACGGCCCGGCACCGGCGTCAGCCTCCAGTCGGGCCAGACCGCCGGCACCGGGGTGCAGGTGGCGTGCGTCAACCCGGCTGCCCCCGGCGGCATCGGACCGCTCTCGCCGCTGTTCCTCACCGTGACCCAGGCCCTGCCGGCCCCACCGGTGACCACCCGGTGGGTCACCTACCCCCTCCTCTACACGGCGGCCTGCGCCAGCTCCGGGGGGGCGACCTGGCTCCAGGTCACCCCGATCGGCGGGACGGGCGGGTCGCGCCCCACCGTGACCGAACGCCTGGGCCCGCGCTGGGGCTTCCACCTCGACGACATCAACCTGGCCGCCGGCAACCTGGTGGACGACGTCCGGGCCCAGGAGGTGACCTACCAGCGGACCCATCAGTGACGCCGTCGGCCCGCAGGTGCGCCGGCCCGCACGGACGGTGGCCCCGGACGCGTACGCTGCGACGGTCGCAGTGGTGGACCCCAGGGAAGGGCGGTACCGTCGACATGATGATGGCGGACGGCACGAGCAGCGCAGGCCGCGTCCCGACGGAGGGGCCGACGGAGGGGCCGACGGAGGGGCCGACGGTGGACATCTACACCGAGCCCGACGGGGAGCCGGACACCCTGGCCAATCTCGGTCCGCTGACCCCGATGGCCGGCATCTGGGAGGGTACCGGGGGCGCCGACCGGCATCCCGAGGCCTCGGGCACCGGTCGGGACGCCTTCCACGAGCGCTACGAGCTCCAACCCATCGACCGGCAGACCAACGGCCCCCAACTCTTCTACGGGCTCCGCTACCACACCCACATCGTCAAGCCCGGGGAGACGGAGACCTTCCACGACCAGGTGGGCTACTGGCTGTGGGAGCCGGCGGCCGAGGAGGTGACCTTCACCCTGGGCATCCCCCGGGGCCAGGTGCTCCTGGCCAACGGCCCGGCGGCGGCCGACGCCACCGAGTTCGAGCTGCACGCCACCCTGGGCACCGAGGTCTACGGAATCCTCTCCAACCCGTTCCTCCAGGACAACTTCCGCACCGTCAGCTACCGGATCCGGGTCACCATCGGGGACGACGGCACCTGGACCTACGAGGAGGAGGGGATGCTCGACATCCCCGGCCGGGACGAGCTCTTCTCCCACCACGACACCAACACCCTCACCCGGGTCGGCGCGCCGACCCCCAACCCGTTGGCCACCGCCGCCGGGTCGGGGGCCGACGGCAGCCTGGGCATCGGTGACCTACGACAGGAAAGCAGGACACGACCATGAACCACCTGATGCGCGAGCTCGCGCCCGTCTCCGACGCCGCGTGGGAGCAGATCGACGGTGAGGCGACCCGGTCGCTCACCAACTACCTGGCCGCCCGCCGCCTGGTCGACTTCGACGGACCACGGGGCTGGGAGCACTCGGCGGTCACCACCGGTCGGACCGAGCCGGTCACCGCCGGGGCCCTGGGCACCGTCGAGGCTTCGCGCCGCCGGGTGCTGCCCCTGGTCGAGGTGCGGGCGTCCTTCGCCCTCAGCCGGGCCGAGCTGGAGGCCGTCGACCGCGGGGCGGCCGATCCCGACCTCCAGGCGGTCATCGACGCCGGGCGGGCGGCCGCCCTGGCCGAGGACTTCCTGGTCTTCCACGGCGACCCCGGCGTCGGGATCACCGGGATCATCGCCGCCTCACCGCACCGGGCCGTCCCCATCGCCGACGACTACGCCGACTACCCCGCCCACGTGGCCAAGGCGGTGACCGTCCTGCGCAGCGCCGACATCGCCGGCCCGTACGCCATCGCGCTGGGGACCCGCGGCTATACGGGGGTGACCGAGACGATCGAGCACGGCGGCTACCCCGTCCTCGAGCACCTCCGCCAGCTCCTGGACGGGCCCGTGGTGTGGGCCCCCGCCCTCGAGGGGGCGGTGGTGCTGTCCCAGCGCGGTGGGGACTACGCCCTCACCATCGGGCAGGACTTCTCCGTCGGCTACCGGGCGTCGAGTGCGGACTCCGTGGAGCTGTACATCGAGGAGAGCGCGGCGTTCGTGGTCAACACGCCCGAGGCCGCCGTCCACCTCGCCCACGGCTGAGCGGGCACCCCGGGGGGTCGGCGGTCAGGGGGGTTCGGTGCTCCCGGTGCCCCCGGCGGTAGCGGCGGCAGCGGCGTCGCCGCTCAGCTGGCGCAGCGGCACCGGCACCCGGGCGACCACCACGTCGGGGCGGCGGTGGAGGGCCGACGCCAGGGCCAGGTCGATCTGGTTGTGGAGGATCCGGTAGCGGAACCGCTCGGGGATGACCACCGGGATCAGGACGATGACCTGGAGGTCCTGGCGGGAGCGCAACTCATCGACGAGCTCCATGATCGGCGCCACGATCGAGGCGTAGTCGGTATGGAGGACCCGCAGGGGCACGCCGGGATCCCAGGTCTCCCACTGCTCCTCGATCTGGGTGCGGGGGCGGCCGGGATCGACCCCGTCGAACACGACGGTCACCGCGATCACCCGGTCACCGAGCGACACCGCCTCGGACAGGGCGTGCTGGGTGAGCCGGGACACGGAGTTGACCGGGACCACGACCACGGTGTGCTTGGGGTCGAGCGGGGACGGGATGATCCCGGTCTCGAGCTCCTCGCGTGCGTGCCGGTAGTACGTCTCGATGCGGTTGAACAGGAGGATCAGGAGGGGGATGGCGACCACCACCACCCAGGCCCCCTCGACGAACTTCGTGACCAGGAAGATGATCGTCGCCACGGCGGTGACCACGGCGCCGATCCCGTTGATGGTGGCCTTCCGGGCCCATCCTGGTGGGCGGGTCCGTCGCCAGTGGACGACCAGTCCCGACTGCGACATGGTGAAGCCGATGAACACCCCGATGGCGAAGAGCGGGATGAGGGAGTTGGTGTTGCCCCGCACGGCCACCAGCAGCACCGCCGAGAAGACGGTCAGCGCCCAGACGCCGTTGCCGAAGACCTGGCGGCTGTCGCGCAGG
>Ga0302196_10005763_pt1 | contig 11039 bp, 11 predicted proteins | sample II_Bog_N1_3_FD_198794 | JGI IMG/M metagenome (GOLD analysis project Ga0302196, IMG submission 198794) | Peat permafrost microbial communities from Stordalen Mire near Abisko, Sweden - II_Bog_N1_3 | ecosystem: Environmental > Terrestrial > Soil > Wetlands > Peat | place: Sweden: Abisko...
GGCCGCCGGCGCCAGCCATCTGGTCTGCGGCCGGCCGATCACCACCGCCAACGATCCCAAGGCCGCGGCCCTGTCGATCGCCACCGAAATGGCGGGCGTCTGAGGACGAACCTTAAGGCCGCACCCGGACGGAATTCGACCCAAGGCCCCTTGAACTGCGGCTCCGGGCGGTGCACGGCCCCCCGGATGTCCAGTGAAGACCCGCAAAGCCCGCAAGACGGCCTCGCCGCCCGCGCCGCCGCCCTCCTTCTGGTCGAGGCGGCGCTCGACCACCGCGGCGGCCTTGAAGAGGCGATGGATCGCGCGCCCTTCAACACGCTCGAGCTGCGCGACCGCGCGCTGGCGCGCATGGTCGCCATGACCCTGCTGCGCCGGATCGGGGCCATCGACCAGATGCTGCAGGGCAAGCTGCAGAAGCCGCCGCCCGTGCCGGTGATGATGATGCTGCGCCTGGGTGTGGCCCAGGCCCGCTACATGGACACGCCCGCCTTCGCCGCCGTCGACACCACCGTCAGCCTGGCCCAGCAGAACGAAGCCACCCGGCCGTTCAAGGGCCTGATCAACGCGGTGCTGCGCGGCCTGTTGCGCGAGCCGCCCGCCGAACCCGACGCGGAGGCGCTGCTTCCGGGCTGGCTATTCTCCCGCTGGAGCGCGGCCTACGGCGAGGCCGACGCCCGCGCCATCGCGGCGATGATCGTCGAGGAGCCGGCGACCGACCTGAGCCTGCGCAATCCCGCCGACGCCGAGGCGCTGGCCGAATCCATCGGCGCCGCGCCGCTGGCCGGCGGTTCGTTGCGGGTCAGCCATCGCGGGGATGTGATGGCCTGGCCAGGCTATGCCGAGGGCCAGTGGTGGGTGCAGGACGCCGCCGCGGCCATTCCCGCGCGGCTGGCCGGGGTGCGATCCGACGAAACCGCCATCGACCTCTGCTCCGCGCCGGGCGGAAAGCTGTTCCAGCTCGCCGCGACCGGGGCCAGGGTGGTGGCGCTGGACCGGTCGGAGCCTCGGCTGCGGCGGGTGCGCAGCGGGCTTGAGCGATTGGGCCTCAAGGCGGAAGTGACCAAGGCGGACGCGGCCTCCTGGCCGGACCCCCGTCAGTTCGACGCGGTGCTGCTGGATGCGCCCTGTTCGGCGACCGGCACCTTCCGTCGTCATCCGGACGTGATCTGGGGCACGCGGCCGCCGGACATCGCCAAGCTGGCGGCGGTGCAGGCGCGACTGCTGAAAGCGGCGGCGGCGCGCGTCGCGCCCGGCGGCCGGTTGATCTATTGCGTTTGTTCGCTGGAGCCGGAGGAGGGCGAGGCCCAGGTCGACGACTTTCTCAAGCGCCACGACGACTTTCGTCTCTCGACCATCACCGCCGGCGAGGGCGGCGCGCCCGAAGCCTCGGTGACGGAGGCCGGCTGGTTGCGCGTTCTGCCCCATCATATGGATGGCGGCTGCGACGGATTCTTCGTGGCGAGGCTGACGCGGGTGCGCGACTGAGCGAGCGTCTCCTTCCCCGTTCACGGGGAAGGTGGCGCGGCGCGAAGCTCTTGCGCAGCGACGTGACGGACGGGGCGTGCCGGCCGCTAGGGATAGGCCTCAGGCAGCGCCCCCCCACCGCAAGAGCGGTGCCCCTCCCCTGTGAAGAACGGGAGAGGAGAACCATCTAGTCCCGCGCGCGCCGCTTCAGCGCGACATAGAGCGCGCCCTCGCCGCCGTGGCGGCGGTGGGCCTCGGCGACGCCGGCGACGATGTCGCGCAGTTCCGGACCGGCCAGCCATTCGGGCGTATAGCGGCGCAGCACGCCGTCGCCGCGCGAGCCCTTGCCGGTGATGATCATCGCCGCGCGCCAACCATCCTCATGGGCGCGGCGCAGGAAACCGACCAGCCGGGCGCGGGCCTCGTCCTGGGTCATGCCGTGCAGGTCGAGCCTGGGGCCCAGGTCCTCGCGTTCCCGGGTCAGCCGCCGCATCCGGCCAGGTTCGATGGACTGGACGGCGACCGGCGTGGGCTTCGCCGCCTTGGGCGGCTTGGGCGCCGGGCCCTTGGCTGTCTTGACGTTTTTGGCGAGCTTGGCCGTGGGTTCAGCTGCTACCCCCGCCGACGGCGGCGCGATCATCGGCAGAGCTCGCCCCGCCGCGGGGCGGATGGTGGCGGCCACCTTCGCCCAAAGCGCCAGCTCGTCGTGGCGGAGCGGACGTTTCATGGCGCTTCGGCGGGAACGGGCGTCAGCGCATAGAGGTCTAGTCGGTGGCGCACCCGGCCGGCCTCGGCGCCGGCGGCCGGGCCGGTTCCGGTATAGAGGTCCGCCCGAACCACGCCCTTGATCGCGCCGCCGACATCCATGGCGATGGCCAGCCGCTGATAGGCGGGAAAGGCGCCGTTCAGGGCGGGCGCCTGCGCGTCGATCCAGTAGACCCCGCCCATGGGGTGTTTGGAAGGGTCCACCGCCAGCGCCCGGCCGGGAATCAGGGCCGCCCCCGCCGCGCCGGCCGGTTCCTGGCCATCGTCGGGCGCGGCCTTGAAGAAGACGTAGCGCGGGTTCTGCCGCATCACCTCGTCGGCCTCCGGCCCGCGATGATCGGCCAGCCAGGCGCGGATCGCCTCGCCTGAGGTGTCGTTGTCAGGCAGCACCCCGCGGGCGCGCAGGATATTGGCGACACCGACAAAGGGTTTGCCGTTGCTGGCGGCGTAGGTGACCTTGATCCGCGCGCCGTCGGGCAGGGTCAGGACGCCCGAGCCCTGGATCTGCAGGAAGAACAGCTCTTCCGGCTTCATCCAGGCGATCGGCGCGCGGGGCGGGCTCGCCTCGATGACGGCGCGGTCGTCGTAGGGCGCGAAGGTCCCGTCGACCACATGGCCGCTGACCTTCTTGCCCGCCAGGCCAGGGTCGAAGGCGCCGAGGTCGAGCATGACCAGATCAGCCGGCTTTTCCCGCACCGGCGCGGTGAAAGGCGGGCTGCGGTGGGCGCGCGCCTCGTACTCCGGGGCGAAATAGGCGGTCAGCAGGCCCTGCTCCCCGACCCGCTCGGGCCGGAAGTTGGTCTCCAGAAACGTCCTGGCGCCGGTTTCGTCCAGGCCGCCCAGTCCGCGCGCGCGCAGACAAACGGCGTGCAGGTCCGGATCGCGGGCGACGCCGCAGCCCAGTTCGAAGGCATGCAAGGCCGCCGCGTGGTCCTCGCGCGACCAGCCGGGCAGATCGGCGAAGGTCAGCGCCGCCGATGGCGGCTGGGGCGGGCGCTTCAGCGGAGTCGCCGCCGGTGGCGCGATGGCGACAGGCGCGCTGGCGACAGGCGCGCTGGCCGGTGGGGCGGAGGCGCAGGCGTAGAGCGCGAGACTCGCGACCGCTACCCCGAACGCGCCTAACCCCCGCCGCACGACGGTCAGGCTTCGGCGGCGTCGACCCGGGCGAGGGTCCAGTTGGGGTCGGGATTGGAAAAGCGGCGCTCGAACGTCCAGACCTCGGCGGTGCGCTGGTCATCGACCGCCTCGCCCTCGGGACCCTTCGACCGGATGCGCAGTTCGGCCAGGAACCGCACCTTGGCGCGAACAACGTCGCCATCGACGTCCAGGCCGTCCAGGTCGGCGCGCGGGTCGCCGGTGATTTCCGTCACCTGGGTGCGGCCTTCGCTTTCGCGCTGATCGATCACCTTCTCGAAATTGGCCATTACCGCCGGCGTGGTCAGCCGGGCCAGGGTCGGCCGGTCGCCGACCGCGAAGGCGCGGACGATGGCCTCATAGGCGACCCGGGCCCCCTGCAGGAAACGGCCGACATCGAAATTGGGGTCGCGCGATCGGATCGCGGCCAGGCCTGACGGCGCCACCAGGGTCGAGAGGTCGGCCTTAGGGGCGTCGACCCCACCCGGCTGCGGCGTGACGCCGGCGTGAACAGCATCCTCCGGCTGGCGCCCGACCCGGCGGCCGAGCACGGCGTAGAGCTGGTAAAGCACCACCGCGGCTAGAACGACCAGAATGATCAGTTGCAAGGGCTCAACTCCAAACACCGGTTACGGCGCGCTGACCGCGAGGCTCGCGGACAATCGCTTGCGCATAAGACCTAATGCTTAAGACCTAATATAGTGCATCCTGGCCCAGTTGGCATGGGTGCGTTGCACGCCCGCCGAGCGCGTGTTAGCAGGCCGCCTTTCCGCCTCCAAGCTGCGGCGAAGACGCCGGGCGGGCGGGCGACCGCATTTTAGGATTCTCAAGACCCCATGACCGACGCCAGCCCCGCCGAGAACGGCGCCAATGTGAGCCCCGGAATCCGGATTCTGGCGCAGTTCATCCGCGATCTGTCGTTCGAAAACCCGCGTGCGCCCAACTCCCTGCGCGCCCAGGCGACCCCGCCTCAGATCGACCTCAGCGTCGAGATGAACGCGCGCGCCCGCACCGACGACCTCTATGAATCCGACCTGAAGATCACCGTCAGCGCGACCAGCGAGGGCGAGACGGTGTTCCAGATCGAACTGCTGTACGGCGGCCTGTTCCAGCTCGGCGGCATCCCCGAAGCAGACATCGAACAGGTGCTGCTGATCGAGTGCCCGCGCTTCATGTTCCCCTATGTGCGCCGGATCATCGCCGACCTGACCGGCGAGGGCGGCTTCCCGCCCTTCCTGCTGGACCCGATCGATTTCGGCGCGGTCTACCATGCCCGTCGCGCGCAACAGGCGCAGGCGGCGACAATCGGCCAAGCCTAGCCGCTCGGCTCAGTCCCGGCCTTGGCGCACCGGCGTCACGGACGGGACGCCTTGCCTGTGAAAGCGCTCATTCTTAGCGGGCGCGGCGCCGCGCGGGCTAATTCAGCGAATCCGCGCCATCGGCGAGCTGAACAGGGCCGGCATCGAATTTCAGCCAGACCGCCTTGTCCTTCAGCACCGTCTTTACGAAGTCCGCGTGGGCGGCCAGCTCATCCTCGGTGCAGCGCGACGCCAGGGGCCGCGGGCGGGCGCCGTAGGCGATGGTCGCCACCGCGACCTCCTCGGCCGTCTTGGGCGCCGGGCTGAGATCCAGGCCCCGCGCATTGCCGCCGCGCAGCTCCAGATAGACCGCCGCCAGCAGGCGGGTGTCGATCAGCGCCCCGTGTTTTTCACGGTCGGCCAGGGAAATCTTGAAGCGTTTGCACAGGGCGTCGAGCGAATTGTACATGCCCGGAAACTTCTTCTGGGCCAGGGGCAGGGTGTCGACCCAGCGGCTCTCGTCGTAACCGGGGTGATTAACCCGGGCCAGTTCGCTGTTCAGGAAGCCCCGGTCGAAGGGGGCGTTGTGGGCAACCAGCATCGAATCGCCGATGAAGTCGACCATCTCCGACCAGACTTCAGGCTGATGGAAGCGGGGCTTGTCGGCCAGGAAGGCCAGGGACAGGCCGTGCACCCGCTGGGCGTCCGGATCGATCTCGCGATCCGGATGGCAGTAGCGATGAAAGCTGCGGCCGGTTGGGAGATAGTCCTCCAGCTCGATGCAGGCGATTTCGATCAGGCGGTGGCCGGTGCGCGGGTCGAGCCCGGTGGTTTCCGTGTCCAGAACGATCTCGCGCGTCATCAGCCTCTTCCTTGGGCGCTATCCTTGAGACGCTTCGCGTCCTGCTTCAAGAGCGGCCTTGTGCCGCTCCAGGCCGCCTGCGGTCCGCAGGATCGCCAGCACCTCGCGCACCTGTTCGCGGGCCGCCTCCATCCCGCGTCCCGTGTCGATGACGAAGTGGGCGCGGGCCCGCTTTTCCGTGTCGTGCATCTGGCGCGCCAGGATGGCGTCGAGCCGGGCGGCTTCGTAGCCGGGACGCGCCAGCACCCGCTCGCGCTGGACCGCTTCCGGCGCGGTGACCACGACGACCGCGTCCATGTTCCGCTCGCCGCCGGTCTCGAACAGCATGGGAATGTCCAGCACGACGATGTCGGCGCCGTCGGCTTCAGCCTTGGCGAAGAAATCGGCGCGGCCCTTGCCGAGCATGGGATAGATGATGCCGTTCAGCCGCTGCAAAGCCTCCGGGTTGCCGAACACCCGCGCGCCGAGCGCGGTCCGGTCGACCGCGCCGTCCTTGACCACGCCCGGGAACGCCGCCTTGATGGCGTCGACCGCGGCGCCGCCGACCCCTTGCAGCCGGTGCACCTCGGCGTCGGCGTCATAGACTGGCGCGCCTTCCGCCGCGAACATGGCCGCGGTGGTCGATTTTCCCATGCCGATGGAGCCGGTCAGCCCGATAGTGATCATGTCGCATATCCCAGCGCGGCCAGCGCCAGGGCGCGGACATCGACATCCGCGGGCGGTTCCTGGCCGAAAAAGGCGGTGAAGGCCGGCGCGGCCTGGCCGATGAGCATGGCCAGCCCGTCGACGGTCGCGAAACCCTCCGCCTCGGCCCGGGCGAGAAAGGCGGTCCTCAGAGGCTTGTAGACCATGTCCATGGCCACGCCGCCGCTTTGCAGGCCCTCGAGGGAGACCGCCAGCGGCTCGCGTCCGTCCAGTCCAAGCGAGGTGGCGTTGATGACACAGCCGGAGCCGATCAAGGCTTCGCGCAGCTCGCCCCATTCGAGCACCTCGATCCCGGCGCCCAGCGTGTCCGCGATGGTGTCGGCGCGCTCACGGGTGCGATTGACGATGCGGACCTGGCCGACGCCGGCCGTCAGCAAGGCCGCCGCGGCGCCCCGCGCCGCGCCGCCGGCGCCGAGAATCACCGCCGGCCGGGCGGTGATCTCGAAGCCGGGCGCCTGCTGTCGAAAGGCGGCCAGCAGGCCTGCCCCGTCGGTGTTGTCGGCGACGATGCGTCCGTCGGATTCGAACAGCAGCAGGTTGGCGGCGCCGGCCTGTTCGGCGGCGGGGCTGGCGCGGTCGGCCAGCGCCAGCGCCTCTTCCTTGAACGGCAGCGTGACATTGAGGCCGCGCACCGCGCCGCCACGAAAGCCGTCCGCCAAGCGGCGAAAGCCGTCGGGCGGCGGCGAAAAGGCGACATAGACGCCGTCCAGGCCGGAGCCCGCGAGCCAGGCGTTGTGGATCAAGGGACTGAGCGAATGGCGTACGGGCGATCCGGTCACGCCGGCGACGACGGTGGCGCCGTTGATGGCGATGCTCATGCGGCGACGGCGCCCAAGCGGCGAAGTTCGGCCAGAACGCCCAGCAGCGGCAGGCCAAGGATGGTGAAATAGTCGCCTTCGACCGCCTCGAACAGCTGCACGCCCTCGCCCTCCCATTCGTAGCCGCCGACGCAGGCCGTGGCGGCCTCGGCGTTCCGCGCCATATAGCCTTCAAGATAGGCGTCGCTGAAGTCCCGCATGGTGAGGCTGGCGGTTTTGATTTCCCGCCAGATCACCTTGCCGTCGGCGGCCAGGGCGACGGCGGAATGCAGTTGGTGGCTTTTGCCGCGCAGCTCGATCAGACGCCGGCAGGCGTCCTCGGCGCTCGCGGCCTTGTCGAATAGTCGGCCCTCGAATTCCAGGGTCTGGTCGGCGCCAATCACCCAGCCTGGCCGCGACCTGGAGACGGACAGGGCCTTGGCCTCGGCGAGCGCCATGGCGATTTGGGCCGGAGCACGGCCATTGGCCAGTCCCTCCGCCTTCAGCACATCCTCGTCGACGCCAGAGCCGGCGGTCTCGAAGCGCACGCCGGCGTTGCGCAGGATCTGGGCGCGGGCGGCGCTTTTTGAGGCCAGGACGACAGGGCTCACCGGTGGAAACGCCTCAATGCGGGACTTCGATCTGGCCGCGCCCGGCGGTCATCACATTGATCACCGCCGCGGCGGTCTCCTCGACCGAGCGTCGGGTCACGTCGATCACCGGCCAGCCGTATCTTTCATAGAGCCGGCGCGCGCGCACGATCTCCGCCCGCACCGCCTCAATATCGGTGTAGGTGCTCTCGCGGCTTTCACGCAGATTGAGCAGTCGGTTGCGGCGGATCTCGATCAGCCGGTCCGGCGAGATGGTCAGGCCCACCACCTTGGCCCGCTTCAGTTGGAACAGGGCGGCCGGCGGTTCGGCGCCCGGCACCAGCGGGACATTCGCGGCTCGGATGCCGCGGTGGGCGAGGTAGATGGAGGTGGGGGTCTTGGACGTGCGGCTGACGCCGACGAGCACCACGTCGGCCTGCTGCAGATCCTGGGTCGAATGCCCGTCGTCGTGACCGATCGCGTAGTTCAGGGCGTCCATACGATTGAAATAGTCGGTGTCGAGAGCGTGCTGGGCGCCCACCCGCGTTGACAGGGAGGCCCCGAGATACCGGGCCAGGGCCGCGACCAGGGGGTCGAGCGCGGCGACGCAGGGCATGTCCAGTTCGCGGCAGCCCTGCTCGAGCGCCGCGCGCAGATCCTGGTCGACGATGGTGTGCAGCACCACGCCCGGCGCGCCGTCGACCTCGTTCAGCACCCGCTCGAGCTGCCGGGGCGAGCGGACCAGGGAATAGATGTGCTCGATCGGCAGGATGTCGTCGAAACGGGCGCAGACGGCCCGCGCCATCGCGTTCAGCGTCTCGCCCGTGGAGTCGGACACGAGATGCAGATGAAAATAGGTGGCGAACCGGCCGTTGCTGCTCATCGCCCCGCTATGGAGTCCTTCCGCGCCCAGCTCAATCGGTCGTTAACAAAAGGTTAACAAATGGGGACCGGTTCAGGGAGCGACCGGGAGAAAAGCGGCTTCCGAAGGCTTTGCCAAGGGCGCCTCGGGCGAAACCGGGTTTTAGGAGGCATTCTGTCCGACCTCGGTTCACGGTCGAACACCTCGTCGCGCGCGCATCAACCGGTCGGGACAGGTTTCAGCGGCGATGATCCATCCCCAGACTGATCGTCGGCTAACCGTTGATTTTGAAGATCTTAGTGGGACGTCCACAATATCAACAGGCCAGTTTTTGGATTGGCGCACCTGGGGAGAATCGGTGGGAGCCTGCTGCAATTCAGGCGAACAACCCAGTTATCCCCACGGCCCCCCTGCCCTACTACCCCTTCCAAATCTTTTTAACCTTTCATTAAGGATAGGAAGAAAGCCTTCGGGCTTGAGCCTTGGGCTTAAGCGGGATTTAAGACCGGCATGACCGGACCCACCGACCTGCCCCTCCTGCTCCGCGCCCTTAACCGGGAAACCTTGGAACGACCGCCGATCTGGTTCATGCGTCAGGCCGGGCGCTACCTCCCGGAATACCGGGAACTGCGGGCCAAGGCGTCGGATTTCATCGCCTTCTGTTTCGATCCGGAGATGGCTGCCGAGGCGACGCTGCAGCCGATGCGGCGGTTCGCCTATGACGCGGCCATCGTCTTCGCCGACATCCTGCTGATCCCTGGCGCGCTCGGCCAGAAGGTCTGGTTTGAAGCGGGAGAGGGACCGAGGCTCGGTCCGCTGCCGGCGATCGAATCGATGCGCGAACAGGTCGAGGAATCGACCGGCCGATTGGCGTCGATCGGCGAGACCCTGAAACGGGTGCGCGCCGAGCTCGATCCTTCGAAGACGCTCATCGGCTTTGCGGGCGCGCCCTGGACCGTCGCGACCTATATGATCGAAGGCCGCGGCAGCGACCGGACCAATGCGCGGACCTTCGCCTATCAGAACCCCGAGGTGCTCGACGCGCTGCTGGAGATCCTGTCCGACGCCACCGCCCGCTATCTGGTGATGCAAGCCCATTCAGGCGCCCAGGTGCTGAAGTTGTTCGAGTCCTGGGCGGAGAATCTGCCCGAAGATCTGTTCGATCGCCTGGTGACCAAGCCGCATAGGCGGATTGTCGAGGCGGTTCGCGCGGCCGGCGTCACCGCACCGATCATCGGCTTTCCCCGCGGCGCCGGCATGCTGCTCGAAGGCTATGCCGAGGCGTCCGGCGTGACGGCCGTGGCCCTCGATGTCCAGGCTTCGGCGGCGCAGGGCCGGCGCATCCAGCAGACTCACACCATCCAGGGCGCGTTGGATCCGCTCCTGCTTCGCGCCGGCGGCGAGGCGTTGACGCGACGGGTCGACCAGCTGCTGCGGCAGTGGGGCGACGGACCCTACATCTTCAACCTGGGTCACGGCATCATCCTCGACACGCCGATCCCTCATGTCGAGGCCGTGGTCGAGCAGGTCACGACCTGGCGGCGCAGCTAGATGTCCGGGCCAGCCCACACGCCGCGTCGCGTCGCCGTCGTTCTGTTCAATCTGGGGGGTCCGGACTCCCTCGAAGCGGTTCGCCCCTTCCTGTTCAATCTGTTCAGCGACCGGGCGATCATCAATCTGCCGGCCGTGGCGCGTTATCCCCTGGCGGCCCTGATCTCGACCACCCGCAATCGCTCCGCCCAGGCCAACTATGCCCGGATGGGTGGTTCGTCGCCCTTGAACCGCGAGACCGAAGCGCAGGCGTCGGCCCTCGAAACGGCGCTCGCTGAACGCTCAGATGATGAGGTGAAGGTTTTCGTCGCCATGCGCTACTGGAAGCCGCACAGCGCCGAGACCGCCCGAGCCGTCGCCAGCTTTGCGCCGGACGAGATCGTGCTGTTGCCGCTCTATCCGCAATATTCGACCACCACCACAGGGTCGTCCCTGCAGGCCTGGTCTAAGGCCTATGCCGGCTCCGGGCGTGTCCATGCGGTCTGTTGTTACCCAACGGGCGCTGACCTGGTCGCCGCACACGCCGCGCGTATCGAGGAGGCCTTCGAGGCCGCCGGCCGACCAGCGGGCGTCAGGCTTCTGTTCTCCGCCCACGGCCTGCCCATGCAGGTGGTCGAGGGCGGCGATCCCTACCAGGCGCAGATCGAGGCGACCGCCGCGGCCGTGGTGGCCAAGCTGGGCGGCGTTTGGGATTGGCGGGTCTGCTATCAAAGCAAGGTTGGCCCTCTGCCCTGGCTTGGTCCGTCGACGCTCGAGGAAATCGAGGCGGCCGGGAACGACGGCGTCGGGGTTCTGATCACTCCGATCGCGTTCGTGTACAAACATGTGGAGACGCTGGTCGAACTCGACCACGACTACGCCGGTCGAGCGGCAGAGCTTGGGGTCTCGACCTACCTACGCGTCCCGGCCCTGGGGGTGCAGTCCGACTTCATCGAAGCCCTGGCGAGTGTTGTATTGGACCGGGTGAGCGGCCAGGATGGGGTGCGGCCCGGATCAGCGTTCCAATGCCCA
>Ga0302196_10005766_pt1 | contig 11035 bp, 10 predicted proteins | sample II_Bog_N1_3_FD_198794 | JGI IMG/M metagenome (GOLD analysis project Ga0302196, IMG submission 198794) | Peat permafrost microbial communities from Stordalen Mire near Abisko, Sweden - II_Bog_N1_3 | ecosystem: Environmental > Terrestrial > Soil > Wetlands > Peat | place: Sweden: Abisko...
AGCTGCCCCGCCCCGGCACTGACCGGCGCCGTCCCCCGGGCGTAGGTGGCGGAAATGATCTGGGTGGCCACGCTCGTTCCTCCGAACACCGTCCCCCCGCCGAGCCCATGGCTGTCGTAAACAGCCACCCCCGTACTGGGGTTGGCGACGGCGGAGACGTCGGCCACGGCCCGCTTGGTGCAGCCTGAGGGCACCACTCCGGCCTGCCAGGTGGGCTGAGGTTCGTAGCTCGAACAGCCGCTGCCGGCGTCGGACCAGGCGGTCTCGGTCCAGGCCCGGCCGCTCTGTGGGGGCGGGCTCACGGGGGAGAGGGTCGTCCCCCCCACGGCGATGACGTCGGGCGAGGCAGCCGGGTACTCCGCGCCATAGGCGTCGTCACCGGTGGCGGCGGTGACGGCATGGTCTTCTCGTTGCCGGCGCCGTAATAGCTGTCGTAACTGGCCTCAGAGCTCGACTCTGCGCCGCCGTAGCTGTTCCCGATGGACACCGGGCCGGCCGCCGCCGCCGTGAGCTCGGCCGCCCCCAGATTGGAAAAGGTGGGCGAGTTGGCCTCCACCAGCAAGATGTTGCAATCGGGGCATATGGCCGAGACCATGTCCAGGTCGACCGAGATTTCCTCGGACCAGCCGACCGTCGGCTGTCCTATGCGCGTGGGGTTTTCAGCCCGCCGGGACGGTTAGTGGCGGGACCGTGGTCCGGGGGACGGTGATGGGCCCACCGCCACCCGGGCCACCTGGCCCGGACTGGCTAGGAACGGTTGCCGTAACAGGGTTCCCGGTCCCTCTCGTGAGGTCGAGCAGTACCTCCAGCGTCCCGGAGCTCTGGGTGGTAACGAAGCCCCCCACGCTCGGGTTGGAAATGTCCCAGTTGGCGAAGACAATGTGGATATCGGCCAGTACATAGACCTCGGCGCCGGAGCGTTCGGCCGAGACGCTGAAGCTCACCGGCCGGGTGACGCCGTGCATGGTGAGGTTGCCCCGGGCCGGGTAGCTCTCGGTTTTTCCGTCAAGGGGGAGGGCCGCCAGGCTCAGGGGGCTGGTGAGCCGGAAAGTGGCCGTCGGGTAAGTGCTCACGTCCATGATCCGCCCGTCGAACTGGGCATTGCGTTGGCTCTGGTCGCTCACAACCGTCGCCATGTCAGTGGTGAACGAGCCGTTGGTGACCGACGTGCCCGAGATCGTGAGCGACCCCCAAACCTTGGCCGTCCGTCCAACTGCCGTCGCCTGCTGGCCCATCAGTACCTCCTGGACGCGGTAGCCGACGGTGGACCCCGGCCCGACCTTCCAGGTACCGGCCACCGACGCCCAGCCAGCGCCGGCGGCTGTGGCGGACCGAGTGCCGCCCCCGTTTTTTGGCAGGCTCAGTTTCGCCGGAGCAGGGCCTTCGATGAAATGGATGAAGACGAACGGACCGCCCACGGCCACGACGACCACTACGGCGACCCCCGCCACTACCCAGCGCCGTGCCCTGTGCCTTCGTCCCGCCATTCGGTTCTCCTCTCGAGCCCCCGTCCCTTACGGGGCAATGCTCACCGATGGTACGGGGGGAGGCCTTAGGAACAGCTTGGAGGTGTCTGGGGGGAGCCTGGGAAGGGCGCCTGTTGCGCCCGTGGCCCGGCGCCCGTCGCCGTCACAGCAGCGACCATTCCGCCGAGGCCCGGACCTCGTCGTCCGTCATCAGGCACATCCGGCCCGGGCCTGTGAGCAGGGTAACGGTGTGGCCGTTCTCCAGCGGCCCGTGGTGGGTAAGAGCGGCTGACGCGACCGGGCCTCCGGCGACCTCGGTCACGGCCGCCCAGACGGCGGCATTGTTGACGTGGCCGACGATGTCGAGGTCGGCCCGCCGAATAGGCCAAGGCCGCCCTGTCACCCCTGCCATCCCGGTCAAGCTTGGGGCGACCGGTACCCGGCCCGACGCCCGCCGACCGCCCGCCGCTTCGCCGTAAACATCGTGGAACTCCGGCCCGAGCCGCAGCGGGCGTCCCGCGGTGTCGAGAGGTACCCACAAGGCGACGGTTTCGATGATGGGCACGCCGTTGGCTTCGAGGTCGGTGCGCCGTTCGGCCCAGGCCGGGCCCGTACCCCCGCACCACGTAGTCAGGTCGACGTCTTCCCCCAATGCCGGCCACCGCCCACCGCCGGCCACTTGTACCGTCGTGCGGCGTACGACCCAGATCTCATCGGGGCTCAGGCCGGCGTCGGCCCAGTCGTCGGTGGCCACATCCTGCAGGTACCGGGCCAAGCTGTCGAGGCGCAAGGCACCCTCCGGACCGGCGTCGCTGACCCGGACGCGCCGGTGGTGCGTGTACCGCCTCCCTTGGGCCGGGCGGGGGACCAACGCATCCACGGGTCGCCCTTCGGCCGGCCCTGAGCTCCCTCCGGAGCTGTCCCTCATGGTTAGTTCCTTACGGTCTTGGCGGCAAGGTGACGCCGAGCTCTTCAATGGTGACGGGCCGGCCGGTGGCTATCGACCGGTTGGCTGCCGCACCGAGCAGGACCGACGCTGCACCATCGAGATGGGAGGCCCTCCATCCCCAGCGGTCGGGCGGTGGGTTGCTGCCGAGCAACTGTTCCAGCATGTACCCGTCCCCGCCGTGTGAGCCTCTGCCCTCCGGGATCTCGACCTCCAGCGGGCCTTGGAACATGGGGAACAGGAGGATTTGGCGCAACGGGCCGGCCCCGGCGGCTCCCGGTCCCTCCTCGCCCGTGGGGGTCTGCTCGATCACGTGCGCGCCGTGGCGCTCGTACAGCTCGACCCGGCCTTTGTCCCCCGTGATGGCCACTCTGAGGCCCTCCCAGGGGGAGTACGCGACTAGGGAGTAGCTCAGCAACACCCCGCTGCGGTAGCGGGCGCTCACCACCATCGTGTCCTCGATGGAGATGTCTTTGCCGAAGACATTGCGGTCCCTCACGTAACCCGTCTCTGCCTCCGCGTCCCGGTAAAGGCCTTGGAGCATCTCGCTGCGGCCGAGGTCGAGGGCGAAGGGGTCGTCGGTGGTGTTGCCCGTGTACCTGCTGTACGAGTAGTCCTCGCCTCGGGCCTTTGCCGCCCTGCTCCCGTAAAAGGCGAGCGAGCCCAGGGCGTACACCGTCTCCGGCCAGGACCCGGTCCACCAGTTGACCAGGTCGAAGTGATGACTGGCCTTGTGGACGAGCAGACCGCCGGACATGGGTTTCTCACGGTGCCAACGCCGGAAGTAATCGGCGCCGTGGCTCGTGTCCAGCATCCAGGAGAAGTCCACCAGACGAGGTGCCCCGATCGCTCCTTCGGCGATGACCTGTCGGAGCCGGGTGAAGCCCGGCGCGTAGCGATAGTTGAACGTCACCGTCAGGCGGCGTCCTGTCTGCTCCACAGCCGACAGGACCGCCCCTACCTTCTCGGCGTCGATGGTCATCGGCTTTTCCGTAACCACATCACAGCCGTTCTGCATGGCGCTGATGATGTAAAGGTGGTGGAACGCGTCCACGGTCGTAACGATCACGACGTCCGGGCGGCGCTGACCGATCATGACCGTGAAGTCATGGGCCGGGAAAGCGGGCACCTCGTCACGCTTGTAGAGAGAAGCCAGACGCTTGTTGTGGTAGGCCATGCGGACCGAGCTCGTGTCGCACAGAGCGACGAGGTCGCAGTGGTCGGCGTATTGCCCACAAATCGCGTCGATGTACATCGTGGCCCGGCTCCCGGTGCCGACGATGGCATATCGGGTGCGGTCCGGAAGTGGCGAAGCCATTCCCTCTAGCCTATGGCGGTCCTCGGCACTGCCGCTCTTTGACCATAGGGCTCCGCCGTCATAGTGTTAGATCCTACATCCTACAGCCGGCGCTGTGCTCGTCCTGGAGTGACACGGGCTCGTGCTGGCGTGACAAGAGAACGGAGCAACGCCATGGGGACCGACGTGGACCAGGAGCTCTGGCGTGACCCGGGCGCCTCCGTGGCCGAGCGGGTCAAGGACCTCATGTCGAAGATGACCATCGAGGAGAAGACGGGCCAGCTCTACGGGCTCTGGTTGGGCGTCGATGAGCAGACCGGTGAGGTGGCGCCATACCAGAGCGACATGGGGACGGGCGGCAGCGAGTGGAAGGAAGTACTGGCCCGCGGGGTCGGGCAACTGACGCGGCCGTACGGCACGGCGCCGGTCGAGCCGGTGGTCGGCGCCCAGGCCCTGGCCCGGGCACAGGGCGAGATTATGGCCGCGGGCCGCTTCGCCATACCTGCGCTCGTGCACGAGGAGTGCCTTACCGGCGTGTCGGTGTGGAAGGCGCCCGTGTACCCGTCCCCGCTGTGCTGGGGCGCGACCTTCGACCCCGAACTGATCGAACGGTTAGGTGCGCATATCGGCCAGTTGATGAGGCGTCTGGGTGTCCATCAGGGCCTGGCCCCCGTGCTCGACGTGGTCCGGGATCTGCGCTGGGGCCGCACAGAGGAGACCATCGGCGAGGATCCCTATCTGGTCGGGACCATTGGCAGTGCGTACGTCCGAGGTGTCGAGTCGGCCGGCGTGGTCGCCACTCTGAAGCACTTCGTCGGTTACTCGGCGTCGCGCTCGGGCCGCAACCTGGCCCCTGTCTCGATCGGTGCGCGCGAGCTGGCGGACGTGTTCCTGCCCCCCTTCGAGATGGCGCTGCGTTCGGGCGCCCGGTCGGTCATGAACTCCTACACCGACCTGGACGGGGTGCCGGTAGCGTCCGACGGGACGTTGGTCACCGAGCTGCTGCGCGGCAAGTACGGCTTCGAGGGGACCGTGGTCTCGGACTATTTCGCGGTGGCTTTCCTCCAGAAGCTTCACGGCGTCGCCGGCAGCCCGTCTGAGGCCGCCCAGCTCGCCCTGACCGCAGGGATCGACGTCGAGCTCCCGATGGTCGACTGTTACGGGCAACCGTTGCTAGACGCCGTCGCTTCCGGCCAGATCGGCACCGTCCTGGTCGACCGTGCCCTCGAGCGCGTCCTGAGCCAGAAGTGCGAGCTGGGCCTGCTCGATCCCGACTGGTCTGCGGAGCCTCCGCTTCTCCGCGAGGGCGAAGGCGACAGGGCGCTGGACGACGCGGCATCGCGAGAGCTCGCCCGGGAGATCGCCCAGCGATCGCTCGTGCTCATGTCCAACGCCGGGGTACTGCCCCTCAAGCCCGGCGCCCGGGTGGCTCTGGTCGGTCCACGGGCGGATGTCGCTGGGGCAATGCTCGGTGACTACTCGTTCCCCATGCACGCCGGCCGGCACTTTCCCGACGTCCCTATGGGCGTGGCCGTCCCGACCCTGCGGGAGGTCCTCGCTCAGGGCCCGGCCGGCTATGACCTTTCTTTTGCGCAGGGCTGTTCGGTGACCGAAGGCAGCGACGAAGAGATCGCCGAAGCCGCTCGCGTGGCGGCCAAATCGGACGTCTGTATCGCCGTGCTCGGTGACCATGCCAGCCTGTTCGGCGGCGGTACCTCGGGCGAAGGGTGCGATGCTGTCGACCTCAGGCTCCCGGGAAGACAGGGAGAGCTCCTGGAAGCGTTATTGGCCACAGGCACGCCCGTTGTCCTCGTCCTGCTGGTCGGGCGGCCGTACGACCTATGCCCCTTCGCCGGCCGATTGGCCGCGGCCGTATGCGGCTTCTTTCCCGGTGAGGAGGGGGCCACGGCCATAGCCGATGTCCTGAGCGGTAAGGTCAACCCGTCCGGTCGTCTTCCCGTGAGCTTCCCGGGGCCCGGGGGCGGTCAACCTGGGACGTACCTGGGGCCGGCGCTGACTCAGGTCAGCAAGGTGAGCTCGGTCGACCCCACACCACTTTTCGCGTTCGGTCATGGCCTGTCTTATGCGCCGGTCACCTGGCTGGGCGTCGAGAGACGTTCTTCGGCCTCCTGGCCCGTCGACGGCATATGTGAGGTCGCCGTCGCCCTTTACAACGACAACGGGAGGTCAACGACCGAGGTCGTCCAGGTCTACCTCCAGGATCCCGTAGCGGAGGTGGCCCGGCCGACCCGGCAGCTGATCGGGAGCGCCCGCGTCGTGCTGGCGGCCGGCACCACCCGCACAGTCGTCTTGAAAATGCATGCCGACCTCACCTCCTATACCGGGCGCGCCGGGCAGCGTCAGGTCGAACCCGGCGAGGTCCGCCTCCTCGTCGGTACCTCGAGCGCCGAGATCAAAGAGACCCTCGTCTTTTCGCTCAGCGGCCCCAAGCGTGAGGTCGGCTTCGATCGGGTTTCCCAACCCACGGTCGAGATCCTCTAGCGAGCCGGCCCAGACAAGATCCAAGCTGGCCCGGACAAGAAAGGTAGGCACCCCATTCCTCTCACTGCCGCAGATTGGCCTATTGCCGCTGCCCTCCTCCCGTTCCCTGCCATCAAGGCGGACGGGACCGTCGTACAGGAAGCTGGGCCGGAAGAATGGGTGGCCACATTCGCTGAGGTCGCCGATGCCGGTTTCGCGCACGTCGACCTCACCGACAGTTGGGTCCGTCCCGGCGACCTGTCCGAGGCGAGGCTGGACGACCTTCGAGCCGCGGCGTCCGAGGCCGGGGTCGAGCCGGCGGCGATCTCGGCGATCAGGCGGAGCGTGATCGACGCCGCCAACGCGGACGCCAACCTTGCTTATAGCCATCGCACTGTGGACGCCGCGGCCCGGTTGGGAGTGGGGGTGGTCTCCTTCGGGCTGCACCAGGACCTGACCCCCGCGCAGCGCCGGCAGCTGTGGTTCTGGACCGTCGAAGGCCATAAGGACCCGGTGGGCGACGCCGAGGTTTGGGCGGCCGCCGTGTCCCGCTTCCGGGACCTAGGTCGTCATGGCGCCGAGGTGGGCGTGCTCGTGTCCCTGGAGATGTACGAGGACACCTACCTCGGCACGGCGAGCTCGGCGGTACGCCTGGTCGAGGACATCGGGCTCGAAAACGTCGGGCTGAACCCCGACATCGGCAACCTGGTCCGCCTGCACCGGCCCGTGGAGGACTGGCGGGTGCTCGTGCGCGAGACGCTGCCTTATGCCAATTATTGGCACGTCAAGAACTATTTTCGCGACGAGGACGTCGCCCGTGGTTGGTTTGCCGCCTTCCCGGCGCCATTGGAGTCCGGTGTGATCAACTACAGAGAAGCCTTCCGGTACGCCATCTCTGTGGGCTACCAAGGGGTCATCTGCACTGAGCACTATGGAGGTGACGGCTTGAGCGTGAGCGCTTCCAACCAGCAATACCTCCGTGACAGGATCCTTCCCCGGTCGGACGGTTACCACCTCGGGGAGAGCCGCGTCGTTCAAGTCGGGCCCCGACCACCCGGGGCCGTCAGCCGGGAGAGCCGGCCATGACCCGGGTCTTCGACGATCCTGGAGCTTTTGCCGACGACGCCCTGGCCGGCTTCACGGCGGCTTATCCCGGTTACGTGCTTCGAGCCGACGGGGGCGTTGTCCGGGCGGCAGCCAGTAGGCCTGGCCAGGTCGCCGTGGTGATCGGCGGAGGGTCGGGCCACTACCCCGCCTTCGCCGGCCTGGTCGGCCCCGGCCTGGCCATGGGGGCGGTATGCGGCAAGATCTTCGCCTCGCCCTCCGCCGGGCAGGCCTACCGGGTGGCGCGGGCGGTCGACAGCGGCGGAGGCGTGCTGTTCAGCTATGGCAACTACGCCGGTGACCGGATGCAGTTCGGGCAAGCAGAGCAGCGCCTGCGGTCTGAGGGTACCGACGCCCGCACCGTCGTCGTCACTGACGACATTGCCAGTGCGCCGGTCGAGCGGATGGCCGACCGGCGCGGCATCGCCGGGGACCTCACAGTTTTTAAGGTCGCCGGGTCAGCGGCGGACGCCGGGCTCGGCCTGGACGAGGTGGAAAGGCTCGCCCGCAAGGCCAATGCCCGGACGCGCACGCTCGGCGTGGCCTTCAATGGCTGTACCCTTCCCGGTGCGCCCGGACCGCTGTTCAGCGTCCCACCCGGGCAAATGTCCATCGGGCTCGGTATCCACGGCGAACCCGGGATCAGCGACGTGCCCTTGCCGTCGGCCCATGACCTGGCGCAGATGCTGGTCGCCCGGCTGCTCGAGGAGAGGCCCGAGGGGTCGGTCGAGCGGGCTGTGGTGCTGTTGAACGGTCTGGGCACCATCAAGTACGAGGAGCTGTTCGTGCTGTTCGGCCACGTGGCGGCGCACCTGGCGGCGGCCGGCGTCGAAGTCGCCGATGCCGAGTGCGGTGAGCTGGTTACGAGCTTGGACATGGCGGGCCTCTCGCTCAGCTTGTTTTGGACCGACGAGGAGCTCGAGGCGCTATGGTCGGCGCCGGCTGACGCGCCCGCCTTCCGCAAACCACATCGCCCTCCCTTTGAGCGCCGCCAGGTGGCGGCCACGGACGTTGCCGCCATCACCTACGAGCCGGCGTCTACGGCATCGCAGCGACTGGCCCGGCTGGCTGCGCTGGCTCTGGGAGCTGCTGCCCGGGTGGTCCACCAGCACGAGGGCGAACTGGGAGACCTCGACGCCGTGGCCGGTGACGGTGACCACGGGGCCGGTATGTGCCGGGGGGCAGACGGCGCCGCCGAGGCCGCCGCCGCGGCTGTACGCCGGGGCGCCGGCGTGCGCGAGGTCCTGATGGCGGCCGGGGAGGAGTGGTCGGAGCGCGCCGGCGGTACTTCAGGAGCGCTCTGGAGCGCAGCGCTGATGGCACTCGCGTCGAGCTTGCGCAGCCGTGGCTCCTATGGCGCGGCGGACCTGGTGAGGGCGGTGACAGCGGCGCGCGATGCCATCGTGGGCCTCGGCCAGGCCGAGCTGGGGGACAAGACGGTCGTCGACGCCCTCAACCCCTTTGTCGAAGTCCTGAGCCTGGAGATAGCTCAGGGGAACGAAGTGCCAGCCGCATTGCGCACCTCGGCTGAGGCGGCCACGAACGCCGCCGCTGCTACGGCCGCCCTTCGGCCGCGTAAAGGGCGCGCCCGTCCCCTGGCTGAAAGAAGTGTCGGTTCGCCGGACCCAGGAGCGGTGTCCTTCGCTCTCATAGTCACGGCGCTGGCCGCCCAGGCCGACGCCTGGGCCGACGATAACGGCCCCAGTCGGGCGGAGTAGGGAGACAGCTGTGGGGAAGGGATGGCGGATCGTGGTCGGCAGCGACAATGCCGGCATGGGCTATAAGGACGAGTTGAAGGCCATGCTGCAACGTGACCCCCGCGTTGCCTCGGTGGACGACGTCGGGGTGGGCACACGAGCCGACGCCACGGCGTACGCCCATGTGGCCGTAGCCGCGGCGCGCAAGGTCGCCGCCGGCGAGGCCGACCGCGCATTGCTGTTCTGCGGGACGGGGATGGGGGTAGCCATAGCTGCCAACAAGGTCCCTGGTGTACGCGCCGTGACGGCGCACGACAGCTATTCGGTAGAGCGGTCGGTCCTCAGTAATAACGCTCAGGTCCTGACGATGGGAGAGCGGGTCATCGGCCTCGAGCTCGCCAAGAAGCTTGTCGACCAGTGGCTGGACTACCGCTTCGACCCGACGTCACCTTCGGCGGCAAAGGTCGAGGCGGTAAGCGGGTACGAGCGGGTCAACGAGGAGGAAGAGCAATGACAAGCCGGTACGCGGTCGTGGGGGCGGGTTATATGGGCGGTGGCATCGCTCAGGTGCTGGCCTTGTCAGGTGCCACTGTCGCGCTCGCCGACCTTTCCGAAGACGTGGCGGTCAAGAGCTACGAGCGCTTGTTGGTGGAATCGAGCCAGTTCGTGGCCGACGGGCTCTTCCCGCCCGGCTCGACCGAGATCCTGAGCAGGAACCTCCGAGCGGCGGTGTCGATCGAAGACGCGGTGGGAGAGGCCGAGTTCATCGAAGAATCGGTCCCCGAGATCGTCGATGTCAAGCAGCGGGCCCTGGCCTCGATCAGCGCCGCTGCCCGCCCCGACGCCGTCATCGGCACGAACACGTCGACGATACCCATCGGCACGTTGGCTGAAGCAGTCACGGCTCCGGGCCGCTTCCTTGGTGTCCATTTCTCCAATCCGGCGCCCTTCATCCCCGGCGTCGAGCTGATACCCCACGCCGGGACCGAGCCCCGGTCCCTGGCGACGGCGAAGCAGATCATTGAGGCCGGTGGCAAGCAGTGTGCTCAGGTGCGGGACGTGACCGGTTTTGTACTGAACCGCCTCCAGTACGCCCTGTTCCAAGAGGCCACGGAGCTGCTTGACGAAGGTGTGGCTTCAGCCCGGGACATCGACACGATCGTGCGCACCACCTTCGGCTTCCGGTTGCCGTTTTTTGGCCCGTTTGCGGTTGCCGATATGGCCGGTCTCGACGTCTACGCCTTTTGCTACAAGTCATTGCAGGCCGGGTTCCCCGGACGGTTCGCCACCCCCCACGTGCTGGGGGAGCTGGTCGAGGCAGGCAAGCTCGGTACCAAGAGCGGCGCCGGGTTTTTCGATGTCCCTGCTGAGCGGGTGCGGGAGCTCGTTGCTTACCGCAACAAGGCGTACGTCGCCATGCAGCGCCTCCTTGACGAGCTCGGTCCTGCCCCCATATGAGCCTCTGGCGGTGACGACTTTGCGCATGGCTATCGTGGCCGACGACCTCACGGGAGCGGCTGATTCCGCGCTGGCGTTCCGGCGGGAAGGCTTTTCGGTCGCCGTGACGACGAGCCGCGCCGCCATGGGCGCGTTGTCGGCACGTGCGGACGTGGTGGGGGTCGACCTGCGTACCCGCTATTGCCTTCCGGAGCTCGCCTATCTTGAAGACTTCAGCGCGGTGAAGAGCGCCCGCGACATAAATGCCGACGTTTTCAAAAAGCTCGACTCCCAGCTCCGAGGCAACCCGGCTGACGAGCTCGCCGGTGCCCTCGACGCTTGGCCTGAGGCTTTGGCCATCGCCAGCCCGGCGCTCCCCGCTTTTGGCCGGGTCGTACGGGAGGGCCATCTGCACTGTCCCGGGCCCGGGCACCCCCCGCTCGCTGTTCCACAGGCTGGTCGGTGAGGCCGGGCGCACCTACGTGCACCTGCCCCTGAGCGAGCTGCGCGACGGGCGTGCTCCCGCGTCGCTGTCCCGAGTTCCGGCGGGCGCCATCGCGCTGGCCGACGCCGAGGAGGAGGCGGACCTGGCCGTCCTGGTCGAAGC
>Ga0302196_10005772_pt1 | contig 11031 bp, 8 predicted proteins | sample II_Bog_N1_3_FD_198794 | JGI IMG/M metagenome (GOLD analysis project Ga0302196, IMG submission 198794) | Peat permafrost microbial communities from Stordalen Mire near Abisko, Sweden - II_Bog_N1_3 | ecosystem: Environmental > Terrestrial > Soil > Wetlands > Peat | place: Sweden: Abisko, Stordalen...
AGCACGGCGACAACGGGAAGACCGCACAGGCCGGCAATCGAGACCGGCGTGACGATCCACGCACTCATCCGCGTCACGTCGAAATCGCCGCGCTGCTGGCGGTTGGCATTGAACGCCCGGGCCATCCGGGGTGCGTACCGATCGACGACTTGCGCGGCGCGCGGCGATGAATTCCTCATCGTGAGTTCGTCGAGACCGACGGCGACAAGTTGCCGGGCGGCAAGAACGATCGCATCCGTCAGATGATCGAGCGGATGAGCGCGGACCGAATAGGCAATGATCGACGAGATTTCCCGCTTCGCCCGCGGATCATCCCAGCCACCGATCCTGTACAGCGGACTGTCGGCGCCCCACAGCAGATAATCCGCCGTGGATGGCAGCTCGTTCTTGAAATCGCACAACTGCCAATCCGGCCGCGGACATTGTTCGGCGAGCGATTGGCCGATCCGGCCGCTTTCGACCAGCCGCCCGAACAGGAACACCTGGCCGCCCGGCGTGACCGCGAACCGGCCCGCCACCGCGTCGTCGACGGCAACCAGCGCCACCAGGCCAAACCAGGCGGCGCCGGCGGCAAACAGGATCCCTGCCGGGCCGACTCGCGTCCTGGCGGCGAATGGCCATAGAGCCGCCTGGACCAGCGAGAGCGCTGCGAGGACCGCCAGAGTCGCCATGTGGGACGCCCCGGCGAAGATGACGATGGCGGCCAGCAGACTGCGCTCGATCCCGGTCAATCTGTCCCACTGCCACGCCAACAGATAGAGCGACAGCACCGCCGGGGCCGCCCAGGCGTCGGGCATCACCCTGGAGACGAAAAATGCGGCCCCGCTTGTCAGGCTGATCAGGGCGACGCCAAGGGCGACTGTCCAGGGCGATCGGCGCAGTTCGAACATCTTCATGGCGCGGTCGATGCTCCAGACGGTCACAACCGACTGCAGCACGACCGCCGGAATCCACTGATCTGTCCTGGTGATCCAGAGCAGCAGCCCATAGGCCACGGACCGGCCATCTTCGAGGCTTCCGGCCGGCCAGCGTGCCAGGTATCCCCCGACATCGTCGTGGACCAGCGGAAAACCATTCCAGATGGCCGGCCAGCACAACAGCGCGACAGCCAGTCCATATGCAAGGGCCGGGCTCAGAACAGCCCGCGATTTGGAGGGGCCGTCAGCAAACGGCGACATCAAACCAGCGCGTGCTTTGGCCGGCCATGCAGGCAGTCGAGCCATCTTGGTCAAGGCAAAAATGCCTCATGTCGAGCTTCCGGTTCGAGGTCCAGTCCGAGCTGGTTCATGGCGCCGATCGAATCTACCAAGGGTGTGCCGTCGCGTCGACGCATATCCGGTTGGATATGTCCTGTCTGCATCGTATTATTGATGTCGCGCTGGTCGAAGCTGGATTGCAAGGCTGCCCGACGGGTCGAGGGCTGCGGCGAAGACAGGGGATGGTCATGACAAACTGCAAGGTCCAGCGGCCCCGCAAGGACGTGTTGGCGCCGGCGCCGATCTTCAATCGCGACGGCCCGAGGCGAAAAATCCCGGTCCGCGTGTGCGGCGATGACGCGGGTGAATCGTGGTGACCGCGATCCGCCTCGCCATCGCAGGTCTCGGCAAGATCGCCCGGGATCAGCACATCCCCGCGATCGCCGCCACCGAAGGGATCGAACTCGCCGCCATCGCCAGCCGCCATGCCGCGATCGACGGCATCGCGCATTTCGCCACCCTCGATCAACTGCTGGCCGGCGCGCCCGATATCGACGCCGTGGCGCTGTGCACGCCGCCTCAGATGCGCCACGCCCAGGCCGCCGCCGCGCTGAAGGCCGGCAAGCACGTGCTGCTCGAAAAGCCTCCGGGGGCCACCGTCAGCGAAATCACGCCGCTGATCGCGGCGGCCCGGCAAACCGGCCGGACGCTGTTTGCGACCTGGCATTCCCGCTTTGCGCCGGCGGTCGAGCCGTCAAGGACGTTCCTCGCCGGCCGGCAGATCAGATCGGTCACCGTCGAATGGAAGGAAGACGTGAAGGTCTGGCATCCCCGCCAGGCCTGGATCTGGGAGCCCGGCGGCCTCGGGGTCTTCGATCCCGGCATCAATGCCCTCTCGATCCTCACCCGCATTCTGCCGCAACCGTTCTTTCTGACCGGGGCCGAGCTGTCGTTTCCGCGCAATCGCGCCGCCCCGATCGCGGCCAGCCTGGCTTTCTCGGACCAAGGCGGTCTGTCGATGCGGGCCGAATTCGACTGGCGCCAGACCGGCCCGCAGACCTGGGACATCGGCATCGATACCGACGCCGGCCATCTGCTGCTCGGTGCCGGCGGCAGCCGCCTCGCCCATGACGACCGCACACTGATTGACGAGAAGCCGGCGGAGTATCGCGGCATCTACCGGCGCTTCGTCGAACTGATGGCCAACGGGGTGTCGGATGTCGACCTCTCGCCGATGGTCCATGTCGCGGATGCCTTCCTGCTCGGCCGCCGCCGCGACGTCGAACCATTTTTCGAGGATTGAAAATGACGCAGTCGGGATCCCGGATGGCAAAAGTCGAGCGCGCGATCTTCGGCCGGCTGCCGGATGGCACCGCGATCGAGACGGTGCGGCTGCACGGTGACGACGGTTTCGAGGTCCGCCTGATCAGCTATGGCGCGGCGATCCAGTCCATCCTGGCGCCGGATCGCGCCGGACGGATTGCCGACCTCGTGCTCGGCCATGATGATCTGGCAGCCTACGTCGCGGTTCGCCGGTACCTTGGCGCGACAATCGGGCGCTATGCCAACCGGATCGCAAAGGCCGCCTTCGAACTCGATGGCCATCGCTATCAACTGCCGGCCAATGACGGCGGCAACACGCTGCATGGCGGCGTGGCCGGCTTCGATCGCAAAGCCTGGTCGGTCACGGCGATCGGTGAAAAGCCTGTGCCTTTCGTCACGCTGCGCCATGTCAGTGCGGACGGCGAGGAAGGCTTTCCCGGCAGGCTTGCGGCGGAAGTGACCTACAGCCTTTCGGGCGGTCGCGAGCTTTCGATTTCATACGCCGCCGAAACCGACCGGCCGACCGTCGTCAACCTGACCAACCACAGTTTCTTCAATCTCGCCGGCGCCGAGTCCGCCGGCGATATCCTCGACCACCGTCTGACCATCGCGGCGGATGCCTATCTGCCGGTGGACACGGGAGGAATTCCCCTGGGCGCGCCGCGCCCGGTCGATGCCACGCCGTTCGATTTCCGCAGGCCGCATCGCGTCGGTGCGCGGCTTGGCGATGCCGATGCGCAGCTCCGGATCCGCAGCGGCTACGACCACAATTTCTGCCTGCGCGGTGCCGCCGCGGGTGCGGTGTGCTTTGCCGCCCGGGTCGAAGATCCCGGCTCGGGCCGCGTGCTCGAGCTGCTGACCGATCAGCCCGGCGTGCAGTTCTATTCGGGCAATTTCCTCGACGCCAGCGTGACCGGCGAACATGGCCGCGTCCACCGTCCGTATGATGCGCTCTGCCTGGAGCCGCAGGCCTATCCCGATGCGCCGAACCGTCCGGATTTTCCGCCCGTGCGGCTGGATCCGGGCCAGAGCTATCGCCGCCATTCGATCTATCGATTTTCCACACTGTGAGAGCCGGGCGATGACCGATGATCGTATCGACCAGGTCGGCACCACGATCCTGCATGAACGGCGCTGCCGTCTCGGCGAGGGCTGCACCTATGATCCGGCGAGCGATACCGCATGGTGGGTCGATATCACCGAGCGCACCCTGTTTCAGGCCGACCTCGCATCCGGCGCGGTCACGGCGCACGCGCTCCCCTTCATGGCCAGCATGGTGGCCCTGATTGACGACCACCGCCAGCTGCTCGCGGCCGAAGATGGCCTCTATGTCCGCGACATCGCCGATGGCCGGCTGGCGCTGCATGCGCCGCTCGAGGCCGACAATGCCGCCACCCGCTCCAACGACGGACGGGTCCACCCCTGCGGCGCGCTGTGGATCGGCACCATGGGCCGCAAGGCGGAGAACGGCGCCGGCGCGATCTATCGCTTTCATCGCGGCGAATGGCATCGGCTCTATGCCGGCGTCACCATACCGAACGCGATCTGCTTTTCGCCCGATGGCGCGACGGCCTATTTTGCCGACAGCCGCGAGGGCATCCTCTGTCGCGTCGCCATCGATCCGGCGAACGCCATGCCGGTCGCAGATCCCGCGATGCTCTACGATCATCGCGGCGGCGCGGGCAGTCTCGACGGCGCCGTGGTCGACGGCGAGGGACTGATCTGGAACGCGCGCTGGGGCGGATCCAGCATCGATGTCTACACCCCGGAAGGCGCCCGCGTCCGCGGCCTGGGGGTGCCGGCGACGCAGCCGAGCTGTCCGGTGTTCGTCGGCCGGAATTTCGACCGGCTGCTGGTCACCAGCGCCTGGGAAGGAATGGACGAAGCGGCCAGGGCCGCCGATCCTCACCATGGCCGGACTTTCGTCCTCGACGCCGGCGCGCGGGGACGGACGGAGGCCCGTTTCGAACTGGGGCCGCAAAAATCTCCGGTCTCTACTGATACAACCAGATGAATAAAAAACTCTTATGAAAAATGGCCAGAAGGGGGAATGCATTTTCAAATACGAAAATTCCATCAGGTGGCCAATTGATTTTTCGTCCCCCATCCCTTCGGGTTGATAAATTGTAGCTTACAACCTATAGAGCTATTCGCTTTTACAAAATTGCCTTCGTGTTTGGGCCCGGCTTGAAACAGGAGGAAAAAATGAATGAGGAGATCGAAAGTCCTGTACCATTGAATTTCGGCGATATTCGGGACCGTACGACGTCTCACGGATACGTCATGTACATGAACTACCAATTTCTGATCAAGAGCGGTGTCTATGCTGTGGCAGCGTTAGCGCTGCTGAACATTCTAACAGCCGAATCTCTTCCATTACCAGTCCGTTTGCGCCTTTTCGCCTTTTGGCTTGCTTCGTTCGCTTTCACGATAGTCACCATTGCCAAATGGAGTAGGGGAGCGGTGCTGACGAATGCTAGATTCAACATGCCGGACATGATTCTGCCGATCTTTGCCGCCCTCCCCGAATATCTCCTATTTATAGTTTTAGACCCCGGACTCAAAATCGAGATGGATTGGACGGTATGGTATTGCATCTTTGGCCTGCATGGATTCTTTGGCCTTATGCTGGTTGCGAACAGATATTTTCAAACTAGCGATAGCGACTTTGCGCCTGATGTGCGCGATCGCCTGCTAACGAAGTATCGGTCGTGGATGGCGCAGGACATGCTCGGGACTTTTGCGACCTTCTGCGGCGGACTGTTACTCTTCGCTTGGCCTCCCCATTTCATTGTTCGCAAGATAGTGACCCGGGTGGACGGTGAAGCGGCAGAGACGGTCGCCGGAGCTTCCATCTTCATCCTCGGTATTTTCATCATCGCGCAAGCGGCAAGCCAATATCGCGATATTGCCAAATCGCCTTACCGTTCCGAAGCCGAAATTAGCTAAGAAAGGCGGCCGGCATGTTTATTTATCGGCCTCGGTGACGCGATCTGAGCTATTGCAGACGCCGCTCGTTGAGAATCTTGTCGTGCATCAGCCGCATTGAAGCCGAGCCGCCGCAGGATCCAGGCGGGAAAGGTTGTGAGTGCAATGTCGAATCCGGGCATTGGCGCTGCAACAGTGTCGCCGACGGGCGCTACGCAGCCGCAAGAATTCCGCGTCCGAGCTTCGGCTGCTGGAGCATGATGCGTCCAAGTTGATGCGGTGCGCTGCTCCCCTCCCCGAAGGCGAAGATCACCGCTGCGTATCAACTCAAACCTATCCTGTGGTCAGGCGGCGCGGACCTTTTCCAGGAAGCCGGCGACGGCCCGGCGCAGCATGCCGGACTGGTTGTCGAGCTCGCGGGCGCTGGCCAGCACGTCGGACGCCGCTGCGCCGGTGGCGGTTGCCGCGGTGGTAACGCCGCCGATATGGGAGTTGATCTCGCTCGATCCCGTCGCGACCTCCTGGATGTTGCGGGCGATCTGGCGCGTGGCCTCGCCCTGCTGCCCGATCGCGGTGGAGATGCTCACCGTGATCTCGCTCATCTGCGCGATGGTCTGGGTGATGCCGCTGATCGCCGCAACCGCCTCGCCGGTCGACTGCTGCATGGCGGCGACCTGGCTGGAGATTTCCTCGGTGGCCTTGGCGGTCTGGTTGGCCAGCGCCTTGACCTCGGAGGCGACCACCGCGAAGCCGCGGCCGGACTCGCCGGCACGCGCCGCCTCGATGGTGGCATTCAACGCCAAGAGGTTGGTCTGCGCCGCGATCGAGTGGATCAGCTTGACAACCTCGCCGATCTTCTCGGCACCGGCGGACAGGATCCGCACCGTGGCGTTGGTGCGCTCGGCGTCGCTGACCGCCTGGCTGGCGACCTCGCTCGAACGCATCACCTGCCGCGAAATCTCGGCAACCGAACTCGACAGCTCCTCCGCCGCGGCCGCCACCGTGCCGGCATTGCCCGACGCGCTCTTCGATGCGGCGCTGACGGTTGCGGCGCGCGCGCTGGCGTCGCTCGCGGTCGAGGTCATCGACTGCGCCGTGCCCTGCATGCCGGCCGCCGCCGTCGACACGGTGCGGACGATGCCGTTGACGCTGCGCTCGAAATCGTTGGCGAGGTCTTGCATCGCCGCACGGCGTTCGGTCGCGGCGTGCGTCTGCGCCTCGGCCTCCGCCTTCTCGAGTTCGCGCACCCGCACCGCGCTGTCCTGGAAGGTCCGTACCGTGGCCGCCATCGCGCCGATCTCGTCGCCGCGGCCGCTGCCGGGGATCTCGCCTTCCAGCTCGCCATTGGCCAGCGCCTGCATCCGCTCGCCGAGCAGGCGCAGCGGCCGGCTGATGCTGCGGCCGATCATCCAGGCGATGGCGCCGGCGATCACCGCGATGCTGAGGATGGCCAGGCCGAGAACCCACTCGATCGACCTCATCTTGGCATCGAGATCGTCGATATACACGCCGGTCCCGACAAACATGTTCCAGCCGGGGATCGCGGCGGTGTAGCTCACCTTGCGGCTCAGTGTATCCTTGCCCGGCAGCTGGTTGATGTAGAACAGCGTGACCTGTCCGTTGGCGGCCACGCCGTCGCGCATCTTGCGAAAATTGGCCTTGCCTTCATCGCCGAGCGTATCCAGCCGGTTCTTGCCGATCAGCTTGGCGTCCGGAAGCAGCACCGTGATGCCTTCCATGGTGTATCCGAACAGGTAGCCGGAGCCGCCATCATAGGTCAGCGTGTTGCCCCGCTTGCTGAATTCGGCGATCGCGGCCTCCCTGGTGAGCTCGCCGGCGTCGACCTGCTTCTGCAGGCCCGCCGCCATGTTGCGCGCCATGTCGACGACGGCGTGGATCTGCTCGATGCGCGCGTTCAGCATCTCCTGTTGCATCAGATACCCGGCCAGCGCCCCCGCGACGCAAAGCCCGGCCAGCGTCACCCCGACCAGGATCGTGAGTTTCGAGCCGATCTTGATGTGATTGAGTTTCACGGCGATGTCTCCGGGGGGCAGGGCGAGGGGGTCGCGGGCGGGCAAGGCGAGAGCCGAGGGTATCGCGCGAACCTTAGTATTTGGTTGAAATCCTCGCACCGTGTCCACATAATGGACCAAACAGGAATAATATCGAATTTAGTGGACAGCTTTCGATAATTCACCCATTGAAAGGGTCATGATGCCCGCTTTATCCCGCAAGCCGACCTTCATTCCGTCCCCGTCCGCGGAAACCGTGCTCGCCGAGAGTGCCGGCGACGCGGCTTTCGCCACCACCCTGGCCAAGGGGCTGGTGGTGCTCGAGGCCTTCGAGGCCGGGGCAAGCCTGCTTGGCAACATGGAGATCGCGGCACGTACCGGGATTCCGAGGCCGACGGTGGCGCGGTTGACGCACACGCTCGCCGAGCTCGGTTATCTGCGTCATGACGAGGGCCTTGCGCGGTACAGCCTTGGCGCGCGGGCATTGCGCATGGCCCATCCGCTTCTCGCCGGCATGCAGTTTCGCCAGCTCGCACGGCCGCTGATGCAGGATCTCGCGGCCAGCGTCCGCGGCACGGTTTCGATCGGGCTGCTCGACGGAACGGCGATGATCTATGTCGAGACCGCGCGATCGGGCGACGTCGGACCGCACGTCCCCGACATCGGCATGCCGATCCCCGTCGTCGCAACGGCGATGGGGCGCGCCGCGGCCGCGATATTGCCCGCCGCCGATTTGGTCCGTCTGGAACAGCGGATGAAGCAGGGCGACCCGGACTTGTGGTCCGCCTTCCGCGAAAAGTATCGCGCCGGCATTCGGCAATGCGCGGACCAGGGGTTCTGCACCTGCTATGGCGAGTACATGGCCTCGATTCACGCGGTCGCCGCGCCGCTGTTTCAGGCGCCAAACCTGAAGCAGGCCTTTGCCATCAATTGCGGCATCCCGGCCTTTCGATTGCAGCCCGGGCAGCTCGAATCCGACATCGGCCCGCGCATCAGGGCGCTTGCCGCCAGCATCCGCGCGCTGGTCGACGAAGGCGAGCCGACGATCGAGCCGCGCGGACCACACAAGAGGAATGCCGCGAAATGATCGGCGATCCCGGCGCATTCACCAGGGATCAGGGCGGTTCAGCGTCCCCGGACAAGCCGTGCCGCCTCGGACGCGGAGGCTGAGATGGCCGGGCCGCTCGCGGGATTGAAGGTTCTCGACATCGCGACCATCATTGCGGCGCCGCTGGCGGCGACGCTTCTGGCCGACTATGGCGCCGACGTCCTCAAGATCGAGATGCCGGGACAGGGCGACGGGCTCAGGTCCTTTCCGCCGTTCAAGGACGGCAAGCCGCTGTGGTGGAAGGCGGCGAACCGCAACAAGAAATTCGCCACGCTCGATCTTCGCACGCCGGAAGGGCTGGTGCTGATCAAGCAGATGCTGCCGCGTTTCGACGTCCTGATCGAGAACTTCCGTCCGGGAACGCTCGATCGCTGGGGCTTGTCGAAAGAGATGCTGTGGTCGATCCAGCCGCGTCTGGTCATCCTGCGGGCGACGGCCTTCGGCCAGGACGGGCCCTACAGCAGCCGGCCCGGATTTGCCCGGATCTTCGAGGCGATGGGCGGGCTGACCTACATTACCGGCGAAGCCGATGGCGAACCCACCCATCCCGGATATCCGATCGGCGATTCGATCGGAGGCCTGTTCGGCGCCGTCGGCGTGCTCGCAGCGTTGTGGAAGCGGGCGCGCGACCCCGACGCTCCCGGCGAAGAGATCGATCTGGCGCTGACGGAGGCGGTGTTTCGCCTGCTCGACGTCCTTCCGGTCGAATTCGATCAGCTCGGTGTCAGCCGCGGCCGCATCGGCAATGCCAACGGCTATTCGGCGCCGGCGGCGGTGTTTCGCACCCGCGACGACCGCTGGGTGACGCTGGCAGGCTCGACCAACGCGCTTTACGCGGCGAACTGCCGTGCCATCGCGCGGCCCGAGCTGATCGAAGACCCGCGCTTTGCCGGCAACGACCAGCGCGTCAGGCACGCGGCGGAACTCAACGAGATCTTTTCGGCGTGGTGTGCCGAACATACCCTGGACGAGGTGCTCGCCGAATTCACCGCGGCGCAGGGCACGATCGCGCCGATCTATTCGGTGGCGCAGATCGCAGGCGATGCGCAGTCCCAGGCGCGCGAAATGATCACGCGCGTTCCCGATCGGGATTTCGGCTCGGTGGCGATGGCGAACGTGGTTCCGCGCTTCGCCGTCGATCCCGTGCAGCTGCGCAACTCGGCCGGCGACATCGGGCAGGACAATCGCGAGGTCTATCTGGATTGGCTTGGCCTTTCGGAGGCGCAGCTCGAGCAGCTCGCCCGCGACAAGGTCATCTGACGGCGGAACGGAACGCCGACCCTCTCCGCGACGAAAACAGCAAAAGCGGTGCGGGGACGCAACAAGGACAGGCACAAGGGAGGACGACATGGCGTTATCGAGCGGTCAGTCGCAGGCCGATGGTCGACGGGCCTGGATCATCCTGGGCATGATGGTCGTCTTCATGATGATCAATTTCGCGGACAAGGCCGTGGTCGGCCTGGCCGCGGCCGACATCATGCGCGACCTGCATCTCAGCAACGAGCAGTTCGGCCAGATCGGCAGCGCCTTCTTCCTGCTGTTTTCGATCTCGGCGGCAATGGTGGGATTTCTCGTCAATCGCGTTTCGACCAGGATGGTGCTGACCGTGATGGCGCTGATCTGGGCGCTGACGCAGCTGCCGATGCTGGGGCTGGTATCGATCCAGACCCTGGTGGTGAGCCGCATCGTGCTCGGCGCCGGCGAAGGCCCGGCGTTTCCGGTGGCGCTCCACGCCGTCTACAAATGGTTCCCGAACCAGCGCTGGGCGATTCCGACCAGCCTGGTCTCGATCGGCGCCCCGATCGGCCTCTGCCTTTTCCCGCCGCTGCTGACATGGATCATCGTGTCCCATAGCTGGCACGCCGCGTTCGGCTTTCTCGGCGTCATCGGTCTGGTCTGGGTCGCGGTCTGGATGGTGGTCGGCAAGGAAGGCCCGCTCGATGCGCACCAGAGCGAGGCAGGGGCCGCCCGCGTGGACCGGGTACCCTATGCGACGCTGCTGACGTCGCGGACCTTTCTCGGCGTGACGCTGGCGGGCTTCGCGTCCTATTGGGCGGTGGCGCTGGCCGTGGTCTGGCTGCCGTCATTCTTGATCAAGGCGGCCGGCTATTCGCCGATCGCCACCGGCTGGATCGTGGCGCTTCCGCCGATGCTGCAGGTGGTGCTGTCCCCCTCGATGGGCTTTGTCTCGCAAAAGCTGCGGCTGCGGGGATGGTCGAGCCGCGTTTCCCGCGGGCTGTTCGCCGGCGGCAGCGTGGTCATCGTCGGCCTCGCGATGATGCTGCTGGCGAAATCCTCCGGCGCGTTCGAACCGATACCGCTGGCCATGGTGGCCTTCGCCGCCTGCGGCGTGACCTTTGCCATCGGCCCGACCCTGATCGGTGAAATCAGCCCGGTGCATCAGCGGGGCGCCATGCTGGGCACCACCAACGGGCTGTTCACGACGGCCGGCCTGGTGGCGCCG
>Ga0302196_10005783_pt1 | contig 11016 bp, 8 predicted proteins | sample II_Bog_N1_3_FD_198794 | JGI IMG/M metagenome (GOLD analysis project Ga0302196, IMG submission 198794) | Peat permafrost microbial communities from Stordalen Mire near Abisko, Sweden - II_Bog_N1_3 | ecosystem: Environmental > Terrestrial > Soil > Wetlands > Peat | place: Sweden: Abisko, Stordalen...
CCCTAGTGTCACTGTGAAGTTGCAGACGTTCGGCGCTGGTTTCCATGTTGTTTTCTTGGTCGCGAACCCCAGATGCGGTTTTTCGCTTAGCTGCGGCATTGCGGCTAATGGCGGTTCGCACAACACGGGGATGGAGGCAAGTTGCATCTGCATCCGATTGTACGACTTGAGGGGCCGCATTGGGCAGCGGATTGTGCGCGGCATTGCGAACGGATTGCACGGCGGAAGAGCGGCGGACCGTGCGCCGCATTGCGCACAGACTGCGCAACAGAAGAGCGGCAGGTTGTGCGCGGCAGTGCTGCGAGTTGTGCTCGACATTACGCACAGATTGCGCGGCGGAAGTGCTGCGGATCGTGCGCGGCATTGCGAGCGGATTGCGCAACAGAAGAGCGCGGCGTGTGCGCGACATTGTGCGCGGAATTGCGCGACGGAAGAGCGTAGATTGTGCGCGTGTGCGGACTGCATTGCGGCGCGGATCGGCGGGGATTCTGTAACGCATCGGGGGCCGGTTCCGGGACGGAAGCGGCCCCTCTTTAGCAGCTAAAAGCAGCTACTAAAAGAAGAAGATCAGTCTGTTTCTTCTTCGTCTGATTCGGCGTCAAGAGCGGCGAACAGTTGCTCGGCAGTTGAGGCCGGAACTCCGGGCCACATCTGGCCGGGAACATTCTGAGCAAGCATGGCGCTTTCGACGGCGTCCTCCGGTGCTTCCGAGTTGCGCTTGAGTTGCGCCGCTGGATGAGTTGCCGAGTGGATTTGTTTGAGCATCCGTATCGAGACGTGCGTGTAAATCTGCGTTGTGTCGAGCCGCGCATGACCGAGCATTTGTTGTATGAAGCGGATGTCCGCGCCGCCCTCCAGCATCAGCGTGGCCATCGTGTGGCGGAAGAGATGGCAAGCGCCATGCTTGCCGATTCCGGCCGCTTCGACGTATTGCCGGATGATGTAACTGAGCGTGGTACGCCCAAGCGGTTCGCCCTGCACGGTCAGGAACAGGGTCATGTCGTCCGGCTCGGTCGCAAGCCGGGGCCGCGCCTGGTCGAGATACTTGTCGAGCCACGCGACGGCCCGCTCGCCGATGGGGATTACGCGGTCCTTCTTTCCTTTGCCTTCGCGGATGGTCACGACGCCCGCCGCACGGTCCACGTCGTAGAGTTTCAGATTGACAAGCTCCGTGCGCCGCATCCCGGTCGAGTAAAACGTCTCCAGCATGGCGCGGTCACGGATGCCAACCGGGTCGGCGACGTTGGGCTGATGCAAGATCAGTTCCGCCTCGGATGCGGTCAGTACGCGCGGCAACGGCTTGGGAAGCCTGGGCAACTCGATCTCCGAAGCCGGGTTGTGCAAGAGATAGTTCTGCCGCGTCATCCAACGGAACCACATGCGCAGGGGCGACAGCCGCGAGTGCTGGCTGGCGAAGCTCAACGGCTGCCCGTCTTTCTTGCGGTAGTGAAAAAGATACCGCTGATAGCGTTCGAGCACGGGCCGCGTGACCTCGACCGGCTCGGTCAGCCCGCGCTCCATTGCCCAACGCTCGAAGAGCGATAGATGCTCGCGGCGCACATGGCGCGTGTCGTCGGTGAAGCCCTTCACGGCCAGGGACTCGATGTACTCTTCGAGCATGGCCTGTAACGGCGTGCTCGGCGCTATGCGCTGCTTGCGCGGTTTGACTACGCGGGCCATCTCTCTACCTCCTTATTATGGTTACGACGAAGCGCCCTTCTTGCTGCACCCCGTATATGCGTTTTCTCGTACTTGTGCGCGGATTCCTCTGTAACCCGCATGGACATTGGCGGCAAGTGGGTTTCAGACACCCCGACACCCCGCCGACTTGGGGCCGACTTGGCCCCGACTTGACCCCGACAACTGGCCTTCCGGCCCCGACTTCTTTTCGTCGTACTCACTCTTTCGGCTTGTCGATCCCCAGCTTTTCGATTTCGATCAGGCCGGGCAGCGTGGGCTTGCCGCTGTCGGCCTGACGCGCGAAGACAAGCTCGTAAACGAAGCTCTGGCCGCGCCCGCCGCGATGCGCCAACAGGTACTCCATCTCCTCCAGCCGGTGCAGATGGATTTTTAACTGCGTATCGCCCCAGCCGGTGGCCTCGCGCACGTCGCGGCGCGAGAAGCGGTAATCGGACCGCGCCATCTTCTGCCGCTCGCACTCGGCTGTAACCATCGTGTCCACGGCCAACAGCAAGCGCCTGGTCTGCGGCGGCAACTCGTCCAGCGAGCGCCCCAGAACTTCATGCGCAAGCCGGTTGGCAACGGCGATGTCGGCCAGCGCAACCTCGATGTACTCGACCGCGCGCCCGCGATGCTGGACCGTCTTTCGTGGCCGCTGATGCTGATGCAGCAGAGCGATGCTGCGGATCAGCGTCAGATACTTCATGTGGTCGCGCCGGGTCCGCGTCTGCGAGTCATGGAAGGTCAACTCCCGCGCGTAGGGATTCGCTACGAAAACAGGCTTCAAGAGCCGTTGCGCGTTGCGATGCACGGCAAGGATGGTGCTGCGATCCCGCCGCTGGAGCAACCCTTCAAGCGTCTGCGCCTCGCGCTGCACTCGGTGGATGGCTTGCGTCTGCGCCCGGTCTTCGTTGACGGAGAGAACAAGGCAACGGTTCAGCATCTCCTCGTCAAGATCGATGGCCGTGGTCGTCAAGAAGATCATCACCGGCCCCTCGACGCGGTACTGATGCGTGAGCAAGCGCCCCGTCGCCGGGTCTTTGCCGGTGCTGGCGATAGTCAACACGCCTTCCGACTGCAACAGCTTCAACGCATAAGATGCCGAGTGCGCGCCCTCCTCCTCCACGATGGCAAGCACCTTGTGCTTCAAGTCCTGCTCGCCCATGTAGAAGAGTGACTGCCCCGTCATGGCGGAGTATTGAACGCGCTGCTCGTCGGGCAGGAACGCGAGTACCGCTTCCATCAGCGAACTTTTGCCAGCGGCGGAACTCGACTGCACCATGATTGCGAGCGGCGATTCGAGATGCCGCGACACAACGCCGAGATAGCCGACTAACTTGTTGGTCTCCTCGCCCACAACGCCGCACAGTGCGAAGTCCTCGATGATCCGCTCCAACAGGCGCGGATCGCGCAGCAACTCCATCGCCAGGGCGCGTTCTTCCGGGCCGATTTCGATTTCTTTCTTTTCCGGCTCCAGAGCCTTTTTGATTTGCTCGTCCTGTAGCTCCTCCAACTTCATCAGCACTCGGCCCAGGTCACGGCGGATGACCTCTTCCTTGACGCCGATTTCCTGGGCGGCTTGCTTGGTAAAGACGCTGCGCTGCCGCGCCACATACAAGTCGAGCGTGTCCACGTGGAAGGCGGATTCATTGTGCGGCGTCATGCCTGAGACAAGCACATTGACCTTCAACAGTTCGTAACTCAGATTCTTGTGAAGGCCACGGATGCGATAACGGCGCTCGCCCTGCTGGATGAAGATGTCTTCGCCGCGTATCTCCACGGGCACGTCGATGCTTGGCGCGGACGCTGCCGTGGCTGGCTCTGCCGGTGCAACCGGCTCCGGTTCGGCGGCTAAAGAAAAAACCTCTTCTGTCGGCATTGATTCCGCGATTGGCTCCGGCAAGTCGTCCTCGATCTTTTTTTCTTTAGCTGCTGCTTTTGCTTCCGCTGGCAGTGGCTCGATCTCCGGCTCCGGCGCTGCTGCGCGTTGCCCCTTGCCCAGCCACGCCGCGCGGTTGATAAGTACGCCCAAGCTCTTCGCCGCTGGCGTCACTTTCAGCGCGTATTCATTGGTGTCTATGCCCTTCGGGAACTCCACGCGGAAGCACTCGATGCCCATTTCGATCAGTTCCTCGGCCAGCGTCGCGGCGGCTTTGTTGCCCGCCTCGTCGTGGTCGTATGCGATGTAAACGCGCTTCGTGCCGTGCTTCTCGAACGCCGCTCGATGGTCCGCAGTGAAGCCGTTCACGCCATAGCTGGCCGTGACATTCCGGTAGCCCGCGCACCAAAAAGTCAAGGCGTCGATCAGCGCTTCGCAGAGGATGATTTCCTTCGATGCGATGAGGGCTTCTTCGTTCCACACGCCGCGATGTTCGCCTTTCAGGTACAGGTGCAACGGCGTTCCTTCGCGCAGCTTCGCCGTGATCTTCCGCCCATACATCTCCACCACTTCGCCCTGGCCATTGAACACCGGGATAACCAGCGAGCCATTGAAATGCTCGTGTCCGCTCTCCCGCAGGATGCCAAGCCGCTGCAGCCGTCCGCGCATCTCCGCGCCGGCGACGCGGTTCTTTTCCTCCAGCCCATACCCCAGCGTCCGGTTGGCGAAGCCCAGCTTGAAGCGGTCGATGATCTCCGAAGACTGGAGGCCACGCGAGGCGAGATACTTCAACGCTTCCGGCGACTGCTTCAACGTCCGGCTGTAATAGTCCACGGTTTGCAACAGCAGCGCCCGGTCGTCCGCCTCCCGCGCCACGGGCGGCGGCAACTTCGGAACCGTGCTCTGCTTTACCGGCTGCACCGAATCGGCGGCTAAAGGAAAATAGTCTGCTCTGAGAAGTTCGACCGCATGGCGGAAGCTCACCCCCTGCGCCTTCATTACCCAGTCGATGGCCGTCCCGCCCATGTTGCAAGCGCCCAGACAGTGCCAGAGATTCTTCGCCGGAGTGATGACCAGCGACGGGTTGCGGTCATCGTGGAACGGGCACAGCCCCAACAGGTCGGCACCGTGCCGGTGCAACTTGATGCCCCGCGCCTCGGCCAACCGCTGCACCGATACCTCCCGTTTCAGCCGTTCGACCTCATCCTCCGGGATTCTCGCCATTTTTCCGCCTCCTGTAAAAACGTGTCAAGCCCTTTTTCCTGTTTTTTTTGCGGCTTGCAACTGTACTAATATATAAAGTATCTTACTGTTATTGGGAAGGGGATTATGCAAACATTTTTCGAGCACAGCCCGTACATTGGAAACATGCCGAAGAAGTCCAAGCTCACGCTCACCCCTATCGCCTCGGATGAGGAGTCGCTGGGCCAGCGACTCGCACGGGTCCGCAAGGAGCACGGCCTGTCCCAAGTCGCCCTGGCCGAGCGTACCGGCCTGATTCAAGTTCTCGTCTCCGACTATGAGCGCGGAAAGCTGCGTATACCTGCGGAGATGGCTATCCGCTTCGCCGATGCTCTGGGTGTGACCACCGATGAGTTGCTACAGCCCCGCAAGAAGAGCGGCGCAGAGAAGACGACCAAGCAGCCCAGCATCAGGTTGGTCCGGCGCATGGAACAGATTGAGAGCCTGCCCCTCTATCAGCAGCGGGCCTTGCTGACGACCATCGACGCCTTCCTCGGCAACGCCGCCGGATAGCCGCCGGAGCCGTGGCCGTTCTCATGTTTGGAACATGAGAAAAATACATTTTTCTCATTGCTGAAAAACATCCGTAGCGGAGGCATCAGTCAAGGCCGCGAAGCGCCGCCGCAGCGGGCGGAGCGAAGCGGAGAGCCTTTACGGATGCCGGAGCGGAGGATACGGCCTCCTCAGAGGCCGATGCCCATCTCCTGCTCGAACTCATGCGCGTGAGCGGGCTGCGGCTCGATCTTCTGCGCCGTGTCCGGCTGGGTAGGTGTCTGCTGCTGCATCCGCTCTGGCTGGATGGCTGACGTATGCGACACGTCCCGGCTCAACGCATGGCCTAGCGTCCCGGCATCATTGGTATACATCTGCACATCGAACTGCGCCCGCGACACCGACACATACGCCATGCGGCTGTTCAACAGTTCGCTGTGCGCCTGCTCGGAGTCCACATGGACAAGCACACGGTCGGCGGTCTGGCCCTGGCTGCTGTGACTCGTTACCGCGTAACCATAGTCCAGATGCGGATGCTGCTTGACGTTGAACTCGACCTCGCGGCCTGAGTCCATCTTGAGTTTCAGATTGCCGTCGCCGTCGATCTTTTCAACCGTCCCCAGCTCACGATTGGCGAGTTTCTGCGCATGATACGGGGCCGTGAACTGCACACGGTCGCCCTGGGCGAAGCTGCGCTCGGTGTCACGGTAGACGGTCACGCCCTGCAAGCGGCGCGGGTCGTAGCTCAGTTCCTCGCCGGACTTGCGAGTGACGGTTACGGTGTTGCTCTCGCGGTCGGTGCGGGCCACACGCGCATACTCTCCGGCCTCGATTCCCAGCGGCTTCGACCCTTTCGAGTAGCGGATCACGTCGCCCTGTTCATAGTTCTGCGCGTGTTGCCGGTCGGCCCCTGTGATGTCCTGCCGCGCATAGAGCAGCTCGACGCGATGCGCATCGGGTTTGACCTGGCCGGCGTCCTGCATCGCTCGATGGATGTGCTGGTTGATCTCGCGGCGGGATTCATTGTCGGGCGAGACGACAAGCGTATTTTCCGGCTGGCGCACATACTCGCGGGCTATCTCGCGGATGCGCTCGCTGCGGTTCTCGATCTCATGCACCCGGCCCTGGCTGTCGAGATTGGCGATTGCTTCTTTCACTTCGCCCCGCGCAAGCTGCTCCACGGCCTCTTTAAGCGCCGGGTCTTTCTGCCGGATGATTTCGTCAAGCCGCGCCGTGCGCATCCCGGCCTCTTGTAACTGCGCATAAGGTCGGCCAGCTTCGACCGCCTCATGCTGCCGCACGTCGCCAACGAAAAGCACACGATCATTTTCTTTTAGTCGCTCTACGAACGTGTGCATCTGCTTGGTGCTGGCCATGCTCGATTCATCGACCACATAGAGCCGCTTCTGTCCGTCGTCGGCGCGGTCGCCGCGCGTCAAGTGCCGTTGCAAGGTCTCCGCCTCCATGCCCGACTCGCCCAGCTTTTTCGCCGCGCCGGACGTGGGCGCAAGCCCCTTGACCTCATAGCCCGCGCTGACTGCGGCCTCCCGGATGGCGGCTAAAGAAGTAGTCTTTCCGCCTCCGGCCACGCCCTCAAGAGCCATCATCCGGTCACGGTTTTCAAGCACATCTTCGACCGCCCGCCGCTGGCTCAAGCTCAGATGCGGATGGTTCGCCTCGACCTGCTGCCGGACCTGGCCATCGGCCAGCACTTCGCGGTTGCCCTGGCCCATGCGCATCCGCTCGACGATCTCGCGCTCGTAACCCTGCATCTCGCCGGTCGTGAACGCGCGGCCCGCCAGACCTGGCCTGCGCTGGACCTCGATCAACTCACGCGCGGCGACGCGCCGCTCGAACTCGGCCCGCACCTCCGGCAACCTGGTTGCGCCCATGCCGTGCTTGAGCGCATCGCGCATCAGCGTCCGTTCATCGACCACGGCCTCGCGCTCCGTGCCGCGCTCCCGCGCATAACTCACGGAAGCCTGCGCCACGCGCCGCGATTCTTCCGGCTGCAACTCAACACCTGGTCGCCGCTGCGCTTCCTCGATCACGCGCTGCGGTTGATGGCCGTATTCTGCGGCCATTGTCCGATGCTGCGCCTGCACTTGCTCCGGCGTTAAATCGAGTTTAGCCTCGCGCGTCTTGTGCGCCGCGATCTGCGCCGCCTCGGGGCCAGACCGGCCCTGCTCTGCCAAGTTTTCGGTGATTTGCTGACGCCGCGGACTCGACGCCTCCAAGTATTCCCGCGTATAACCCTTGATCTCCGGATGGCCATGTTCGCCGCGCTCGATCTCGTAACCGAGCGTCTGCAACCGCGCCGACAACTCCGAACGGTAAACCGCCGTCGCGTACTGCTGCGTCTTGTAAAGCTCCTGCGGCTGCAACGCCCGCGTGGTCCCGTCGGCGGTCTCGGCGATATTGAAAATCACCGTGTGCGTGTGCAACTGCGGCGCGGCGTAGCCGTCCACCGGACGGCTGCTGTCGTGCTCGAACTTCGCCACCACCCATGCGCCCGTCGTCTCTGCTGGAGTATTGCCGCCGATGCGCGCCTGCGCGTACTTCTCCATCTCATTGAGCGCAACGCGAACGCTCTCCCGGTGCGCCTCTCTTATCCGGTCGTCGCCGCCGACAAGCGCCGTCAACGATACCGACTTCGGCGCGGAGAACGTCGCATCCCAGCCCGCCCGGTGCTCCATCGTGCGCACTGTCTGGCCCTGCTCGTTCACATACTCCCGCGCCGTCTGATGCCGTACCAACTGCTCGCCGGTCGCCGGATGCTGGCCCTCACTCAACCGCGCGAACTGTTCCTCGCCCACTTCGCCATGCAGTCCGTAACGCTGGGCAAGCTGGCCCTGCCACTCGCCGCGCACATGGTCGCCCTCGGTGTAATAGTTGTCCCGCGCGTTGGCGAACTCTTCTTTGTGGTACTCTCGCGCCTGGCTCGCGCTGATCGGTTTGGACATCGTGATCATAGTTGTTTACTCGAAACGGGGACGCGGTTTCTTCGCTGCGGCGGGACGCGCCTCTGGCGGTTTTGCCGCTACTACCGGCGGCGGAACTGGCGCCGCAACCGGCGGTTTTACAGGGTGCGCAGCGGCCTTTGCCTGAGCCGCCGCGCGCCGCCTGCGCTCGATAAAATTCATCAGCTTTTGACCCTGCTTTTCGTAGGAGAACTGCGGCCAACGATCCTTCGGAACGGCCATCGGCAACAGCAACGCCAGCAGCGCCAACGCACAGAAAAACGGCCTCCGGGACGACTCATAAAGATCGTCGTGGAAGATCCACTGGCGCAAAAAATAATGCAGCTTGCGGTCGTTGTATTCATGCCTCTGCCACTCCAGCCGCACATACGCGCGGCTGCCCTCCGCCGTCAGCCGGTACGTCGGCTCGCCATTCTCACCCGCCGCCGCCTCCATCTCGTCGCCCGTAATCAACAGCGCCTGCTTCTTCGCCGTCACCCCTTCAAGCAGCCGATAGCTCGTAAGAGACTGCTCCGAGAGACTGCCCCACACTCCGCTCTCCAGATAAACCCACAGGTCAACTCGCTCCGCCGCGCTCCACTCGTTCCGGTAAGACTGAACGTAGAGAACGCAGAAGAAAACGCCCGCCGCAATCAGCGTCCAGCGCGTCCACTTCCAGTACCGGCGCGGCCCATACCAGTCACTCATCGCGCCGCCTCGCTCGCCTTTTTCTGCGCCGCCAACCGCTCCCGCGCCCGCTGCATCTTGGTCGCATCCACCCGCGCGATCTCCGCCCGTACCTCCGCCTCGCCCGGAAGAGCATGATCGGGAAGCGGGCGAAGATTCAAGAACAACGCCCGCAACGCAAGAACCTCCGCCAGCAAAACTTCGCCCAAAAGATCGTCCGCTGCCCCACCGCCTGGACGGCCAGTCCCGCCGTCCGCGCTCGGCTCAAGCAACTGCGCCCGCATCCACTCCGAGAGCGTCAGATTCTCCGCCCGCGCCCGCGCCTCAAGCTGCGCATACTCCGCGTCGCTGACCTTCGTGCCTACAGATTTTGTGCGCAGAGAAGCCTTCACCATGCCGTCACTCTTTCGCCTTGTAGCTGTTCATCCCCGCAACCATCCGCGTGATGTATTCCTCGACCGCTGCCGATCGGCGCAAGCTCAGGCGCTCGTTGGACGCTGGCGGCGGCGCTTCGGTTGGCTCTGGTTGGCTAGCCGGGAACGGCTTCGCCTGCTCCATCATCTGCCCCATGGATTCCTCCGCATTTGTGGCTGCGCACAGCGGTTTTCAGCTAAGGGCAGGAAAATCATCAAGTTACCCATCAGCAACCGGCGCGTGTTTATAGAATAGATCGGATTACACCATTTTTACTTTTAGTCGCTTGTTTTCTTATGGTTCGCGCTCAGTAACCTGTAAACGCCTTATTTTTAGAGAGTTTTTCTTTTAGCTGCCTGATTATAAAGTGGTTCCCGCACAGTAACCGAAGGTTACTGTGCAGCATCCATTCTGGGGTGACGTGTCCCCCTAATCCCCATGCGGAGCATGGTCGGGTTTTACGATGTTGGATCAGGGCTGGATGGACGGGAAAACGAAGGCCCAGTGTCGAGGTCTCCCATGTCTGAAAATCCAGACATGGGCCACCCAATCATTTTGGGTTAGTCAGACCTGGGCCACCCGCCAATCATTTTGGGTCAGTCAGACCTGGGCCACTCGTCGGGCCGCACAACGGTGAAGTCGGCAGGATTCTCGCCTGACGCAGTGTCCGCTGGATTTCGACCAGGTAGCGAACCGACATAAATGCGAAGACCAATCCGAGAATAGATGTCCTCCACACATTCCTCTCCAGGGTAGTCACAGCGGCAAAGACGTAAAGATTCAAAAGGAGTATTTGAATCGCAATGCCTTTCTGCCTTAGGCGCTTATTCCAAAACAATTGGGCCGCGAGGAGAACACTTTCAGACAATAAAATTACATAGAACGCAGAAACAGGCTGTCTGATATAGAAGAACAGACAGACGATTCCAATCGCAACGATAGCAAACCCAAAATCCGTGATCGCTATTGTTGCCGAGAAAGAACGGTCCACGGCAGCACCTATCTTTGTCAAAGAAGAGGAACGAAAATGTTTTGGATCTGCGTTCTGCATCTTTACGCTCCAGCAATTTTCCGAACAATTGAACACATTTGAAGTTCTCCACTACGGACATTGCTTACTACCCTGCAGTTCCAAAAAACAAACCTGACGCCCAGAGAATGCCCCAATATACGCCTAAAACAACACACGGTAAATGGAATGGAAGCGGAGGCATTGGCAATTTCGGTACGCCGGGATGATGCTCAGCCACAGCCTTCAATACCTCAGCTATACCTGCATACATCGTATCAACGAGGCAACCAACAAAGGCAACCTGTACAACCGCTCGTCCGATAATCTTGCCGATCAGGAGTCCATCTTCATACGCGCCACGTCCCCGAGGATCAACCATATTTACCGGATCGCCGTTGGCATACAGGTACTTGTGCAACGTTGCCGGATCGGTGATATTGCCGTCTTCCGGGTCGCGGCTGAGGAAGCGTCCGGTGGCGGGATTGTAGTATCTGGCGCGCAGATAATACAGCCCCAAATCGCTGTCGTACTGTTCGCCGCGATACAGGTAGTTGTTGGGAGTTGTGCCTGTCTGGTTGATCTTGTTGCCGAAAGCATCGTACTCGTAGGTGTCGGTTACTGCGCCGGCCATGCTGGTCAATTGGCGAACG
>Ga0302196_10005785_pt1 | contig 11016 bp, 7 predicted proteins | sample II_Bog_N1_3_FD_198794 | JGI IMG/M metagenome (GOLD analysis project Ga0302196, IMG submission 198794) | Peat permafrost microbial communities from Stordalen Mire near Abisko, Sweden - II_Bog_N1_3 | ecosystem: Environmental > Terrestrial > Soil > Wetlands > Peat | place: Sweden: Abisko, Stordalen...
CCGTCAGACGACCGTGAAGCGCGAAGACCAGTTCGTCGCCAGGACCGACAGCGCGGGCGGGCTTGTCCACACGAAGGGTCTCCTCGCGCCGCATCAGCCGAATTCGACCGGCCTCAACCTCGCGGGCGGCCAGGCTGCGGGTCTTGAAGAACCGCGCGCGCCAGAGCCACACGTCCAGGCGGCAGCCGCCCTCAGGCACGCGCGGCGGAGGCCCGGCGGCGGCGGCGCGGCTTTCGCGAGGGAGCCGATTGCAGAACCGACAGCACGGAGAACGGTGAGCCGGGGCTCCCCGCCGCCTTGGCCTCGCGCGGCGTCGAGGCGCGGCGTCTGCGCCACGCCAGGGGAACGCCTGTTGTGGGCCGGCCCACGGGTGCAAAGCCCAGGCCTCGCAGGATCGCGCTCGCCTCGGCGGGCGTCCAGCCAAGCGCCTCACGGGCCGCATCCTCCAGGATCATGCCTTCGCCCCGGCGCGGCGCGCGGCGCAGCGCTTCGTCCAGCCGCTCCAGGACAGCCACCGGCACGGCGTGCGATCCGGCGGCCATCCGACCTCGCAGACCCAGGGCGCGCGCGAGCGACGCCTGGGCGGCGAAGGCCGCCGCGACGAGGGCCGCGTCAGGTTGAAGCTGGCTCGGAAGGTGCAAGGAAAATGCGCCGATCCGGACTCCCAGACTGCGAAGCACCCGGCGTTCGCCCTGGCTCAGGGCCGCAAGCTCGTTCAAAACCGTGCGGCGGTCGATCACGCCGCCCGCCTCGATCAGGCGATAGGCCAGGCCCCGGGGCAGGCCACGCAATTCGCCGCTCGCCACCGCATCGGTAAGGCGCTTCAACGCGCCAAGCTTGCGCCCGGCCTCACCGGCGACGAACGCCTCCAGCCGCCGGGCGGCGCGCGCCCGGGCCGGCGCCGATCCCAGTTCGCCGAACAGTCTCACCGACGGGCTGAACGGCCGGTCATCGGCCAGGGCCCCGGCGGCCTCGCCGCGCCAGAGAACCAGGCCATCGGGGGTCACGGCGAAGGCGCTATCCGGCTCGGCGGCCAGGCGGCCCAGTCGGCGGTTTACCTCCGGCGCCACCGCCCGCTCCGCGGCGGCGCGCAGGGCCTTCTGCTCAAGCAGGCCCACGCCGCGCGCCGGATCGAATCTGAGACCGGCCAGCCGGCCCACAAAGTGACCCTCAACCGTCACGGTTCCGTCTCCGCTTACGCCGGCCAGGAGCTCCTCGCGTTGGCCCAGCCGGCGCAGCAGCGCGCTGGTGCGCCGGTCGACGAAGCGCGCCATGAGTTTCTCGTGCAGGATGTCGGAGAGCCGATCCTCCAGATCGCGGCTCCTGTCGCGCCAATGGCCAGCGTCGGCGAGCCAGTCGGGGCGGTTGGCCACATAGGCCAGGGTCCGCACTCCGGCCAGCCGCGCCGAAAGGGCGTCGATCTCCCCATCCGAGCGGTCCAGGTGACGAAGGCGCTCGGCCATCCAGTCGTCCGGCACCCGGCCCCGGCCGGTGGTCAGATGTCCAAAGAGATCGCGCACAAGCCGCAGGTGGTCCTCCAGAGTCGTCTTGCGGAAGTCTGGCGTCTGGCAGGCGTCCCACAGACGCAGCATGGCCGAACGATCGATGCAGCGCCGGGCCACCGCCCCGTCGGCCGCCAGGCGGCGCAGCACGGTCTCGTCAAGGGCCTCCTCCGAAGCGCGGAGGCCCTGGCCCGGCGCGGGCGCCGCGAGGGATCGCAGCAGGGTCGCGAGGGACTGGAAATCCAGCGCCCCGTTTCGCCACTGCGCCGCCTCCACCGGCTCGAAACGATGACCCTCCACGGCGGCGGCCATGCCCTCGTCCATGACTTCGCAGCCGGCGGTGACGCCAAAGGTTCCGTCGGTGCGGAAGCGCCCCGCGCGGCCGGCGATCTGACCGATCTCCTGGGCGTACAGGGGCCGATTGCGCTTGCCGTCGAACTTGGCGAGGCCGGCGAAGGCCACGTGATCCACATCCATGTTCAGGCCCATGCCGATGGCGTCGGTCGCCACCAGGAAATCCACCTCGCCAGACTGATAGAGGGCCACTTGGGCGTTGCGGGTGCGCGGGCTGAGCGAGCCCATGACCACCGCCGCGCCGCCGCGCTGGCGGCGGATAAGCTCAGCGATGGCGTAGACTTCCTGCGCCGAGAAGGCGACCACCGCCGTGCGGCGCGGCAGGCGGCTGAGTTTCTTTGGGCCGGCCCAGGCGAGGTTCGAGAAGCGCTCGCGGCTGACGATCTCGGCGTCGGGAAGCAGGCGGCGGATCAGGGGCGCCATGGTTCCAGCGCCCAGGAACATCGTCTCCTGACGGCCCCGCGCGTGCAGCAGGCGGTGTGTGAACACATGCCCGCGTTCCGGATCGGCGGCCAGCTGGATCTCATCCACGGCCAGGAATTCGACCTCCCGGGTCAGGGGCATGGCCTCCACCGTGCAGACGAAATAGTGCGGCCTGGGCGGGACAATCTTCTCTTCGCCGGTGATCAGGGCCACCGCGCGGGCGCCCCGCGCCTTGACGATCCGGTCGTAGATCTCCCGCGCCAGCAGCCGCAGCGGAAGGCCGATCATGCCCGAGCCGTGACCCAGCATGCGCTCGACCGCGAGGTGTGTCTTGCCGGTGTTGGTCGGTCCCAGGACGGCGACCAGTCGGGAGGGTCCAAGGCTTGAGAGGCGGTCGCTCATGCTAAGCCGATGTGGGCGGCGACGCCCTTCCAGGCAAGCCCGGCAGGTCTGCGATCGGCGGTCTTAACAACCATGGTTAACCGCCCTGAACGGGAGCGAAACGAATCATGACCGAATCAGTGACACCGGCCGATTCGGGGTTTGTTCACCACAAGCTATTGTATCCGAAAGAAAATTAACCACAATTCGCTCGCGGCCGGAACTCAAGAAATTTCGCGCGTCGGTGGCGACTCCACGCCGAGGCGACGGCGCGCGGCGCTACCCCCTGCGGACGTGATCCCGCCCCCCGGCCTGAGGCGGCCGAATCAGCGCCGAGCCCGTCGCACCCGGCTCCGTTCGTTGACACCCCCCGCAAGCGGTCTAAAAGTCCCGGCGCTTGATGGGACAAGGGATCGCAAAATCGATGGTCGAGAGCTTGCCGACGGCCAGGGCGCGGCCCCTCTCGCCCCACGTGCAGGTCTGGCGATGGCACGTCACCCTTGTGGCCTCGATCCTGCACCGCGCCACCGGCCTTGGACTTTACCTTGGGTTGCTCCTGGTCGCCGGCTGGGCCCTGGCGCTGGCGTCCGGCGCGGAGGCCTATAGCGACTATACGGGCGTCCTTGGCTCGATCCCGGGCAAGATCGTCCTGGCTGGAATCACCGTCTGTCTCTTCTTCCACATGGCCAACGGCGTGCGTCACCTCGTCTGGGACTTCGGCAAGGGGTTCAAGCCGGCCACCGCCAACGTCACCGCCTGGGGCGCCTTCGCCTTCGCCATCGTGGCCGCGGCGGCCCTGTGGATCGTGCTGGCTCTGAAGGGAGCTCTCTGAGGATGGCGCAGCATCGCACCGCCCTGGGCCGCGCGCGGGGCCTGGGCTCGGCCAAGACGGGCGTTGGCCACTTCATCGGCCAGCGCGTGTCCGCCGTGGCCTTGCTCTTCCTGGGCCTCTGGGGCGCCTGGTCGGCGGTCACCGTCGCGTCCGGAGGCTTTGACGGCGCCAAGGCGTGGCTCGGCTCGCCCGTCAACGCCGCCCTGCTCGTGCTTGTGGCCCTGACCGGTTTCTACCATGTGCGCCTGGGCACGGGCGTCGTCATCGAGGATTACATCCACAAGCCGACCACCAAGGCGGCGCTTCTGATCCTCAACACCTTTGTCTGCCTGGGCGCCGCGGCGGTCACGGCCATCTGCATCCTCAAGGTCGCCTTTGGCGCCGGAGCCGCCTGACATGTCCGCCTACAAGTTCGTTGATCACAAGTTCGATGTGGTGGTGGTCGGGGCCGGAGGATCCGGATTGCGGGCAGCCCTGGGCTGCGCGGCCGCAGGCCTGAAGACCGCCTGCGTCACCAAGGTCTTTCCCACGAGGTCGCACACGGTTGCGGCCCAGGGCGGCATCTCCGCCAGCCTCGGCAACATGGGCCAGGACGACTGGCGCTGGCACATGTACGACACTGTCAAGGGCTCTGACTGGCTGGGCGACCAGGACGCCATCGAATATCTGGTGCGCAACGCACCGGCGGCGGTCTATGAGCTCGAGCACTGGGGCGTGCCCTTCTCGCGCACGCCGGACGGCAAGATCTATCAGCGCGCCTTTGGCGGCATGACCCGCAACTATGGCGAGGCGCCGATCCAGCGCACCTGCGCCGCGGCCGACCGCACCGGCCACGCCATGCTGCACACGATGTATGGCCAGGCGCTGAGCAAGAATGTCGAGTTCTTCATCGAGTATTTCGCCCTCGATTTGATCATGGACGAGGGAGTTTGCCGGGGCGTCACCGCCTGGAAGCTGGATGATGGAACCCTCCATCGCTTCTCGGCCCAGACCGTGGTCCTGGCTACCGGCGGCTATGGCCGCGCCTATTTCTCCTGCACCTCGGCCCACACCTGCACGGGCGATGGCGGCGGGATGGTCCTGCGCGCCGGCTTGCCGCTGCAGGATATGGAGTTCGTGCAGTTCCACCCCACCGGCATCTATGGCGCCGGCTGCCTGATCACCGAAGGCGCGCGCGGCGAGGGCGGATATCTCACCAATTCCGAGGGCGAGCGCTTCATGGAGCGCTATGCCCCGTCTGTGAAGGACCTCGCCCCCCGCGACATGGTCAGCCGCGCCATGACCATCGAAATCCGCGAGGGCCGCGGCGTGGGCCCCAAGAAGGACCACATCTTCCTGCACCTCGATCACCTGGACCCCAAGGTGTTGCATGAACGCCTGCCGGGGATTTCCGAGACCGCCAAGGTGTTCGCCGGCGTCGATGTGACCAAGGCGCCCATCCCGGTCCTGCCCACCGTCCACTACAACATGGGCGGCATCCCCACGAACTTCCACGGAGAGGTCGTGACGCTGGACGGCGATGATCCGGACAAGGTGGTTCCGGGTCTGATGGCTGTAGGTGAGGCGGCCTGTGTGTCCGTACACGGAGCAAACCGTCTGGGCTCCAATTCGCTCATCGACCTGGTGGTCTTCGGCCGGGCCGTGGGCCTCTACTGCGGAGAGCACCTAAAGCCGGGCGCCACCCAGCGCGAGGTCCAGGACGCCTGGACCGATCCGCATATCGCCAGATTCGACCGGCTGCGGAATGCTTCGGGCGCCATCTCCACAGCCGACCTGCGCCTTGAGATGCAGATGGCGACCCAGGAGGACGCTGCGGTGTTCCGCACCGGCGAGAGCCTTGAATCCGGGGTCGAACGTCTGGCCGCGGTTCAGTCCAAGCGCGCCGACCTTCGGGTCACGGACCGGGGCCTGATCTGGAACACTGATCTGGTGGAGACCCTGGAGTTCGAAAACCTCATCGGCCAGGCCATCGTCACCGTGGCGGGCGCGGTCAATCGCACGGAGAGCCGCGGCGCCCACGCCCGGGAGGATTTCTCCGCCCGCGACGACGAACACTGGATGAAGCACACTCTCACCTGGTTCGACGACGCCACGGGGGCCGTGCGCATCGAATACCGCCCGGTGCACGCCTACACCATGACCAACGACGTGGCCTACATCCCTCCCAAGGCGCGGGTCTATTGAGCTTCGCCAGCGCTACGCGTCTTTCCTAGGATCAAGCTATGGTTCAGCTTTTGCTTCCCAAGAACTCGAAAATTGGCAAGGGCCGGCGTCACCGCGCGGCGGCGGATGTCAAAAATATCAAGACTTTCCGCATCTATCGCTATGACCCCGAAGGCGGCGGCAATCCGGTCTGGGACACCTATGAGGTGGACGTGCACGCCGTCGGTCCGATGGTCCTGGACGCCCTGATCTACATCAAGAACACGATGGACAGCACCCTGACCTTTCGGCGGTCCTGTCGCGAGGGCGTGTGCGGCTCCTGCGCCATGAACATCGGCGGTCGCAACACCCTGGCCTGCACTCACGGCTGGGAAGAGGTTCCGGGCAAGGACGTCCAGGTATCTCCCCTGCCCAGCCAGCCAGTCATCAAGGATCTGGTGGTCGACCTCTCGCTCTTCTACGCCCAGTACGCCTCGATTGAGCCGTGGCTTCACACCACCACGCCCGAACCCCAGGCCGAGTGGCGCCAGTCCGAGGAGGATCGCGCCAAGCTCGACGGCCTTTACGAATGCATCCTCTGCGCCTGCTGCAGCACCTCCTGTCCCAGCTACTGGTGGAACGGCGAGAAGTACCTGGGCCCGGCGACCCTGCTGCAGGCGAACCGCTGGCTGGTGGACAGCCGAGACGAGGCCACAGGCGAACGCCTGGACGCCCTGGAAGACCCCTTCAAGCTCTACCGCTGTCACACGATCATGAACTGCGCCCAGGTCTGCCCCAAGGGACTCAACCCAGCCGAGGCCATCGCCGAGATCAAGGCGATGCTCGTCGACCGCGTGGTCTAGACGGCGACAGCCTCCACAGGCCGGGCGAACCTGATCCCAGGGCCGGCGTCGGCCGTCGCGATCGGTCGAGGCTCGGCGGCCCGAAGGGCATTGAACTGCCTGACCACCTGCGGCGGAGCCGTCTCCTCCGGGATCACCAAAAGCCCGGCGCGCATGGCCAGGGCGCCCAGGTCGCACCGCGATGTCAGGGCCGCCAGCGGGATGCAGAACAGCAGCCCGACGATCACCGGCAGCATCCACAGGAAGGTGTGCGCCGAGACATTCAGGGCGCTCACGCCCAGAAAGACGCCGACGGCGGTATCTCCCAGATGGCGATTGGCCGCCGTCTCCAGGGAAAGATCGCCCTCCTCGCGGTGCTGGGCGCTCCATCCGGCATCCCGGCCCCTCACGATGGAGAGCAGGGCCCAGACCTGATTGAGCATCAGCACCGGCGCCATGAGCGCGGAGAGTATGATCTCCACCACCATGCTCGCGAAAGCCCGGCGGCGTCCGCCAAACAGGGCCCGCTCCATGGGCGAAGCGGCCATGGCGCAGAAAGCCATGACCTTGGGCGCCACCAGGAAGGCCATGGACACCGCGAAGATGACGGCGATGGAAATGCTCGTGTGGCCGCCGGCCAACAACCGGCGATCAGCCGCCTCGGGGTCAGAGACGCCCCACTCGGGCTTCAGGGCCAGGAGCGCGCCCATCACCAGGAGCGCCAGCCAGAGCGGGGCCGTCAGATAGGATGAAATTCCGCGCAGGAGGTGCAGGCGGCTGATCCAGCCAAGACCCTCGGCGCGAACAACCTTGAGATGCTGGAGATTGCCCTGGCACCAGCGCCGATCACGCGCGATGGCGTCACCCAGGGTCGGCGGGCTCTCCTCATAGCTGCCGCGAAGACCGGGCGCCATTCGCACCTCCCAGCCGGCGCGGCGCAGCAGCGCGGCCTCGACGAAGTCGTGGCTCATGATATGGCCGCCGAAAGGCTTGCGGCCCGGAAGATGCGGCAGTCCGGCCTGCTCGGCGAAGGCTTTCACGCGGATGATGGCGTTGTGACCCCAGTAGTTTCCCTGGCTGCCGGACCACCAGGCGATTCCGCGCGCCAGAAACGGACCGTAGAGGCGGCTGGCGAACTGTTCGGTGCGCGCGAAGAGGCTGTGCCGGTTGATGACGACGGGGGTTGTCTGGATCAAGGCCACCGTCGGGTGTCGCTCAAGCGACTGCGCCAGCCGCGCCAGGGTGTCGCCCTCCATCAGGCTGTCGGCGTCCAGCACGACCATGAAGTCATAGGCGCCCCCGAAGCGACGCACCCAGTCGGCGATGTTCCCGGCCTTGCGGTCGACGTTCGCGCCTCGGTGTCGATAGAAGAGGCGTGCGCCCGCCGGAAGACGTCGGCGCAGGCTTTGAAAATGCTGGTGTTCGACCGCGCGGATTACCGGGTCGGTCGTGTCGCTGAGGACGAAGATATCGAAGGCGTGGCTGGCGCCGGCCCGTTCCAGCGACATCCACATGGCCTGCACGCGGGCGAACAGGTCGCCGGGCGCTTCGTTGTAGATCGGCGAGAGAATGGCTGTCCGGCTGGCGAGGCAAGCAGGCGGGGCGGCGTCCTCGAGGCCAAGGGGGTCGTCTCTGCGAGCCGTGGCCCACAGCCCCGCCATGGCGCTCGTGAATGAGAAGGCGGTCCACGCGAAGAGTGGCGCGAACACCAGCAGTATCAGCAGGTCCAGGGGTCCCAAGGTGTCCAGCTGGAGCACATCGAAGAGCGCGAATACGGCCAGGACCGTCATCGCAACAGTGCCGGCGATCAGCCCGAAGGCGCGCCCGTTTTCGGCGAACGTCGAGCGGGTCGGACGCCGTTCGGCCTCCGGGCGCCAGAGCGCCTGGACGGGCATGTCGAGCGGCGCGTCCGGCGGAAGGTCGGCGTTCGGGTCTATGGGCCGCCATGGCGTTGTTATTGGCGCGAGAGCAAGAACAGAACGGCTCGACAACAGACGCTCCATCAGGCCCAGGCGGCTGAACCGAGACAACAGGCCTGACCGGCAGACCCAGGTTACATGCTTCCACCGCATGCGGCCGTCCGGTGGCGAATTAAGGGCGCGTTGGCGGCCAACTCGCGACGAGTCTGCCTCGCTCAGGTCAACCCAGTGCTTGGGCCACCCAGGTTTCGGTCAGAGATTCCCCATCCAGCCGCAGGAACGCCCGCAGGTCGACAGGGTTCCCGCTGGCGAGCTCGATATCGAAGACCAGGCGCCAGCGGCCAGCGCCGACCACAGGATAGGCCGTCGCGCTCACGCTCTGCCCTCGCCCCATGGTCACCACCGCCTGCACCCCGCTGGCCCGTTCAAGGCTGGCCAGGCGGCCGCCCTCGAAGTCCACCACATATTTGCGCACGCCGGCCCGGTAGGGCTGTCCCGGCCGCCCGCCCAGGCCCCACCGGGTGGCGACGACCTGGGCCACGCCCACGGGCGACAGCTCGCGCGCGCACCACGACATCCGGTAGCGCAGGGTCATGGCCTCCCCCGCCTTCACCGGCGCCGCGGGCGTCCAGAACGCCACGATGTTGTCGTTTGTCTCCGCGTCCGTGGGAATCTCCACAAGCTGGACCGACCCGGCCCCCCAGGCGCCGATAGGCTCTACCCATAGGCTCGGCCGGCGGTCGTAGAAGGCGCCGTCATCCTGATAGTCGCCGAAGGCGCGGTCCCGCTGCATCAGGCCAAAGCCACGCGGATTGTAATCGACGAAGGCGTTGGTCAGCACCCGCGAGGGGTTGGCCAAAGGCCGCCAGATCCGCTCTCCCGCCCCCGTCCAAATGGCCAGACCGTCCGAGTCGTGGATCTGCGGACGCCAGTCGGGCGACCGGGCCCGATCGGGTGCTCCATACCAGTACATGCTCGTGAGGGGGGCGATCCCCAGCCGGTCAACTCCGCTGCGGAAGAAGAGCCGCGCCTCGATCTGCTGGGTGAGTCCAGAAGAGGTCATGTGGTGCGCAATCCTGTACGCGCCGACCACGCTTGGGCCTTCCAGGAGCGCGTTGACAACCAGATCGCCGCCTGCGTCGTGCTCAAGCCAGAAGGCGCTGAACCGGGGAAACTCTTCCGGCTCAGGCGCGGCTGTATCGATCGCCAGCCCGCGCGCCGACAGGCCATACTGATCGAAAGGCGCGGCGGAGCGAAAATAGGATGCGCCGAGATAGGCGATCCAGTCGCCGCGCCGGTCTGCGTTCATCACGCGAAAACCAGCGAATCCGAGGGTCGGCGAGAGCTGGCTGGCCGGATTGGAGTTCGGAATCTCGAACAGGGCCGGCGAATAGATCACCTGGCGGGCCTCGCCGCCCTCCACGGCATAGATCGACACCGGCTGACGCGCGTAGCGACCAAGGTGGAAGAACTCCACGGCGCTGGCGCCAGGAAGTCCCGCCCAAAGCGCGGCGGAGGGCCGATAGCGGATCTCGCCCATAGCGTCGAAGTCGAGGGCCTCAAGGCCCGGGGCGACGGGCGTCGCCGCGAACGGCGCGGCCGCCAACCGTCGGGCCCGGGCGGTCAATCGGTCCAACGAAAACGGCGCCGCCGCTCCCAGCGCGGGCGTCGACGGGAGCGACGAATTGGCGAGGCTTGCAGCCGTCGCCGAGGCGGGCGTTGCCATGAGGCCGGCGACGACCCCGCGGCGGGAAACAGCGATCATTCGTTGACCCTACCGCCATTTCTCTGCATCGACACGCCATGAGGAACGAAGAGGCAGGGATGGTCATTGCGGGCGCCGGGCACGCGGGCGGAACCGTGGCCGCACTGCTGCGCCAGTACGGCTTCGAAGGCCCGGTCAAATTGGTGGGCGAGGAGCCCATAGCGCCCTACCAGCGGCCGCCGCTCTCCAAGGCCTGGCTCAAGGGCGAGGCCGACGCCGACAGTCTGGCCCTCAAGCCGACGAGCTTTTACGCCGAGGTGAATATCGATCTGATCCTGGGCGTTCGCGTCTCGGCCATCCATCGCGCCGAGCATACGGTGGAGCTCTCAGATGGCCGCACCCTTCGTTACGCGACCCTGATCATCGCGACGGGGGCCCGCGCCCGGTCCCTGCCCATTCCCGGCGCAGATTTGGACGGCGTCCTCACCCTGCGCTCCGCCGCCGACGCCGAGTCCCTCAAGGCCAGGCTGGGTCCCGGCAAGCGCCTCGCAGTCATCGGTGGGGGCTACATCGGCCTGGAGGCCGCCGCCTCGGCCCGCGCCCTTGGCGCCGACGCCGTTGTGATCGAACGCGAGCCGAGGATACTGGCTCGGGTCGCCTGCGCGGTGCTCTCCGACTTTTTCACCGAATATCACCGCTCCCGGGGCGTCACTTTCGAGGTCAACGCCCAGGTGGAGGCGCTTGAGGGCGAAGGCGGACATGTCACGGGGGTGCGCCTCGCGGACGGACGGGTTGTCTTCTGCGACGTCGCTCTCATCGGCGTCGGAGCGCCGCCCAATGACGAGATCGCCCTGGCCGCCGGTCTGGAGTGCGCCGGAGGCGTAGTGGTGGACGAGCACGCGCGCACCGCGGATCC
>Ga0302196_10005790_pt1 | contig 11013 bp, 5 predicted proteins | sample II_Bog_N1_3_FD_198794 | JGI IMG/M metagenome (GOLD analysis project Ga0302196, IMG submission 198794) | Peat permafrost microbial communities from Stordalen Mire near Abisko, Sweden - II_Bog_N1_3 | ecosystem: Environmental > Terrestrial > Soil > Wetlands > Peat | place: Sweden: Abisko, Stordalen...
CTTCTGGACGGCCGCCGTGGGCAGGTCGCCGGCCGACTGGTCGAAGTTGACCCGGATGAAGCCGATGTGCCCGTCCTTGGAGATCTGGGAGGCACCCCCGGGGGCGAACGGACTGGTCATCGAGGCCACGTGGGGCAGAGAGGTGAGCGCGGCAGCCAGCTGCTCGGTGCGGGCCCGGTTGGCCGGATCGGTGAAGGGCGCCGAGGTGGTGATGACCACCTGGGCCGGACTACCCGACTGCCCGGGGAAGGCGGTGTTGAGGATCTGCTGGGCCGACTGGGTGCCGCCCGACAGGTTGTTGGTGAAGGCGCTGCCCGCCGCCTGGGCGGCGACGTTGACGCCCACCAGGGCCACCACCCAGATGACCAGCACCCACCAGCGGTGGTCGTGGCACCAGGTGGCCAGGCGGGCCAGGAAGCTGTGCTGGGCCGGCCGGCCGGCGTCGGCCGTCCGCTCCCCGGTGGGTCGCGGGCGCTCCTGGGTGTCCGTCATCGTCTGCCTCCACCTCTCCTCCGGCCGGCCCGTCCCGGCCGGTCCCGACGTTCTACCCGACGCCGGCCGGTCATCGACCGACCCGCCGGGCGCCCCACGGGTCCCCGGTCACGGGGCGGCGCCCTGGGACTCGGCGGATGGGGACTCGGCGGATGGGGACTCGGCGGATGGGGACTCGGCGGATGGGGACTCCGCGGATGGGGACTCCGCCGCGGGGGACTCCGCCGCGGGGGACTCCGCCGGTGGCCGGGTCTTGAGCAGAGGGCCCACCACCGGCAGCTCGCTGACCGCCTCGGCCCGGGCGATGGCCAACCCGCCCGAGGCCAGCGGGAGGAACGGGCCGGTCACCACATAGCGCGGGTTCCACCGCGGATCGTACTTCTTGTTGAACTTCCACAGTGACTCGATCTGCATGGTGTCGCTGAAGTGGTGGAGCACCGACTTCTCGAGGTGGGTCCACGGCCCGTCGCCCGCTTCACCGGCCACCACGGCCCGCATGGTGGCGAAGTTGAGCCCCAGACCTCGGTAACCGCGCTCGGCCATCCACTGGATGGTCTCGATGATGACGAAATCGGTCAGTCCGTTGGGGGCGTCGGGATCGTTGGTGCGGCGCATGAGGTCGAGGGAGAAGCCGTTGACCTCGGAGGCCGGCACGTACTGGTTGAAGGCCAGCGGGCGTCCGTCGGGCCCGAAGCACACCGCCAGGAGGAGCCCGTCGTCCCGGGGGTCGAAGATGCGGCTGAGGGTCATGGAGTACCCCCGCTCCGCCTCGCCCTGGCGGGTCTCGGTCATCAGCTCGAGCAGTTGGTCCTTCACCTCGGGGGCGAGGGCCCCGAGCGTGAGGTAGCACTCGACCCGGCAGCCCTCCTTCTGCACCCGGTTGTAGGCGCCCCGCAGCGATTTCATCGACTTGCCCTTCAGGGAGAAGGTCGAGCAGTCGACGATGGCCTCGTCCCCGATGTAATGGTCGACGAGGCCCGCCGCACGGTAGACCGGCAGCCATCCCTGGGAGGCGGCCAGCACCGCCGGTGACCAGTTGTTCTGCTCGGCGAAGTCCATGACGTCGGACCACACCTCGGCCCGGTCGGCCGGCGGGCCGATGGGGTCGGGCGACACCAGCATCACCCCGTTGATGACCGAGTAGGCCACCACCGAGTCGCCGGTGAAGAACCACGACTTGTCGTCGCGCAGCGCGAAGTAGTCCAGGGTGTCGCCCCCGTACCGCTCGATGATGGCCCGGGCGCGGACGAAGGCCTCCTGGCGGGCCGCCCCGGTGCGCCGCGACTCGCGGTTGGGGCGCACCACGACGAGCAGGAGGACGACGACCACCACCACGACCCCGAACACCCGCTGGGCCTGCTCGGCGTGGCCGTGGTCGAACAGGGCACCGACCCCGGCCGTGCCGGCGATCACCACCAGGCCGATGGAGGCCACCCAGATGAACAGGCGGCTGACCCCGGTGGGACGCACCCGGAAGTGGCGGTGCTCGAGGAGGAGCCACAGGCAGAACACCATGGCGATGATCGCCCCCTGGGGCGGGCGGCCCTGGGCCAGCCGGTCGATCGTGGTGACCAGGACGACCACCAGGGTGGCGATCCACACCGGGCGCAGGCCGTGACGCAGGCCGCGGGCCAGGCCGACGAGGGCCAGGCCGGCCACCACCGCCTCGGTCACCGACAGGGGATGGATGCCGAACAGCAGCCAGTGGTCGAACGGTCGGGTCCCCCGGATGCCCCACAGGACGGCGAAGACGACGTTGAGCACCCCGGTGATCAACAGCACGGCGGCGGCGACCCGCCGGACCCGTCGCCGGTGGATCCACCGGATCAGCACCGACTGGTCCAGTGGCCACGTCGGGCCCGCGGGCAGGCTGGCCACCCGGGTGGTGGCGGACAGGTCGGGACCGTTGCGGGCCAGGGCCAGGCGCTCGAGGGCCACCGGACTCCGGTGGGGCACCTCGCGCAACCACAGGGTCACCTCCAGCACCGGGCCCGCCAGCAGCTCCACGTAGGAGAAGCGGTCGACGCCGACGAAGGGATGGGGCAGGCGGAGGCGGGACCGACGGCCCACCACCGACGCCGTGCCGCTACCGGTGTTGGCGTAGAAGCCCTCTCCCACCACCGAGAGCTCGGGCTCGTGGGTGTGCCCGGAGACCATGCCGGCGAACCCCTGGGTGACCAGGCGGGCGGCGTCGGCCCGGGCCGGGGCGTTGTGGCTGGCCGGGTCCGACCGGGCGCTGACCGCGGTCTCCCGCAGGGCCCGGTTGACCCGCAGCAGGGTGGCCACGGCGGCGACCGCGGCCACGGCGGTCATGAAGACGACCAGGATCCCGAAGCCCAGGAGCCAGCGCACCGCGTGGTGGTGGAGCAGGCCACCCACCCCGGGCAGGAAGGTCAGCAGTCGCAGCAGGATGATGGCGACGAAGGGGATGGCCACCAGCCAGAGCTTGCCGACGATCTTGCGGTAGAAGAGCCGGGACCCGATGAAGTCGCTGATGTCGCCGTCGAGCCACTGGACGCCTTCGAGCAGCGTCCCGGGAGCCTGGCGGGACTCGAGCTCGGGGAGCAGGTCGCGCACCACGTGGTGGCCGAAGGGCGTGTCCACCGGGGACCACGGGTCCTCGAAGGCGTTGAACGGGTCGGCCTGGTTGCCGTGTACCACCCGCACCTTGTCGATGCCCCGGCCCGTGGTGACGTGGAGGTCGGCGACGAGGGCGAACCTGTCGACGCCCAGGCGGTCGACGAGGACGCGCACCGCCACCGGGTCCCAGGCCAGCTGGCCGTCGTGGTTGCCCGACAGCACCACCACCCGGTGCCCGTCGGCCGCCGTGAACCGGGCCACCGCCTCGGCGAACCGCGGGTGGGCGTCCAGCACGGCGTCGACGTCGGGCGGTCCGGCCAGCATCTCGAAGCCGTCGCCGGCGATGACGAACAGGCCGGGCCCCGACCAGCCGTCGAGCAGGTCGGCCAGCTCGTCGGCCACCGCCGTGGAGCGCTCGGTGGCCACGGTGCCGAGGTGCAGGTCACTGACCATCACGGTCCGTCCACCCAGGGGGACCTCGACGTCGATCCGCTCGTCGATGAGGAAGGCGACCGGCTCGTCCGGCGGGAGCCCCGGGCCCGCGTCCACGGCGGCGTCGGTGTCCGCCGGGTCGCCCGGGCGCGCCGCGGGGCCGGCGGCCGCGTCCCGCTCCTCGGACACCGTGGTCAACTGGCGGCCTCGGGACGCAGCATCGGGAAGAGGATGACGTCTCGGATGGCCTCGACCTCGGCCAGCAGCATGACCAGCCGGTCGACGCCGATCCCGAGCCCGGCCGTCGGGGGCAGCCCGTACTCGAGGGCCCGCACGAAGGCCTGGTCGGCCGGGTGGGCCTCCAGGTCCCCCTGGGCCACCGCCTCGGCCTCGTGACGGAAGCGCTCCAGCTGCTCCTCGGGGATGTTGAGCTCGCTGTACCCGTTGGCGAACTCCTTGGCGTCGATGCACAGCTCGAACCGGTCGGCCATGCTCGGGTCGTCCCGGGTGTGCCGGGCCAGGGGCGAGACCTCGACGGGGAACCCGGTGACGAACACCGGGTCGGCGGTGCGGGGCAGCAGCACCCCGTCGTAGAGCTCGAAGATCAGTTTCCCCGACCCCCACTCGGGCAGGTGGTCGACCCCGTACTCGTCACAGACCTTCCGGACCTCCTCGACCGGGTCCGTCGGGTGGAGCCGGCGGCCGACCACCTCGGCCAGCCAGTCGAGCAGGTCGCGGCGCGGCCAGGGCGGGGTGAGGTCGATGGCCCGGTCAGCCACGGTGAAGGTCAGGCGTCCGGTGGCCCGCTCGGCCGCCTCTACCAGCAGGCGCTCGCTGAGGTCCATGGCGTCGGTCACGTCACCGAAGGCCCGGTAGGCCTCGAGGGCGGTGAACTCGGGGCTGTGGCGGGTGTCGATGCCCTCGTTGCGGAAGTTGCGGGCGATCTCGAACACCCGCTCGTACCCGCCGACCACCAGCCGCTTGAGGTAGAGCTCGGGGGCGATCCGCAGGCTGAGGTCGATGTCCAGCGCATTGGCGTGGGTGAGGAACGGCCGGGCGAGGGCGCCCCCGGCCTGGAGCTGCAGGATGGGCGTGTCCACCTCGACGAAGCCCTCGGCGGCGAGCAGGGCCCGCATGGCGGCGATGGTCCGGAACCGGATGTCGAACACCCGACGGCTGTCCGGGTTGGCCAGCAGGTCGATCTCCCGCTGGCGGTAGCGGGTATCGGTCTCGGTCAGTCCGTGCCACTTGTCGGGCAGCGGCCGGAGGGACTTGGACAGGAGGGTGAGCCCGGTCACGTCGACCGAGAGCTCCCCCCGCCGGCTGGTGACCACCTCGCCCTCGGCGCCCACCCAGTCACCCAGGTCGAGCTGGGCCAGGACGACCTTGGCTGCGTCGGACAGCACCGACTCCTGCATGAGCAGCTGGATGGCGCCGGACACGTCCTGGAGCGTGGCGAACGAGAGCCGCCCGTGACCGCGCATGCTGGTCAGCCGTCCGGCCATCGCCACGGTCTCGCCGGTGCGGACGTCGGGTCCCAGACCGTCGTGGCGTTGGTGCAGCTCGGCAGCGGTGGCCGTCCGGTCGTAGCGGAACGGGTACGGGTCGATGCCCTCGTCGGTGAGCACGTCGCGCTTGATCCGCCGCTCGGCGCTCAGCTGCTCGGCCCGGGCGCCCGAGACCGCGTCCTCGGCCCCCCCGGCGGCGTCGGCCCCGCTGGCGGCCCCGGTCCCCTCGTGGCGCCCACCGCTCGGGTCGGAGTCCCTCGTCACACGCACTTCCTCTCCCTCGGCGGCCATCGGAAGTCCCGGTTCATTTCGGACCCCGCTGGTATCTTAGGCGTCGACACCCATGGGAACCCTGACCCGGCAGTGAACGTCAATCTCATCTCGGGGTGGTTCCCGACCGTGGTCGTGGTCGTGGCCATCGCCTCTGCGGTACTCGCCATCGGGTGGCGCGACGGCGCCTGGCGCTACCAGCTGGTCATCGGGATCCCCGGCGGGTTCGTCCTCACCGTGCTGACCGCGCTGGTCATCCACGTGTTCAACCTGGTGCCCGAGCAGTTCCCCCAGACCTTCTACCTGTGGGCGTGGCTGATCTGGACCTCCCTGATCGTCGCCTTCATGGGGTGGTTCCGGGCCCACTGGCTGCTGCGGGTCTTCTCGGTGCTGGCCATCCTCTTCTGCCTCATCGCCGCGCTCACCGTGATCAACCAGACCTACGACTACTACCCGACCCTGGACCGGCTCCTCGGGAAGGACGCCGCCCACTTCACCGACCTGCCCGAGCTGTCGGTCATCCGGGCCCAGGTGCGCCGCACCGGCCGGCTCCCCGTCCACGGCAGCACCATCTCGGTGCAGATACCGGCCACGGCCTCCAAGTTCCCGACCGGTCCGGCCTTCGTCTACCTCCCCCCCGACTGGTTCCGGAGCCCGACCCCCCAGCTCCCGGTCATCGAGCTCATCGCCGGCATCCCCGGCGAGCCCTCGGACTGGACCCGTGCCGGCTACGCCGACTCCTCCTCCACGGCCTTCGCCGAGCGCCACCAGGGGAAGGCCCCGATCCTGGTCATCCCGGACAACAACGGAAACTCGCAGGACACCGAGTGCTCCAACACCTCCATGGGCAACGCGGAGACGTACCTGGTCAAGGACGTCCCTTCGTTCATGGCCAACGAGTTCAACGCCTCGGTGGGCCGGGGCTCACTGGCCATCGCCGGGCTGTCGGACGGCGGCCTGTGCGCCACGATGCTGGCCCTGCGCAACCCGTCGGTCTTCACCACGTTCGCCAGCTACTCGGGCTACGCCAACCCGACCTACCTGGACGACGACGCGCAGCAGACCGTCACCGCGCTGTACGGCGGCTCGCAGGCCGCCTACGAGGCCCACGACCCGGTCCACCTCCTGACCGTGGGCCGCTACGCCGGCCTGGGCGGATGGTTCACCGCCGGCCAGAGTGACGCGCAGCCGCTGGCCGACATGGAGAAGCTGGCCACGCTGGCCGGGCACACCGGCATGCAGGTGTGCCTGAGCACGCCACCGGGTGACCACTCGTTCGCCTTCTGGGCCCAGGCGTTCAAGGACTCGCTGCCCTGGCTGTCCTGGCGGCTCGGGCTCACCCCCGCCCCGGACCATGTGCCCGCCACGTGCCGGCCCCCGGTCCCCTGACCCGGGACCCCGCATCCGCGCGTCAGCGCACCGCAGCGCACCATGGGCATTGCCCCGGGCGTCCGGTCACCCGTATGCTGCATCAGCAGCAATCATCTGCGCCCCTAGCTCAACGGTAGAGCATCAGATTCTTAATCTGAAGGTTCCTGGGTTCGAGTCCGGGGGGGCGCACCAGAGTCATCGTCGCGACCGGCGTGGCGACACCGCGGTGTGCGTACCAGCCCGGGACCGCCGGGGCCCTGGACGTACCGGGACCTCGAGCACCGCCAGCAGACGGCAAGTGGGAGTCATCGCCTGCCAACGAGCGTCAAGCCCCTGGCCACTGCGGGCACGTCTTGGCGTAGGCGCCGAGATCGGACAGGTAGACCTGCCATTCCTGCCGGGAGAAGTTCCGACCCGCGAGTTGGCACGCCGCCTTCCGCCAATCGTCGGGATTCAGGTCCCACTGATCGATACCCCGTTTGGTTTCGAGCTCCAGAAGCGTTCCGGACGGATTGAGACTCCATGCACCGGTGTCGTCGACGATTCCAGGAAACTCCGTACCGACCTCGGTGCCGGTCGAGGGATCGAAGAGTCGCACCTCGCCGGAGAAGTCCATCGAACCGATGTACCGGCTGCTCCACTGGACGCCTCCGATGCCCACCGGAAGTCGCGGGAATACTGGTCCGTCCGGGTCGCCGTTGTCCGTGGCCACCAACTCCATCTGCCCGCCTGGGTTTCCGGTGACCACTGTCCTTCCGTCGTCGGAGAACGACAGTGCCGAAACCTGACCGATCGAGGCCACCTTCCTCCCTGTCGCCATGCGGTAGAGCGCGGCAGGCTCCCCCAGGACCTGGAGTGCGAGCTCACCCTGCGAGCTCACCGCCACCTGATTGACCGGTCCGTCGAGTCTCAACACCGAGGGGTTCCCGTCCTCGTGGTGGTAGACCTCCACCCTTCCGTCGAAGCGACCGAGCACCAGCAGGTTCCCGTCGGGGCTGGACGCGTCCGAGTAGAGACCGTCGAAATTCAGTGGAATCACCGGTCCGACGTCCCGGAGGGAATGGAGGTCGATCGTACCGGCAGTGGCGTTCACGAAGATCGCCGTCATGGTGTCGTCATTCCCGAGAGCGCCTAAGGCCGCTGAGGGAATGGCGGGCACGATCGGCCGGTCGGTTACCGGATTCCACAGACTGAACGTGAAGGGAACGTTCGAGCCGGCCTCCACCAGCAACGTCTGTCCGTCCGGGGCGAATCCATCCGGACTCTGACCGGGCTGCCCGAAGGAACGAACGACCGGACTCCGTCCCAAGGGTGACACCATCGTCAAGTGAGGGGAGGTCGCGCTGGCCAGAACCAATGTGCCGCCGTTGGCCTCTTCCACCACCCCGTCGATGGCTCCATGAGGAGCAAAGATGGTCCGCTCCTCTGCCCCGGTATGCGGATCCAGGGCCACGACGTTGCTGGCGGAGTCGATGACGTAGACGGCACCACCGTCCCGAGCGAACAGGCCGAACCCGGTGGCTGTCTGTCTGCTCCACAGTTGTGTGGCGGAGGGCAGACTGATCGCCTCGAGCTGCTCCAGTCCCTGCCCCGAGTTCTCGGCCAGGCTCGTCGGCTCCGACACCAGCAACTCGGTCCCGTCCGGGCTGAACGCCAGGGTCTCGTCCCATGACGGGGGGAAGGACGGGGTTTGCCCTGGGTTGAACGTCTGGGTCGTCCCACTGTGCAGATCGACGGTTTCGACGCCGCCGATACGTTCGATCGCCACTACGGCACCCACCGGGCTGAACGCCAACGATTCCACGTCTGTTGACTGCATGCGGACGTCACCGGCCCCGTAGTAGGAATCGGCCACGTCCACCGGCACGAGATAGGGGTCCGAACTCACGGGTACCGGTGGGGGGATGGCCTGCATCACCGAGCCATGATCATCCAGGATCTCGACGGTGCCTCCGACTCTGCCAACGGCGATCAGACCCAGGCGCTGGCTCGAGGTAACGGAGAAGATCGGAGTCCCGATGTCGATCGGGGGACCGAGAGGGGCGAAGGATCGCGGGTCGATCCGCCAGATCTGTCCCGTGTCCAACCGCGCCACGACGATCGGGGCATTCGCGGTCCGACTCGGATCCTTGGCGATCCGGATGACCGCCCGTCCCTTCGGCCGGGGGCCGAGTGCCAGCAGTTGGGCTACGGACCTCCCCGTGCGCAGCGAGACGAACCCCACCGAGGCGTGACCCGTTGAATAGATGGCGGTGTCGTCAGTAACCAGTCCTACGTCGGCAGGAACGGACCCGGTCGGTACCTGGCCGAGAAACCCTCTCTCGGCCTGCAGATCAGCAAGCAATTCGCTCCGACTGGTCGCGTTGTCCCGCAGTCTGTTGGCGGCAACCGCAAGCAGGAGGCCGAGGCTGGGGTTGGAGGCCAGGACATCCGAAGACTGGGACTCGATTCGCTCGAAGCTGGAATCGGTCGTGCTCGCCCGGGCGAGGCGGGTCTGACGGACCGCGATCAGTCCCGCGACCGCCGATACGGCGAAGAGCACGGCGAACACCACTGCCGCAATGCCGACCGATCGCCTCGTCCGACGGTGCTCATCGAGATCGATCCCGCTGAGATCCTCCTTGCTCATGTTGCGGACAGGCGACGCCAGCTCGGCCACATCCTCACGGAACCTGGCGTTGTCGAGGTCGAGGCGCTCCTCGTGTCTGGCCCAGCTCAGGTCGACGTGGCGCGGCTCTTCGAGGTGCACGCCTCGGAGGGCGTCGGGAACTGCGTCGCTGTCCGGGTCGAACCCACCCAACTGCTCGTCCCAGTGGCAGCGTCCGGCGGTGACCGCGACGATCAACCGTTCGATCCCCTTGTGTTCGAGCCAGTGGCCGACTTCTCGATTCACCCACTCGGACCGCGCCGACTCCGGTGAAGCCAGAAGGATCAACCAGTCCGACTCGTCCAGTGCGGTCGAGATGGACGACCACATGCCCGGGTTCGCCGACAGGACACTCTGGTCGAGAAAGACGTCGAGTGCCCGTCGTCGCCACCATGGCTTCGCGAATCTGCCCAGTGCGTGCCGCACGGCCACCGCGATGCGCTCGTCTCCGTCGTGGGAATACGAAATGAAGACGTCAAAACCCATCGATGCCCACCCGTCCACCATGAGGTCGAGTCCTCCCGAACTCGACCCCCACAGACGGAGAGCTCCTCGAATTCCGGACGACTCAGCTGCCGCGCTATTTCTACACCGGATCGTCAGGCACGGTGAAGCGCGGGATCGAGCCGGGTGATCGTTCCCGGGTGGAAAAGCTCGGGCGGCTTGCCCCCCTCGGGACCCGGACGGGCGTGTCGCCCGGTGGCGACGACGAATCCGGGAGTGGAGAGGACCTTGCGCCGGAAATTGCCCGGATCGAGGGCCTGGCCCCAGACCGCCTCGTAGACGTGCCGAAGCTCCGAGAGGGTGAAGGGATCGTCGACGAATGCGGTGGCGATCGAGGTGGTCTCCAACAGCGCCCGTGCCTGGTCGACGGCATCGCGCAAGATCACCCGGTGGTCGAATGCCAGCCGATAGCGGCCGGTGCCCTTCAACGCCCTGGTCAGCGGTACGAGCTCGGCCAGGCGGGCATCGGTACCGGCCGAGATGTCTCCCACCGTCGGGACGACGGCGAGGTACGCCACCGTGACGACCCGCATCCGAGGATCACGACCGGGGTCGCCGTACGTGTGGAACTGCTGCAGGTACGGTGCAACCTGTGTTCCGGTCTCCTCTTCGAGCTCACGCCGAGCTGCGTCATCCAGCGTCTCGTCCTCGTGGATGAAGCCACCGGGGAGGGCCCACGACCCCTCGAAGGGTTCCGCACCGCGCTCGACCAGTAGCACCTGGAGGACGCCATCGGCAATGGTGAGGACCACCATGTCGACGGTGACGGCCACCGGTGGGAAGGAGCGCGGGTCGTATCCCACGGGGATGCGGACATTCGTTGCCACGTGATCATCGTACCGTTTTGGGGTGAAGCTGACTCATACCCCTCCGCTCCAGCCGGAGCCGCCCACATCCGGGTCCGGGTGGTTCGAATGGGCCGCTGCCGGCGTGGCGCCCACACCGCCCCGGGTCTCCCCGCGTGGCGCAGATCTGGGATCCGGACACCTGCTGGGGCCCGTATGGTTTGCCCCGCCCCGCCCCGCCCCGCCCCGCCGCATCATGTCGGTGGCGGACCCCAGACCCCCGGGGCTGACACGGTCTGGGGCGTGGACGCATCGGTGGTCTTGCCGTCACCCAGTTCGCTGCTCACGTCGTTGCCCCAGCATTCGACGCCGCCCACCGTGGACAGCGCACAGCTGCTGGAGTCCTGGTCGCTGACAACGGCCG
>Ga0302196_10005792_pt1 | contig 11012 bp, 5 predicted proteins | sample II_Bog_N1_3_FD_198794 | JGI IMG/M metagenome (GOLD analysis project Ga0302196, IMG submission 198794) | Peat permafrost microbial communities from Stordalen Mire near Abisko, Sweden - II_Bog_N1_3 | ecosystem: Environmental > Terrestrial > Soil > Wetlands > Peat | place: Sweden: Abisko, Stordalen...
CGCCGGCCGAATTGGCGGCCAGCATGGAGCGCGCCCAGATCGACAGCACGATCCTGCGCACCTGCCTGCGGCACGGCTGGAGGCTCTGAAAGCCCATGAGCCGCGTTTGCCTGCTGGTCCACGACCTGGCCGACCCCGCGGCTCCGCCAGCCGAGGGCTGGATCCGCCACGGCTGGCTGCTGGCCCAGGCGCTCGCCCAAACCGGAGCCGAGACGACCGTGCTCCACACCGGCCCCGGGCTCGAACGGGACCGGCAGGCTCTCCGGCATGCGGCCCGCGAGCGCGGCGCAAGCTACCGCCACCTCGAGGAGTTCGCCCCTTTTTCCCCGCTGGCGATCCTGCCCGCCGTGCCGGCCCACCGGACCGGCCTGCATGTGGCCGGCGCCGTCGGCGTCCTCGGCCCCGACGCGCTGATCGTCCTCGACCATCCGGCCCACGCGGCGGCGACCTTGGGCGCGCGCGCCTGCGGCCTGGGGACCGCGCCCGGCCGCCTCGTCCTGGCCCTGGCGACGACCGGGGAGTTCCAGCGGGAGCGGGCCGCGCAGTTTCCGCGCGGCTGCCGGGCGGACCTGGGCGCCGACTTCCTGGAACGCACGGCCATCGCCGGCGCCGACTCGATTCTCTGCGGCGGCTCCGCCCTGCTCGCCTGGCTGCGCTTCCGCAGTTCGGCGCTGCCGGCGGACACCCGGCTGCTGGCGCCCCTGGCCGCCGGGGCCGACGATGCCCTGCGGGCCGCCTGGTGTGCGGCGGCGGCGCCCGGCCAGCCGCGGCCGCCGGCCGCGGCCCTCCCCTCCGTGGCGGTCTGCGTGCCCTATTACGAACAGCCGCGGTACCTCCCGGAGGCCCTGGCGCTCCTGGCCGCGCAGTCGGCGCCGCCGCAGGAGGTGATCGTCGTCGACGACGGCTCCGCGAGCCCGGCCGCCCGTGAGGCTTTTGCCGCCGCCGCCGCCCAGTATGCGCAGCCCGGCTGGCGTTTCCTGCGGCAGGACAACGCCGGCCCCGCGGCGGCCCGGAACCGGGCGGCCGCGGAGGCCGCCGCCGACGTGCTCATCTTCTGCGACGCGGACAACCGCTTTCGGCCGGAGATGACCGCCATCCTCGCCCGCGCCCTGCAGTCGACCGGGGCCGACTGCGTGACCTGCGGCTTCGCCGCCTTCCCGGATCCCGGCGAGGAGAGCCCGGACCATCCCGCCTATGCCTATGTCCCTCTCGGTCCCTGCCTCGAGCTCGCCCTGATCGAAAACATCCTCGGCGACACGAACTTCGCGGTCCGCCGGTCGGTCTTTCAGGCCCTCGGGGGATTTCCGGCGGACAACCGGGCCGCGAGCGAAGACTGGCAGTTTCTCCTCCAGCTGGTGCGCCGCGGCCGCGCCCTGGCAGTGGCTCCGGCCCTGCTGTTCGACTACCGGCTGGCGGGCGCCAGCCACGCCCGGCGCCACTCCGAATTCGCGAGCGCGCGGGCCGCCGTCGGCCCGGCCCTGGCGGCCGCCGATCCGGCGTGGCGCCGGCTTTGGCCGCACGCCGCGGGCCTGGTGCGGGACCCGCGCCTGGCACGGGCGGAGGCGGAATTGGAGGATGCCCGGATCAAATCCGCCCGAATCCAGGACGACCTGCGCCGGCGCGACCGCATGCGCCGGGCCCACGTGGTGCTGGTCGAGCGCGAGCTGCAGCGGCACCGGCTGGAGGTTCGCGTGGCCCAGGCAGGCGCCGCCGAGCAGTGGCGGAAAAATGCCCAATTGACCGAGCAAACCAGCTCCCAGATCGCCGGGCTCGAGCGCGCCGCGCGGCTCCAGGAGGACAAGATCCGCCGGATGCAGGCCTCGTTTTCCTGGCGGGCCACGGCCGGCCTGCGCGCCTTGCGCCGCCTGCTGTTCGACCCGCGAACGGCCGCCGCTGCGCCGGCGGCGCCGGGCGCCTCGGCCCCGACGCGCCACTACCGGCACCACCTGGACTCGCCCCGGCATTGGAGCCGGCTGCAGTCCGAGGTCACCGTGCGGGGCTGGTGCTTTGCGGAGGAGCCAGGTTCGATCGTGGCGATCCGCGTCCGGATCGGAGGCCGCCTCTACCCGGGAGTGTACGGCGGCGAGCGGCCCGACTTGCCGGTCGCATTTCCCCAGTGGCCGCAGTCCGCCCGCGGCGGCTTCAAGATCGAGGTGCTGCTGCTGCCCGGCGACGAATCGGCCAGCCTCGAGGTCCAGGCCGCGGACGGAGCCTGGGAGACGGTTTTCACCCGGCCGCTGAGCCCGGGCGCCGAGGCGGCCTCGCCCGGCTCGTATGCCCATTGGCTGCGCGCCCATGACCAGGCCTCGGCCGCCCAGCTGGCGGCGCTCCGGGCCGCCGGGGCGGCCCTGGCCGGCGCGCCCGTGATTTCCGTGCTCGTGCCCGTCCACAACCCGGAGCCGCGCTGGCTGGAACGGGCGGTCGCCTCGGTGCGCGCCCAGACCTATCCGCGCTGGGAACTCTGCCTCGCCGACGACGCCTCCACCGATCCGCGGGTGCGGCCGGCGCTCGAGCGTTTCGCGCGGGAGGACGCGCGCATCAAGGTCGTCTTCCGGGAGCGCAACGGGCACATCTCCGCGGCGACCAATTCGGCCCTGGCGCTCGCGACCGGCGCGTACGCCGCCCTCCTCGACCAGGACGATGAACTGGCGCCGCATGCGCTGTCCTGCGTCGCCGCCGAGTTCGCCGCCCATCCGGCCGCCGAGCTGGTCTACACCGACGAGGACAAGCTTGACGACCAGGGCGCGCGCTTCGATCCCCACTTCAAGCCGGACTGGAACCCCGACCTCCTCACCGGCCAGAATTACATTTCGCATCTGGCGGTGTTCCGGACCGGACGCCTGCGCGAGCTCGGCGGGCTGCGGGAAGGCTTTGAGGGCAGCCAGGACTGGGACCTCCTGCTGCGCCTCACGGACCTGATCCCGGCCGCGGCGATCCGGCACGTCCCGCGGATTCTCTATCACTGGCGGGCCAACGAAGGCTCGACCGCCCTGCACCTGGGCGAGAAGGACTATGCGCAGGACGCCGCCCGCCGCGCCCTGACCGAGCGCTTCGAGCGCCGCGGGATCGCGGTCCAGCTCCGGCCGACGGTCGGGCGGCATTGGCGGATCATCTATCCGCTGCCGTGCCAGCGGCCGCTGGTCTCGCTGATCATCCCCACCCGCAATGGCGCCGAGCTGCTGCGGATGGGCCTGGCCTCGATTTTCGCGCGCACCAACTACGCCCCGTACGAGATCCTGCTGGTGAACAATCGCTCCGACGATCCCGCCGCGCTCGCGGTCCTCGCGGAAGCGGCCGGCGAGGACGGGGTGCGGGTGCTCGCCTACGACGCGCCCTTCAACTATTCGGCGCTCAACAATTTCGCGGTGGGCCATGCGCGCGGCGACATCCTTTGCCTGCTGAACAATGACATCGAGGTGCTCGAGCCCCTCTGGCTGGACGAGCTGGTGAGCCAGGCGCTGCGGCCGGAGATCGGGGCGGTCGGGGCCCGCCTGCTCTATCCGGACAAGCGCGTGCAGCACGCCGGCGTGATCACCGGCCTGGGCGGGGTCGCCGGGCATGCCTTCAAGGACCTCCCGCCCGGCGACGCGGGCACCCCGCAGTTTCGGCCGCACCTCGCCCAGAACGTCTCGGCGGTCACGGCCGCGTGCCTGGTGATCCGCCGCGAGGTCTACCTCGCCGCCGGCGGCTTCGACGCCGAGCTCCTGCCGGTCGCCTTCAACGATGTTGATTTCTGCCTCAAGGTCGAGACCCTGGGCTATCGCAACCTCTACACGCCGTTCGCGGAGCTGATCCACCACGAATCGGCGAGCCGCGGCCGGGAGGACTCGCCGGAAAAAGTCCTGCGCTTTCAGGCTGAAATCGCGGCGATCCAGGGGCGCTGGGGCGCCCGGCTCCTCAGCGATCCCGCCTACAATCCCAATCTGACGCTCGACACCGAGGATTTCGGCCTCGCCTATCCGCCCCGCACCCCGCCACTAGTGCCCGACGCATGAGCCCGCCGCCCACCGATTATCAGGATGCCTGGAACCGCCTCGCAGTCACGCCGGAATCGGCGCTGCTGCACGTCGCCGGCTACACCGACGAAGCCGAGCTCAAGAAGGCGACCGACATCAGCCTGGAGCTGCTGCGCCTGACGATCGGCATCCGGCCGACCGATTCGATCCTGGAGATCGGCTGCGGTGTCGGACGGGTCGGCCAGCAGCTGGCGCCGCTGGTCCGCCGCTGGATCGGCTGCGATGTCTCCCCCAACATGCTCAAGCACGCCGCCCAGCGCCTGGAGGGCCTGAGCAACGTGGAATTGGTCCCGATCAGCGGCTACGACCTGGCGCCGATCGCGGACGCCTCGCTCGAGGCGGTGTATTGCACGGTGGTCTTCATGCATCTGCAGGAGTGGGACCGCTATGCCTACGTCCGCGAGGCCCATCGGGTCCTCAAGCCGGGGGGACGCTTCTTTTGCGACAACGCCAATCTGGAAAGCGCCGCCGGCTGGGAGGTCTTCCTGGCGAGCGCGGCGATTCCCCCGGATCAGCGGCCGCTCCACATCAGCCGCTGCTCGACGGCGCCCGAGCTCACGCGCTATCTGGCCAAGGCCGGCTTCCAACAGGTGCAAACGATCTGCCCGGGAGTGTGGGTGATCGCCTGGGGCGTGAAGTGAGCGCTCCCCGGGCCCAGCGGCGATGAGCAGACTCGCGCTCCGGCTGGTTTGGCTCCTCCTGCCCGCCTGCCTGTTCCTGTTCGTCCTGGGTATGCGCTGGGGCATCGCCGATCGGTACGGGATGGCCCTGCCCAACTGGGACCAGTGGGACGCCGAGGAAGTGCACCTGCTCGTGCCCTGGTACCAGGGCCATCTGACCTGGGCCGAGCTCGCCTTTCCGCACAACGAGCATCGCGTGGTCGTGACCAAGCTCGTGAACCTCGGCCTGACGGCGGCGAACGGCCAATGGGACCAGCGGGTCGAAATCGCCGCCAATAGCCTGGTGCCCGCGCTCCTGGCGGCCGGCTTGTTCTGCGCCGGACGCCGCCACCTCGGCCCGGGCTGGCAGGCCCCGCTCTTCTGCCTGCTCGCCCTGCTGTACGCGCTGCCGCTTGCCTGGGAGAACTTCCTCAACGGCTTTCACTCCGCCCAGCAGTTTCTGGTGGCTTTTTCCTTCCTGGCGATCGCGCTGCTGCCCTTTCACCGTCCCAGTTCGCCGCAGTGGTGGCTGGGTGCGATCAGCCTGGCGCTGGCCATGGGCTCCCTGGCCAGCGGCTTTCTCACCGCCCTGGTCGTCGCCCCGCTCGCGGCGATCCGCTGGCGCACGGGCGGGCCGAACGCCCGCGCCGCGGCGCCGACGCTCCTCGTGTGCGCGCTCGCGGTTGCGGTCGGCTTCCTGACCCGCGTCACCGTCCTCGGCCATGATCCGCTCCGGGCCCACTCGGCCTCGGATTTTATCTTCACCATCGTCCGCGCGCTCGGCTGGCCCGCGTTCGAATCGGCGCTGGGCTGGCTGGCGCTGCTGCTATGGCTTCCCTGGTCGTGGCTGGGGATCCGCCTGGCCGCGGACCGGCAAATCCGGGGCGAGCGATTCGCCCAGATGCTGTTCGGCCTGGGCGGCTGGGTCGGTCTGCAGATCCTGGCCACGGCCTACGCGCGGGGCGATGGCGGGCCCCCGCCGGCCTCGCGCTATGTCGACACGCTCGTCGCCGGGATGGCGGTCAACGGGCTGTGCCTGGCCTGGCTGCTCCGGAACCGGGCCTCGCTCGGGCCCGCGGCGCGCCGCTGGCTCGCGGCGGCGGGAGTCGCGTGGGCCGCGCTGCTGACCGGCGGGGCGGCGATGCAGGTCGGCGAGATCTGGAGCCACGAGCTCGGGGCCGCCCGGCTCAGCTTCTACTACTGCGAGCAGAATGTCCGGCACTTCCTGGCGACCGGCGACCGGGCGTTTCTGGCCCATGACGAAATTCCCTATCCCAGCGCGGACGTGCTCGTGCAGCGCCTGGAGTCTCCCGAGATCCGCCGCATTCTGCCCTCGACGGTCCGGCTGCCCCTGCCGCTCGCGGCGGCCCCGGAAGCCGCCGGCTTCGTTCAGGCGGACAACCGCCATCCGCAGTCCGCCCCGCCGGCCTCCGGCAACGCGCCCCAAGGACTCAGTCCGCGGGCCCCGCCGCTCGACCAGGCGGTGACGTGGGGATCCTACTCGGCGATCGGTCCCAGGCCTGCGGGCCCGTGGCGGAGCCTGCCCCTGCGGGCCACGCTCCGGGGCTGGCTTTGGTTCATTGTGGCCGGCGACGCGGACTCCCCCGGCTCGGAGCTCGAGCTGCGCGAACCGGACACAGGGCGGTTGCTGGCGCAGCTCCGGCCGGACCGCCATCCCGGCGACACCTGGCGCTCCGCCTACGTGCGGGCCCCGGCCGGCCCGTTCGTCGTCACGGCGCAAGAGCGGGATCCCGGCCGCTGGCTCGCGTTCAGCCAGCCCGTGGAGGTCGGCGAGCTCTCCTATTGGTCGTGGCGGACCATGAAGCAGGGCTTTTTTCTCGCCGAGCTTGCCGCCGGCTCGGCCGCGCTGCTCGGCCTGGCGGCGGCGGCCAGCGTGGCCGGGAGGGCCCGATGAAATTCCTGACCGCGCCCTCCCTCCTCGCCGCCGCGCTCCTTAGCGCCGCCCTGGCGGCGCCGTTTCACGGCGACTGGACCACGCCCGATCGCTCGATCGTCCTGGAGGCCCGCCTGGCCTCCACGGCCGCGGGCCACGTGCAGGTGTACTACGACACCGGAGTCGGCTTTCAGGAAAAGGCGTCCGTGCTCGCCGATCTGGCGGCCAGCGCCGAGCCCAGGCTTTACCGCCTGGTCATTCCGGCCGGCTCCTACCGCCGGCTCCGGTTCGATCCGATCGATCGCGACGGCACGGTGACGATCGCCGCGGCGCGCCTCCTCGATTCGGCGGGCCGGTTGGTGCGGGGCATCCCCTTTTCCCAGTTCCAGCCGCTCAACCAGATCCAGTCGCTGGCAATCGACCACGGCCTCTTGCGGGTCGAGGTCGTGCCGGGAGGCAACGACCCGCAGCTGCTCCTGACCTACGATCCGCCGCTGGAAGTGCGGGCGCCGCTGCCCTGGGCGCAGATCCTCCGGCCCGCCGCTGGGCCGGCCCTGGGGCTTTGGGCCGGGCTGATCCTGCTCCTCCTCGTCGCCGACCGGGCGCCGCGCCTGCGCCGGCGGCTGGGCGCGGCGCCGCGCTGGTGCGCCGCTCACCCCCACTGGGCAATCGCGGCCGTGGCCGCGCTGGCGACCGTCGCCAGCAGCTATCCGGTGGTTTTCCTGCATCGCAGTTTCGTCTCGCCCGAAGTCGGCGCGACCCTCCTGTACGACCGCGCGCCCACGCTGCCGGGCGCGCGCCCGGCGCCGCCGGTCGACGTGGAAGGCTCGGATGTCGGCGCCATCCTCTGGCAGCATGTGCCCCTGGCGGCGATCGAGCGCCGGGCCCTCCTGCGGGACCGCGAGCTGCCGTGGTGGAACCGCTATGACTCCGCGGGCACGCCGCTGATCGGACAGGGCCAGTCCATGTTCGGCGATCCGCTGCATTTCCTCGTGCTGGCGGCCGGCGGGGCCTCCTGGGCGTGGGACTTGAAATACCTCGCGGCCAAATGGCTGCTCGCGCTGGGGCTGGGATTGGCCGTGGCCACGCTTTGCCGGCACCCGCCCGCCGCCTGGCTCACGGCCGCGGCGGCGCCGTTTTTCGGGCTCTTTCTCTTCCGGGTGAATCATCCGGATTTCTTCAGCTTCTGCTATGCCCCTTGGCCGCTGTACTGCTGGCTGGGCCTGTCGGACTGCCGGAGCGTCCGCTCCGCGGTGCGGTGGAGCGTCGGCCTGATCCTCGCCAACGCGGCGCTCCTCGACAGCGGCACGGTGAAGGAGGCCTATCTGCTCCTCGCGATCCTGAATCTGGCCGGGGCGGCGGCGGTCCTCGCGGCGCCGGCTTCCGCCCGGCGCCGGCTGGCCATCCTCGGGGCGATCGCCGCCGGCGCGGTCCTGTTCGCCGCCCTCACCGCCCCCTCGTGGTACACCTTCCTGGATGCGCTGCGGGACGCGCGCACCAGCTACGACACGCCGTCGGCGTTCCAGATCCAGCCGGGCCTGCTGCTGGGCGCCTTCGACGAGGCGTTCTATCGTCCGCTCACCCCGGATGCCCAAGTGTTCGACCCGGCGGCCAATTTTCTGGTCTTGGGCGGAGTGCTCTATTTCCTGGCCACCCTGCGTCACCAATGCGCGGATCGGCGCCTGGCGGCGCTGGCGGCGACGTCTCTGCTGCCGCTCGGCCTCGCCTTCGGTTTTGTCCCGCCGCTCTGGATCGCCCGGTGGCCGTTCCTCGGCCAGGTGGCCCACCTGGACAACACGTTCAGCTGCCCGCTGATCCTCCTTTGCGCCGTGCTCGCCGGCGCGGGCTTCGCCGCCGCCGGCCGCCGCCTCGGGACCAAGGACGGAGCCGGCGACCTCGGAATCGCGTTCCTGCTGCTGTTCGGCCTGATTTTCGCCTACGTCGGCTTCGGCCAGGCGGTGCATCGCTCGGTCCAGGGGGCGGCCGCCACGTTCTCGGTGTGGTCGCCGGGCGAGTCTCTGCCGGTGCGTCCGCTCTTGTGGCTGTATCTGGCCCTGCTGGTCGCGGCGCTGGCCGGGCTGGCGCTCGTGGCGCGGCGCACGCTGCGGGGCCGTCCCTGCTCGCCCGCGCTGGCCCTGGTGGCGGTCCTCTGCGGTTACGCGCTTTTGTGGCGCCAGGCCGAGGAGCCGCCGGCGGCGGCTCCGTCGAAATATTGGTACCGCCCGGGCGGGCGGGCCGATTTTCAGGCGCCCTCCCCGGCCGTGCGCCGGGTGCAGCAAGCGGTCCTGGGCGCGCCGGCGCGATCGATCGGTCTGCAGAACAATCTCTTTCCGGGCTGGACGGCGATGTATGGCCTGGAGGGGGTGAGCGGACCCGACGCGCTCATGGATCCGCGCTACCGCGAGCTCACCGAGTCGTCCCCGCTCGAAGAGTTGTGGGATTGGCGTCTCTACCTTGACCTCGATCACCTGGCGGCGGCGCGGCCGTTCCTCGATTTCCTCAATGTCCGGTATTATTTCGACCTGCCCGGCGATCAGGCCGCCCTGGGAGCGGCGCTCCGCCCCGTGCAGGAGGCCGACTTGCAGGTATACGAAAGCCCGACCGTCTGGCCGCGCGCCTTCTTCACCGACCGGCTTTGGCGTTACACGCAGCCGGCCGACTTGGTGAACCGGATCCTGCACGGCGACGGCCGGCCGTTCGCGGCCGCCCAGGCGCCCGATCTTCCGGCCGGCTCCCCGCCGCGAAGCCTGCCGGATGAACTGGCGGGCCGCACCGTGACCCCGGCCGCCGCCTACCGTCTGACCGAGGACTCGACCGCGTTCTCCGTCACGGCGCCCGCTTCGGGGATCGCGGTGCTCACCGAGACGGGCTGGGCCGGGTACGGCCAGGCCGAAGTCGACGGGCGGCCGGCTCCGCTCTACCGCGTCAACCACGCCTTCCTCGGAGTATTCCTTGCCGGTCCCGGGACCCATCGCATTGTCGTCACCTACGCGCCGCGGCACCGGACCCTGCTCCTGGCCCTCTCGCTCGGCGCGGGCCTGGCGCTGGCGGCGGCCTGGGTCTGCGCCGGACGCCGCCCCGATCCCGCCGCCTTTCCGATCGCCGCCTAACCCCTCCTTCCGATCCCGCCGTGGCGAAACTATCCGTCATCGTCCCAGTCTACAACGAACGCGCGACCGTGGTCCAGGCGCTCGATCAGATCACCGCCAAGGAGATTGCCGGCGTCGACCTCGAGATCATCATCGTCGAGGGCAATTCGACCGATGGCACCCGCGAGCTGGTCCGGCCGTACGGCCAGCGTCCGCGGGTCACGCTCCTGCTCGAAGCGCAGGCGCGGGGCAAGGGGCGCGCGGTGCGGGCGGGACTGGCCTGCGCGACCGGCGACATCGTCCTGATCCAGGACGCCGATCTCGAATACGATCTGGACGACTACGAGTCGCTGCTCGCCCCGATTCTCGCCGGCCGGCAGGCCTTCGTGCTCGGCTCCCGCCACGGCGAGGGCGGCTGGGCGATCCGCAAGTTCACCAAACAGCCGGTGCGGGGCGCCATTCTCAATCTCGCCCATTGGACCTTCACGCTGATGATCAATGCCTCCCTCGGCGTCTGGCTGGCCGACCCGTTCACCATGTACAAGGTCTTCCGCCGGGACTGCCTGCAGGGGCTCACGCTGGAATGCGATCGGTTCGATTTCGACTGGGAACTCCTGATCAAGCTGGTGCGCAAGGGCTATCGTCCGATCGAAATCCCGGTGACCTACCGCTCCCGCTCCTTCGCCGAAGGCAAGAAGATCCGCATGCTGCGCGACCCGGTGACCTGGCTGAAGGCGCTCGTCAAGTACCGGTTCGGGCCCGCCCCCCGGCAATAACCTCAGGGGCGCGCCGCGGCCGGCCGCCCTCGGCGGGCCGCTCCGGCTTCGAGGGCCCCGGTGACGGCCAGCAGCAGCAGGATCCCGCCGCCAAACAGCGCGCCGCCATGCCGGGCCATCCGGCGGCCGACTTCGGAAAATTCCGACACTTCCACCGGCGCGCTGAAGGCCAGCCAGGCGCCGTTGCCCGGCGAGGAGGCGTGGAGCACCACCGGTCCTTCCCCCCGCGGCACGCGCACAAAACCCGCGCGCCAGAAGTCGCCAGCCACTTGCTTGGGCGCGATCGGATCGGACCGCGGATCCCCGGCGGGACTTTCCAGCCGCAAGCACACGCCCGGGGACGGCACGTCGCCGGCCAGCTCGAGCTGCCAATAGGCGAACCGGGTCGGAGCGATCGGCGCGCTCCGCCACTGCGCGGCGGCCGCCTCGCCGTAGGATCCCCAATAGGGCAAGCCGAGCAGCTTGTCCGTCGCCGGCGAACCCCGGCCCGGCGCGAACTGCGCCGGCGCGCCCGGCGCGATCGCCAGCGGCGCCCGCACGCTGGGCGGCAGCACCGCGCGGATGGCCGGATTGTCCAG
>Ga0302196_10005793_pt1 | contig 11010 bp, 6 predicted proteins | sample II_Bog_N1_3_FD_198794 | JGI IMG/M metagenome (GOLD analysis project Ga0302196, IMG submission 198794) | Peat permafrost microbial communities from Stordalen Mire near Abisko, Sweden - II_Bog_N1_3 | ecosystem: Environmental > Terrestrial > Soil > Wetlands > Peat | place: Sweden: Abisko, Stordalen...
CCACGCCGAGCTGGCTGCGCAGCGAGTGCATGGTCACGTCCCGCAGATCGTGGCCGTCGATGGTGACCCGGCCCTCGGTCGGGTCGTAGAAGCGGGTGACCAGCTTGGCCATGGTCGACTTGCCGGCTCCGGTGGGCCCGACGAAGGCCACCGTCTCCCCGGGCGCCACGGACAGGTCCACGTCCTCCAGTACCGGCCGGCCCTCCAGGTAGGCGAACGAGACGTGATCGAAACGGATGGCACCGTCGATCGGTGGCAGCTCGACGGCATCGGGCGACTCGGGCACCTCGGGTTCGGTGTCGCACAGGTCGCGCAGCTTGTTCACCGAGGCCTGGCCCTGCTGGTAGGTGTTGTACTGCTGCACCAGGAGTTGGATGGGCTGGAAGAAGCGGTTCAGGTACAGGAAGAAGGCGACCAGCGCGCCCAGGCTCAACTGGTGGTGCAGGACCATGTTCCCGCCGATGGCCAGCATGACCGCCTGACCGATGATCCCGAGCATCTGGGTGCCGGGGCCGTAGAGGGCGTTGACGTGAGCGGTGTAGTTGTTCGCATCCCGGTAGTCGCCGACCACGTTGCGGTGGTGGATCACGTTGTGACGCTGACGGTTGTGGGCGGTCACGATGCGTACGCCGTGGAGGCTCTCGGACAGGTCGGACAGCACGTTGGCGATTCCGTCGCGCACCCGGTCATAGCCGCGTTCGGAGGCCCGCTTGAACCAGATCGACGCCGCCAACAGCGCGGGCACGATCAGGATCACGGTGATGAAGGCCAGCCGCACGTTGGTGGCGAACAGGATGGCGGTGATCACGATCATGGTGAGGGCCTGGATGGCCAGCTGGGACAGTCCGTCCTGGAGCAGCTGCTGCAGGTTCTCGATGTCGCTGGTCATCCGGCTCATGACGACGCCGGCCTTCTCCTCGGTGAAGAACCCGAGAGACAGCCGCTGCAGATGGGCGAACACCTTCACCCGCAGGTCGTTCATCACCCACGCGGCCAGGCGTCCGGTGACCTGGACCTGGTAGCGCTGGGCCAGCGCCGTCACCCCGATGAACACCAGGTAGGCGATGGCCATGGCCACCACCACGCCGAAGTTGAGATGTCCGGGCGACATCCCGTTGTTGATGGCGTACTCGGTGAGTTTCGGCCCGACCTGTCCGGCCACCGAGATCACCACGATCAGGATGCCGGCGAGCACCAGCATGCCGGGGTACTTGGTGAGCAGGCGCCACAGGGTCAGCCGCTTGAGTTCGTCCTCGTTGGCATTCTGCTCGAACATGATGTCCGGCTCGGCATAGTCGGGCTCCGAGGCCACGAGCCGATCCACACCCGATTGCAGTTCCGAGGGGATGCCGGCGAACGGTAGGCCGGGGGCCGCGGGGCGACCGAAGCCGCCGGGTGCGCCGCCGAGACCTCCGCCCATCCCTCCTCCACCCCACGTCATCGGGCACCTCCGGCACGGACCGCGTCGAGCATGGCGCCGAGGCCGTCACCCGTGGGTGTCGGGTCGTCGACGGAGTCGTCGTCCTCATCACCTGCACGCTCGGCCTCCGCCTCGAACTCGCCGGCCTGGGCGAGCACCTCGGCGTACAGCGGGGTGGTGGCGAGCAGCTCGGCATGGGTTCCGTCGGCGACCACTTTGTGCTGATCGAGGAGCACCACCCGGTCGGCCAGCGAGATGGTGGACAGGCGGTGGGCGATGATCAGGGTGGTCCGACCTTCCATCTGGACTTTCAGGCCGGCGTGGATGGTCTGTTCGACCTGCACGTCGATGGCGCTGGTGGCGTCGTCGAGGACCAGTACCGGCGGGTTGACCAGGAGCGTGCGGGCGATGGCGATGCGCTGACGCTGGCCCCCGGACAAGGTGTAGCCCCGCTCGCCCACGATGGTGTCATACCCGTCACCGAGTTCCGAGATGAACCCGTCGGCACCTGCCGACTTGGCCGCAGCCACCACCTCGTCGAGGGTCGCCGAAGGTTTGCCGTAGGCGATGTTGTCGCGCACGGACACCGAGAAGAGGAACGGCTCGTCGAGCACCACCCCGACGCTGGCCCGCAGGCTGTCGAGAGTGAGGTCACGCACGTCATGGCCGTCGATCTCCACCGAACCGTGGCGTACGTCGTAGAACCGGGAGAGCAGCCGGGCCACGGTCGACTTGCCCGCACCGGTGCGACCCACGATGGCCACGGTCTGGCCGGGGGGGACGTGCAGGTCGAAGTCGGCCAGGACCAGTTGCTCGGCATCGTCGTTGTAGGCGAAGTCGACGTGCCTGAAGCGCACGTCTCCCTTGCTGTCCACCAGGTCGACGGCGTCGGGGCTGTCGCTGACGGTGGGCTGTTCGTCGAGGATCTCGTAGATCCGGTCGGCCGAAGCTGCGGCCCGCTGGCCCATCATGATGAGCATGCCGAGCATCATGAACGGTGCCTGCAGCATGAGGAGATAGGAGTTGAAGGCGACGATGGCGCCGATCCCCAGGCTCCCGTGGATCACCATGTACCCGCCGAACACCAGGACGAGTGCCAGCCCCACCTGGGGGAGGTTCTGGACCATCGGGGTGAACTTGGCCCGCAGGTCGGCATCCTTGATGTAGCCCCACTGCACCCGTTCGGCCGCACCCGACAGTGCCCGCAGCTGCTGCTGCTCGGCTGCGAAGGACTTGACCACCCGGACGCCGTTCACGTTCTCGTCGACGATGGTGGCCACGTCGGCCAGTCGCGCCTGGATGATCCACGACACCGGGAACATCGACTTGCGCATGCGGACCCCGGTCCAGAACACCAGCGGCATGGTGGCCATGGCGATGAAGGCAAGGGGCACGCTGTAGGAGAGCATGTACCCGAAGGCGATCACGGCGAGCGAGCACTGGACCAGGATCAGCGGGGCGAAGGTCATGTACATCTGGACCGAGCGGATGTCCGAGTTGGCCCGGGAGATGAGCTGTCCCGACTGGACCCGGTCGTAGAAGGCGAACGACATCTTGGTCAGGTGTTCGTAGATGATGTTCCGCAGGTCGTACTCGATGTCGTAGGCAGTCTCGAAGAGGAAGAGACGGGCGATGTACCCGGTGATGCCCGATGCGATCCCGAGTCCGACGATCCACCAGACGTAGTAACTCAGTTCGACCGTGTGGTGCTGGAGCGAGTTGGTGATGGCGTGGTTCAACAGGTTGGGTATCTGCACCTGGAAGACCAGACCCACGAACGACAGGATCAACGACGTGAGGAAGATGCCCTTGTGGGCCTTCATGATCGGCATGGCGCGCCGGAGCCATGACAGGGACTGGTCCGGGTCGATGCCGGCGCGAGGCGCCTCGTTCCGTGCCTCTTCGGCGATGGGCACGAACGCGGTCCCCGTCTCGGCGGGGCCGACCGCGCGCGGCCGCAGGGTCGGTGCCTTCATCGGGGGGCCTTGCTGGCCCGATAGGCCACGAAGGCGCGTCGCCACGCGCCCAGTCCGTCGAACGCCTCCTCGACGGCACCGGGCTCGTCGACGCAGCCGGCGATGTCGGTCAGCCGCGCCGTGACGGCGGCGTCGGCGGCATCCAGCACGCGGTGGCCCTCCGCGGTCAGCACGTGGTCGACCCGTCGTCGGTCGGCGATGACGGTCCGGCGCTCCACCAGTCCCCGGGAGACCAGGCCGTCGACCACCGCGGTGATGGTGGGTGGGCGGACGGCCAGCCGCTCGGCCAGGTAGGAGGAGACGGCGGAGTGCTCGTCGAGGAGACCGAGGATCCGGTACTGGGGGAGGGAGAGGTCGACGGTCCCGAGACCCAGTTCGACCTGCTTGCCCAGCCATGCCGCGGTCCGGCCCAGGGTGCGGGCGTCGTCGGCCGGCCCGCCGGGCCGGGGAGCGTCACGCAGGGCGGTGGATGCCACGATTGGTTCGGTAGTCACATAGTTAGAGTATCGAATGACCTTGGCCGGCCGAGCACCCGGTGCTGACCAGGGACGATGTGCCGTCATCCTGTTGGTCGTGAGTATCTAGGCTCGCGGCATGACCCCCGCAGCCCGCCCCCACGACGTCGTCGACCACGCCCGGGAGCACTGGCGGACCGACGTCCTCCCTCTCCTGGTCGAGTTCGCACGCATCCCCAACCTCTCCCCGGACTTCGACCCCGGATGGGAGGAGGCGGGACACATGGGACGTGCCGCCGACCTGATGGCATCGTGGGCAGCGGCGCGTGATCTCCCCGGTGCCACCGTGGAGGTGGTCCGACTCCCCGGTCTCACGCCGACGGTCCTGGTCGACATCCCCGCGTCCGATCCCCGGGTGACCGGGACGGTGCTGGTCTACGGGCACATCGACAAGCAGCCACCCTTCGACGGGTGGACCGGTGGCCGTGGCCCCTGGACCCCGGTGGTGGAGGGTGACTGGCTCTACGGGCGAGGCGTCGCCGACGACGGCTATGCCCTGCCGACGGCCCTGCTGGCGGTCGAATCGGTGCGGGCCGCCGGTGGGCGCCATGGACGGATCGTGGTCCTGGCCGAGGGGTCCGAGGAGAGCGGCAGCCCGCACCTGCCCGAGGTGCTGGCGGCGCTGGCCGATCGGATCGGCGCCCCGGACGTCGTCCTGGCCCTCGACTCGGGCAGCCCCACCTACGACCGGCTGTGGGTGACCACCTCGTTGCGCGGGGTCCTGGTCGGCACCCTGTCCGTGCGGGTCCTGGCCCACGGGGTCCACAGCGGCGAGGCCGGCGGGGTCGTCCCGTCCTCGTTCCGCATCGCCCGGATCCTCCTCGACCGGCTCGAGGACGCCGGGACGGGCGACCTCCTCCTGCCCGAACTGGTGGTCGATCCTCCGACATGGGCACTCGAGGCGGCGCGGGAGCACGCGGCGGCCCTCGCCGAGGCCGACCCCCTCGACCAGCCGTTTCCGGTGGTGGACGGGCTGGTATTGGAGGGCACCGACGACACCGACCGGGCCATGCGCAACGCCTGGAGGGGATCGGTCGCCGTCGTGGGGGCCGACGGCATGCCGCCGCCGGACGACGCCGGTTCGGTGCTCCGGCCCTTCACGTCGCTCAAGCTGGTCGTACGGATCCCGCCGACCTGTGTCCCCGATGCCGCGTCCGCCGCGATCGCCCGGGTGCTGACCTCCGACCCGCCCTACGGGTCCGAGGTCCGTTGGGAAGGTGGGCAGGCAGCCGGAGGATGGGCGGCAGGTCCGGTCGCGCCGTGGCTGGCCGACGCGCTCGACCAGGCATCGGAGGCGACGTTCGGGCACCCGTCGGCCCGGCTGGGCGAAGGCGGGACGATCCCGTTCATGGGCTGGCTGTCCGAGAGGTTCCCCGGGGCCCAGGTGCTGGCGGCCGGTGTCCTCGGTCCGGGGTCGAACGCCCACGGCCCAGATGAAGGGCTCCACCTACCGACGGCCGAGCGCCTGTGCGGATCGCTCGGGCTGGTGTTCGTCGCCCACGCCGAGCACGGGCCCGGGTGACCCTCAGCGACCTGTGCCGGCCGTGCGACCTGACCCGACGGTACGACCGAAGAACGAGAGCATCAGCGCGGTGGCGCTGATCGCCTCGGTGGTTGGACCGACCGCGGCCGCCGACAGGACGATCGGGGAGCCGGGCCAGGTGTGGCCGCCCCCGACCACCGTGTAGAGGGTGACGGAGCTTCCCGCCCGGCAACCCGACCACGATTGGCGGACGATCGCTTCGGCCGGGTGTCCCACCCGTGGGGTCGGGCGACACCCGTCGAGTCGGGCCCAGGCGGACATGTTGCGCTGGACCCCCACCACCGGCACGCCGGGCACGGACCGGCCCGTCGCCCCATCGGCGTAGGGGACCACCGGGTCGGCCGTCCCGTGGAAGGCGAGGACCGGCACCGGGCCCGGGCACGGTCGGATCAGGTACTCGGCCGCCACCAGACCGACGGCGGCGATGTGGTTGCGCGGGTTGCAGGCCATCAATGCGGCGAACTGGGACCCGAGGGAGATCCCCGCCGCGTAGACACGGTCCCGGTCGACGCAGTAGCGACTTCCCAGGTCGCCGATCAGGGCGGTCACGAACTTCTGGTCGGAACTGGCGGCGCCGGGCGCGGCGAGCACCCAGTTGCCGTCCACCGCATCAGGGGTCGCCACCAGGTAGCCGGCGGCGGCACCCCTGGCCGGGAGTGCCGAGTAGGCCGATTGCTGCACGGCGTTCGAACCGCTGCCGTGGAACAGCAGGATCAGCGGGGTCGCCACACCGGGTCGGTAGTGCTCGGGCACCGCCAACCGGTAGGAGCGGCTGATCCCGTCGACCACGAGGGTCTGGGGGACGTCGCCGAAAGTGGCGCCCCTGGTGGGTCCGGGTGAGGGGGCTCTGCCGCACCCCGTTCCGACCACCGGTGGAGCGGCGGCGGCCGGTGGGGTGGCCGTGCCCCCACCGCAGGCGCCGGCCAGAACCCCGACCGGAAGTGCGGCCAGGCACCCGGTCATCACCAGACGGAGGCAGCTAAGGCGGGACCCTACGAGTAGATCCCTGCGGTCGAGAGGTTCAGCCCGTCGCCCTTGGCCCGGTGGACGGCCTGGACCTCGGTGAACTCGGACAGACCCCAGGGGCCGTTCTCCACCCCGACACCGCTCCACTTGAAGCCGCCGAAGGGCTGGGACGGTCCGAGGGCGAGGTGGGTGTTGACCCATGCCGTGCCACATTCGAGCCGGTTGGCCACTGCGGCCGCCCGATCCGCGTCAGCGCCCCACACCGATCCCGACAGACCGAAGTGCGTGCTGTTGGCCCGCTCGACGACATCGTCCACGTCGCGGTAGGGGATGACCGGGAGCGCAGGACCGAACTGCTCCTCGTCCACGATGCGGGTCCCGTCGGACACGTCGGTGAGGATCGTCGGCTCGAAGAAGTAGCCCGGTCGGTCCATGGCATGGCCACCGATGGTCGCCCTCGCCCCGTGGGCCAGCGCGTCGGCCACCAGCTCCTTGACCCGCTCGTACTGTGGTGCGTTGTTGATCGGGCCGAGCTTCGAATCGGCCTCGGTGCCGTCGCCCACCTTCACCTCGGCCGCCCGCGCGGTCAGACCCTCGAGGACGTCGTCGTAAATCGATTCGGGGACGTAGACCCGCTTGATCGCCGAGCAGACCTGGCCGTTGTTGGCGAACGCAGCGGCAAAGATGGCCCGGCTCACCAGTGCGGGATCCGCGTCGTCCAACACGATGGCCGGGTCGTTGCCACCCAGTTCGAGGGTGACCCGCTTCAGGTCCGGGGCGGCCGACTGGGCGACCAGCTTCCCGGTCTCGATCGATCCGGTGAAGCTGACCTTGCGAGGTACCGGGTGCCCGGTCATCCACGCGCCCAGCTGGTCGCCACCCGAGACGACGTTGAGCACCCCGGCGGGCATGACGTCGCGCAGCAGCTCGACCACCTTCAGCGTGGTGAGCGGTGTGAACGGGGACGGCTTGAGCACCATGGTGTTGCCCGCCAGCAGGGCCGGAGCGATCTTCCAGAAGGCAAGTGTGAGCGGGAAGTTCCATGGGGTGATGGCGGCGACCACCCCGACCGGTCGGCGCACGACCTCGACGAAGGCCTCGGCGTCATCCTGGATCACCTGGGGCGGCGTCTCCAGGTTGGCGAAGTACTGGCACCAGATGGCGGAGGCGAACACCTCCACGTTGGCCTCGGCGAGCGGCTTGCCCTGTTCCGCGGTCAGGATCGGAGCCAACTCGCCGGCCGAGGCGAACAGGGCATCGGCCATGGCCAGGAGTGTGGCCCGACGGGCCGGCTCGTCCAGCTTCCAGTCCCGTTGGGCCTTCGCCGCCGAGTCGAAGGCGGCGTCGAGCTGCTCGCGGGTGCACTCCGGCGCGTGGGCGAACACGTCCTCGTTGGCGGGATTGACCACCCCGAACGAGTCCGTGGCGGGCACGGAGTCGCCCCCGATGGTCATGACGAAGTCGGACATGGTGATCCCCCTGGGCGTGTGGTGGTTTCCACCACCGAACCTACCCCTCCGTGTCGACGCTGTCCTGTGCGCCCCCGCCCCACCGGTGGAGTGGGGGCCAGGAGCTCAGACGGCACCCGTGATCAGACGGGCACCGGCTCCTCGTCGGGGGCCGTGGGCGGAACGTCGCTCACGTCGGTGTCGTCAGGTAGATTTGGGTCCACGGTCACATGGGGGAGGATGCGGTCGAGCCAGGTCGGGAACCACCAGTTGGACTTGCCCAGGAGGATCATGACCGACGGCACCACGGCCATGCGGATGACCACGGCGTCGACCAGGATCCCGCCGGCCAGGCCGAGGCCGAACTCCTTGATGACCCGGATGCCCCCGAGGATGAACGCCCCGAAGACGAGGATCATGATCAGTGCGGCAGCGGTGATGGTCTTGCCGGTCGCGGCCAGCCCGTTGCGCACCGCCACCTTGTTGTCGCCACCCGACTTGAGGTACTCCTCCTGGATACGGGTGATCAGGAACACCTCGTAGTCCATCGAGAGTCCGAACAGGATGGCGAACATCATCACCGGGAGGAAGGCCTCGATCGGCCCGGTCTGGTCGACCTGGAACACCGATCCGAGCCAACCCCACTGGAAGACGGCAACCAGGATCCCGAACGCCGCGGCGATCGACAACAGGTTCATGATCGCCGCCGTCAACGGGATCACGAGGCTCCGGAACACGATGGCCAGGAGGATGAACGACAGCACCACCACGAGTCCGATGAAGAGTGGGAGTTTGGACGAGAGCACCTTGGCGAAGTCGGCGAAGATTGCGGTGGTGCCGCCGACGTACACGGTGATCCCGGTGCCGGCCGTCACCTCGGGGATCGTCGTCGTCCGCAGATGGTTGATGAGGTCGGTGGTGGCCGACGCCTGGGGTGAGGAGTCGGGGTACACGTTGATCAGCGCCACCTGCTCCCCGTCGTGGGGCGGCAGTACCACCGGTGGCACCACGGCGGCCACGTTCGGCTGGGTCTTCACCTCGGCCGCCAGCTTGTCGAGGGTGGCGGTGTCGATCTGACCCTTCTGCGCGGCCACCAGCTGGAGCGGGCCGTTGAAGCCCGGACCGAATCCGGCGGACAGCAGGTCGTACGCCTGACGGGTCGTCGTGCTGGCCGGGTCGTTGCCCTGATCCGAGTTGCCGAGCCGAAGTGAGAAGAACGGCATGGCCACGATCCCCACGATGATCAGGGCGATGACGGCGGGAACGACCGGTCGGGACCTGATGAAGTCGGCCCACTTGGGCCAGAAGCCCTTCGACCCGGCGCCGACGACCCGGGGACCGTTGGTCGCCAGTTCCTTCTTCTGCTTCCGGCTGAGCACCCTCGGCCCGATGAAGCGCAGGAGTGCCGGCAGCAGGGTCAGTGCCGCGATCATGGTGAACGCCACACCGATGGCCGCCGCCACGGCGAGTCCGTAGAGGAAGGACACGCCGAGTGCGAACATCCCGAGCAGGGCGATGCACACGATGATCCCGGCGAACAGGACGGCGCGGCCCGAGGTGTTGACCGCGTTCACGATCGACGTCTCGACGTCGTCACCCGCGATCAGGCCCTGGCGGTGCCGGGTCACGATGAACAGTGCGTAGTCGACGCCGACACCGAGGCCGATCAACAGGACCAGTGTCGTGGAGAACTGCGGCATCTTGAGCAGGTGACTGAGCAGACCGATCACACCGATGGCCGTGCCGAGTGACGCCAGCGCCGACAGGATCGGCAGCGCCATGGCGAACACGGATCCGAAGACGAGCAGCAGCACGACGGCCGCCAGCAGGATGCCGAGACCGGTCCCTCCGAAGGACTGCCGGTCCGCGGACTCGGCGATCTGGCCCGATACCGCCACCTGGAGGTTGTGCGACTGGGCGGTCAGCGCGGTGTTGACGAAGGCCTTGGCCTGGGTCGTCGAGACGTTCTGTGCCTGGACGTCGAAGGTGACGTTGATGAACGCCGTCTGCCCGTCTGCGCTGATCTGGCGGGCGCCGACGGGAGAGTAGGGGCTCTCGACCACCGAGACGTGGGGGAGCTTCTCCACCTTGGCGATCATCTGCTCGATGGAGGACTGGACGGCGGGATCGGTGACCGACGTGCCGTCGGTGGTGTGGAAGACGATCCGCTCCTGGTCACCTGACTGCTTTGGCGCCGCCGCCTGCAACAGGTCGAGTGCCTGCGTCGATTCGGTGTGGGGGAGGGAGAAGCTGTTCGAGTACGCGGTCCCGACCGACTGGGAGAGCACGGTCATTCCGATGAGGGCGATGAGCCAGAGGGCGACCACGATGATTCTGCGGCGCACGCACCAGGTGGCGAGGGACTTCATGCGGGGGACTCCTGTTCGACGGCGGGGCGTTCGACCGTCGGTCACCCGGGGGGAGCGGGTGGCGTCACACGCAGGACGTGGACACCGGACCGGCGATCCTCCCCATTCTCCCCCATCCGGAGACCCACCTGGCGCACGGGGTGCCCGCAGGCGTCAATATGGGACGATGGACACCGAGGAACGCCTGGTCCCGCTCGAGGGATCGTTCAATTTCCGGGACCTCGGGGGCTACCCGGGGAGCGACGGCCGGATGACCCGGTGGGGCAGGCTCTTCCGCAGTGACGCCCTGCACGAGTTGACCGCGGACGACGTCGTCGCCCTACGTGATCTCGGACTGCGCACCGTCGTCGACCTGCGGACCGAGCGGGAACTCCACCGCAGCGGTCGGGGGCCCCTGGAGCCGGAGCCCGTGGCATTCCACCACCTGGCCGTGGTCCAGGAGGGAGTCCGGGGCTCGGTGACCGCCGATGCGGAGTCGCTGGCGGCCCCGGCTCCCCCCGGCGACGACCTGGCCGAGCGCTACCTCTGGTACCTGGATGTCGGACGGGCCTCCCTGGTCGAGGCGCTCACGCTCCTGGGCGACGGCACGAACTATCCGCTGGTCTTCCACTGCGCCGCCGGCAAGGACCGGACCGGCGTGCTGGCGGCCCTGGTGCTCGAGATCCTGGGCGTGGACCGGGAGGTCATCGTCGCCGACTACGTCATCACCGCCGAACGGATCCGATTCATCCTCGACCGCTGGCGCGCCGATCCCGAGTTCGCCGGGCGCATGG
>Ga0302196_10005797_pt1 | contig 11005 bp, 1 predicted proteins | sample II_Bog_N1_3_FD_198794 | JGI IMG/M metagenome (GOLD analysis project Ga0302196, IMG submission 198794) | Peat permafrost microbial communities from Stordalen Mire near Abisko, Sweden - II_Bog_N1_3 | ecosystem: Environmental > Terrestrial > Soil > Wetlands > Peat | place: Sweden: Abisko, Stordalen...
CGGACGAACACCGGCGTCTTTTCGCCCGGCCGCTGGAACAGGTCCGCGCGGGTGATGTCGGACAGATCTTCGTAGACCTCGAAGAAGCCGTGGGCCGCCGATCCGCGGGCATGGACGATCCGCTCGGGGATCCGCTCATGGTCGAAGTGGAATATCTTCTCGCGCAGGACGAAGTCTTCGAGCAGAACCGGTCCGCGTTCGCCGGCCTTCAGCTGGTTCTGATTGTCGGACACCGGAATGCCCTGGTTGGTCGTCAGCCGCGCCTCAGCGGCGTCCGCGCCGCCCTCGCAAGTCTGGTGCGTCTCGCCGCCCTTGCCCACGCCGTCGCTACGTCTGGTCATCGCCGAACCCTTCTTGCCTTGGAGGTCAGGCAAGAACCGATCGCGATGGCGCTAGTTCCGCGCAATCGGGCGTCCGGGCGCGCAAGCCTCCGATTTGCGGCCCGACAGGTTTCAGGGGCGGCCGACCGGCGCCTGTCAGAACGGCACGATGAGTTTGAACTGAGCGCTCTCGTCACGGGTGCGCGCGCCGGCCTCGCCGGACACGCCCAGTCGCATGCTCGCCCCCTGCGCGTTGACCAGGGAGATGTTGAGACTGGCCTCGCCCGTGGTCTGGTCGGTCTGGCTGTGGATGGCGAACGGCGACACGCCGGCCGGCGCGCCCTGGAAGGCGGCGTCTAGCGCGGTGTCGCTGCCCGAGAGCATCTGGTTGACGCCGACCTTGAGCACCGGGCGCAGCCAAAGGCCCTCACCGACCTGGAAGTCGCGGCCCATCTCGATCGCCGGCCGCACGCGCCAGTCGCTCTGGGTCTTCGACAGCACCCGCAGGTTCAGCGGGCCGGCCTGAGACTCCGTCAGGCCGGACGAGGCGACGGTCGTGCCTTCGAGGCCGAGGCTTGGACGCCACCAGCCCGTCGTGTCGCCGTAGGTCCGGCCGTAGCGGAGGCTGGTGGTCCCGAAGGACAGGTGCTGTTCGCCCTGCGCCTTGGTTACGCCGGCGGCCGGGAAGTCGATGTTGCGCAGAACGTCGAACTCGCCTTCGCCAGCCGTCACCGCCAGGGCGAGGTCGCCCCAGGCGCCGGTCTTCTTCACCACCGCGCCGCCTTGGAATCGGTGGCCGTGCTCATAGGCGTAGGTTGGCGCGGTCGCCGTGCTGGTGTGGTCGTCGCCGTCTTCGTAACTGAGCGCGCCGCCAAGGCGCCAGCCGTCGCCAAGACCGGTTTCCATTCCTCCAGACATGGTGTCGTCGGTTTCGTCGCCCTCCAAGGCCTCATGGGTCAGATTGGCGTTGTATCCGCGACGATCCGCGCGCAGCCAGGCGCAGAGCTGGCGGTCGTCGACAGCCGTCACCCCGCCTGGCGCCGAACAGCTGAACAGCCGATCGGTGAAGGTCTGGCTGGATAACCGCGCGGCGGCCACCTGTTGGACATAGGGCTCCTGCGTCAGACGGTCGTAAACGGCCGCCAGTTGCGGGACGGTCGGGATGTCGAACAGGGCCGAGATCACCGGACCCATAGCCGTCGTACCGCCGGCAAGCTGGATGGCGTTGAAGTTGTCGCCGACCGAGGTCTGGTTCCGGTTCAGCCCGTTGGGCGCGAAGTTGATGTCGTATCCAAGCTGGATGGTGTCGGCGTTCGGGTAGCGCAGGTTGAAGGTGGCGATCGCCGAAATCGGCGCCACCAGGGTCAGGTCCGAATGGCTCGCGCCGCCGGCGGCGGTGATGATCGCCACGGCGTGATCGCCGGGAAGCACCTTGGCCTTGTTGAGCACGGCGGTGTCGACCTCGCCGGTGACGCTTGCGGTTCCGCTCACCGCCAGCAGGTCGGCCTCGCCAGGGCCGCCGGTGTGGGCGAAGTCCAGGTCGATGCCGAACACGCCGGTCGTGGTCTGTACATAGTTGCCGGTCAGCGTCGTGGTCAGCACCCGGCCCGCGCCGCCTGGACTGAGCAGACCCTCGTTGGTGAAGGTGTTGCCGGCGCCCAGGGCGATGGCGGTTCCGGAATAGATGTCGCCGATCTGCCGGTTCAGCAGGCTGTTGGCTCCCGTCCCCAGGTCGATCGAGCCATAGAGCGAGCCGTCGTTATCGACCGCGTCGTCGCCGGTGCTCGTGACGATCGCGCGCCCGTCAATCACCGAATAGGAGGTGACATAGCCATGGTTGACCAGGCTGTTGCTTGAGCCATTGAGGATCTCGACCCCGACGCCGTCGTCCGTTCCTCCGACCACGTCGGTGTTGGCCGCGATGGTCAGATCGACCGGGCCGGCCCCCGTTCCGCCCGCGCTCTGCAGGAGGATGGCGGCGGCGTCGGCGCCGGTCGCGGTGATGTTGGCGTTGACCTGGGTGGTGACCGCGCCGCCGGTTCCGGCACCGCCGATGGTTCCGGCGAAGGCGCCGCTCGCGCCGAGCGCCGTCGAGTAGGCGCCCGCGCCGGCAAGCCCGCCGCCGCCGCCGATCGACTGAACGATCAGGCCGAAGGAGTCGGCGCCGGTGACCTGGACCGCCTTGTTGATCGTGACCGTGGCGGTCCCGCCCGATCCGCCGCCGCCGCCCGCGCCGGCGACGGTCGTAACCGCCTGCGCGGCACCGTCCGTCGCGGTCGCAAGGTCATAGCCGCCGCCGCCGCCGATGGTCTGGACAAGCACGCCGTGAGCCGCCGATCCGCTGGTCTCAACCACCGCATTGGTGGTCAGCTGGACCGCGCCGCCGTCGCCGGCCGAGCCGCCGGTCGCGCCGACGGCGACGTCGCCGCCGGTCCCGACGCCGCTGGCGGTGATCAGGCCGCCGCCCGCGCCGATGCTTTGGACCACCACGCCCGTTGCGCCGGTTCCGCTCGTTGTCACCGAGGCGCCGGTCGTGACGTTCACCGCCGCGCCGGAACCGCCGACGCCCGAGCCGCCGAGGCCCGCCTGGGTCAGAGTCGGAGCCTGGCCGCCGCCGCTGTAGAAGCCCAGCTGACCGCCGCCGCCGCCGATACTCTGGGCGACGAGGCCGTCCGCGCCGACGCCGGTGGTCGAGATGAGCGCGGCGGTGGTGAGGGTCACCGTACCGCCCTTGCCGCCCGCGCCGCCCGTCGCGCCAGCCATCATCTCGACGCCGCCCGGCGTCACCGTCAGGCCGGTCGGCGTCGTGATATTGCCCGCGCCGCCGCCGGCGCCGATGCTTTGGGCCAGCACGCCAATGGCGTCCGCGCCGGTGGTGTAGACCGCGCCGGTCAGGTTCGGGAACGTGAGGACGCCGCCGTTTCCGGCCATGCCTTCAGAGCCGCCGGCTGTCAGGCTGACGTTGGTCGCCGCACCCGTCACCACGCCGAAGGCCGCCGCCACGGCGCCGCCCCCGCCGCCGATCGACTGGGACAGGATGCCGAAAGCGTCATCGCCAGTGGTTGAGACCTGACCGCTGTTGGTCAGGGCGACGTCGCCGCCTGAACCGCCGCCGGCGCCGTTGCCGCCAAGGATCGCGGTGATCGCGCCGTTCTGGATGTCGGCGTCGCCCGAGACGCCGGATACGCCGCCGCCGCCGCCGATCGCCTGGGCGATCACGCCGACCGAGCCGGCGCCCGTGCTGAATACCGGATTGGCGTTGCCGACGGTGACGGTCGAGGCGTCGCCGGTAATGGACCCGGTCGAGCCGAGCTTGAGTGTCAGGCCGCCCGCGCCGACCGTCAGGGGATCGGGAACCGAGATCGCTCCGTTGCCGCCGCCGCCGCCGATCGACTGGATCAGCACGCCGTAGGACAGGGCGCCGCTGGTGATCACCTGGCCGCCGCTGATGTCGACGGTGACGAGGCCGTGGCCGCCGCCGACGCCGGTTCCGCCGCCGCCGAGGTAGAGGTCGGTCGAATCGAACGACCCGGTCTGCACGCCGATGGCGAAGGCCGACTGGCCGCCGCCGCCGCCGATGCTCTGGGCCAGGACGCCGACGGAGTCGTCGCCCACGGTCTCGATGGTTCCAGTCGAGGTGACGGTGACGGCGCCGCCGGCGCCGCCGGTGCCGCCCCTGCCGCCGATCTTGTCGTCAAGATCGCCGCCCATGTCGATCGACAAGGCTCCTGAGAAGCCGCCCGCGCCGCCGCCGCCGCCGACGCTTTGCGCCAGCACGCCGATGGACGCCGGACCCTTCGCCAGGATCGTACCGGTGTTGGCGACGATCACCGTGCCGCCGTCGCCGCCGCCGTCGCCCGTGCCGCCGATGGACGAGGTCGTACCCGAGCCGTTTTCGCTCAAGGTTCCAGCCACGCTGAAGGCGCCGTTGCCGCCGCCGCCGCCGATGCTCTGGGCGTAAACGCCGTAGGAGAGCGCGCCTTCGGTGATGATGGACCCCGAATTGGTCACCAGCACCGTCCCGCCCGTCCCGCCGCCCGCCCCAGAGCCGCCGACCGAGGTCGTGCTGCTGTCGCCTGTCGCGCCCGACGCCGAGAGCGAAAAGCCGCCGTTACCGCCGCCGCCGCCGATGCTCTGCGCCAGGATGCCGATGGAGTTGGCGCCATAGGTGTGCACCAGGCCGGTGTTGTCGACCGTGACCTGTTTGGCGTCGCCGCCGACGTCGCCCTGGCCGCCGATGGTGTCGCTGGTGCTGGCCCCGTCAGCGACCGATAGCCCGCCGGCGAAGCCGCCCGCGCCGCCGCCGCCGCCGACGCTCTGGGCGAAGATGCCGATCGAGCCGCCGCCGTCGGTGACCACCTGGCCGTCATTATCGACCTCGGCCTTGCCGGCCGCGCCGCCGCCCGCGCCCGCGCCGCCGCCGATGGTCGATTTCGCGTCGCCCTTCAGCGCCAGGTCGGCGCCGATGGTGAAGCCGCCGTCGCCGCCGCCGCCGCCGATCGACTGGGCCTGGATGCCGTACGCTAGAGCGCCGGTGGTGAAGACGTTGCCGCCCGCCTTGTTCTGCACCAGCACGTCGCCCGCGCCGCCGCCGGCGCCGCCGGCACCGCCCACGGTCTCCGTCGACGAGTCCGCTTCCTGGCTGGCGGCCGCGCCAAGGGAGAATCCGCCGACACCGCCGCCGCCGCCGACGCTCTGAGCGAAGACGCCCACCGAGCGGTCGCCGTCGAGTACGACCTGGGCGCTGTTGGTGACCGTCACGCCCCCGCCGGCGCCGGCGTCGCCGCCCGAGCCGCCGACCGAAGTGGTGACAGTTTCGGTCTTGCTGCTGATCGACAGCGCGCCGGCGAAGCCGCCGGTCCCGCCGCCGCCGCCCACCGACTGGGCGATAATTCCGTCCGTGGCCGCCGCGCCGGTGGTGATCGCGCCGGTGTTGATGACCGTGACCTGCCCGGCGTCGTGCCCGCCGCCGCCGCTGCCGCCGGTCGCGCTGGAGGCCACGCCGGACTCGCTGTCCTCGGCGAGCGAGAAACCGCCGGAGACGGCGAAGCCGCCATCGCCGCCGCCGCCTCCGACGCTCTGGGCCAGGATGCCGTGCGACAGCACGCCAAAGGTCTGGATCGTTGAGCTGTTGTCGACCGTCACCGCGCCGCCGATGCCGCCATCACCGCCCGCGCCGCCTTCCGCGTCGCTGGACGACCCGCCGCTCTTGGAACCCGTGACCGAGATGGCGAAGCCGCCGTCACCGCCGCCGCCGCCGACCGACTGGGCCACGATGCCCGCCGAACGATCGCCATAGGTGGTGATGGAGCCCGAGGTTGTGACGTCGACGTCCTTGCCGTCCGATCCCACGCCGCCGGCGCCGCCGCCGACCTTGGCGTCAGCGTCGCCTGACGACAGTGTGAGGCCGCCGGCGAAGCCGCCGCTGCCGCCGTTGCCGCCGACCGATTGCGCCAGGATGGCGCTGGAGCCCTCGCCCTCGGTAACCAGGTTGCCGCTGGCGGTCACCCTCACCACGCCCGCGTAGTTGCCGCTCCCCCCGCCGCCCGCGCCCGTGTCGGAACTGGCGTCGTCCTTGACCGAAAGGGCGCCCGCGACCGCGAACCCGCCGCTGCCCCCGCCGCCGCCGATCGATTGGACGAGGATGTCGTGGGAAAGATCCCCAACCGTCAGGATGTCGCCGGTCGAATTGACGGAGACGTTGCCGGCGTAGTCGCCAGTTCCGCCGGTTCCGCCGACCGACTGCGCCTCAGCCTTGGCCTCCTTGACCGCCGCGGCGACGCTGAGCGAGAAGCCGCCATTGCCGCCGCCGCCGCCGATGCTCTGGGCCGCGATGCCGTTGGCGTTGGTCCCTTGCGTCTGGATCTTGCCGGTGTTGTCGACCTCGACCGCGCCAGCGTAGTCGCCGGAGCCGCCATAGCCGCCGACAGAATTGCTTGCCGCGTCGTCGTCGGCCGTGAAGGCGCCGGCGACAGAGAACCCGCCATCGCCGCCGCCGCCGCCTATGCTCTGGGCAAGAATGCCGTTGGAGCCGTCGCCGGTGGTCGATGCGGAATAGCCCAGCACCGCCTGGGGCTTGGTTCCGTCGGCGACGACCGTCACATCGCCGCCATAGTTGCCGCCGCCGCCGGACCCGCCCACCGCGTTGGTCTTGGCGGCGCCCTTGATGGAGACGCCCGCCGCCGCGGCATAGCCGCCATCGCCGCCGCCGCCGCCCACGCTCTGGGCGAAGATGCCGTCGGCGAGGGCGCCCGTGGTGATCGCCGTGCCGTAGGAGGTGACGCTGACCGACCCGGCGAAGCCGCCGGTTCCACCGCCGCCGGCGGACGAGCCGGCGTGGTAGCCGATCGACTGGCCCTGGTTGGCGGCGCTGAGAGAGACCGCGAAGCCGCCGTTGCCGCCGCCGCCGCCGATGCTCTGGGCCTGGATCGCGTGTGCGTTGTCGCCCGATGTCGACACCACGCCGGTCGACTCAAGGTCGACGGTTCCGCTGCTGTCGGCGTTACCGCCCGCGCCGCCTAGGCTGGCGCCGAAGGCGATGTCGTTGCTCAGCGAAAGCGCGCCCGAGAAACCGCCGTTGCCGCCGCCGCCGCCGACGCTTTGGGCGAACAGACCCACCGAGCCCGCGCCCGTGGTGGTGATATCGCCGACGCTGATCAGCGTCGCGTCGCCACCGGTGCTGCCGTTCCCGGCCCCGCCGCCGAGCGAGATCGAGACGGCCGCGCTCGTCTTGTTGGTGGTCACCGAGCCGCTCGCGGCGAAGCCGCCGTCGCCGCCGCCGCCGCCGATGCTCTGGGCGATGATGCCGAAGGCCAAGGCGCCGGTGGTGGTCACCGAGCCTGTGCTGCTGACGTAGGCCAGTCCCGCCGCGCCGCCGGCGCCGCCTGCGCCGCCGATGGAGAGCGATGGGGCCGCGTATTGCGCGCCGGCGAGCGAGACCGAGAGGCCGCCGTTGCCGCCGCCGCCGCCGACGCTTTGCGCCTCGATGCCGGTCGCCAAAGCACCGCTGGTGGCGATGTCTCCGGTGCTGGTGACGTCGGCTTCGTGGGCTTGGCCGCCGTCATTGGCCGCGCCGCCGAAGGACAGGGCTGCTGATCCATAGTCGCCGCCGGCCACGGAAACCGCAAAGCCGCCATTACCGCCGCCGCCGCCGACCGATTGCGCCAGCAGGCCAACCGACAGCTGTCCGTAGGTGGTGATCGCGCCGGTGCTGGTCAGGTCGACCTCGCCGCCGTCGCTGCCCGGTCCGCCCTGGCCGCCGATGGACACGCCGGCAGAGGCGCCCGCCGAGATCGTGCCGGCGATGCTGAAGCCGCCATTGCCGCCGCCGCCGCCGACGCTCTGGGCCAGGACGCCGTCCGCGAGGTCGCCATAGGTGGTGATCGCCCCGGTGCTGCCGACGGTGACGTGTTGGCCTTCGCCGCCGTGGGCGCCCGTGCCGCCGATCGCGACCGACGCGGCGCCGCCGACTCCGTCGATCGAGCCGGAGCCGGACAGGGCGACCGACAGGCCGCCGTCGCCGCCGCCGCCGCCGACGCTTTGCGCCAGGATGCCGGTCGCGCCCGACTTCAGCGTCAGGATGTTGTTGGTGCTGGTGACATCGACCGTCCCGCCGTCCGCGCCGCTGGCGCCCGCTCCGCCGAGCGCCACGCCCGCGCCAACCACGCCGCCGATGGCCAGGGCGCCCGAAAACCCGCCGTCGCCGCCGCCGCCGCCGATGCTTTGGGCAAGAATGCCCACGGCGTTGCGCCCCTCGGTGACGAGCGTCCAATCGCCCGGGTAGCCGCTGACGCTGAGCACACCGCCGCCGCTGGTGCTGGTGACGGTCACCGCGTTCGCCGACTGGCCGCCGCCGCCCGAACCGCCGAGGCCCAGTCCGAAGGCGCCGGCGCCGATGGTGGCGCTGACCGAGAACCCGCCGCTGCCGCCGCCGCCGCCGACGCTTTCAGCGAAAATGCCGTCGGAGTTGTCGCCAGCCGTGAAGATGGTCCCGGCGTTGGTCAGACTGACGGTCGAGGCTGTGCCGCCGTTGGCGCCGGAGCCGCCAATCGCGGCGCTCAGGCCGGCCGAACCGATCGCGCCGGACACCGCGAAGCCGCCATTGCCGCCGCCGCCGCCGACGCTTTCGGCTACGATGGCGTCGGAATTGTCGCCGTAGGTGGCGACATTGCTCAGGCTGTCGACCGTGACCGCGCTCGCGTCGCCCCCGACGCCGCCCTTGCCGCCGAGGGTGAACGATCCACTCGCGAACTGGCCGACGGAAATGGCGATGGATGCGCCGCCGTTGCCGCCGCCGCCGCCGACGCTCTGGGCGAAGACGCCGTCCGAGTTCAGGCCGTAGGTCGTCAGGTCGCCCTTGGTGGCGACATTGACCACCCCGCCGGAGCCGCCTGGGCCGCCGGCGCCGCCCACGCCGAGCGCCACCGAAATGGTTCCGACCGCGGCCGAGATGGCGAAGCCGCCATTGCCGCCGCCGCCGCCGATGCTCTGGGCGAACACCGCCGCGGATTGATCACCGTGGGTGGTGATGTCGTAGGCGTCCGCCAGGGTCGGATCGGCGTTGTCGAGGGTGACGTTGACGGTCGAGCCGTTGCCGCCCGACCCGCCGGTTCCGCCGAACGCAGCCGAGAAATCTAGTCCCGCCGACACCGCGCCGCCGCCGTTGCCGCCGCCGCCGCCGACGCTCTGGGCGAAGATGCCAAAGGCGTTGACCGCGGTTGGATTGGTCAGCGCGCCATAGTCGTAGCCGGTCTCGATGTCGCCGCCATTGTCGACCGTGACGGTCGAGCCGTTTGCGCCGCTCCCGCCCGACCCGCCGGCTGAGAACAGCCCGCCGGCCACGCCGCCATTGCCGCCGCCGCCGCCGATTGACTGGGCCAGGATCCCTGATGAGTTCGCGCCGGAGGTGCGCAGGGCGCCGGTGTTGTCGACGCTGACCACGCCGCCAATGGTGGTGCCGGAGCCGTCACCGCCCAGCGCGATCGCGCCGCCGGAACTGCCGCCATTGCCGCCGCCGCCGCCGATGCTCTGCACCTCGATGGCGTTGGAAAAGGCGCCGAACGTCGTCACCGCTCCGGTGTTGGTCGCGCTCGCCGAGCCGCCTTCGCCGCCGGGGCCGCCGGAGGCGCCGAGGGCGACGAGTCCGCTGTTCGACGCGCCGTCGCCGCCGCCGCCGCCAATCGATTGAACGAGAACGCCTTCGGAGTGATCGCCGTGGATCGTGATGGCCCCGTTGGTCTCGGCGCTGGCCGCGCCGCCGTTGCCGCCTGTCCCGCCCGAGCCCCCGCCGGAATAGAAAAGGCCGAAACCGCCGGAACTGCCGCCGCCGCCGCCGCCCATGCTCTGGGCAACGACGCCGTGTGCGTATTGGCCGGACGTCGTGATGGTCGTGCCGGCGGCGGTGTAGGCATCCGCCAGGCCGCCCTCGCCGGCGTCATTGCCGCCGCCGGGACTGAACACCAGTCCGCCCCCGCCGCCGCCCTGACCGCCGTTGCCGCCCTGGCTTACGGCGCCGACGCCAAACGAGTCGTCGCCGCTGGTGGTGACGTCGCCACCCAGGAGATTGGCGTGCGCCGAGCCGCCGAACCCGGCCGCGCCGCCGTTGCCCCCGGAGCCGCTGATGCCATAGGCCGCGCCGCCGTTGCCGCCATTGCCGCCGGTGCTGAACGCCGCCACGCCGGGCGCGCTCGATCCGTCGGTCACGACATGGCCGGTGACGTTGACCGTCACCGGGCCGCCGTCAACGCCCGCGCCGCCGTCGCCGCCATTGCCGGCGACATAGGTGTCGCCGCCGTTGCCGCCGTTGCCGCCCGTCGATCGGGCGACCACGCCGTAGGCGCCAGCCGCGTTGGGCGGCATGACGAAGTGCACGCCCGTCACGACATTGACCGTCAGCGCCGGTCCTGATGAGCCAGTGGGCCCGACCGCGGCGGTCTGCGTGACGCAGCCATCGGTGTATCCGCTGTTGGTCACGCAGGTGTCCGCGGCCGGCGAGCCGTCGGGGTTTGTGTGGGGGGTCACGGTGCAGGAGCCGGGCGTCGAGCAGGTATAATGGGCAGCCCGGGGGTTGCTGCCGGAGTCGCCGTTACCCGTGAGCGCAATCGCGCCGCCTGCCGCGGGCGCGACATCGGTTGTCAGGCTGTTGACGTTGAGCACGGTGTCGGCGCTGACCGAGTAGATCGCGCTGCTGACCGGTCCGGTGGCGTTGATGACATTGGCGGCGGCGGCCTGGTTGGCGATCAAGAGGCCGCCGGACGCCGCCATGACGGCCGCGGCCCGCCGCAGCAGCCGGCGGGCGGACGCTTGGACCCGCTCGCCGCGGACCATGCGCCGGCGCTCGGCGGGTCTTGAGGGATGGGCGATCGGAGCGTCGGCCGCGGCCTGCGAGCCGGCCGTCACGGCCGCTTCCAGCGCCGTGAGGGATCGCGCCATCGACTGGAGGGAGAGCATGGTTTCGGGGTTCGTGGTTCGACCTGACCGGTGGATCACCGCGTCGCGTGTGGCGCGAATGTCCGGGAGCGTCTCGGCGAGGGCGAAGGCGGCGTCAGGGTCGCTGTTCAGCCGCCGAGCGAAGGCGCCAAGCGCTTCGGAAACACGCGCGATTCGATCGGCGCGAACGCCGCTCGGTTGAAAGTTCCCCGTCAAAACTAAGCCCACCCACTATGCGAATTCTATTTCAGGTAACA
>Ga0302196_10005798_pt1 | contig 11004 bp, 10 predicted proteins | sample II_Bog_N1_3_FD_198794 | JGI IMG/M metagenome (GOLD analysis project Ga0302196, IMG submission 198794) | Peat permafrost microbial communities from Stordalen Mire near Abisko, Sweden - II_Bog_N1_3 | ecosystem: Environmental > Terrestrial > Soil > Wetlands > Peat | place: Sweden: Abisko...
ACGATGCCCCGTCCGTCGGGGCCCCGACCGATGACCCCCACCCCGACGACCCGGCGGTGTGCGTGTTCTGCCGGATCGCGGCCAGCGGCCCGCCGTCGCCCGACAACGGCGTGCTGTGGGTGGGACCCACCACCCTGGTCGTGCTCAACGCCTACCCCTACGCCAGCGGGCACCTCATGGCCGTCCCGAGGCGTCATGTGGGCTCCCTGGCCGCCCTCACCGCGGACGAGGCCGCCGACCTGTGGTGGGCCGCCCGCACCGGGGTCGCCGCCCTCGAGGCCGCCTACCGACCCGAGGGGATGAACCTCGGGGCCAACCTGGGGGAGGCGGCCGGTGCGGGGATCCCCCGGCACCTGCACCTCCATGCCGTGCCCCGGTGGAAGGGCGACACCAACTTCATGACCACGGTGGCCGACACCCGGGTCCTGCCCGAGACGCTGGCCTCGAGCTGGGAGCGCCTGCGCGCCGCCTGGCCGGAGGCGGGCCCGGTGGGGGAGCGGCACGCGGGAGACTGACCGGGCGGATGCCACGGGGAAGCCGTGGCCACCGTGACACGTTGCAGGCAGTGCCGTAGCGGTGTCCACTCCGTGGTGGACCCCATGAGGGTGCCGGTCGCCGGGGGGCGGGCACCGAGGAGGAGACGATGACGGTCAAGGAACTCGGGCACCTGGTGCTCTACGTGCGGGACCTCGAGCGGTCGGCCGCCTTCTACGGCGACGTGCTCGGCTGGGCGGTGGCCTTCCCGGTCACCCTGGGGATCCCGGCGGCCGCCTTCACCTCCGGGCGCACCCACCACGAGCTGCTCCTCATCGAGGTCGGGGACGACGCCGCCACCGTCCCCGAGGGACGGCGGCTCGGCCTGTACCACTTCGGGCTGAAGGTCGGTGACTCCGACGACGAGCTGCGGGCGGTCCTGGTCCGGCTGCAGGAGTCCGGGGTGACCGTCGTCGGCTCCAGCGACCACACGGTGACCCACAGCCTGTACATCCTGGACCCCGACGGCAACGAGATCGAGCTCTACATCGACGTCCCCGGGGTGGACTGGAAGTCCGACCCGAACCTGATCATGGCGCCGATCCGCCCGCTCCGGCTCTGACGACCGGCTGCACCCCTGTTGACCAGGGAGTTGTCGGGCCCCGCACAGACCGCTGCCTGGAGTTAGCAGGTGGTACCCTGGTGGGGATCCTCTGGAGGAGCTTGCATGTTCGACGGGCGTTGGCGTGACACCGTGGACCGGGGGACCGGTCCGGTCGGTCGCAGACTGCAGCAGGTGGGGATCTCCGCGGACGTCCTGACGGCCACCGGACTGGTGTCGGCGGCGGCCACGGCGGTGGCCGTGGCCACCGGCCACCTGCACCTCGCCATCGTGCTGCTCATTCTGACCGGCCTCCACGACCTGCTGGACGGGCCGGTGGCCAAGGCCTCGGGGACGTCGTCGGTCCGGGGTGCCTTCTTCGACTCGGTGACCGACCGGGTGTCCGACGCCCTGATCCTCGGTGGCATCGCGTGGTATCTGGTGTCCACCCACCCAGGCCACCTGGTCCTCCTCCCGTTCGCCATCCTGGGGGTCACCTCCCTGGTCTCCTACCAGCGGGCCAAGGCCGAGTCCCTCGGCATCACGGCCAAGGGCGGCCTGATGGAGCGGGCCGAGCGGATGATCCTGCTGGGCATCGCCTTCCTGTCGGCCTCCTTCCTGGTGCCCGTGCTGTGGGTGATGCTGGTGCTCACGTCGCTGACGGCCGTCGGCCGGTTCGCCAAGGTGTGGCGCCTGGCCGAGGCACCGGCCCCGTCCGCCCACCGCCGGCCCCGGCGGGTCCGCACCGGAGCGCGGGCCACGGAGCGCGGGCGGGCCCGTACGGCCGGGCGCACCTCGTCGACGTCGGCGTCGCGGTGGCGGGCCCGTCGACAGGGCGAGCTCTCGAGTCGGTCCGGCAGGACCTGGCGGGCCCGGCAGGCCCGTTCCGGGGACCGCCAGCGCACCGGCCGGCGCCATGGCTGAACGCGCGCGGCGAACCGGCGGGGACTGACTCCCCGTGGACAAGGGGCACGCGGTCTTCCGGACCTACACGACGCTGGCCCGCTGCATCGCCGCGCTCCCCGAGCCGGTGGCCATCGGTCTCGGCCACGCCGTCGGGGACGTGCTGTACCGGGTGCGCCACGAGCACCGGGCCATGGTCTCGGCCAACCTGCGCCGGGTGCTCGGCGCCGACGGGGACGACGACCTGGCCGTCGACCGGTGGGCCCGCCGGTCGTTCCGCGAGTACGCCCGCTACTGGGTCGAAGGGGCGCGGCTGCCCGGGATCCCGCCCGACGAGGTCGTCCGGCACATGTTCGTGGACGGGCTGGAGCACCTGAGGGCCGGCCAGGCCGCCGGCAAGGGGACCATCCTGGCCCTGCCCCACATCGGCAGCTGGGAGTACGGCGGGGCCTTCCTCGCCACCCAGGACCTGCCGATGACCGCCGTGGCCGAGCGGATCGAGCCGGCGGAGCTGTTCGAGTACTTCGTCGAGCAGCGGGCGGCCATGGGCCTCACCATCGTCCCGCTGGACGCCCACTCGGGCAGCACCCTCCTGTCGATGCTGCGGGGTGGGGGCCTGGTGGGGCTCCTCTGTGACCGCGACATCGAGGGCACTGGCATCGAGGTGGAGTTCTTCGGGGAGCGGACCACCATGCCCGCCGGACCGGCGACCCTGGCCCTGCGCACCGGCGCCACCCTGTGCACGGGGGCGGTCTACAGCGGACCGGGCCGCCAGCACCGGTCCATCGTCGAGCCGCCTCTGGACACCACCCGGGGCCCCTCCCTGCGCGCCGACGTGACCCGGCTGACCCAGGAGATCGCCACCCGGCTGGAGGGCCTCATCCGGCGGGCCCCCGAGCAGTGGCACGTCTTCCAGCCGTTGTGGCTCGCCGACCGTCCGGCCGACGGGGTGGCGGCATGAGCTGGGCCGACCGGACCCGGTGGTCCCGTCGCAACGGCCGCAACGGTGCCGCCGGCTCCGGAGACCCGACGGCGGCGACCACGCCGGTGCCGTCGCGTCCGGTGCCCGAGCTGGACCTCGCGCATCTGGCGGCCGAGGTGGCCCAGGCCGGCCCGGCGGGGTCCGACCGGCCCACCGGCAGGAACGGCACCTCGTCCAACGGGGCGTCCGCCCGCGGGGCCGACGGACACGGGGCGGACGGACACGGGACCTCGGCCAACGGGACGTCCATCAACGGGTCCGGCGGTGGCGTCGCCGACGCCAACCGGTCCGGAGCCGCGTGGTCCGACCCGGGTACCCCCGAGTGCACCGGGGACCATCCGACCCTTCCCTTCGGTCCGGGCCTGCAGCTCTCGGCCACCGCGCTCCACGAGGCCGATGTGGTGGCGGTGGTGTCCGCCGGGGGGCGGTTCGTCTTCGTCAGCGCCTCGGCCGAGCGTCTGATGGGCTACGACGTGCGTGACGCGGTGGGCCGGGACGCCTTCGCCCTGTTCGATCCGGCGAGCGTCCCGCGGGTCCGGGCCCTCTTCGATGACCTGGTCGCCCGGCGGCGGCTGTCGGTGGCCCTCGAGGTGGCCACCGAGCGGGCCGACGGCCGACCGCTGGAGTTGGAGCTGGTGGCCTCGAACCACCTCGACGACCCGGTGGGCGGGGTGGTGGTCACCGTCCGGGACGTGACGTCGCGCAACCGGCTCGGGGTGCGGGCGGGCGACGTCGACCGTCGCCACAACGCGCTCATCGAGTCACTGGCCGACGGCCTGGTGATGATCGACGCCGACGGTGGCATCGTGCGGGTCAACGAGGCCTACGAGGTGATGTTCCGGGCCCCCCGGATCCGCATCCTGGGCCGGGACTTCGAGGCACTGCTGGAGGACGCGGTGCGACGGGGCGTCGAACTGTTCGACGGGAACGGCGCGGTGATCGACCCGGGCGACCACCCGGTGCTGGTGAGCCTCCGCCGGGGCCGTCGGGTGGACGGGGCCGTCGTCGGCTACCGGATCGGCAACGCCGCCGCCCGCTGGGTCCGGGTCGGTGCCCAGCCGATCCTCGGACCCGACGGCCGGATCGCCGGCGCGGTGGGCACCTTCAGCGACATGACCGAGGCACGCCGGGCCGCCTACGCGCTGCGCCAGGAGGAGGAATTCCTGCGGGTCCTGCTCGACACCCTCGACGAGGGCATCGTCGCCTGCGACGCCCAGGGCCGCATGACCATCTTCAATCCCGCGGCGCGCCGGCTGCACGGGATGGACGACTCGGTCGAACCGATCGGCCGGTACCCGTCCAGCCGGATGCTCCGCCACCCCGACGGCACCCCCATCGAGCCGGAGCAGAACCCGCTGCTGCTGGCCATGTCCGGCGAGCGCCTCCACAACGTGGAGGTCATCCTGGTCCAGACCGGCGGCGAGCAGCGCAAGGTGAGCGTCAACGGCCAGGCGCTGGTGGACGAGGACGGATGGAAGCTCGGGGCCGTGGTGGCCATGCACGACGTGACCGAGCAGAAGCTCAACGAGGAGCGGTTGGCCGACCTGGCCCACCACGACCCGTTGACCGGCCTGGCCAACCGGAACCTCCTGGCCACCCGGATGGGCGAGGCGGTCGCCGGACTGTCCGCCGTGGTCGGGGCCCCGGGACAGGCCCGGGCCGGGGCGACGTCCCCCGACGGGTCCCGGGTCTCCCCCGAACACCCCGGGATCGCCGTCTACCTGCTCGACCTCGACAACTTCAAGGAGGTCAACGACGAGTTCGGCCACGACGTCGGCGACGACCTGCTGGTGGCCGTGGCCCGGCGCCTGGCGGCCATCGTACGCCCCTCGGACACCGTGGCCCGGCTGGGTGGCGACGAGTTCGTCGTGGTGTGCAAGATCGAGAGCGGCGAGGAGGAGATGCTGCGGATCTCGGAGCGGATCTCGGTGGCGCTCGCCCGTCCGTACCGGATCGACGGCCGCACCCTGGTGGCCGAGGCCTCGGTGGGCGGTGTCTTCGTCGACGACCCGGACACCGACCCGTCCAAGCTGCTGAGTCTGGCCGACGACGCCATGTACGGCGTGAAGTGGAGCCGGCGTCGGCGCCGCCGCTCGATGACGGACTGACGCCGAGGTGACAGGGGGAGCCGGGGGAGGGGGGCCGTTGCGCGTCGCCTTGGTCTGTCCCTACAGCCTGTCGCGGCCCGGTGGGGTCCAGGGCCAGGTACTCGGCCTGGCCCACAGCCTGACCCGCCGGGGCCACCGGGTCCGGGTGTTCGCCCCGCTGGACCGGGCGCGGGACCGGCCCGCCGACGTCGACGTGGTGGCCACCGGTGGCACCGTCTCGGTGCGGGCCAACGGCTCGATCGCCCCGGTGGCGCTCTCCCCGGTGGCGGTGTATCGGGCACTGGTCGCCCTCCGGGAGTGGGACGCGGACGTGGTCCACGTCCACGAGCCCTTCGCCCCGGGCCTCCCCTACGGGCTCCTGGTGTCCGGCGGTCTCCCGCCGGTGGTCGGGACCTTCCACCGCAGTGGCCGGAGCGCCCTGTACGCGCTGCTTCGCCCGCTCACCCGGCGCCTGGTCGACCGGCTCGCCGTGCGGTGCGCGGTGTCCGAGACGGCGGCGGCCACCGCCCGGGAGGCGCTCGGCGGGCGCTACGACGTGCTGTTCAACGGGATCGAGGTCGACCGCTACTCGGGCGTGGACCCGTGGCCGGCCTCCGGCCCCACCGCCCTGTTCCTCGGACGCCACGAGGAGCGCAAGGGTCTGGCCGTCCTGCTCGACGCCTGGGAGTCGGTGGTCGGGCGCGGACCGGGGGAGGGCGGGACCCCGGTGCTGTGGGTGGCCGGCGACGGGCCCGAGACCGCCCGGTTGCGGCGCCGGCACCCGGAGTCGGAGCGGCTGCGGTGGCTGGGGGTGGTCGACGACGTCGAGAAGGTGAGGCGCCTGGTCCGAGCCGACGTGCTGGCCGCGCCCTCGCTCGGGGGCGAGTCCTTCGGACTGGTGCTGCTGGAGGCGATGGCCGCCCGGACGGTGGTGGTGGCCAGCGACATCGAGGGCTACCGGGACGCCGCCGGTCCCGGTGCCGTGCTGGTGCCCCCCGGGGATGCGCCCGCTCTGGCCGCCGCCCTCACCGGTGTGCTGGCCGGGGAGCTGGCCCCGGCCGGCACCGGTGCGGGCGGCGGTCGGGAGACCTGGCTCGACGAGGGTGCCGCCCGGGCCGGACGGTGGTCGATGGACTCGCTGGCCGGACGGTACGAGGCGCACTACCGCGCCGTGGTCGGTCACCGGTCCTGAGCGGCCGTACACTGCTCGGACGATGAGCGACGCCCCCGATCGACCTGGGAATTCCGGCCCGAGCGGCCCGGCCGCCGGTGGAGGTGCGTCCTCGCCGCCGTCCGGCTCGTCCGGCTCCGGCGGGAGCCGACCGGGCGGGGGCTCCCGCAACCGCCGCCGCCGAGGCGGGGGTGGGGGAGGGGGCGGGGGCGGCAACCGGTCCGGCTCCACCACCTCCGGTGGCGGCGGCTCGACCGGCTCGACCGGCTCGTCCGGCCGGTCCGGCTCGTCCGGCCGGTCCGGCTCGACCGGCTCGTCCGGCTCGTCACGGGGCGGTGGCGGCGGTGGCCGTGGTGGCGGAGGCGGCAACGGGGGACGGAGCCGTTCGTCGTCCGGTGGGCGGTCACGCCAGGGTGGCAGTGGATCCCGCCCCGGTGGTGGCGGCCAGGGACGGTCGGGGGGATCAGGTGGTCCGGGGCGGACGGCGCCGGCCACCCCGGCACCGACGGCGCCCCGGGTCGACCGCACGGCCGAACTGGCCGAGGAGGCCGCCGCCCAGGCCAACCGGCGCAAGGCGCTCCTGCTGGCCCTCGTGCCGGGGGCCGTCCTGGGGGTGCTGGTGGGGATCCTCCTCGCCGTACTGGGTCTGGCCGTGGTCGCCGTGGTCGCCCTGGTCGTCGTCACCGTCGCCGGCGGGGCCTGGGTGTGGGCCACGGCGCCACGCACCGTACTCCGCGCCCTCGGAGCGGTGCCCAGCCGCGAGGACGACCGGCCCCGACTCCACAACCTGGTCGACGGGCTGTGCGCCACCATGGGCCTCGACCGACCGGCCATCGCCGTGGTCACCAGCGACGTGCCCAACGCGCTGGCCCTGGGCAAGGACGCCAAGTCCGCCACCCTGGTGGTGACCAGCGGCCTGGAGGGTGCGCTCGGGCCGGTCGAGCTGGAGGGCGTCCTGGCCCACGAACTCGTCCACATCAAGCGCAACGACGTCGTCCTGTCCTCGGTCGCCGTCCTGGTCTCGGTGCCCTGGGCCGTGGTGCGCGGGACCGCGGCCGGCACCGACACGGTGCACGAGCTGGTGGGCCGGGGTCGGGAGTTCTCCGCCGATCAGCGGGCCGCGTTGGTCGTGCGCTACCCGTCGGGCATCGGCTCCGCCCTGGGGATCATGGCGTCGGCCCCGGTCCCCGTGGCGTCGTGGCCGCCCTCCGGTGGACGGGTGGCCGCCCTCACCCGCTGGCTGTGGGTCGACCCGATGGCCGGGCCGACGTCGGCCGAGTCACCCGAAGGCAACCTCGACGACACCCGGGTGCGGGCCGCGGCGCTGTCCCTCGACTGACGGTGAGGACCGGTCCCCCGGCTCAGGCGTCGGCGCACCCGGCCGACAGGGTCTGGCCGGGGCAGTCGGCGGTCTGCTCGTCGCCGGGGCAACCAGCCGCCGTGTTCTGCTCCAGGGCGTAGTCGCGTAGCCGCCGGAGGAACACCGCCAGTTGGGCCTCCTCCTCGGGGGTGAACAGCTCGTCCAGGATCTGCTCGACCTGGGCCAGGTGGTCCGGGACCGCCTCGGCCATCATGGCCCGGCCCGCCGGGGTGAGCTGGGCGAAGGAACCGCGGCGGTCCTCGGGACAGGTACGCCGGGTCACCAGGCCCTGGTCCTGGAGGCGGTCGACGGCGCGGGTCAGCCCACTCGGGGTCAGCGAGGCCTGGGCGGCCAGCTCGCTCATGCGCAGCTCGGCGCTCCCACTGCGGGCCAGGCGGATCAGGATGTCGAAGGACTGGCTGGTGGCCGCGCCCGTCGAGTCGAGCTGGCGGTGGAACAGGCGGCGCAGTCCGGCGGCCGACTCGAAGAGCAGGCCGATGGTGGTGAGGCGCTCGTCGATGAACTCCGTGTCCGGGGCGGTGGCCATGGGGACAGTCTACCGAGAAGACGTGGTAGTTGCGAGTACAACTAGTTGTGCTATAGTTGATCGTGCAAGCAAGTCGGGGTCCAACGGGCCCGGCGTGGAACCCCCACAATCGCACTCCAAGGAGCAGACATGGCAGACAGCACCATCACCAGCAGGACCGTAAACGGCGTCGAGTACCCGGCCGTCGGGACGTACGCCATCGACACCAGTCACACCCGGCTCGGATTCGCCGTGCGCCACATGGCCGTCTCCAAGGTCCGCGGCGACTTCAAGGACTTCTCCGGCACGATCGAGATCGCCGAGGACCCGGTCGACTCGAAGGTCTCGGTGACCATCCAGGCGGGCAGCGTCGACACCCACGACGAGAACCGTGACAACCACCTGCGCACGAACGACTTCTTCGACGCCGAGACGCATCCGACCTGGACGTTCACCAGCACGGCCATCCGGCCGGTCACCGGCTCGGAGTGGAAGGTCGACGGCGACCTCACCATCCGCGGGGTCACCAAGCCCGTGACCCTCGACGCCACCCTCGAGGGCGTCGTCAAGGACCCCTACGGCATGCACCGGGTGGGCTTCAGCGCCACCACGTCGATCGAGCGCGAGGACTTCGGTGTCTCGTTCAACGGCGTGATGGAGGCCGGCGGCGTGGTCGTCGGCAAGAAGGTCGACATCGACCTCGAGGTCGAGGCCACCCTGCAGGTTTGACCGACCCCCACCCGGATGCCGCCGTCAGTGGCGTCCGGGCCCGCACCACCGCACGTGTACCACGGCCGCCCCCCGGGGCGGCCGTGGTCGCGTGCGAGCCGCCCGGGACGGACCTCGGGTCCGGGCCGGCCCCGGCACCGGTGGCGGAAGGCCAGGTCGCGGCCGCCGATACACTGGGGGAATGACCGCTTCCCCTGGCTCCGACCGTCCCACCGGTACCTTCACCGTCAAGCGCGGCCTGGCCGAGATGCTGCGCGGTGGCGTGATCATGGACGTGGTCGACGCCGAGCAGGCCAAGGTCGCCGAGGACGCCGGGGCTGTGGCCGTCATGGCCCTCGAGCGGGTCCCGTCGGACATCCGCCGCGACGGCGGGGTGGCCCGGATGAGCGATCCGGCCCTCATCGAGGGGATCAAGGCGGCCGTCACCGTCCCGGTCATGGCCAAGGCGCGCATCGGGCACTTCGCCGAGGCGCAGGTGCTGGCCGCCCTCGGCGTCGACTTCATCGACGAGAGCGAGGTGCTCACCCCGGCCGACGAGGCGCACCACATCGACAAGTGGGGCTTCGAGGTGCCGTTCGTGTGCGGGGCCACCAACCTGGGTGAGGCCCTCCGGCGGATCTCGGAGGGCGCGGCCATGGTCCGGTCCAAGGGAGAGGCGGGCACCGGCAACATCGTGGAGGCGGTGCGCCACCTGCGGGCCATCCTGGGGGACATCCGCAAGGTGACCGAGGCCGACTCGGCCGAGCTCTACGGGTGGGCCAAGGAGCTGTCGGCCCCGATCGGGCTGGTCCAGGAGATCGCCACCACCGGCCGGCTCCCGGTCCCGCTGTTCTGCGCCGGCGGCATCGCCACCCCGGCGGACGCCTCGCTGGTCATGCAGCTCGGGGCCGAGGCCGTGTTCGTCGGCTCGGGCATCTTCAAGAGCTCGAACCCGTCGCTCATGGCCCGGGCCGTGGTCGAGGCGACGGCCCACTACACCGACGCCGACCTGGTGGCCAAGGTCTCGACCGGCCTTGGTGCGGCCATGCCGGGCCAGGAGATCGACAAGCTCGGGGTGCACCTGGCCGACCGTGGCTGGTAACTGCGGCCCCGTCGCCGCAGGCCGGGTCGCGGCCCGATGACCATCGGGGTCCTCGCCCTCCAGGGTGACGTGCGGGAGCACGCCTCCGCCTTCGCCGACCTCGGTGAGCCGGTGGTGGAGGTGCGGCGACCCGGCGACCTGGACGGCCTGGCGGGCCTGGTGGTGCCCGGGGGGGAGTCGACCACCCTGTCGCTGCTGATCGGCTCGTCGGGGCTGGCCGGGCCCCTGGCGGAGTGCCTGGACGCCGGGCTGCCCGTCTTCGGGACGTGCGCCGGGATGATCCTGCTCGCCACCACCGTGCTCGACGGTCGGGACGACCAGGTGTCCTTCGGGGTCATCGACCTGACCATCCGCCGCAACGGCTACGGCCGCCAGATCGCCTCCTTCGAGGGGGAGGTCGCGGTCCCCGCACTGGGGGCCGAACCCCTTCCGGCGGTGTTCATCCGGGCCCCGGTGGTGGTGGCGGCCGGGCCGGCGGTGGAGGTCCTGGCTACGCTGCCGGACGGGGAGGACGCGTCGGGACGTCCTGTCGTGTGCCGTCAGGGACCGGTCCTGGTGGCCTCGTTCCATCCCGAGCTCACCGCGGACCGTAGGCTGCACCGGCTGTTCGTGGAGATGACCAAAGAGGAGAGGCGCTGAGGCATGTCGGGACACTCCAAGTGGGCGACCACCAAACACCAGAAGGGTGCCAAGGACGCTGCCCGGGCCAAGGTGTTCGCCAAGCTCATCCGTCAGATCGAGGTGGCGGCCCGCGAAGGCGGGAGCGACATGACCGCCAACGCCAGCCTGCGGACCATGTACACCAAGGCCCGGGACTCGTCGGTGCCGATCGACACCATCGAACGGGCCATCAAGCGCGGCTCGGGCGAGCTCGAGGGCGTGCGTTACGAGTCGATCTCCTACGAGGGGTATGCGCCCGACGGGGTGGCCGTGATCGTCGAGTGCCTGTCCGACAACCGCAACCGGACCGGCGCCGAGATCCGCAACCTGTTCTCCCGGAACGGGGGGGCCATGGCCGAGCCCGGCTCGGTCAGCTGGCAGTTCGAGCGCAAGGGGGTGATCCCGGTGCCCAAGGCCCACGACGAGGAGC
>Ga0302196_10005805_pt1 | contig 10997 bp, 7 predicted proteins | sample II_Bog_N1_3_FD_198794 | JGI IMG/M metagenome (GOLD analysis project Ga0302196, IMG submission 198794) | Peat permafrost microbial communities from Stordalen Mire near Abisko, Sweden - II_Bog_N1_3 | ecosystem: Environmental > Terrestrial > Soil > Wetlands > Peat | place: Sweden: Abisko, Stordalen...
CGGCGGTCGTCCACCGCGACGCGTCGTGGCTGTCGGTCGTGGGCACGTCATGGGGCGCCGACGACCCACAGGAGCTGATCGACGAGAACCTGCAGTGGGTCGGTCAGTTCTACGAGGCGCTCGGCCCGTACGTGACCGGTGAGTCGTACCAGAACTTCGCCGACCCCGCCCTGGACGACTGGCAGACGGCCTACTACGGAACGAACCTGCCGCGGCTGGTGGAGGTGAAGCGGACCTACGACCCGGAGAACGTGTTCACCTTTCCCCAGGGTATCCCACTGCAGGTCTGATCACCGGCGTTCCCCTCTGACGCGTGCGGTTCTCACCGGCCATGCGAGGTCCGAGCGTCCCAGGCCATGGCTTGGTAGGTTCGCACGTGGGGGCCGACAAGGGGGTTTCGGCGATGGGCGTTCGACGAGCAGCGACGGCTGTGGCCTTGCTCTGTGCCGGGGTGCTGTGTCTGGCCCCGACCCATGCAGGCGCCGCACCCCCCCAGGCGACACCCGGGTACTGGCTGCTCGGGGCGGACGGGGGTGTGTTCTCCTTCGGGGCCCCGTTCTACGGCTCCGGGACGTCCTCGCCCGGCACCTGCGGGTTCTCCCCCCAACCGCCGAGCTCCCTGAACGGTGCGTTCGGGTGTGACGCCATCGCCTCGACGCCGAGCGGAAGCGGCTACTGGCTCGTCAACGCCTACCGCTGGGTCACGGCCTTCGGTCAGGCGGGCCAGCCGGTCCAGACCGGCTGCACGAGCCTGAACGGAGCGATGGGGTCGTGGACCGGGATCGCATCGTCATCGACCGGCAACGGGTTCTTCCTGGCCAGCTCCAACGGAGCCGTGGCGGGGTGCGGTGATGCAGTTCCCGTCGGCGGGCTCACCTCCGACACGCTCCTCGCCCCGGTGGTGGGGATGGCCGCCACGCCGGACGGCAAGGGCTACTGGCTGGTCGCCTCCGACGGCGGGGTCTTCGCCTTCGGCGACGCCGCCTTCCTCGGGTCGATGGGCGGGACGCACCTCGTCGCCCCAGTGGTCGGGATCGCCGCCACACCGGACGGAAGGGGCTACTGGCTGGTGGCGTCCGACGGGGGCATCTTCGCCTTCGGCGACGCCACCTTCCAAGGCTCCATGGGTGGGACGCACCTCGTCGCCCCGGTGATCGGGATGGCCGCCACACCGGACGGGAAGGGGTACTGGATGGCCGCGGCGGACGGTGGAGTGTTCGCGTTCGGCACTGCACCATTCCAAGGCTCGATGGGCGGAATGTCCTTGACGGCTCCGGTGGTCGGCATCGCCTCGTACGCCCCGCCCTCGGCCGGCTGACCCGGCTCGGCACCACGGCACCTCGCCCCGGCCATCGGCCGACCGCACCACCCGCCGGCCGGACCGCCGAACGGCCCCGGAGGACCGGGACCAAGGTCACAACCCGAGAAAGGGCCTCCAGCGGACCCCGACCGGCGTCGATCCTCGGGGACAGGGAGCGACCGCCGGCGCCGCCGGTGACCGGTCCCGCACAGACGAAGGGCCGATGGGCGACACCGTCCGGGCGCCCCTCCACCGGAAGGGACGGGCATGGGAATCGAGGGCCTCACAGGCGGTCGTATCCCGGGAGAGCGTGCCGACGCCGTCGGTCCCTCCCCGTCGGCTGACGCCGTCGCCCATCCGGTCGCCACCCATCCGGTCTCGAAGGTCGCCGTCCCGTTCCTCGGGCTGTTGGGCGCGGTGCAGGGCTCGTGCCCGAACATCGCCTCCACCGCCCTGGTGGGTGCCAGCCGGACGCTGCACATGGCCGGGAGCACCCAGGCGCTGGCCGCCAGCATCGAGACCCTGGCGATCGCCGCCACCGCCATCTCCACCGGTCTCCTCGCCGACCGCCTGGGCCGGCGCTTGGTGCTCATGGCGGCCCTGGTCGTCGGTGCCGTCGGCAACCTGTTGGTGGTGGTGTCCCCGACACCGGTCGTCTACATGCTCGGCATGGCGATCGCCGGCGTCGGGCTCGGTGCGGTCTACGGGGCCGCCTTCGGCTACCTGAAGGCGGTGGTGCCGGCCGGGCGGATGGCCGGCGCCATGGGCGTGTTCACCGCGGTGGTCATGGCCTCGACGGTGGTGCTCACCTTCGTCGGCGGCACCCTGGCGAGTGCCCACTGGCGGCTGGCGTTCGTGCTGATCCCCGTCATGTGCGCCGCCTGCGTGCTGCTCACACCGGTGCTCCTTCCCAGGGTGGAGCGGGTCCGGGGGAGCCGGCCCGACCTCCCGGGTCAGGGACTGCTGATGGGCGGCGTGATCCTCTTCCTCTACTCGGTCAGCCAGTTCGCCCACAGCCTCATCAGCCTCGCCACCCTGGTCCCCCTGGTGCTCGGCACGCTCCTCCTCGTGGCATTCGTCAGGTGGGAGGCGCGTTACGAGCACCACTTCTTCCCGGTGGAGCTCCTCCGGTCACCGCTCTTCCTGGCGGCACTGTGCGCCGGGTTCATCTACAACTTCGGGACCGCGGTGTCGTTCCTCCAGGTCACCAATCTGTGGCAGTACGTCGACGGCCTCACCACCTCGAAGGTGTCGGTGTGGCAGCTGCCGCTGCTGCTCGCCGGCATCGCCTCGGGCCTGGCCACCGGTCGGCTCATCTCGAGGGGAGTGTCCAACCGGACGGCCGTCCTGGTCGGAGGGATCGTGTCGGCGTCGGGCTTCACCCTGCTGGCCCTGGCCCACGACGCCCACGGTCTGCTCGGGTTCCTTCCCGGCCTGGTCCTGACCGGAGCCGGCGTCATCATCGCCGCCGTCCCGTTCGGCAACCTGATCATGACGGTGGCCCCGGCCCGGTACCTGGGACCGGTGACCAGCTCGCGCACCACCGTCGGGCAGTTCTTCTACACCCTGGGCTTCTCCATCTCGGCGGTGGTCGTCGACCGCCTCACCACCGGAGGCGTCGTCCATCGGCTCGAGCACGCCGGAGTCCCGGCCAACCAGCTCTCCACCGGGATGGACGCCGTCACCGTCTACGCCGCCAAGAGCACCGCGCCGACCACCTCGCTGGGCCGGCAGGCGCTCCACGATGCCGCGGTGTCCTACGGGCACGCCTTCAGCACCATGTTGCTCATCGCCGCCGGCCTGATGCTGGCCGCCGGCATCGCCGCCTTCGCCCTCATGGCCGGCGGTGAGCAGGCCCCCGATGACTCCCCGGTACCCGCCGGTGAGCGCCCGGCGGCACCGGGCGGGAAGCCCCTCCCGGTACCGGTCTGAGCACCGGACCGACCCGACAGAAAGCAGGACTGCCATGTGCATGACGTTCAAGCTCCCGACGGCCGTGGACGGGACGGTGGTTGCCGCCCGCAGCATGGAGTTCCCGATGGGCATGCCCACACAGCTGGCCGTGCTGCCGCGGGACCACGCCGGATCGTCCGACACCGGTGGGGGAGGTCGGGGCGCCACCTGGTCGGCCACCCATGGGATCGTCGGCATGGGCGTCTTCGGCCACGCCGGATGGCTGGTCGACGGCCTGAACGATGTCGGGGTCAGCGCCCACCTCCTGTACATGCCGGGCGGCTACTGCACCTACCGGATGCCGAAGGGTGACGGCACCGACGTGGCCCAGGTCGACCTGATCGCCTACCTGCTCGGCACCTGCGCCAGCATCGCCGAGGTGAAGGCGGCGGTGGAGGCGGTCAACGTGGTGGGCCTCGATCCGGGCATGGGCTTCGTGCCACCCGTCCACTGTCTGGTCCACGACCCGAGCGGCTCGCTGGCCATCGAGTTCCACCCCGAAGTGACGAAGGTGGTCGACAACCCGGTCGGGGTCGCCACCAACGCCCCGTTCCTGGACTGGCACCTGATCAACCTGGGGAACTACCTGGGCGTGTCGTCCGAGAACCCCCCGGACGAGACGGTCGGCGGTCTTGCGCTGTCCACCCCGGGGCAGGGGGAGGGGCTCCGGGGCATCCCGGCCGACTTCACGCCGACGGCCCGGTTCATCCGGCTCTTCAGCCTGCTCCAACTCGTCGACCAGGCCAAGGACGCCGACGAGGCCGAGCAGTTGGCCCTCCACCTCTGCAACGCCTTCGACATCCCCGCCGGCGTGGTCAAGGAGCCCATGGGGGGTCACCTGGTGCCCGAGGTGACGGTTTGGGACTCGGTCCTGAACCTGACCACACCCCGGTACGCCTACCGGATGATCGGCAACCCAGAGGCCTACGTGGTGGACCTGGCATCGGTCGACTTCACCACGCCGGCTCGCCTGCAGGATCTCCCGTGGACGGGCGGCTTCACCCCGGTCGCCGTCCGGTAGGGTCCCGTCCCCGGTGCCACCGGTGCACCGGCCCGCCGCGAGGGGTCGGGCACCGGCGACCGCCCGCACCCGTAGCCGGGTGGCGGGCCGGACGACCCCGGCACGCTCCCCGCCGTCGACGGGCCCGACCCCGGCCGCTACGTTCTTGGCCCATGACCACCACGCTGCTGGATCGGGCCCGATCGCTGTTCGGACCGATCGACGAACTGGCGTCGTCGACGGCGCCGGGGGAGCCGGTCGCCGACGAGGCCCTCCGGCTGCTGGCCGAGTCCGGCCTGCGAGGCCTCCTGGTGCCGAAGGCCGCCGGGGGGCTCGAGCTGCCGCTGGTGGAGGTGGTCGACCTCTACGAGGAGGTGTCCCGGGCCGACGGGTCGACGGGTTGGGTCTTCTTCGCCTCGGACGCCTGTGCCTCCTACTTCGGGGCCTATCTCCCCGACGACGGCATGGAGGACCTGTTCGGTGGCGGCGTGCCCCTGGTGGCGGGCCAGTTCACGCCGAACGGGACCGCCCGGGTCGACGGCGACGACCTGTGGATCGACGGGGACTACCAGTTCGGGAGCGGCATCGTGCACGCCACCTGGGCCGGCGGCGGCGTGATGACCGTCCCCGGAGAGGGCGGCACGCCGGAGTACCTCGGGGTCTGCTTCCCCCGGGACGCCGTCGAGATCGAGGGGAACTGGGACGTGCTGGGCCTGCAGGCGACAGCCAGCTACGACTACCGGCTCCGCGAGGTCCGGATTCCGCGCTCCCACGCTTTCGACTTCCTGGCCCCGACCGTCCACCGCGGCTCGGCGGTCTACTCGCTCGGTGCCATCACCCTCACCGCACTCGGCCACGCCGCCTGGGCGCTGGGCGTCACGCGGCGGGTGCTCGACGAGTTGGCGGGCATGGCGGCGGGGACCACCCGGGTGGGGGCCTCCTCCTCGCTGGCGACCACCGCGGTGGGGCTCACCCTGTTCGCCTGGGGCGGTGCGATGGGCCGCCCGGCTCCCGATGCCACGGCGTTCGTCCACCGCGACGCCTCCTGGCTATCGGTCGTCGGCACCTCGTGGGGGCTCGACGACCCCCAGGAGCTGATCGACGAGAACCTGCAGTGGGTCGGTCAGTTCTACGATGCGCTCGGCCCGTATGCGACCGATCAGTCGTACCAGAACTTCGCGGACCCGGCCCTGGAGAATTGGCAGACGGCCTACTACGGCACGAATCTCCCGCGGCTCGTGGAGGTGAAGCGTGCCTATGACCCGGAGAACGTGTTCACCTTCCCCCAGGGCATCCCGCTGCAAGTCTGAGGTCTGCAGCATGGGGCCCCTTCCGCTTCCCCTTCCGACCCGTGACGCTCCGCCTCGGCCGGAAAGGGGCGATGGATCACCTCCTGTGATCGGTGGGTTCGACGCGACGAGGCCCCGGCACTGACGCCGGGGCCTCGTCGGGTCCAGATGGTGGGAGGAGTGGCGCTGTTCCAACGGCCCACCCTCGGCCGGTCAGGCGGCGGCACCGACCACGCCGGAGATGCCCTGTCCGCCGAGGCTCCCGTAGAACGGGGCATCGCCGTAGGTGAAGATGCCGCCATCGTCGGCCACCAGCAGGTAGCCCCCGCCGTCCGGGCTGGAGCGCATGCCGGTGATGGGCTCGTTCAGGGGCGTGCTCCCGGCCGAACCGTGGAACTGGGCGTCCCCGTAGGCGAACACCCCACCGTCGGCAGCCACGAACCAGTAGCCCTTGCCGTCTCCGGTCGACGTCATCCCGACGATCGGCTGGTTGAGCTGGAGGTTGCCGGTCGAGCCGTAGAAGGCCGCGTCGCCGAAGGCGAAGATCCCTCCGTCGCCCGCCACCAGCCAGTAGCCCTTGCCGTCGGGTGTCGACGCCATGCCCACGATCGGTTGGTTGAGGTGGTCGGAGCCCATAGAGCCGTAGAAGGTGGCGTCGCCGTAGGCGAAGATGCCACCGTCGGCGGCCACGAACCAGTAGCCCTTGCCGTCCGAGGTGGCCGCCATCCCGACGATCGGCTGGTTGAGCTGGAGGCTGCCGGCCGAGCCGTAGAAGCCGGCGTCACCGTAGGCGAAGACCCCGCCGTCGGAGGCCGTCATCCAGTAGCCGCCCCCGCTCGCCGTCGTCGCCATGCCCACGATCGGTTGGTTGAGGGTGAGGGTGCCGGGATTGCCCAGGTAGGTCAGGTAGGAGTCGTTGCCGAACCCGTAGGTGTTTCCGAGGCTGTCGTACAGGTAGTAGCCCTGGTGCGGCGTGGTGTTGCCGGCGTTCAGGGCGATGGTGCCAGTGATGCCGTACACCGAGTTGGTGCAGCTGACCTGCAACGCCATCGTGGACAGGTCCGAGGCGAACTGGTCGACCTCGACCGAGCTCGAGTAGTCGACGGGGAGGTCCGTGTTGAAGCTCTGGTTCATGCCACAGAGTGCGCCCCCGACGTTGAAGCTCACGACCGGGTCGGTGAGGTCCTGTCCGGCCTGCAGTGGTGTTCCGGTCGTGACGCTGAAGGCGTCACTCCCGAGGGCCAGGCAGAAGAAGGTCGCTCTGTTGCCGCAGCCGGTCGCGAGCGTCACGCTGTCGGAGTTGGCGGTGGTGGTGGCGCCTGTCGCCTCGTCGGTAACGGTGAGGATCGACCGGGTCAGCGTCGGCCCGGTGCCGTGCGGCGAGGCCCCGGCGACGTGCGGTGCGCCGTAGCCTCCTCCCGTCGATACGGTGGCCCCGGCCAGGGATCCGCCTGCGAGGACGCCGATCCCGAGGAGGGCACCCACCACCAGTGTGACGGCCGCCCTCCTCGTGTGGATAGGTGTGATGGTCATGGTTCCTGCCTTTCCGCCGTGGTGCCGCCGTGGCACACGACTGGTCCTGAACAGCAACGTACGGATCGCCGGTAACGGCCCGGTAAGGGGTCGGTCAGGGACGACGGGGCACCTGTCGGCCGTGAACCACGCCCCGGTACGCCTACCGGATGATCGGCAACCCGGAGGCCCACGTGGTGGACCTGGCGTCGGTCGACTTCACCTCGGCGGGCCACCTCCGGGACCTCCCTCGACGGGTGCCTTCACCCCGGTGGCGGTCTAGCGACACGGCCCCGGTCGCCCTACGATCGACGTGCCCGACCCGGCCCACTACGTTCTGGTGCCATGACCACCACGCTGCTGGACCGGGCGCGATCGCTGTCCGGACGGATCGACGAGCTGGCGGCAGAGACGCCGGCCGGCGAGCCGGTCGCCGCCGAGTCGCTCCAACTGCTGGTCGACGCCGGGCTGCGGGGCCTCCTGGTGCCGAAGGCCGCCGGCGGCCTCGAGCTGCCCCTGGTGGAGGTGGCCGACCTCTACGAGGAGGTGGCGCGGGCCGACGGGTCGACGGGCTGGGTCTTCTTCGCCTCGGACGCCTGCGCCTCCTACTTCGGCGCCTACCTCCCCGACGACGGCATGGAGGACCTGTTCGCCGGCGGCGTGCCGTTGGTGGCCGGCCAATTCTCGCCGAACGGGACCGCCCGGGTCGACGGCGATGACCTGTGGATCGACGGTGACTACCAGTTCGGGAGCGGCATCGTGCACGCCACCTGGGCCGGAGGCGGCGTGATGACCGTCCCCGGTGAGGGCGGCACGCCGGAGTACCTCGGGGTCTGCTTCCCGCAGGACGCCGTCGAGCTCGAGGGGAACTGGGACGTGCTGGGCCTGCAGGCGACGGCCAGCTACGACTACCGCGTCCGCGAGGTCCGGGTGCCGCGTTCGCACGCCTTCGACTTCCTGGCCCCGACCGTCTACCGCGGCTCGGCTGTCTACTCGCTCGGCGCCATCACCCTCACCGCACTGGGCCACGCCGCCTGGGCCCTGGGCGTCACGCGGCGGGTGCTCGACGAGCTGGCGGGCATCGCCGCGGAGACCACGCGGGTCGGGGCCTCCTCCACGCTGGCGACCTCGGAGCGGTTCCTGTACGAGCTGGGTGTCCTCGAGAGCCGGCACCGGGCGAACCGGGCCTGGGTGCGCGAGGTGGTGATCGCCGCCGAGCACGACGCCCTGGCCGGCGAGGCGTCGGCCATGACAGGGACGCTGCTGCGGGCCGCCTGCCGACACGTGAATCAGGACGGGGCGGACATCGCCCGCCAGGCGTACCTGCTGGCGGGGACCCGGGCGCTCCGGGCCGGACCCATCCAGCGGGGCTTCCGGGACCTGCACGCCGGCTCCCAGCACTTCTACGCCAGCCCGTTCCAGGCGAACGCCCTGGGCGCCCAGGTCCTCGCCGAGCACGGCGGGGGCTGAAGGCCGCCACCGCCGCGCCGTGACGCCGCGGCGGTGGCTCAGCCGGCCGAGGGCAGCGCTACGGTGCTCCCAGACGAGGTGAGGAGCCCCCATGTGCACCCGAGTGCTGTACCGAGGTGGGGACGAGCTCGTCATCACCGGTCGGTCGATGGACTGGATGGTGCCCACCGGATCCAACCTCTGGGCCCTGCCGGTCGGCCTCGAGCACGACGGCGCCACGGCCGAGCACCCGCTGCGGTGGACGTCACGGCGGGGGAGCGTGATCTCGACCATGTACGACCGGGCCACCGTGGAGGGCGTCAACGACCACGGCCTGGCTGCCCACGCCCTCTACCTGGCGGCCTGCCGGTACCCCGCCCGCGACCCCGCGCTGCCGGGGATGAGCGTGGCGGCCTTGACCCAGTACGCCCTCGACATGTTCTCCTCGGTGGCCGCCGCCGTCGACGGGCTCAGCGACGGGAGCTTCCAGGTGGCCAACGCCACGCTCCCCGGCGACGAGGCGGCCACCGGCCACCTCTCCCTGGCGGACGCCTCGGGTGACTCGGCCATCCTCGAGTACCTCGACGGTCGACTGGTCGTCCACCACGGACCCGAGTTCCAGGTCATGACGAACGACCCGACCTACGACCAGCAGCTGGCCCTGTGCACCTACTGGGACGAGGTGGGGGGCGACGCCATGCTCCCGGGGACCGAGCGCCCGGCCGACCGGTTCGTCCGCGCCCGCCACTACCTGCAGCGTGCCCCGGCCACCAGCGACGACCGACGGGGGGTGGCCGAGGTGTTCTCCATCGTCCGGAACGCGTCCGTCCCGATCATCGAGTCCACCCCGGAGCGACCCAACGTGGCCTCCACGCTGTGGCGGTCGGCCGTGGACCACCGCTCGCTGACCTACTACTGGGAGGCCACCGACCAGCCGAACGTCTTCTGGGTGGAGCTGGAGCGGCTCGACCTGTCGCCGGGTGCCCCGGTGCGACGCCTGGCGGCCGAGGACGGACCGGTGCGGTCCGGCGAGGTCTCCGACCAGTTCGCCCCGGCCGAGCCGTTCACGTTTCTCCCCGAGACCGCCTGAGGCGCCGCGCGCCGACCATTCGCGGGGTTCCCTCGGTGGGTCCCGTGCATTTCGGGCGCTCCCCACCGCCTGCCGACCACTATCGTGACGGCGGTGCGGGGGGTCCGGCGTGGACGGCGAGTCGAATCGCGGATCGCGCGCGCGGTCGGGCTGGTGCTCGTCGCCGCCCTGGTCGCCGCCTGCGGATCGCCGTCGGCCACCGGCCCGTCCATCTCCGCCGCCCCCCGGCACCTCCACTTGACCCCGGAGCCCCAGGCCCGGCCCGGTCAGCGGGGTGCCACCCGGGGCCCGGACTCGGCAGATCTCTCCAAGGAAGGCGACGTCCAACTGAGCGTCGTCCAGGGGTTGCTGGACGGGACGCCGATCTTCGGCGGGGACTTCGCCGACCCGTACGTGCTGCACACGCCGACGGCCCTCTATGCCTTCGCCACCAGCACCCTGGGCTCCCCCTACGCCAAGGCCGCCAACATCCCGGTCATCGCTCTCGCCGGGGGGAGCGACTTCACCGGGCACTACCTCGGGGATGCCATCCCCACGCTCCCAGCGTGGACGGTGCCCGGTTTCCAGTGGGGACCATCGGTGTGGGCACGTCCGGACGGGACCTACGTCCTCTACTACTCGACGCCGGCCACCACGTTGGCCGCCTGCCAGTCCGTTCCGCGTCCGGCCGGGTGCGTCGAGAAGTCGGACGGGTGGGGGAACGCCCAGTGCATCTCCAGGGCCACCAGTGCCAACCCCGCCGGCCCGTACGTCGACGGCTCGACCGGCCCCTTCATCTGTCCGGCGACCGCCGGTGGCGCCATCGATCCGAGTGTCTACGTCGACCAGGGGACGCCCTGGCTCCTCTGGAAGACCGACGGCGACTGCTGCGACCTCCCGACCACGATCGAGATCCAACGGCTGACGCCCGACGGCCTGGCGGTGGGCGGCCCACCCACCGCCCTCCTCGGTGCCACGCAGGCCTGGGAGGGGGGCATCGTCGAAGGACCGTCGATGATCAAGGCCGACGGCACGCACTGGCTCTTCTACTCGGCCAATGCGTGGGGCACCCCCGACTACGGCATCGGCGTGGCGAAGTGCGCCACCGTTACCGGCCCCTGCACCAAGCCACTCGACCACGCCTGGTTGGCGGGGTCCGGGAACGAGCTGGGCCCGGGGGGCGAGGAGTTCTTCAGCGCCGGAGGCCTGGTGTGGATGGTGCACCATGTGCTGGCCACCGGCGAGACGGGCAACGGCGCCGACCGGCGCATCCACGTCGACCTCCTCGGCTTCGCTCCGGGCCAGGTGCCCCGCATCGCCGACCCGTCGCTGTCGGCCGCCCTGGCCCTCGACATCCTCTACTACGGCGATCCGAGGGTTCCGTCGACTCCGGACGGCGCCTTCCTATGGCTGGACCGACGGGTC
>Ga0302196_10005813_pt1 | contig 10985 bp, 8 predicted proteins | sample II_Bog_N1_3_FD_198794 | JGI IMG/M metagenome (GOLD analysis project Ga0302196, IMG submission 198794) | Peat permafrost microbial communities from Stordalen Mire near Abisko, Sweden - II_Bog_N1_3 | ecosystem: Environmental > Terrestrial > Soil > Wetlands > Peat | place: Sweden: Abisko, Stordalen...
GACCCCCCCACCACCAGCACGTCGTCGAGCGCACCCAGGACCGGTTCGATGAGGTCGTGGTGGCGGGGTTCGTAGATCACCAGCCCGCAGTGGGTGTGTTCCACGTCGTGGAGGAGATGCTCGCCCCGGCGGGTGTGGTTGACGCCCACGATGGTGGCGCCGGCCAGAGAGGCACCCCCGAAGGCGTAGAGGTACTCGGGGATGTTGTCGAGCAGCACGGCCACGTGCAGGGGCTGGCCGGGCCGCCGGTGACGGAGAAAGAGGTTCGCCCACCGACACGACTGTCGGTAGTAGTCGGAGTGGGTGACGATCTGGTCTTCGAACCGGATGGCCGGACGGCCGCCGATGTCGTCGTCGTCAGCGTTCCGCCGCAGCAACTCGGCGGCACTGGTGGCCGGCAGTGCCGCCTCGCCCAGCCCCGGCGCCGCGCCTGGAGTTCCGGTGGTCACGTCAGCCTCCTCACATCACGCCTCGGCCAGCCAGGACCTCGGCCCGCAGCCCGGCGGCCAGAACATCGCGGTGGTAGGCGGCATCGCCGTAGTCGAGCTGCGAGAATTGCGCCCGCTTGATGAACAGGTGGAGGTCGTGCTCCCAGGTGAAGCCGATACCCCCGTGCACCTGGAGCCCCGACGCCATCACCCGCCGGGAGGCGTCGGCACACCAGACCTTGGCAGTGGCGGCGGCCATCGCCCATCCCGGCTCACCGGTGGCCACCGCCCAGGCGGCATACCAGGTGGCCGAACGCATTCCTTCCACGTCGACCAGCATGTCGGCGCACCGGTGCTTGACGGCTTGGAAGCTACCGATCGGTACGCCGAACTGGACCCGGTCTTTGGCGTAGGCCGTGGCCAGCTCCAGCACCCGGTCGGCACTCCCCAGCAGTTCGGCAGAGGAAGCCACCGCTCCCAGTGCCCCCAGTCGCACCGCTTCATCGGGACCGCCCAGGCGGGTGGAGGGAGCGGTATCGAGATCCAACCACGACAGGGTGCGGGTGAGGTCCATGGCCGGCTCCGCCGGCGGTCGTCCGACGGCGTCGAGATCGACCAGGTAGACACCCTCGGGCACCACCACCACCACCGCGTCGGCCACCGACGCTCCCTCCACCGGGCCCAGCCTTCCGCTCAGGGTGGGAGCGTCCGGGTGGCCGCTCTGAAGGAGAGCCCCTCCGGACGGGGACCACGCCACCGCCCCCAGTGCCGAACCCTCGACCAGACGGTCGAGAAGCTGGCGATGGTCGGGGTGGCCGACCAGGGCGGCCAACGTCACCAACTGCGGGGCGAAGGGCACCGGAGCCAGGTGCCGGCCCGCTTCTTCCACCAGTACCGCCACTTCCACCCATCCCAGTCCCAGGCCACCCTCCGCCTCAGGGACTGCCACCGCACACCATCCCTGGTCGACCATCGACCGCCAGAGCCCGGCGTCGAACGGGGCGCCCGAATCGAGGTGGGCGCGTACTTCCGCGGAGCCCGACCGATCATCGAGCAACTGCCGAGCCGCCTCCTGCAGGGAACGCTGCTCAGGCGAAAGGTCGAAGTCCATGGCTGGATAGTATGACGCCGATGCCAGCGCACCGGGGGGGGCCGTGGACCTGAGCTCCACCGGCACCGAGCTGGCACTCCGGTCCGATATTCGATCATGGCTGGTCGAACACCTTCCCTGGGCCTACGGCGAGGGCCTTCCCCCCCGCTTCGACGACCTGGCCGAGGAGGTCGAGTTCGGTCGCCGGTGGCAGGCGTCCCTGGCCGCCGACCGGTGGGTGGGGGTCACCTGGCCTCACCAGTACGGCGGACGGGGGGCGGGACCCACCGAGCACTTCATCGTCCAGGAGGAGCTGGCTCGGGCCCGGGCCCCGGAGATGGTCGGGCGCATCGGGATCAACCTGGCCGGCCCCACCCTGTTGGCCCACGGGACAACGGAGCAGAAGGAGCGGTGGCTCCCCCGGATCCTCAGCGCCGACGACCTCTGGTGCCAGCTGTTCAGCGAGCCGGGAGCCGGAAGCGACCTGGCGGCGGTGACCACCCGGGCCACCCCGGTGGACGGCGGGTGGGTGCTCGACGGGCAGAAGGTCTGGACCTCCTACGCCCAGTTCGCCGACTGGGGGGTGTGTCTGGCCCGCAGCGATCCGGAGGCCCCCAAGCACCGGGGAATCTCGTACCTGGTGGTCGACATGCACGCACCCGGGGTGACGGTGCGTCCGCTGGTGCAGTCGACCGGCGAGGCCGAGTTCAACGAGGTCTTCCTCGACCAGGTGTTCGTCCCCACCGACCAGCTGATCGGACCCGAACACGGGGGGTGGAAGGTGGCCAACTCCACCCTCTCGCACGAGCGGGGTACCAACCCTCGGCAGCTGGTCGTCCACATGCAGCTGCTCGAAGAGCTCCTGCGGCTGGCCGTCGAGCGGGAATCGTTCGACGACCCCCGCCTCCGCCAGCGGCTGGCCCAGGCCTACGTGGAGGTGCGGCTCTTCCAGCTCCACAATCTCCGTACCATCAGCCGCCTGTCCAAGGGACTCGACCCCGGGCCCGAAGGAAGTGCACTCAAGCTCTACTGGAGCGAGATGAGCAAGCGGTTCCACGACACCGCCATGGCGGTGCTGGGTGAGTCTGCCCCCTTCTGGCACGGTGCAGCGGGCAACCCCGGCGACGGGCGCTGGCAGCGGTCGTGGCTCTACTACCAGGCGTCGTCCATCTTCGCCGGGACCAACGAGATCCAGAGGAATATCATCGGCGAGCGCGTGCTCGGTCTCCCCCGGCCAGAACCGGCAGACGCACGTCCGTCTCCACGAAAGGTGTCGTCCCGTGACTGAACCGGTCGTCCTCTACGCCACCCGTGGTCACGTGGCCACCATCACCATGAACCGTCCGGAGGTGGCCAACGCCCAGGACACCGCCCTCATCGACGGCATCGATGCCGCCCTCGACACCGCCGATGCCGACGATGAGGTGCGGGTGGTGGTGCTGGCCGGTAACGGCAAGCACTTCTCGGCCGGCCACGACCTCAAGGCGCTGGTGGGCGACACCGAGCCCGACGAGTGGCGGAAGATGCGCGACACGCCGGAGGGGAAGTTCCGCCACGAGCAGGTGATGTACTTCGACCGCTGTCAGCGGATCTACCACTTCCGCAAGCCCACCATCGCCGCCGTGCAGGGGGCCTGCGTGGCCGCCGGGCTGATGTTGGCGTGCATGTGCGACCTCATCGTGGCGTCCGATGACGCCACCTTCCAGAACCCGGTGCTCCGGATGACCGGTGCCGGTGTCGAACTACTGGTGGAGCCCTGGGAACTGGGCATCCGGAAGGCCAAGGAGTTCCTGTGGACCGGTGAGAAGCTCGACGCCCAAGAGGCGTGGCGGCTGGGACTGGTCAACCGGGTGGTGCCCCGGGCCGAGCTGACCGAACGGGTCGACGAGCTGGCCGACCGGGTGGCCCTGGTGCCACCGGCCACCGCCCAGGTGGTCAAGGACTCCCTCAACAACACGGCCACCCTGATGGGCAAGGAGTCGTCGTGGAAATACCACTTCATGGCCCACCACTGGATGCACAACACGGCGACGGCGGCCTCCGCCCTCCGGGCCCGCCAGCAGAAGACGTCCATGTCGGAGGTCTTCGCCGAGCACCGTGACTGAACCCGACTCCCTCCCCGGACCTGCCGACCGGGCCCCGTTGGCCGGCATTCGGGTCATCGACGTCGGAACCCGGATCAGCGCCCCGTTCTGCGCCGGCCTCCTCAGCGACATGGGGGCGGACGTCATCAAGGTGGAAGACCCCCGGGGTGGCGACTTCATGCGGACCATCGGCCCGTTCGTGCCCACCGACGACGAAGGACCCGGATACTCCATGTGGTGGGCGGTGGAAGGACGTGGTCGTCGGGGTGTGACCGTCGACCTCCGTCAGCCTGCCGGCCAGGATCTGTTCCGGCGGCTGGTGGCGACCGCCGACGTGGTCTGCGAGAATTTCCGCCCCGGAGCCCTCGAGGCCTGGGATATCGGACCCGATCGGTGCGACCCCCGGCTGGTGTGGGCACGGATCAGCGTCTTCGGGCAGGACGGTCCTTACTCGGGTCGGACCGGGCTCGACCGGATGGGCATCGCCTACGGCGGGCTGCTCCACCTGACCGGCTATCCCGACCGGCCGCCGGTACGGCCGGGCGTGACCGTCTCCGACTACCTGACCGGCACCTTCGCCGCCTCGGCGGTGACCGCCGCCCTCTACCGGCGGGACGGGCCGGGGGGAACCGGACTCGGCGGCGTGGTGGACGCCCCGCTCTACGGCTCCATCCTCCGGATTCTCGAGTGGACGGTGGCCGGTCACGACCGACTGGGGATCACCCGTCAACGGGAGGGCAACCGGCTGGCCACCTCGGCGCCGCTCGACAACTACCCCACCGCCGACGGCACCTACGTCTGTGTGGTGGCCGGCTCCGACGCCAACTTCCGGCGCCTGTGCGCCGCCATGGACCGGCCCGAGCTGGCCGATGATCCGGCGTGGGCCACCCTGGCCCAGCGGGCCGCCCGATCCGACGAGATCAACGGACTGGTGGCCGGGTGGACAGCCGGACTCACCGCTGCCGAGGTGGAGGCTCGTTGTGTGGCCCACCAGGTACCTGTGGCCACCGCCTACGACGCTGCCGACATTCTGGCCGATCCACACTTCGCCGAACGGGGCGACCTGGTGACGGTGGACGATCCGGTGGCCGGGCCCCACCGTCAACAGGCGCCGTACCCCCGGCTGGACGGTCACCGCCCCGAAGCCCCACGACCGGCGCCGCTGCTGGGGGAGCACAACGACGAAGTGTGGGGTGGTCTGGTGGGGCTCAGTGATGACGAGCTGGCCGGCTACCGCAGTGACGGCGTGATCTGACCCGACGACTCAGGCGTCGGGTCCGGCGAACCTCGGCGCTCGCTTCTCCTTGAAGGCGGCCATTCCCTCGGCCATCTCCGGTGACACGGTGGCCAATGCCTGGGCCGCACCCTCCCGCTCCAGCGATACCGGCAGGGTGGACTCGAAGCTGGTGTTCAGCAGCTGCTTCGAGAGTCCCAATGATCGGGTCGGACCGTCGGCCAATCGGACGGCCAGGGCGTCCGCCTCGGCCGTCAGAGCCTCCACCGAGTCGAGGCAGCGGTAGGCCAAGCCGGCGGTGACCGCCTCCTCCCCCACCACCTTGTCCCCGAGCAGCACCATGGCCTTGGCACGGGGCAGGCCGACCAGGCGGGGCAGCAGGTAGGCCCCACCGGCGTCGACCACCAGCCCCCATCGGGCGAACGACCAGACGAAGGCGGTGGTGGGCTGCACCAGGACGAAGTCGCAGGCCAGGGCCAGGTGGGCGCCGGGTCCGACAGCGGTGCCATTGACGGCGGCCACCGTCGGCTTGTCGAGCTCCCAGAGTTCGCGGATGAAGGTCTGGACGCCGGCCCGCAACGCCTCACTGGTGGTCCGGGGGTCGAAGCCGGCGCCGCCGGCCTGGCTGACGGTGGAGGCGCGGAGGTCCATCCCGGCGCAGAACGAATCACCGGTGCCGGTGATCAGCAGCGATCGCACCCCGGGGTCGACCCGGGCCTTCCGGACGACGGCGACCAGGTCGTCGCGCATCTCGGCGGTCAGGGCATTCTTGGCATCGGGGCGGTCGAGGGTGATGCGACCGACCCGATCGGTGCCGACGTCGTAGCGGATCATTGGCCGGATGCTACCGGTGACCGGTTCGTGGGTGTGGTGTCGCCCGGCGGCGGCCGCTCTGGACGTCGAATTCCGGCTGTCTCGTAGGCTGTGCCGGTGAACGGTTCGGGTGAAGGTGGTGCGGCCGATGAGCACCAGCACCCCCGACCGCTGTTGGCGTCGAGGCTCCAGCGGTTCGGGGTCACCATCTTCGCGGAGATGTCGGCCCTGGCCGAGCGGACCGGATCCATCAACCTCGGCCAGGGCTTCCCTGACTCCGACGGCCCGGCGGTGATGGCCGATGCTGCGGTCCGGGCCATCCGTGATGGCCGGAACCAGTACCCGCCGGGGTTGGGTACCCCCGAGCTCCGTGCGGCCATCGCTGCCCACCAGCAACGGTTCTACGGTCTGGCGTTCGATCCTGACCTCGAGGTGCTGGTCACCGCCGGTGCCACCGAAGCCATCACCGCCGCCATGCTGGCGCTCTGCGAGCCCGGCGACGAAGTCGTGATGTTCGAGCCCGCCTACGACTCCTACGCTCCTGCCGTCGCCATGGCCGGGGCGACGCGTCGGGTGGTACCGCTGCGACCTCCGGAATGGAGCTTCGACGTCGATGAGCTGGCCGCCGCCATCACCCCGCGGACCCGCCTGCTGCTACTCAACTCGCCACACAATCCCACCGGCAAGGTCTTCAATGCCGAAGAGCTGCATGTCATCGCCGAGGTGTGCGTCGGGGCCGACCTGCTGGTGGTCACCGACGAGGTCTACGAGCACCTGGTGTTCGAGGGACGCCACATCCCGTTGGCATCGCTGCCCGGCATGGCCGAGCGCACGTTGACGGTCTCGAGTGCCGGGAAGACGTTCTCCTTCACCGGATGGAAGATCGGGTGGGTCTGCGGACCGGAGGCGATGGTGGCCGCCGTTCGCACGGTGAAGCAGTTCCTGACCTACGTGAACGGCGCCCCATTCCAACCGGCGGTTGCCGTAGGACTCGGCCTGCCCGACGAGGTGTTCGCTCAGGCGGCGTCAGACCTGGCCCTCCGCCGCGATCGGCTGTGCGCCGGGCTCCTCGAGGCCGGGTTCGAGGTCTTCCGACCCATGGCCACCTACTTCGCCGTCACCGACGTCCGGGCCCTCGGCTTCGACGACGGGGTCGCCTTCTGTCGTCGGCTGCCCGAACGCTGCGGCGTCGTGGCCATCCCGGCCTCGGTGTTCTATGACGATCCGGCCACCGGTCGGTCCCTCGTTCGCTTCGCCTTCTGCAAGAGCCTCGAGACGATCGATGAAGCCGTGGGGCGCCTCGGGACCCTCCGGCAGGAGTAGCGGGCTCGGGTCGGGGCCACCGCCGGGCGGCGGGGACGCCACGTCCGGAGGCACCTGGCCGGGACCACCGACGATCTCGGACCGGCCGGGGGTCCCACCCAGAGAGGTGCCGGCCGGGCAGCGCCCGACCGCTGCCGCCTCCCGGCGCTAGCTTGCACCCATGCCCGACAAGGTCTGCTCCCTCGACGAGGCGGTGGGCCACGTCCATGCCGGCGATGCCATCCACATCGTCACCAACCACTCACGTTGGACAGCCGGGGCCCGGCATCTGGTCCGACAGTGGTGGGGTCGGGATCCCGGCTTCACCCTGGTGATGCTCAGCCTGTCGAGCCTGGGAGCCCTGTTCTTCCGGGGTGGCCTGGTCCGCAAGGTGATCACCGGCTACTCGGGCGACGTCTTCCCCAACTTCTCGCCCAATCCGTGGTTCGCCACCGCCTATCTGGCCGGCGAGGTGGAGGTCGAGCATTGGTCGTTCCTCACCTTCCAGCAGCGAATGGAAGCCGCCGCCCGGGGACTCCCCGCTGTCACCACCGCTTCGCTGGCCGGCTCCTCGATGGCCGACAATCCCGGGTACGCCCGGGTGGACACCCCGTTCGGCGAGGTGGGTCTGTTGCAGGCCTACGCCCCGGACATCGCCCTCCTCCACGCCCCCATCGCCGACCGTGACGGGAACCTGGCTTTCAACGCTCCCGGGCTCGAAGGGATCTGGGGGGCTCTGGCCGCCAAGCGGGGCGTGGTGGCCACCGTCGATCGGGTGGTGGACGACATCCGGCCCTGGTCGCACTTGGTGACGGTCCCCGGCCACCGGGTGCTGGCGGTCAGCGAGGCACCCCTCGGTGCCCACCCTGGCGGCCTGTTCGCCCGCGACGTCCCGGTCGACCCCTACGGCGAAGATCTCGAATTCTGGTCGGAGGCCCGGGACGCCAGCCACGGCGACGACTTCGACGAGTGGATCAACCGATGGGTGCTGGAGCCGTCCACCCAGCAGGAGTACGTCGATCGCCTGGGCACCCCGCGGGTTGCCCGCCTTCGACGGCGGGCGGAGGCCGACTCGTGGCGCGACGACGAAGCCGCCTCCCCGCCCGACCTCGAGGCCCCCACCGCCGCCTGGGAACGGGCCGCCGTCCACGGGGCCCGCTACCTGGCCGACCGGGTCGCCGCACTGAGCGCCGACGCCGTGCTGGCCGGTGCCGGCGTGGCCAATCTGGCCGCCTGGTTGGCCGTCGATCTGGCCCGAGCCCGAGGATCCGAGGTGGTCCTCACCGCCGAGCTCGGCCTCTGGGGCTACCGACCGACCCCTGCCGATCCCTTCGTCTTCAACCACCGCAGCTTCCCCACCGCCACCATGCTGGGCGATGCCGACCAGGTCCTCGGCACCCTGGCGGGAGGCCCAGGTACCACCCTGTTGGGCTGCCTGGGAGCCGCCCAGGTCGACCGGTTCGGCAACATCAACTCCACGGTCATCCCCGGTGTCACCTTTCTGGTGGGATCGGGTGGTGGCAACGACGTGACGTCGGCGGCCGACGAGATCGTGGTGATGACCACGTTGACCTCGCGTCGGGCAGTGGCCGACGTCCCGTACATCACCTCGGTTGGCGACCGGGTCCGCGCCCTCGTCACCGACCTGGCCATCTTCGAAAAGGACGGCGCCGGTGAACTGGTGCTGACGGCGGTGGCACCGGGCGACGGCACCATCGACGAGCGGATCGACCGGGTCCGAGCCCGATGCCCGTGGGCGCTGCAGGTTGCCGACACGGTTTTGGAACTCGACCCACCCGACCCCACCGACATCGAGGCGCTTCGCCGTTGGGACCCGCTCGGTCGATTTCTCCGACCGGGGGGCTGACCCCGGCTCAGTCAGCCAGCGGGTCGAGCCAGCCCGGCGACACCGTGGACCGGCCGCCCGCCACCGCCTGGCCGATGTAGTTGCGCTGTGCCTCCACCGTGCCAGCCCCGATGCACAGACCCCGGATATCCCGGAAGGCGCGCTCGACCGGGTACTCGTGGCTGTAGCCATACCCGCCGTGAATCTGAATGGCTTCATCGCAGACGAACTTGGCGGCCAGGTTGGCCGCCGTCTTGGCCAGGGCCGTCTCCAGTGCCGGTGGGGTGCCCCCCGGACCGGCCAGATGCACCGCCCGGGTGAGCAGGAGCCGGGCCCCCTCCAGCTGGGTGGCCATGTCAGCCAACTTCCACCGGAGGCCCTGCAACTCGGCGATCGGTCGACCGCCGACCTGTCGATCGGTCATGTAGCGCACCGAGTGTTCCAACGCCCCCTGGGCCGCCCCCACGCACATGGCGGCGTTGCCGCAGCGCTCGTGGTTCAGGTGTCCGAGCAGGACCTTGAACGCCTCGGTGGAACCCGGGTCGCCGGCCGCCAGCACGTCATCCTCGGTGATGACCACGCCATCAAAGGCGATCTCCGCCTCGGTGGCCGCATGGATCCCCATGCCGTGGTGGCGACCGGTCAGCTCCACACCCTCGCGGTCCATGGGCACCACCACCGCCCCGATACCGGCCGCTCCGCTCCCACCCGGCCAGCGGCACCACACCAGAATCCCCTTGGCCACGTGGCCGAGCGTCGAGTAGTTCTTGTAGCCGTTCAGCCGCCACCGGCCCGGCCCGTCGGCCACCAGGGCGGTGCGCATGTTCTGAACGGCGGAGCCGGCGTCGGGCTCGGTGATGCCGATCGACACGATGGCCTCCCCTGCCCCCACCCCCGGCAACCATCGCTCTTTGAGGGCGTCGCCGCCGAGATGTTCGATGCCCCTCGACGGGCCGTTGAAGGCCAGCTGGCAGCAGATGGCCGTCGACACATCGGCTCGGGCGATCTCCTCCAGGACGATGGCCGCCTCCACATCGCCGTAGCCGAGGCCGCCCCACTGCTCGCCGATGGTCACCCGGAACAGGTCGGCGTCGGCCAGGGCCCGGAGCGCCTCTTTGGACAGCTCGCCGGTGTCGTCGGCCTCCTTGGCGTGCGGGGCCACCGCCCGCCGGGCCACGTCTCGGGCCAGCTGGCGCAGGGCACCCTGGTCGTCGCTCTCGGCGAACGGATCCGAACCTCTCGCACTCGACACGACGATCCAACCTTCTGGCCGCAGAAATGGTGTTGTCATAGTATGCGAACGCCGTTCGGGCCCGGGGGTCCCCGGACGGGCGTCGTCGAGCCGACTCCCTGAGGAGCTCCATGTTGCTGGACGGACGCGTCGCCATCGTCACCGGAGCCGGCCGCGGCATCGGTCGGGAATTCGCACTGGAGCTGGCCCGACAGGGGGCTGCCGTGGTGGTGAACGACCTGGGGGTCGGACTCCGCGGCGAGACGTCGGGCGACGATCCGGCCTCCGCCGTCTGCGCCGAGATCGAGGCCCTGGGCGGTCGGGCGGTGCCTTCCCACGAGTCGGTGACCGACTTCGAGGCGGCCGGTCGCATCGTGGCCACCGCCACCGACACCTTCGGACAGATCGACATCCTGGTCAACAACGCCGGCATCGTGCGCGACCGCACGCTGGTGAAGATGGAGGAGGGCGACTTCGACGCCGTGATCGCCACCCACCTGAAGGGGGCATTCAACTGCACCCGCCACGCGGTGCCGGTCATGAAAGAGGCTGGTTACGGCCGGATCGTCAACGTCACCTCTTCGGCCGGCCTCCGGGGCAACTTCGGGCAGACCAACTACGGGGCGGCCAAGGCCGGCATCATGGGCATGACCTTCGTCTGGGCGCTGGAGCTGGCCAAGGCCGGCATCACCGTCAACGCCATCGCCCCGGCCGGTGCCACCCGGATGACCGCCGCCCTGACCAAGGACGGCGAGGAGCCGGACCCCCGACTCGACCCGGCCATGAACGCGCCGTTGGTGGCCTTCCTGGCCTCCGATCGCGCCGGCCACGTCAACGGTCAGCTCTTCGGTCGGACCGACTTCAGCTACACGCTCTTCCAACACCCCAAGCAGATCGCCTGGATGCACAAGGACGGTGGGTGGGATACCGAATCGGTGGCCGAGCAGTTCGACGGCA
>Ga0302196_10005819_pt1 | contig 10978 bp, 11 predicted proteins | sample II_Bog_N1_3_FD_198794 | JGI IMG/M metagenome (GOLD analysis project Ga0302196, IMG submission 198794) | Peat permafrost microbial communities from Stordalen Mire near Abisko, Sweden - II_Bog_N1_3 | ecosystem: Environmental > Terrestrial > Soil > Wetlands > Peat | place: Sweden: Abisko...
GGCCGCCGTCGCCGGGGCACTGATCGGTCTCCTCTTCGTGGCCATCTCGGTGGCCCCGCACCTGGACGACCCCGCCGTCCGGGTCCAGACCGACGTCCGGGCGGGCGTGGCCTTCTCGGTGCTGATCAACGCCCTGGTGATCTCACTGTTCGCCCTCATCCCCCGGACCGACCTCGGGACCACGGCGTTGGTCATCGGGCTGATCAGTGTGTCCTCGTGCATCGCCCTGATGGTCTTCCTGTCCCGAGAGGGGACTCCGGGTGCGGGCCGCCGCCGCCAGTTCCGGCTGCTGGTCATCCAGAGCCTGGTGTTCGCCTACGAGGCGGTGGTCGGGTTCCAGTTGGCCACCGACCAGCACGACGAGGGACTGGTGAACACCCTCGCCGTGCTCACCGTCGTGCTGTTCCTGATCGGGATCGCCCGGGCCTGGCAGCTCATCGGAGCCCGGGACAACGGCCTCCTGACCGAGGTGCTGGCGTCCTACCGGTCCCACACCCGGCCCGATGACGGGACGTCCCGTTCCGACGAGGCCGGGCCCACCACCTGAGGGTCGTGGCCCCCGGTACCGGTCCGGGGTGGTCGGCCCGGGCCGGGCCCCCGGTACCGGGGCGAGGGGGAGCGGGACGGGCCCGCCGGTAGGGTGGACCGATGCGCGTGATCGGTGGCGAGTACCGGGGCCGGCGGCTGTCGGCCCCCGTGGGCCCGATGGTCCGCCCCACCTCGGACCGGGTGCGGGAGGCCATCTTCGACATCCTGTTCAGCCTGGGCGGGGTCGACGGCCTGCAGGTGGCTGACCTGTTCGCCGGCACCGGGGCCATGGGCATCGAGGCCCTGTCCCGGGGGGCGGCCTCGGTCACCTTCGTGGAGCGCGACCCGCGGTCGGTGGACGCCATCCGGGCCAATCTGGCCGCGCTCGGCATGGCCGACGCCGAGGACGTGGGGGACGCCACGCTGGTCCGGGCCGATGTCGACGGGTGGGTGACCCGTGCCGTGGCGCGCTATGACCTCGTGTTCTGCGACCCCCCGTACGACTACACCGGGTGGGACACCCTGGTGGGCCGGCTCCCCGGCGATCTGGTGGTGCTCGAATCGGGTGCCGAACTCCCCACCGTGGACGGGTGGGAAGTACTCAGATCGCGGCGCTATGGGGGTACGATCGTCACGGTCACCCGTCCGGAACGGGCGGCACAGAAAGGTGCTTCGTGAGGATCGCGCTCATCCCGGGGTCGTTCGACCCCGTCCACAACGGGCATCTCGAGGTGATCGAGCGGGCGTCGCGGCTGTTCGACGAGGTGGTGGTGGCCGCGCTGCGCAATCCGCAGAAGAGCGAGGCCCTGTTCGACGACGACGAGCGCCGGGACATGCTGGAGGAGGCGGTCAGCCACCTGGCCAACGTCCGTGTGGTCACCATGTCCACCCTGGTGGTGAACGTGGCCCAGCAGGTCGGGGCCAGTGCCATCGTCAAGGGGCTCCGGGCGGTGTCCGACTTCGAGAACGAGCTCCAGATGGCCCAGATGAACAAGCAGCTGTCCGGGGTGGAGACCCTGTTCATCCCCACCAGCTCGGCCCACTCGTTCATCGCCTCGCGCCTGCTGCGCGAGGTGGCCCGCTTCGGGGGCGACGTGAAGGCGTTCGTCCCCACGGTGGTCGCCCAGCGGCTGGAGGAGAAGTTCGCCGATGAGTGAGCTCTTCGACGACCTGGACCAGGAGGTGGCCGACGGCGGGCAGGCCGACGCCGAGGCCTACATCCGCAGCGCCCTGGACGTGGTCAACACGGCCAAGCCGATGCCCCTGTCGTCGTCGGTGCGGGTCGAGCGCGACGAGCTGGTCGAGCTGCTCGAAGGGGCCCTCGAGCGCATCCCCGAGGAGATCAAGCAGGCCCGGTGGATGCTGAAGGAGCGTCAGGACTTCCTGGCCGAGACCAACCGCAAGGCCGCCGCCATCATGGAGGAGGCCCGGGTCCAGACCGAGCGGATGGTGCAGCGCACCGAGGTGGTCCGCCAGGCCAACCATGTCGCCCAGCGCATCCTGGACGACGCCAACGAGGAGGCCCGGCGGCTCCGCCACGAGGCCGAGGACTACGCCGACAAGAAGCTGGCCAGCTTCGAGATCGTGCTCGACCGCACCATGAAGACCGTGCAGGCCGGCCGGGAGAAGCTGCAGGTCACCCCCATCCCCGCCGTCGAGATCGGCGACCAGGGGGACACCAGCCTGGCTCCGGGTCCCGGGTTCGGCTCCGACGACGAGCCGGAGGGGTTCTTCGACCAGGACCTGGCCTGAGCCCGGCGTGCCCGGTCCCGGTGAACAGGTGAACGAGCCGGACCGTCCGGCCGACGGGTCGCCCACCGCCCGCCGTCCCTTCCACGTCCAGGTGGCCGCCCTGCGCAAGCAGGCCGGGGCCACCCGGGTCGAGCACCGGGAGGGGCGGATCCCCGGCCTCGGTGCCGTGTCGGTGGTCGTCCCCGACGACGAGCCGGTGGTCCTCGACGTCACCCTCTCGTCCTATCCCGGCGGGATCACCGCCCGGGGGACGGCGACCACGGCGTGGCGGGGGGAGTGCCGTCGATGCGGGGGCCCGGTGGGGGGCATGGTGGTCGCCGAGGTGCGGGAGCGGTTCGCCCCGTCCGGGGGGACCGACCGGGACGAGGAGGCCTACCCGCTGACCGGGGACGAGCTGGACCTCGAGCCTCTGGCCCGGGACGCCGTCCTGCTCGAACTACCGCTGGCCCCCCTGTGCCGGGAGGACTGTGCCGGTCTGTGCCCCACGTGCGGGGCCAACCGGAACCACGAGGAGTGCGGCTGCGCCCCGGCCGCCGACCCCCGCTGGGCGGCCCTCGACGCCCTGCGTGACGGGGACCCCGCCCCGTGACCTAGGATGTCCTCCTTATGGCCGTTCCGAAGAAGAAGACCTCCAAGGCGAAGAGCCGCAGCCGCCGGGCATCCAACTGGGTGCTGAAGGCGCCGGCACGCTCGGTATGCCCCCAGTGCACCACCGCCAAGCTGCCCCATGTCGTCTGTCCCAACTGTGGCTGGTACAAAGGCCGACAGGCCGTCGAAGTCGACTAGTGGCAAGACGCGCACCGCGGCCGTCGGGGGCCGCGTTCGACGCCCTGCCGGTGGCGGTCGACGCGATGGGAGGCGACAAGGCTCCGGGTGAGATCGTTGCCGGCGCGCGCGCCGTCGCCGAGGCCGGCGACATCGCCGTGCTCCTGGTGGGCCTCGAGGGCGCCATGGGCGATACCGGTGACCTGCCGCTCCTGCAGTGCACCGAGGTCATCGGCATGGACGACGACCCGGGCCAGGGGGTGCGACGCAAGAAGGACTCCTCGCTGGTGCGCGCGGCCGAGGCGGTGCGGGACGGCAGGGCCATGGCCATGGTCAGTGCGGGCAACACCGGCGCCACGATGGCCTCGGCCCTGCTCCGGATGGGACGGCTGCCGGGAGTGATCCGGCCGGCCATCGCCACGCCGATCCCGGACCTGAAGAAGGACTACCCCACGGTCATGTTGGACGCCGGGGCCAACGCTGAGGCCACCGGGCCGATGCTCCTGCAGTTCGCCCAGATGGGCGCGGCGTACTCGTCCGGCCGCTACGGGGTGGCCCGCCCACGGGTGGCCCTGCTCTCCATCGGCGAGGAGAAGTCCAAGGGGACCCCACTGGTCAAGGAGGCGCACGCCGTGCTGGCCGAGGGCGGCCACGGCGACTTCGACTTCGTGGGCAACGTCGAGGGTCGCGACTTCTTCGAGGACCAGGCCGACGTCATCGTGACCGACGGCTTCACCGGCAACGTGGCCCTCAAGACCCTGGAGGGGACGTTGCGGTTCCTCATCGGCACCCTCACCGAGATCTTCACCCGACCGGATGTGGCCGACGCCGCCGGCGCGCTGTTCCCACACCTGCTGCCCCTGGCCGCCACCCTCGACCCCGAGAACACCGGCGGGGCCATGCTCCTCGGCGTGGACGGGGTCTGCGTCATCAGCCACGGGTCCTCCACCCACGTGGCCATGGTCAACGCCATCACCGTGGCCCACGACGTGGCCGTGGGCGGTCTGGTGGACGCCATCGCCGCCTCGGTGCGACCCGACGTCGAGGGCACCGCCGCCACCGCCTGAACCTCCGCAACTCCGGACTGCCGGAACTCCGGACCACCGGACCACCGGACCACCGGACTACCGGACTACCGGCGGAGCAGGTCCTTGGCGATGTGGGTCACCTGGATCTCGTCGGTGCCGGCGTAGATCTGGAAGACCTTGGCGTCGCGGGCCAGCTGCTCGACGCGGTACTCGGCCGTGTAGCCGTTGCCCCCCATGAGCTGGACGGCCTCCATGGCCACCTCGGAGGCGGCCTGGGCCGAGTAGAGCTTGAGGGCCGAGGCCTCGGCCAGGGTCATGTCGTGGCCGGCGGCCGAAGTCTCGATGTGGCGGAAGACCAGGTTCTGGACGTTCAGCCGGGCGATCTCCATCCGGGCCAGCTTGAGCTGGATCAGCTGGAAGTCACCGATCGGGGTGCCCCACAGCACCCGGTCCTTGGCGTACTGCACGGACAGCTTCAGGCACTCCTCGATCACCCCGAGGGACATGGCCGCCACCCCGGCCCGCTCGGTCACGAAATTGGACTTGGCCGACTCGCGCCCCGCCCCGCCGCGCTGCTCCTGCTCGCCGAGGAGGTGGTCCCTCCCGACCCGAACATCGGTGAGGAACAGCTCGCCGGTGGGGGAGGAGTGGAGTCCCATCTTGCGCAGGGGCTTGGACTGCTCGAGGCCGGGGGTGCCCCTGTCGAGGACGAAGGTGAGGACGGGGCGGTCCCGCATCGGGGTGTCCGAGCCGTCGTCCAGCTTGGTGTACAGCACGATGGTGTCGGCGTAGGGGCCGTTGGTGATCCACGTCTTGGAGCCGTTGATCACGTACTCGTCGCCGTCACGGCGGGCGGTGGTGGTCATGCCGCCGAGGGCGTCCGAGCCCGAGTTGGCCTCGGTGATGGCCCAGGCGCCGATCTTCTCGGTGGTCAGGAGGTCGAGGCCCCACCGTTCCATCTGGGCCGGGGTGCCCCCCTTCATGATGGTCCCGGCGGCCAGGCCGACGCTCACCCCCATCGAGGTCACGATGCCGGGGCAGTGGTGGCAGAGCTCGATGATCGGGATGAGGGTCATGGCGGCCGCACCGCCGTCCCCGGCCCGTTCGGCCCGCTCCTCGGCCGTCTCGGTGGTGCCGGCCACCTTGCGGTCGAGCTGCTTCTTGAACCGGTCGCGGGCCATCTGGTCCATGCCGAAGGTGGCGTACATCTTGCGGATGATGTCGTAGGGGGGCACGCCGTCGTGCTCGACGGCGTCGATGTTCGGCACCACCTCCGCCTCGATGAACCGGCGGATGGCGTCCCGCACCATCAACTGCTCCTCGGACCATTCGTACATGGCGACCTCCCGGTATGGGCCGGCTCCGCGGCGCGAACACGTTCTGCCCGCGGCAGAGGCTAATCGCGTACCGCCTACAGTCGGTGCGTGCGACTGAAGCGGAAGTCCGAGGGGACGCCGTTCGAGCGATGGGGCGGCCAGCCCTTCTTCGACGCGCTGGTCGAGCAGTTCTACGTGCGTGTGGCCACCGACCCGGTGCTGCGCCCCATGTACCCCGACGACCTGGCCGAGTCCCGGGCCCACCTGGCCCTGTTCCTCGGGCAGTACTGGGGTGGGCCCGACACCTACAACCAGATCCGGGGCCACCCCCGGCTGCGGATGCGCCACGCCCCCTTCGTCATCGGCCCCGCCGAGGCCGAGGCGTGGCTGGTCCACATGACCGCGGCGGTCGACACCATGGGGATGGCGCCCGCCGACCGCGACGAGCTGCTCGACTACCTGTCGATGGCTGCCCGGAACCTGCAGAACGCCCCCTGACCACCGGGGCCCGGTCGGGCCGCGGCCGGCGATCCCGGGTCGGTTACCAGGTGGCCCCGAGCACGGCCCGCATCGACGCCTCGAAGGTGGCGTCGTCCATGGACGACCGGGCCCCGAGCACCATGGCGGCGTCCTCGCCCACCGGTACCCGCAGGGGGGTGGTGGGGTCCTCGACCGCCCGGAGGACGGCGGCGGCCACCACCTCGGGCGGTGTGCGCCCGGAGGGGCCGGTGACCACCTGGTCGGTGTGCTCCCACTGCTCCCACAGGGGTGCGTAGGCGGGGTCCCCCGGCGTGCGCCCGGTCTGCTTCATGCCCGGGTCGGTGTAGCCGGGCTCGACGATCACCACCCGGATGCCGAAGTGCCCGAGCTCGTAGTGGAGCGTCTCGGACAGGGACTCGAGGGCGTACTTGGTGGCCGAGTAGGCACCGTCGAGCGGGGTCGCCACCCGACCCTGGATCGAGCTCACGTTGACGATGACGCCCGAGCCCCGGGCCCGCCAGTCCGGCAGCAGCGGCTGCAGGACCCGCAACGCCCCGAGGGCGTTGGTGTCGAGCATCGCCGCCAGGCGCTCCAGGGGGAAGGCCTCCAGTGGGCCCCTGCCGTTGAGGGCGGCGTTGTTGACCACGGCGTCGAGCTCGCCCGCCGACCCGAGAGCGGTGGCGACCGAGCGGGGGTCGGTCACGTCCAGGGCCAGCCGCAGGGCGACGTCGAGGTCGACCAGGAGCCCGGGATCCCGGGCCGTGGCCACCACCTCGTGGCCGGCCCGTGTCAGCTCGGTGGCGGTGGCGGCTCCGATGGCCCGCCCCGCACCGGTGATGAGGATGCGCATGCCGGTGAGGTTAGGGGAGTGGCCACCCGACGGCGGCGACCGGTGCCCGGTCGGACGACGTCGCCCCGTGTCGGTCAGGCCGTGGTGGTCGGCGTGGACGGGTGGTGGCGATGCCCGGTCCGGGCCGGGTGGGCCCGCTGGTCGCCGTGTGACCTCCGATGCCGCTTCGTCGTGGTCGTCGGGGTGGCCGACCGACCGGTCGCCGGTGCAACCGTCGTGGTCGTCGGCGCGGTGGCCGGCGCCGTCGTGGGAGCGGTGGTGATCCCCGGGGTCCCGGGCTTCGCCGCGATGGCGTCGTGGTTCCCGGGCGGCCCGCGGAGGTCCCCCGACGAGGTGCTCGCCTCCGACGCCGCCGGCGCGACGGTGGACGTCGTCACCGAGTTGCCGGCCGGGGATGCCGTGTCCTGACCGGTCTGGGGGCCGATGATCCCGAGGGACACGCCGGCCAGCACCAGCACCACCAGGCCCCCGGCCGCCCACGCCACGCCCACCGCCCCCCGCCCGAACTTCGGACGGGAGCCGTTGCCCACCACCCAGTGGCCCCACGGGCCGACGGCCGCGGCCGTCCGGCGCAACGCCGCCCCCGCGACGGCGGCGCACCCGGCCAGGCGGTGCAGCGTCCGGTGGTGTCGGGCCCAGCGACGCACATCCGTCCAGGCGTCCGCAACCACGTCGGACACCGGGGCCCAGCGACGTCGGGCCCACGAGCACAGGGACGCCCAGATGCCGTCGGCCCACCCCCGGAGCCCTCTCCCGTTGCCTGGCATCGAATCCCCCTCGCTTCCCGGCGGCCCGGTGGGCCGCCGCCCCGTGCGCCTGCCGCGGCGGGGGAACCCGGCACCGACGTCCGGACCGGGGTGACCGGGCCGGTGGCCGTGGCGGGCCGGATCCAGGCTACCCGCGGATCAACGGTCGGCGGAAGGCCCGCCGTCGGATCGGGACGCCCCGTCCGCCACGTCCGCCCCGTCCGCCCCGTCGACCCGGGCCACGTCGACGGCGACGTCCAGCGTGTGGGAGCCGCCCCCCCCGAACACGATGCCCTTGAGCGGCGAGACGTCGGCGTAGTCGCGCCCCCAGGCCGTGGTCACGTAGTCGTGGCCCACGATCCGGTCGTTGGTGGGGTCCAGGTCGAACCAGCCCCAGTCGGGGACGAACACCGACAGCCAGGCGTGGGAGGCGTCCGCCCCCACCAGCCGCTCGGTGCCCGGTGGGGGGGCGGTCTCCAGATAGCCGCTCACGTAGCGCGCCGCCAGCCCCATGGACCGGACGCAGCCGACGGCGAGGTGGGCGAAGTCCTGGCACACGCCGCGCCGGTGGTCGAGGACCTCGTCCAGAGGGGTGGTGACGGTGGTGAAGCCGGGGTCGTAGAGGAAGTCGGCGTGGATGCGCTCGGTCAGGTCGGTCACCACCTCCACAAGGGACGCACCGGGGACGAACGACGGCTCGGCGTACTCGTGGACCACCCGGGCGGTCGAGACCAGCGGGGACTCGAAGCAGAACTCCCGTGCGTCGAGCATCTCGGGACTGAGGTCGTTGGTCAACCGGTCGAGGGCCTCGGCCCACCCCGGGCCCACGGCCGGGATCGGTTCGACGTCGGTCACCTCGACGGTGCTGGTGGCCGTGACCGTCATGGACGTGAACGGTCCGTCGACCACGAAGCTCGTCACCGGGTTGCCGTAGAAGTCGGCGCGCTCGCCCCACCCGGTCGGCGTCGGGTCGACCACCAGCCGGTGCTCGAGGCACTGCTGGCGATCGGTGTCGCGGGGTCGGAGGTGGGCCTCGTTCCGGCAGCGGCTCACCGGAGCGTCGTACCGGTACTCGGTCCGGTGTTCGATGCGGTACTTCATTCCCCTCCGGCGTCCTCGGGCCGACCTCCGGCCAGGACCGAGAGTCTCTCATGGGCGAAGTAGGTGTGCCGGAGGGAGTCGAGGAGGTCGACCAGCAGGGCGTCGGCGGTGGCGAACACCGAGTCGAGCTCGAGGCGGCGGGCGGTGGTGGTGTCGACGGCGGCCAGCCGGTCGGCGTCGGTCAGGCGCAGGAGGGTGGTGGCCTCGAGGGCGAGGCGCTCCTCGTTGCCCAGGCGCTGGGCGGACGACTGCTTGGGCAGCTCGGCCAGGTGGGCCACCAGCCGGTCGAGCTGGAAGAGCACGCTGCGGGGGTTGGCCACGTCGTAGACCATCAGGTCGAGGGCCCCGGACACGTGCAGGATCGACCCGGACCGGCGGCGGAAGATGATGAGGCTCTCCGACGTCTTGAGGAGCGACTCGACCAGCAGGTCCTCCACGACCCCGGCCCGCCGCTCCACCAGCACCGACCGCAGCAGCCGGACGAGGCCCTGGGCCCGCTCGAGCCGCCGGCCGGCGTCGAGGAACCGCCAGGTCGGGTCCCGCTCCATGTTCTCCGACGACACCCCGGCCAGGGCGAGGAGGGAACGCTGCAGCCTCAGCAGGCTGGGCTGGGCCCCGACGAACTGGGTGGGGGGCCGCCGGCGGAACCGCCCCAGCTCCTCCTCGATGTCCCCGATCAGCTGCCAGGTGTCCGACGAGAGCTGCTCCCGCACCGAGTAGGAGGCCTCGACCAGGATGCCGAGGGTCGACACCAGGCTCCCGGGCTCCCGCTCGTCGAACAGCAGGGCGAGGGCGGTGCGGTCCGAGAGCATCCCCTCGGCCACCACGGCTCCCTCCTCCGGACGGGGGGGATCCGCCGGGGAGCCGTCGGGCTCCGACCCCGGGTCGAACCCCGACGCCGAGCCGAGGGCGGACAGCAGCACCTGCAGGGACTGGGCCCCGCCGTGGTCGTCGGCCCCCAGCGGCTGGTCGAGACGGGCCAGGACGGTCCGGATCAGTCGGATGACCAGTTCGGCGTGCTCGGCGCTGCGACCGAGGACGAAGAGCTGGGCGGCCACCCGGCCGGGCAGGGCCATCGGGAGTTCGGGCACGAGCACCGGGCGGGACTCCACCCGCTGGGACGGCAGCCACGGGCTCTGCTGGAGGGCGGGCTCGGTGGAGGCCACCCAGGTGTCCTTGCTGGTCCCCTCGCCCCGGCTGGTGACCACCGGCGACTCGGTGTCGGCCCCGACCCGGGTCAGGCCGCCGGGGAGCAGGGTGAAGGCCCGACCGGACCCGTCGTCGGCCGGGTCGCCGGCGACCCCACCGGCGACGGCGAACGTCCGCAGGATCACCGGACGGGCCTCCAGGCGTCCGTCGGGGGTCACCGTGGGCATGGTCGAGGGGGTGAGGATCTCCTGGCCCACCCACTCCCCGGGCCGGGCCCGTACCCGGTCCCGCAGGTCGTCGCGCTGGTCCGCGGTCAGGCGGTCGGGGAGGATCGGCCCCGACCCGGCCGCGGCCCCGACAGGCAGGACCATCAGGTGGTCGAGCGAGGCCAGCACGTGACTCAGGCCCTCGGGCCGCCCGCACCACCAGCTCTGCGGCCCGCGTAGGGCCAGGTCCTCGCCGAGCAGGGCCGGGGCCAACTCGTCCAGGAGTCCGGACAGGGCCGGGCTCTCCAGGATCCCAGCACCCAGCGGGTTGAGCACCGCCACCCGCCCCCGTCGGACCACCTCGACCAGGCCCGGGACCCCGAGGAGGGAGTCGGCCCGCAGCTCGACGGGGTCGCACCAGGCGTCGTCGACCCGCCGGATGACCACGTCGACCGGGTCGAGCCCGGCCAGCGACCGGAGCCAGACCCGGTTGTTCTGCACCACGAGATCGCGACCCTCCACCAGCGGGTACCCGAGGTAGGACGCCAGATAGGCGTGCTCGAAGTAGGTCTCGGTCAGCGGGCCGGGCGTGAGGATCACCACCCGGGGCTCGTCGACCCCCTCGGGGGCCGCCCGGGCCACGCCCGCCCGGATGGCCCGGACGAACCCGGCCAGACGCTCGACCCCCGAGGCGCGGTGCAGGGTGGGCAGCACCCGCGACAGGGCCGACCGGTTGACCAGGGCGTACCCGAGGCCCGAGGGGGCCTGGGCGCGGTCGGTGACGGCCCGGAACCCGCCACCGGCGTCGCGGACCACGTCGACGGCGGTGGTGAACAGCCGGTGGGCCCCCGGCACGGTGATGCCGGTGCACGCCCGGAGGAAGGCGGGGTCGGCCAGCACCACCTCGGCCGGAAGCAGGCCCCGGGCGAGCAGACGGCGCTCGCCGTAGAGGTCCGAGGCCACCAGGTCGAGGAGGGTCACCCGCTGGGCCACGGCGGACTCGAGGGTCGACCAGGTGGCCGGGTCGAGCACCAGGGGGACGGGATCGAGCGCCCAC
>Ga0302196_10005825_pt1 | contig 10972 bp, 8 predicted proteins | sample II_Bog_N1_3_FD_198794 | JGI IMG/M metagenome (GOLD analysis project Ga0302196, IMG submission 198794) | Peat permafrost microbial communities from Stordalen Mire near Abisko, Sweden - II_Bog_N1_3 | ecosystem: Environmental > Terrestrial > Soil > Wetlands > Peat | place: Sweden: Abisko, Stordalen...
ATGACCACCGATCCGTCCCCCGCCTACGACGAGTTCTCGATGTTCGCCGACAACGCCGCCGAGGTCGGCCTGCCGTGGACGGGGCCCCCCGTCGTCCGGCGGGCGTCGGTGGAGGTGGCCCCCGGCCGGGCGCTCAGCGCCCTGGTGTGGGGGGACGGCCCCGCCGAGCTGGTGCTCCTCCACGGCGGCGGCCAGAACGCCCACACCTGGGACACCGTCGCCCTGGCCCTCGACCGCCCCCTGGTGGCCATCGACCTGCCCGGCCACGGCCACTCGGACTGGCCCGGCGACGCCCGGGCGCTGGACCCGGCGGCCATGGCCGACGACGTCGCCGTGGTGGTCGACGCCCTGGCGCCCGCGGCCGGCGTGGTGGTCGGCATGTCCCTGGGTGGGGTGACGGCCATCGCCCTCGCCGCCCGCCATCCCGAGGCCGTCCGCCGCCTGGTGCTGGTCGACATCACCCCCGGGGTGGACCGGGACAAGAGCTCGGACATCGCCGCCTTCCTGGCCGGGCCCGAGACGTTCGCCAGCTTCGACGAGATCCTGGCGCGCACCGTCCAGTTCAATCCCACCCGCTCGGAGTCGTCGCTGCGGCGGGGGGTGCTCCACAACGCCGTGCAGCGCCCCGACGGCACCTGGACCTGGCGCCACCAGCTGGGCCGTCCGTCGGGGGCCGGCGGGCTCCACGTGGAGTCGGTCGACTTCGGCTCCCTCTGGGACGACCTCGGGGCGGTGGGCGTCCCGGTGCTGCTGGTCCGCGGCGCCCTCTCCCCGGTCGTCGACGACGCCGACGTGGCCGAGTTCCGGCGCCGACGGCCCGGGGACGACGTGGTGGTGGTGGAGGGCGCCGGGCACAGCATCCAGGGGGACCGTCCCCTGGAGCTGGCCCGGATCCTGGAGGGCGTGGCCCCCCGGACCTGACGTCAGGCGGCCGAGGCCACCGGCGTCGTCTCCCGGCCGGCCCCCGGCACCGCCCCGTCCAGGGCGGCGTCGAGCACCTCGCCGATCTCGGCGGCCAGATGGAAGGTCATCTGGTCGCGCACCGCCTCGGGGACGTCCTCGAGGTCGGGTCCGTTGCGGGCCGGCAGCACCACCTCGGTGAGCCCCGCCCGGTGGGCGGCCAGCACCTTCTGGCGGACGCCGCCGATGGGCAGCACCCGACCCTGCAGGGTGACCTCGCCGGTCATCGCCACCACCGACCGGACCGGCACGTCCCGGAGCAGGCTGACCAGCGCGGTGGTCATGGTGACCCCGGCCGACGGCCCGTCCTTGGGGGTGGCGCCGGCCGGCACGTGCAGGTGGAACCGCTTCCCCTCGAAGGCTCCGGGGTCGATCCCCAGGGCCCCGGCGTGCGACCGCACGTAGGAGAGGGCGATCTCCGCCGACTCCTTCATGACGTCGCCGAGCTGCCCGGTCAGCGTCAGCCCCTCGGGACCGTCGCTCACCGATGCCTCCACGTACAGGACGTCGCCGCCCACGCCGGTGACGGCCAGGCCGGTGGCCACGCCCGGCACCGCGGTGCGGTCGGCCGCCTCGAAGAAGAAGCGCGGGCGCCCCAGCCAGCCGGCGATGTCGCCGGCCTCCACCACCACCGGGGCCTCCGCCTCGCCGGAGGCGATGCGGGTGGCCACCTTGCGGAGCAGCCGGCCGAGCTCGCGCTCGAGCGAGCGCACCCCGGCCTCCCGGGTGTAGTCGCCGACCACGGCCCGGAGGGCGTCGTCGGTGACGGTCACCTCGTCGGCCCGCAGGGCGCTCCGCTCCAGCTGGCGCCCGACCAGGTGGTGGCGGGCGATGGCCACCTTCTCCTCCTCGGTGTAGCCGTCGAGGCGGATGATCTCCATCCGGTCGAGCAGCGGTCCGGGGATGGTGTCGACCATGTTGGCGGTGGCGATGAACAGCACCTTGGACAGGTCGAGCTCCACCTCCAGGTAGTGGTCCCGGAAGGTGTGGTTCTGGGCCGGGTCGAGGACCTCGAGCAGGGCCGAGGACGGGTCGCCGCGGTGGTCGGCCCCCAGCTTGTCGACCTCGTCGAGCACGATGACCGGGTTGAAGGTCCCCGCCTCGCGGATGGCCCGCACCAGGCGGCCCGGCTGGGCCCCCACGTAGGTGCGGCGGTGGCCGCGGATCTCCGCCTCGTCGCGCACGCCACCGAGGGCCACGCGGACGAACGAGCGCCCGAGGGCGCGGGCCACCGACTCCCCGAGGGAGGTCTTGCCGACCCCGGGGGGGCCGACCAGGGCCAGGATGGCCCCGCTGCCGCGACCGGCCACCGGCGCCAGGCCGCGCTCGGCCTGCAGCTTGCGGACGGCCAGGTGCTCGAGGATCCGCTCCTTCACGTCGTCCAGACCGTCGTGGTCCTCGTCGAGGATGCGCGACGCCTCGGCCACGTCCAACCGGTCGTCGGACAGCTCGCCCCAGGGCAGCTCGAGCACGGTGTCGAGCCAGGTGCGGATCCACCCGTGCTCGGGGTTCTGCTCGCTCATCCGCTCGAGCTTGTCGATCTCGCGCTCCACCGCCTTGCGGACCGCCTCGGGCAGCTGGCGCCCCTCGATGGCGGTGCGGTAGTCGTCGGGGGCGTCCTCGCCGTCGGGGTCGAGCTGGCCGAGCTCCTTGCGGATCGACTCGAGCTGGCGCCGCAGGAGGAACTCGCGCTGGGTCTTCTCCATGCCCTCCTCGACGTCGGTCTTGATCCGCTCACGCAGGGTGATGTCGGCCAGCACCTCGCGGGCCCAGCCCAGCACCAGGCGCAGCCGGGCCTCGACGTCGACGGTCTCGAGGACGTCGACCTTCTGGTCCAGGCTCAGGTCCGGCGAGTAGCCGGCCACGTCGGCCACCAGGCCGGGCTCGGTCACCTCGCGCAGGCGGGCGGCGATCTGACGCGCCCCCCGGCTGATGAGGATGTTCTCCAGCACGGCCTTGTACTCCCGGGCGAGCTCCCGCGCCTCGTCGGTGGCGCCGGGCTCGTCGACCAGTTCGACCTGGACCCACAGGGCCTGCCCGGTGCCGGGCACCGCGGTGCCGAGAGCGGCCCGCTGCACGCCGCGGACGGCGACGGCCTCCAGGCCACCGGGGAGCTCGCCGCGCTCCACCACCTCGGCCACCACCCCGACCGAGGCGTAGCGCCCGTCGATGTGGGGGACGAGGACGAAGTGACCGCCGGCCGCCTCGGCGGCGGCCACCGCCGCCTTGGCCTCGTCGGACTCCAGGGCCATGGTGAAGACCATGCCGGGGAGGACCACGCCCGAGGTCAGGGGCAGCAGGGGCAGGTTCTGGGTCGTCTCGTCGGTGGTGCGCTCGTCCGTCGTCTGGTCCACGGTGTCCTCCTGTCGGCAGCGGCCACGGTCGGTCGTCGCCTTTTATCGTTGTCATATCAACAGTCCCCGTTGACAACTATTCCCAGGACGGAAACCTGCCCGAAATACGGGCCGGGCAGGATGAGCCCATGGTCGACGGGGAGGAGTGCCGCAACTGGAAGGGCCACGTGATCGTCTGCGGGCTCCAGGGCATCGGGCTCCGCACCGTCGAGCAGCTCCACCAGGCCGGGGTGCGGGTGGTGGTGGTCGACGCCGACCCCGACCCCCGCCTGGTCCGGGAGGTGGGGGCGTGGCGGGTGCCGCACATCGTGGGCAGTGCCCGCAGCGTCGGGGTCCTGGAGGAGGCCGGCCTGGCCGGGGCCCGGGCGGTGGTGTGCGCCGAGCGCACCGAGCTCCAGAGCCTGGAGACGTCGTTGCTGGTCAGCGAGATGCGGCCCTACCTCCGGGTGGTGGTGCAGCTGGCCAACGCCTCGGTGGGGGCGGCCGTGACCCAGGTGACCGGGCCCGGCACCGTGCTGGACACCGCGGCGCTGGCCGCCCCGTCCATCGTGGAGGCCTGCCTCGGCCGGGTGGCCCACCCCATGGAGCTGGGCGGCACCCGGTTCGTGGCCACCCAGGTGGAGGCGACCCGGTCGGGCACCCTCCGCGACCTCTACGGGGACCTCGCCCCGGTGGGGATCGTCCCGGTCGACGGGTCGCCGACGGTGGCCTGCCCCGGTCGCGACGCGGTGGTGTCACCGGGGGACCTGGTCACGGTGCTCGGGACCCCCGAGGAGCTGGCCGAGGAGGGGATCACCACCGAGGAGCGGCGGCGGCCGGCGGAGCGCACCGGGCGCCGACGGTCCCTCCGCGAGCGGGTGCGGCAGCTCTGGGGGACCCTCCGGGCCGACACCAACGCCGCCCTCCGGTTCGCCATCATCGGGGCGTTCGTCCTGGTGGTGGCGTCCACCGTGATCCTCCACCTGGCCTTCCGGCCGCCGGGCCGCGCCCACCTCAGCTGGCTCGACTCCCTCTACTTCACCGTGGAGACCATCTCCACGGTGGGGTACGGCGACTTCTCCTTCGCCCACCAGTCGGCCTGGCTGCTGGTCTTCGGGATCGTCCTGATCGCCGCCGGGGCCACCCTGCTCACCGCGGTGTTCGCCCTCATCACCAACCTCCTGGTCTCGTGGCGCATCGACCAGTCCCTGGGGCGGCAGAAGGTGGTGGGCATGTCGGGCCACGTGGTGGTGGTCGGGCTCGGCTCGGTCGGCATCCGGGTGGTGGAGCAGCTCCTCGCCGAGGGGTGCGAGGTGGTGGTGGTGGAGCGGAGCGACACCAACCGGTACCTGAACCAGGCCCGTGCCCTCGGGGTGCCGGTGCTGCTGGCCGACTCCACCCAGCGCCAGACCCTGGAGGCGGCCAACGTCCACCTGGCCTCGGCCGTCGCCGTCCTGACCAGCGACGACCTCACCAACATCGAGACCGCCCTGGCCGTGCGGGAGTACCTGGGGGAGCGGTGGCTGACCGTGCCGGTCATCCTCCGGGTCTTCGACCGCGCCCTGGGCCGGACCGTGGAGCACCACTTCGACTTCCGCCACGTGCGGTCCACCTCGGCGCTGGCCGCCCCCCGGTTCGTGGGGGCCGCCCTGGGGCTCGACATGCTGGGGTCGTTCACCATCGGGCGCCAGCCCTTCGTGGTGGGGCGCCTCTCGGTCGCCCCGGGCCGGGGGCTCGACGGCCTGGCCATGCAGGACCTCTCGGCCCGGACCCGGGTGGTGGCCATCCAGCGGGCCGCCAAGGACCGGCTCGAGCACCCGCCCCGTCGGGACACCCGGTTCGCCCCCGGCGACCAGGCCTACCTGGTGGGGCCGTACGAGGAGCTGCTCCGGGTGCTCCGCCGGGAGCACGAGGGGGAGGCCGGGGTCCCGGTGTGAGCCGGCGGTGGACGTCGGCCCCGGGGAGTTCATCGGGAGTGCATCGTACGTTGGGCCTGCGTTCACCTCCCGTTCGTCTGGCGTTCACCTGCCCTCGGTACGGTTCGAGCGTCACACGGGTGTGCCCAGTCGTTGCGGGGCTCCCTGGCCATGTCCACCCACACGGAGGTCTTCCCACCAGTGCACGAGTCATCCACCACCCCGGCCGCGCCGAGGTCCCGCCGCACGGGGCGCGCCCTCGTCCTCGGCGTCCTGTCCGCCGGCGTGCTCCTGGCCGCCTGCAGCTCGTCGTCCACCCCGGCGACCACCACCACCACGGCCCCCGGCTCGGCCACCACGTCGCCGAACGGCGGCGGCGCCGCCTACCTGGCCGCCGACCTGAAGGCCCCGGCGGGCACCCTGGCCGGCTCGGGCTCGACCTTCGTCCAGCCGTTCTTCACCAAGGCCTTCTACACCTACAGCTCGAAGAACCAGGGCGTGCAGATCAACTACCAGGGCGTCGGCAGCGGGGCCGGGATCACGGCCTTCGAGGCCGGCACCGTGAACTTCGCCGCCTCCGACGTGCCGATGGCCGCCGCCGACCTGGCCAAGGTACCGGCGTCGTCCGGCCCGGTGGTCCAGATCCCCGACATCCTCGGCGGCGTCACCCTCTCCTACGACCTGCCGGGCGTCACCAAGCGGCTGAAGCTCGACGGGCCGACCATCGCCGGCATCTTCTCGGGCACCATCAAGACGTGGAACGCCTCGCAGATCGCCGCCCTCAACCCGGGGGTCACCCTGCCGTCCAACGCCATCGTCCCCGAGGTCCGGGCCGACAGCTCGGGCACCACCTACATCTTCAGCGACTACCTGACCTCGGCGGCGCCGGGGGTGTGGACGCTGGGCGCCTCCAAGACCATCAACTGGCCGGCCAGTGCGGTGGCCACGCCGAAGAACGCCGGGGTGGCGGGCAGCATCAAGTCCACCCCGTACTCCATCGGCTACGTGGAGCTGAACTACGCGGTGGAGAACCAGTTCACCTACGCGGCGGTCAAGAACGCCGCCGGGGTGTTCGTGGTGCCGTCCACGGCCACGGTGGCCGCCGACGCCGCCCAGAAGGCGACCGTCACCCCCACCAGCTTCTCCATCGTCAACCAGGGCGGGGCCACCAGCTACCCGATCTCGGGCTACAGCTGGGCCATCCTGCTCCAGAAGCAGACGTCGGAGTCCACCGGGGCCACCCTGGTCAAGGTGCTCGACTGGACCACCCAGACCGGCGGCGGCCAGAGCCTGGCCACCGCCCTGGACTACGTGCCGCTGCCCCCGGCGGTCCAGACCTACGCCCGGACCCAGCTCCTGACCGTCACCGGCCCCAGCGGAACGGCCCTGCTGACCAAGTGACGAAGGGCTGAGGGCCGCCGTGGCCACCACCGACACCGCACCGACGGGAGGGGAGAAGCGCCGACACGGGCGCTTCTCCCTTTCCAACGGCGCGTACCGGGTGGTCCTGATCGTCGGGGCGGGGATCTTCGCCGCCCTGGTGGCCTGGTTCCTCTACTCCATCGTCAACCAGGCCCGGCCCGTCTTCTCGGCGCTGGGCGTCAGCTGGATCTTCCAGCCGACCTGGAACCCGAACCTCCACGAGTTCGGCCTGCTCCCCTTCATCCTCGGGACCATCGAGACCACCGCCATCGCCATGGTGCTGGCGGTCCCCATCGGCCTGGGCACCGCCCTCTCCCTCGCCTACCTGGTCCCGGCCCGGGTCAAGGTCGTCCTGGGGAGTGCCGTCGAGCTCCTGGCCGCGGTGCCGAGCGTGGTCTACGGCCTGTGGGGCGTCGTGGCCCTGGCCCCGCTGTGGCGCGAGTACGTCGAGCCGTTCCTCACCTCGGTGCTGGGGTGGACCGGCCTCTTCAACGGCCCCAACGAGGGCGTGGGGCTGCTGCTGGCCGGCACCATCCTCTTCATCATGGTGCTGCCGACCATGGTGGCCATCTCCCGTGACGTCCTGGCCGTGGTGCCCCGGGAGCAGGTGGAGGGGGCCATGGCCCTCGGGGCCACCCGCTGGCAGGTCCTCCGCAAGGTGGTCCTCCCCGATGCCCGCACCGGCCTGCTGGGTGCCTTCACCCTGGCCACCGGCCGGGCCCTGGGGGAGACGGTGGCCGTCGCCCTGGTCATCGGCAACTCCAACTACATCGCCCACTCGCTCAAGTCCCCGGCCGCCACCCTCCCCTCGCTGATCATCAACAACTTCGGCGAGGCCTCGGGCACCGAGCTGGCCGCCCTCTTCGGCGCCGGCCTGGTGCTGCTGGTCATCGGCCTCGGGGTCAACTCCATCGCCCGGGTCCTGGTCCGCGGCAAGACGGGTGCCGCCGGCGGCGCCACCTCGGTGGCGGTGGCATGAGCGTCCTGACCTTCGACCCGTCCGGCGACCCGATCCTGGAGCGCCGCCGGCAGATCCAGTCGATCGCCCAGGCCTCACTGGGGCGACGCAAGGCCTACTCGGCCGTCGCCCTCGGCATCTGCTGGGTCTTCCTGGTGCTGGCCATCATCCCGCTGGTGGCGGTCATCGTCTACACCTTCGCCAAGGGCATCGTGGCCTGGAACGCCACCTTCTTCACCCAGGTCACCAAGCCCGAGGGCATCCCCGACGGCGGGGTGGCCAACGCCCTGGTCGGCACCGTCATCATCGGGGCGGTGGCCACCGCGGTGACCATCCCCCTCGGCCTGCTGGGCGGCCTCTTCCTGGCCGAGTCGGACGGCCGGGTGGCGTCGGGGATCCGGTTCACCGCCGACCTCATGACCGGGGTGCCCTCCATCCTGATGGGCATCTTCGGGTACATCGCCCTGGTCAAGGCGTTCGGCTACAGCGGACTCATCGGGGCGTTCGCCATCGGGATGATCATGCTGCCCATCATCATGCGGGCCTGTGAGACGGCCATCCGTGGCGTGCCGGGCCACCTCAACGAGGCCGGCCTGGCCCTGGGCGCCCGCCGCTTCATGATCGCCCGCCGGGTCATCCTGCCCGCCGCCCTGCCCGGGATCATCACCGGCGTGCTGTTGGCGATCGCCCGCGGGGTGGGGGAGACTGCCCCCCTGCTGTTCACCATCTTCGGGAACCAGTACATGCAGTGGAACCCGACCAAGCCGATGGATGCCCTGCCCCTCGTGATCTACAACAACAGCAGCCAGCCCTACCCGGACCTCCTCCAGATCGCCTGGGGTGCGGCCCTGCTGCTCATGGCCATGGTCCTGGTGCTGAGCATCGGCAGCCGGATCGTGGCGGCGCGCCTGCAGAGGGAGAGACGATGACGACCGATTCCGTGACCACTCCAGCCATCGAGGACGACGTGAACCTGACCACCGGGGAGGTCTTCCCCGAACGACCCACCGGCCACCCGGTGATGCAGCTGACCGACGTGGCGGTGGCCTTCGCCGGGCGCACCGCCGTCCGGGACGTGACCTTCGACGTCCACGACCGGGAGATCACCGCCCTCATCGGGCCGTCGGGCTCGGGCAAGACGACGCTGCTGCGCGCCCTCAACCGCATGCACGACACCGTGCGTTCGGCCCGGGTGACCGGGACGATCATGCTCGGCGACACCGACGTCTACGCCACCTCCACCGATCCCACCCTGCTGCGGTCGCGGGTGGGGATGGTCTTCCAGCGGCCCAACCCCTTCCCCACCATGAGCATCTACGAGAACGCGGTGGCCGGGCTCCGCTTCAACGGCGTCCGGAAGAAGGCGCTCCTCGACGAGGCCGCCGAGTCCTCCCTGGTGGCGGCCGCCCTGTGGGACAGCGTCAAGGACCGGCTCAAGGCCCACGCCAGCACCCTGTCCGGCGGCGAGCAGCAGCGCCTGTGCATCGCCCGGGCCCTGGCCGTCGAGCCGGAGGTGCTGCTGATGGACGAGCCCACCTCGGCCCTCGACCCCATCGCCACCAAGCGCATCGAGGAGCTGATCGGCGAGCTGAAGAACCGGGTGACCATCATCATCGTGACCCACAACATGCAGCAGGCCATGCGGGTCTCCGACCGGTGCGCCTTCCTCCTGATGGGGGAGGACAAGGCCGGCGAGCTGATCGAGTTCGACGCCACCGCCAAGCTGTTCAGCGAGCCCGACGATGCCCGGACCCTCGACTACGTCAACGGCCGCTTCGGCTGAGCCGGGTCACCGGCCGGCCGGTGGCGGTGGGGGCCGGGTCCCCTCGGGATCGATCCGGAAGCCCACCCCCCGGACCGTGACGATGTAGCAGGGGGCGGCCGGGTCCGGCTCCAGCTTGGTCCGGAGCCGGTGGATGTGGGTGTCGAGCGTCCGGCTGTCGGCCAGGGAGCGGTCCGGCCAGAGCAGGTCGATGAGCTCCTCCCGGGTGCGGACCTGGCGGGACGGCGACAGCAGGACGGCCAGCAGGTCGAACTCCCGTCGGGAGAGGTGGACGTGCTCGCCCCCCACCGACACCTCACGCCGGACGAAGTCGACCGAGGCCGGCCCGAACCGCACGTCCCGGCGCCCGGGTTCGACCGGCCGGTGCCCGGTGGCCGTCCGGTGGTCCCCGTCGCGGGGCGGGGCGTGGCCGTTGCCGGAGGGACCGACGGACGGCGGTGACACCCGGCGGAGGATGGCCTGCATCCGGGCCACCAGCTCGCGCAGGTGGAACGGCTTGGTCACGTACCCGGCGGCCCCCAGCTCGAGCCCGAGGACCACGTCGAGCTCGGCGTCGATGGCGCTCACCATCACGATGGGCACCGGGGCCATCTGGCGCATCCGCCGGCAGACCTCGGTGCCGTGCATGCCGGGGAGCAGTACGTCGAGCAGCACGATGTCGGGCGGGTCCTCGGCGAAGGAGCGGAGCCCCTCGGCCCCGTCGGCGGCCACCCGGACCTCGTAGCCCTCGCGCCGGAGGCCCGAGGACATGGCCTCGCGGTAGGACTCCTCGTCCTCGACCACGAGGACCCTGGTCTTGTCGTCGGTGAGCGTCATGGTGATCGACGTGCCGGCGGTGCCGCCGGCCGGCTCGGCGCCGGACGTCCCTCCCGCAGGGATCGTAGGGAGGGGAGGTGAACGGAACCCGTCCGTCCGGGATGCTCCGGGTGATCGTTCCGTGAACGTTTCGCGACGGCCGGCGGCGACCGGCGCCGGTCAGACCAGGGCGCCCAGGGCCAGGCCGGCGGCGGCGGCGCCGAGGCCGGCGGCCACGCTGACCGCCACGTTGGCCACCGCCGCCACCGGGGCGTCGCCGCCCAGCAGCCGGACGGTGTCGAAGGTGAAGGTGGAGAAGGTGGTGTAGGCCCCGATGAGGCCGGTCCCGAGGACGGTGAGCCACCCGGCGGCCAGCCCGTGGTGGAGGGCGGCGCCGGTCAGGAAGCCCAGCACCAGGGAGCCCGACACGTTGATGACCAGGGTCCCGTAGGGGAAGTCGGAGGCCACCCGGCCCTGGACCAACCGGTCCACCAGATAGCGGAGCACCGCCCCGACGGCCCCCGCCGCCGCCAGCCCGGCCAGGATCACGTCGGGTCCCCGGGTCGCTCCAGCGCCACCACCGTCACCGGCTCACGGACCACGGGGCCCCCGATACCGAGCTCGGCCAGCACGGGGAGGAAGGCGTCGATGCGCTCGGTGGTGTCGATGATCTGGACCATGACCGGGAGGTCCTCGCTGAGGGACAGGATCCGGGTGGTGTGGACGTGGTGGGTGGCGCCGAACCCCTCGAAGCCCCTCCAGACCGAGGCCCCGGCCAGGCCGGCGGCGTGGGCCCGTTGGACGA
>Ga0302196_10005830_pt1 | contig 10965 bp, 8 predicted proteins | sample II_Bog_N1_3_FD_198794 | JGI IMG/M metagenome (GOLD analysis project Ga0302196, IMG submission 198794) | Peat permafrost microbial communities from Stordalen Mire near Abisko, Sweden - II_Bog_N1_3 | ecosystem: Environmental > Terrestrial > Soil > Wetlands > Peat | place: Sweden: Abisko, Stordalen...
GAGCCCGGTCCGGTTCCCCGCGCCCGTCAGGAGGCCGGACGGTGGTCCGACGGTCCGGTGCGGCGTCGTTTCGACTCCCGGGCCCTCCAGAACCGACGTTGGGCCTCCAGGGTGACCACACCGACGACCAGCAGGATCACCACGTTCAAGGCCAACTGCTCGGTGGCCCCCCGGGTCTCGCCCCACTCACCGTAGGCCGCCGACACCCCCATGGCCGCGGCCGCCGGGATGGTGGTGACGGAGATGAACACGCCGATCAGTGCACTGACCTTGGCCTGGAGGATCGAGACCACCCCCACGATGCCGGCGACCACGGCGACCACCACCGAATACAGGTTGGGTTGGCTGATGAGGTCGGTCACCGGCCGGAATCCGAGGTAGAAGTCGCGGGGTGTCTGGCCCGAGCCGTGGATGGCCGTGGCGAAGAGGTAGGTGACCACGATGGCCAGGCCGAACCCGATCCCGAGGGCCACCAGGCCCCGTCGCACTGGACGCCGGCGGTGTTCAGTGAGACCCAGGGCCGCGCCGAGGATGGCGCTGTACTCGGGTCCCACCACCATGGCCGCCACGATGAGGATCTGGGAGTTGGTGAGCAGCCCCACGGCGGCCAGCACGCCGGCGCTCACCAACAACAGGTAGAAGCTGAACGTGTAGGTGGCGTTGAACCGGATGGTGGCGTCGACCACCTCCCACACCGGCTCGATCTCGTGGTCGCTGACGGTCGGCCGGGGGGACCCGTCGTCGACCCGGATGACGGCGGTGTCCAACCGGTCGACGGAGATCGGTCCGGTCCGGCCCGGGGCCAGGTCCCGCAGCCGGTGGATGACGTCGTTGGCCACCTCGGGGAGCAGGTCGCACTCCACCACGTCGGCATGGGGGAAGCGGGCCGAGCCGGGTAGCACGGTCACGTTGATCGCCCCGCTGCTGCCGGCCAACAGGTCCAGGATCAGGGGCGTGCTCTCCGCCGGAGCCGGCACCCGTATGTGGTACACGGCGGCTCGGTGCGGCTCAGGACGGGGCGCGGACGGTGGTGCCGGCTAGGCGGGCGGGGTGGATGCGGGCGGGGTGGAGGGAGGCGGCGGAGGCTGAACCAGTCGGGGCAGGGAGGACGGGCCCTCGGCCGGGAGGTCCGGCGGGGGCGGGATCGGGAGGGTCGACGGGATGGGCAGGCCGGGAGGGGGAGACGGATCGGCGGTGGCCCCAGAGTTGGCATCCGCCCTCCCGCCCGGAGGTCGGTTGCGGGCCGCCACGTCCTGGTCGAACGCGGGCAGCGGGCCGGACGGGGTCCGGTCCGCTGCGCCGAAGGACGAGGGGACCGGCATCGGGGCCACGGCGACGTGGCCCCGGCCCTTCCCACCGGTCGACCGGCTGGCCGAGGTGAAGGACGGGGCCAGTGGGCGGTTGGCCGAGTCCACCGCCTTCTCCATCAGGGAACTCCCGGCCGTGGCCGTCCCGTAGCGGGCCACGTCGAAATCGTAGAAGCCGGATGCCGCCGCCCGGCGCCGTCGTTGGTCGTGGGAGCGCTTGGCCCGGAGGGCCATCAGCAAGATCAGGGCGAAGACGGCGAAGCCGATGACACCGAGCTCGATCGGGGGCATGCTGTCTCCTGAGGACGTCGCCACTTCCTCGTGGCGCAACTGTGTGCCTGCCCTCCATCGTACCGATCAGGTGCCGAAAGCGCACTGTTTTTGTCCGGGCCGGGGGCCGTCAGTCCCTTGCCCCGGGGGCCGAGCCCACCCGCACCGACCGGCCGCCGCCCGGGGACGGTGGAGAGTCTGCGGTCGCCGCGTCCGGCACCGTTCCGGCGGCGCGGTGCCTCCAGACCCCGGACCCGGTATCCGAGAAGAACCCGGTCCCGCCGGCGCCGGGGCGGACGGCCCCGAACTGATCGAACAGTCCACCCGGCGCCCACGGATCGGTCACCGGGCCGGCGGTGGCGGAGGATCGCCGTCTCCGCCGGACCACCACCGCCATCACCACCACCGCCAGCACCACCACCAGGGCCACCACCGGCCACTCGCCGGACGATCCCGCATGGATCACGGCCGGTGGCGGCGAGGCGGCCGGTGGGGCGTCGGAGGATCCCGCCGGGTCTCCGTGCCGCAGGAGCTGATACTGCTGATAGCTGACCGAGATGGCCTCGGACGGGGTGAGCGGGTCCGGATTGGACGCCGCCGTGGCCGAGGCCAGTTCGCTCATGGTCACGTACTGTCCGGCCCGGAACACCACGATCTGCTCCACGGCCCGCACCGGTGTCGAAATCGGGACGGAGATGCCGCGGGCCCCGGGGATGCTCGGGACCCCGAAGGGGACCGACCCGGCGGAGTCGACGAACGGGGTCTGGAGCCCGGCGGCGAAGGCCTGGGATCCTCCGGTCCGGGGGATGCGGAACACCAGGACGGCCACGTCGTTGGCACCCCGCCCCGGATCGGACCGGTCGGTCCACAGCCGGATGTACGCGCCGAAGTGCGCCTGGGCGGCCAGGGCGTCGAACTGGGCCTCGGCCTGGCGCGGTGTCGACGACTGGGAGGCGAACTCCACGGCGGTCAGGGGACCGTTGGTGGGTCCGGTCGGGGCGGCGGCAAAGCCCGGAAGGGGTTGGGCGATCACCACGGTGGCCAGTGGGGGGTCGGTCGGCCGGGTGGCGGCCGCCCCCGTCGACCCGGCCGGGATGACCAGGGTCATGACCGTACCCAGGGCCGCGGCCAGGGTGACCAGGGTGGGTCGGAGAGTCGGCCGGTGGGGTACCCGGTGTGACCGGGGGGACGTCACGGGCGTCGTCCCTAGGCCACGAAGTACTTGGCTTGGGGATGGTGGCAGATGATGGCGGTGGTGGTCTGCTCCGGCTCGAGCTGGAAACCTTCGCTGACCGTGATGCCGATGCGGTCGGCCCCGAGCAGCTCGACCACCTTGGCGTTGTCCTCGAGCGCGGGACAGGCCGGGTAGCCCCACGAGTACCGGCCCCCGCGGTACTTCTGGCGGAACAGCCCGGTGAGGGAGGGGCCGTCCTGGTCGGCGAAGCCCAGCTCCTCGCGGATCCGGTGGTGCCAGTACTCGGCCAGGGCCTCGGCCATCTCGACCCCCAGGCCGTGGAGGTAGAGGTAGTTCTGGTACTGGTTCTCCGCCTTCAGACGCGCCGCCTCCTCCGAGACCCGATCCCCCATGGTCACCACCATGAAGCTGGCCCAGTCCGGCTCCCCCGAATCGACCGATCGGAAGAAGTCGCTGATGCACAGCCAGGGGGCCTCGGTCTGGCGGGGGAAGGAGTACCGCATCAGCTCGCCGGTGCGGCCCTCGTCCTGGAAGAGGACCAGATCATCCCCGTCGGCGTTGGCGGCGAAGTGGCCCCAGGCCACCTGGGGGACCAGCAGCTGGCCGGCCTTGGCCGTGGCCAGCTGTTCGCGCAGCAGCCCCCGGGTCCGGTCCTTGAACGTGGCGTCGTCCTCCCCCTTTTGGGGGCGGAACCCCCACTGGTTGCGGAACAGGGCGGTCTCGTTCAGATAGGCGGCGATGTCGTCGATGGCCATGCCCTTGGCCACCCGGCTCCCGAGGAACGGGGGGGTGAAGGTGGGATTGTCGGTGGCCACCTCGGGGGAGCGGGTGGGCAGGGTCTCGCCCCGCTCCCGCGCCTCGGCGGCGGCCTGCTTGCGCAGCTCGCTCTTGCGGGGCCCGAGGTCGCGTCCGCCCAGCTCCCGTCCGAACTCCGGATCGTCCTCCCCGGACCTGGACATCTCCACCAGCCGGTCCATGGTGCGGAGGCCCTCGAAGGCGTCCTTCCCGTAGAACAGCCGGCCGTCGTAGATCTGGCGGAGGTCGCGTTCCACGTAGGTGCGGGTGAGGGCGGCACCGCCCAGGATGACCGGGATGTGGGAGAGGTTGCGCCGGTTCAACTCCTCGAGGTTGTCCCGCATGATGAGGGTCGACTTGACCAGCAGCCCGCTCATCCCGATGGCGTCGGCCCCGGTCTCCTCCAGGGCGTTCACCATGTCGGCGATCCCCACCTTGATGCCGAGGTTCTTCACCGTGTAGCCGTTGTTGGTCAGGATGATGTCGACCAGGTTCTTGCCGATGTCGTGCACATCGCCCTTCACCGTGGCCAGGACCATCACGCCCTTGCCCCCCTGGTCGTCCTTCTCCATGTGCGGCTCGAGGTAGGCCACCGCCGTCTTCATGGTCTCGGCCGACCCGAGCACGAAGGGCAGCTGCATCTCGCCGGAGGCGAACAGCTCGCCCACCGTCTTCATCCCGGCCAGCAGGAAGTCGTTGATGATGACCAGGGGCGTGGACCCCTCGGCCATGGCCTGGTCCAGGTCCGCTTCGATCCCGTTGCGGTCGCCGTCGATGATCCGGTGCTCGAGTCGGCGGGCCACCGGCCACCCCGACCGGTCCTCCCGGGCGGCGGCGGTCGAGGCAGAGACCCCCTCGAAGATGGACAGGAGCTCGGTCAGGGGGTCGTAGCCGTCGCGCCGGCGGTCGTAGATCAGGTCCAGGCAGACCTCACGGGCCCGGTCGTCGATCTTCGACAGGGGCAGGATCTTCGACGCGTGGACGATGGCGGCGTCCAGGCCGGCCTCCACGCACTCGTGGAGGAACACCGAGTTGAGCACCTGGCGGGCGGCCGGATTGAGCCCGAACGAGACATTGGACAGTCCGAGGATGGTGTAGACGCCGGGGAGCTCCGCTTTGATCCGGCGGATCCCCTCGATGGTCTCGATGCCGTCCTTGCGGCTCTCCTCCATCCCCGTGGACAGCGGGAGGGCCAGGGCGTCGAACAGCAGATCCTGGGGGCGGAGCCCGTACCGCTGGACGGCGATGTCGTGGATGGCGGTGGCGGCCCGCACCTTCCACTCGGCCGTCCGGGCCTGGCCCTCGGTGTCGATGCAGGTGCACACCACGGCGGCGCCGAACTCCTTGGCCAGGGTGAGGAAGGAGTCGAGGCGGGTCCCCTCCTCGTCGCCCTCCTCGAGGTTGACCGAGTTGATCACCGCCCGCCCGCCGATCCACGACAGGGCCGTCTCCACCACCGGGGCCTCGGTGGAGTCCACCATCAAGGGCGCCGTGGACTGGGTGGCGAAACGCGAGGCCACCTGTTCCATGTCGGCCACCCCGTCGGCCCCGGTGTAGTCCACGCACACGTCGATGAGGTGGGACCCTTCTTTGACCTGGTCACGGGCCATGGCCACGCAGGTGTCCCAGTCAGCCTCCAGCATGGCCTCCCGGAACTTCTTGGATCCGTTGGCGTTGGTGCGCTCCCCGACGACCAGAAACGAGGAGTCCTGCACGAAGGGGACCTGGGTGTAGATGGACGCCGCCCCGTACTCGGGGGCCGGGTGGCGCGGACCCGGGGTCAGGTCGGCACAGGCCTCCACCACCGCGGCCAGATGGTCCGGGGTGGTCCCGCAGCATCCGCCGATCACCGAGATGCCGAGCTCGCCCACGAACTGGCGGTGGAACTCGGCCAGCTGGTCGGGGGTCAGGTCGTAGTGCATGGCCCCGTCGACCACCGACGGCAGCCCGGCGTTGGGCAGGCAGGTCACCGGAAGGGAGGCGTGGCCGCTCAGATGGCGCAGCGGCTCGAACATCTCGGCCGGCCCGGTGGCGCAATTGAGGCCGATCAGGTCCACGTCCATGGCCTCCAGGGCGCACAGGGCCGCGCCGATCTCCGTGCCGGGGAGCATGGTGCCGGTCAGTTCGATGGTGACCTGGGTCTGGATGGGCAGGAAGGTGCCGGCGGCCCTCATGGCCCGCCGGGCCCCGTTGACGGCGGCCTTGGCCTGCAGCAGATCGAACACCGTCTCGATGATGATGAGGTCCACCCCGCCCTCGATCAGCGCCGCCGCCTGCTCTTCGTAGGCGTCCCGCAGATCGGCGTAGCGGATCTGTCCCAGGGTGGGGAACTTGGTGCCCGGCCCGATGCTCCCGGCCACCCACCGGGGCCGGTCGGGGGTCGAGAAGTCGGACGCCGCCCCCCGGGCCAGGGTCGCCGCGGCCAGGTTGAGCTCGCGGACCCGGTGGCCCTGGCCGTACTCCGCCAGCACCGGGGCGAAGGCGCCGAAGGTGTCGGTCTCGACCACGTCGCATCCGACCTCGTAGAACGACCGGTGGACCCGGTCCACCACGTCGGGCCGGGTGACCACCAGCAACTCGTTGCACCCCTCGAGGTCCGGGCCGCCGAAGTCGTCGGCGGTCAGACCGGCCAGCTGGATGTTGGTGCCCATGGCGCCGTCGTACACCACCACCCGCTCGGAGGCCGCCTGGAGGTAGGGGGAGGAGGAAGAGGTGCGCGCGTCCATGACCCGTCAAGGCTACCGGGTGCGCCCGTCCACCCGGCATACCTCCCGTTGTCGTTTAGCATCGACCCGGTGACCGGACCGTGGTGAGGATCTATACGAGGACAGGCGACGACGGGACCACCGGTCTCTACCACGGGGGCCGGGTCCGCAAGGACTCCGCCGCCATCGAGATCAACGGGGCGGTGGACGAGGCCCAGGCGGCCATGGGGATGGCCCGGGCCGAGGCCGAGCCGGACTCCGAGCTGGACCGGCTGCTCATCGGACTGGAGCGGGATCTCTACGTGCTGATGGCCGAGGTGGCCACCGACCCCGGCCGGCGGTCCAAGCTCGAACCGGGCAAGACCCTGGTCACCGAGGAGATGGTCCAGGCCCTCGAGGCCCACATCGACGACCTGATCGCCCGGTTCGACCTCCCCGCCGACTTCGCCGTGCCCGGGGGCAACCGGACGTCGGCGGCCCTGGACCTGGCCCGTACCGTGGTCCGGAGGGCCGAGCGCCTGGTGGTGTCGGCCCCCATCGCCGACTCCCGGGTGGGCCGCTACCTCAACCGGCTCTCCGACCTGTTGTGGGCCATGGCCCGGTGGACCGAGGGCCGGCACCACCTGCTGGCCCGCGGGGAGCCCCGTCGCCCCCGGGGCGCGGTGGGCCCCACCCCCGCCGGGCCCGGTCCGGGGTCGGACGGATGAGCCGGCGACGGACCGGAGGTGGTCGGAAGTGAAGATCCTGGCCCGTGGCATCGAGGCCCAGGGGCCGGAGCTGGAGGCCCTCGGGGTGCCGGTGGCGTCCGGTGACCCAGCTCCCCTCCCCCTGGTGGCTGAGGCCGGGATGGTGGCGGGGATCGAGCTCCCGGTCCGGCTGGACCGGGCCTGGTGCACCCGGCACGGATTTACCGGCAAGGTCGGCCAGACCCTGACGTTCCGGGCCGCCGATGCCACGGCGGCCTACCCCGGCACCGAGGTCATCCTGGTGGGGGTGGGGAGCCCGGACCGGCTGACCGGCACCGGGGGACTCGAGTCGCTCCGCCGGGCCGCGGCTGCCTTCGTCCGGGCGGTGGGGCCGGCCGAGTCGGCCGCCCTTCTGCTCCCCGGGCCCCTGGACATCCCCGCCGACCTGGCCGGCGCGGCACTGGCCGAGGGCGCCGTGCTGGCGGCCTACCGTTTCGATGCCTACCGGACCGCTGAGGCCCCGCCGGCCTCGGGCACGCTCACCGTGGTCGGGCCGACCCCGGTGGTCGCACCGCTGTCCACCGGGGTGACCCGCGGGGAGCGGGTGGCCCGGTCGGTGACCCTGGCCCGCGACCTGGTCAACGAGCCGCCCAGTGCGCTCACCCCGGCTGTGTTCGCCGACACCGTCACCCGGCGGTTCGCCGACGTCCCCGAGGTGACCGTCGAGGTGTGGGACGAGGACCGGATCACGGCTGAACGGCTGGGGGGTCTGCTGGGGGTGGCCCGGGGTTCGGCCCAGCCGCCGCGCCTGGTCCGACTCGACTACATCCCGGCCGATCCGCTCGAGATCGACGGGAAGGTGCCCCATGTGGCCCTGGTCGGCAAGGGGATCACCTTCGACTCCGGTGGGCTGTCGCTGAAGACGCCGGGCGGTATGGAGACCATGAAGACCGACATGGGCGGAGCCGCCGCCGTGGTGGCGGCGGTGGATGCCGCCGCCGCCCTCGGGGCCCGCATCCGGATCACCGCCATCACCCCCCTGACCGAGAACATGCCGGGCGGCTCGGCCATCAAGCCCGGGGACGTCCTCACCACCCGGAGCGGGAAGACCATCGAGGTCCTCAACACCGACGCCGAGGGCCGCCTGGTGCTGGCCGACGGGCTGACCCTGGCCACCGAGGCCGGCCCGGATGCCATCGTGGACCTGGCCACCCTGACCGGGGCGGCGGTGGTGGCCCTGGGCCGGGAGATCGGCGGGTTGCTGGGCAACCACGACGGTCTGATGGGCGAGGTGCGGGCCGCCGGTGACCGGGCCGGCGAGCAGCTGTGGCCCCTGCCCCTGCCCGACGACTACCGCAGCCACATCGACTCGGAGATCGCCGACATGCGCAACGTCGGGCGACCCGGCCAGGCCGGCAGCACGGCGGCGGCCATGCTCCTCCGGGAGTTCGTCGGCGATGTCCCCTGGGCCCACCTGGACATCGCCGGACCGGCCCGGTCGGACGAGTCCAGCCGGTACCTGAGCAAGGGCGGGACGGGATTCGGGGTCCGCACCCTGGTCTCGCTGGTGACCTCCGAGGAGTTCGCCGGCACGCTGTCCGGAACCCCGGACCCGTGAACATCGCCGTCCTCGGCGCCGGCTCGTGGGGGACGACGGTGGCGTCGCTGGTCGCACCCCGGCACCACACGGTGCTCTGGGCCCGGGATACCGCCGTGGCCGCCCGCATCACCACCGACCACACCAACCCCGGCTACCTGCCCGGGTTCGACCTGGCCCCCGAACTCCGCGCCACCGCCGATCTCGAGGAGGCGGTGTGCCGGGCCGACCTGGTGGTGGTGGGGGTGCCCACCTCGGGCTTCCGCTCGGTGCTGGGCGACGCGGCCACGTGCATGCGTCCGTGGATCCCGGTGGTCAGCCTGTCCAAGGGTCTGGAGAAGGGCTCACTGCTCCGGATGACCGAGGTGATCAAAGAGGTGGTCCCCGGGCACCCGGTGGCCGCCCTCACCGGGCCCAACATCGCCCACGAGATCATGGAGGGCAAGGCCGCTGCCGCCGTGGTGGCCACCGAGGATCTGGAGGTGGCCCGGGCCATCCAGGCCGTGGTCACCCGGGGGGTGTTCCGGGTCTACCTCAACGATGACGTCACCGGCTGCGAGATCGGCGGGGCCCTGAAGAACGTCATCGCCATCGCCGCCGGTATCGGGGAGGGCCTCGGGGTGGGGGACAACACCCGTGCCGCCGTGATGTCCCGTGGACTGGCCGAACTCACCCGCCTGGGGGTGGCCATGGGGGCCCAGCCCACCACGTTCGCCGGCCTGGCCGGGATGGGCGACCTCATCGCCACCTGCATGAGCCCCCACAGCCGGAACCGGGCCGTGGGGGAGCAGCTGGGCCGGGGTCGACGGCTGGAGGACATCCTGGCCGAGATGCACATGGTGGCCGAAGGGGTCCGGACGGCGACGGTGGCCCTCGAGCTGGCCGAACGGCACGGGCTGGACCTGCCCATCTGCACCATGATCGACCGGGTGGTCAAGGGCGACATCGAGCCGTCAGGGGCCTACTGGGGGCTGACCCCGGCCGGGCATGAGGACGAACCGGGCTGAGGCCGGCCCGTCACCGGTCGGCCGGCCGGCCGGTCACAGCGACCTCGGCGGCCCGGAAGGACACCGCCGGATGGAAGTGCCAGTCGGCCAGCTGTTTCTCGATGGAGGAGCGGTCCCTCCCTGACGCCGCCAGCCCGGCGGCCAGGCGCTCGGCCCGGCGCCGCATCTGCTCGGGGGGCGGGAGCTGCTGTTCGGCCACCCAGCGCCGGTGGCTGGACTGGAGGGAGGGAGGGAGCCGGCTCAGGTGCCGGAGCGGGAGGGGTGGGATCCGGGTGCGGACGGCCAACCCGGTGGGGCCGTGGGCCCGGGCCAGCTCGAAGGTGGCCAGGCGCTGCACCGCCCGCCGGAAGGGGGAGTTCTTCCCCATCCGCTCGCCCAGTCCCAACGAACGGGCCGTCTCGGAGAGATCGAGGTCGAACCCGTCCGGGTGCACCTCCAGACCGTAGGAGAGGCGGCGGAGGAGCCAGGTGGTCGAGGGGCCGATGACCCCCAGCCAGTAGAGCTCCACGTAACGGGAGCAGGGATGGACCCCGTGGGGGTCGGCCACCGGGTCCGGCCAGGGGACCACCCGGATCCGCTCGGCCTGCACCAGGGCCGGCAGGGCCCGTCGGGAGGGGCGGACGGGCAGGGACGTGACGTTCGCCGGGGTGGTGGTCGGGCCGGGGGCTGTGGTCGGTCCGGGGCCGGCGGTGGACGGGGTGGCGGGGGCAGGGGCAGGCACGGACAAGGGTGGTCCTCCTCGGTGGGGCCGGCCGGTCCCACCGGAGGTGGGGCCGCCCGACGCGGGCTCAGTGGACCCAGCGTCGACCCCCGACCTGTCGACGACCTTGCCGGCGGACTGCCCCGGACCTGGCCCGGGGTGCCCGCAGGACCCGTCAGCCCGCCGCCATACCCACAATGGGCTTGTTGAGCGACAGGCTCCCCGTCGAGCCGTAGTAAGCGGCGTCGCCCCCGGTGAAGATGCCACCGTCGGACGCGACCAGCCAGTAGCCCTTGGCGTCCACCCTGGCCGCCATGCCGATCATGGGTTGTTCCAAGGTCAGCCCTCCGGCCGAGCCGAAATAGGCGGCGTCGCCGAACGCGAAGATGCCACCGTCGGAGGCCACCAACCAGTAGCCCCTCCCGTCCGGCGTGGCCGCCATGCCGACGATCGGCTTGTTGAGGATCAGGTCCCCGGTCGAGCCGTAGAAGGCGGCGTCGCCGAAGGCGAAGATGCCACCGTCGGAGGCCACCAACCAGTAGCCCCTCCCTTCCGGTGTGGCCGCCATGCCGACGATCGGCTTGTTGAGGATCAGGTCCCCGGTCGAGCCGAAATAGGCGGCGTCGCCGAACGCGAAGATGCCACCGTCGGAGGCCACCAACCAGTAGCCCCTCCCGTCCGGCGTGGCCGCCATGCCGACGAT
>Ga0302196_10005836_pt1 | contig 10956 bp, 11 predicted proteins | sample II_Bog_N1_3_FD_198794 | JGI IMG/M metagenome (GOLD analysis project Ga0302196, IMG submission 198794) | Peat permafrost microbial communities from Stordalen Mire near Abisko, Sweden - II_Bog_N1_3 | ecosystem: Environmental > Terrestrial > Soil > Wetlands > Peat | place: Sweden: Abisko...
ACAAGGCGCTGCACGCGGTGGAAGGCGTCTGCCTCGCCAATGGCGCGCCGTTCCAGGGCTACGAGATGCATATCGGCCGAACGCACGGACCCGGCGCGGCGCGGCCGCTGCTGCGCTTCGCCGACGGGCGCGAGGATGGCGCGATCTCGCCCGACGGTCGCGTCATGGGCGCTTACGCGCATGGCTTGTTCGCCGACGATTCTCAGCGCGCGGCTTGGCTGACGTGGCTCGGAACCGGCTCGGACCTCGCCTATGAATCGACCATCGAGCGCACGCTCGACGAGCTTGCCGCGCATCTCGCGCGCCACATCGACCTCGATCGGCTCATATCGCTAGCGCGATGAGCGCGAGGCCGGCGAGAACCCCGATCTCGATCGCGGCGGCGCGGCGATAGAGCGCGAGCCCGCGCCGGATATCCGCCGCCGTCGCCGCCGCGCGCCCGTCGCCCATGAACGCGTCGTCGACCAGCGTTTGCCCGTAGACGCGCGGCCCCGCGAGCTTTAGGCCGAGCGCGCCCGCCATCGCGGCTTCGGGCCAGCCGGCGTTGGGCGAGCGATGTTTGCTCGCGTCGCGTCGCACCGCGCGCCAAGCTTCGATGGCCGAGGCGTCGCGCGTCGTGTAGGCTGCGGCGATCAGCCACAGCGCGGCGAGGCGGGAGGCGGGCAGATTTACGAGATCGTCGAGCCGCGCGGCCGCCCAGCCGAACGCGAGGTAGCGGTCGTTCTTGTGGCCGAACATGCTGTCGGCGGTGTTGATCGCCTTGTAGAGCGCCCCGCCCGCGAGGCCGCCGATGGCCAGCCAGAACAGCGGCGCTACGACGCCGTCGGAGAAATTTTCGGCCAGACTCTCCAGCGCCGCGCGCGCGACGCCCGCCTCGTCCAGCGTGCTCGGATTGCGCCCGACGATCATCGACACCGCCTCACGCCCGGCCGTCAGCCCGCCGCGCTCCAGACCCAGCGCGACCTCTCGCACATGGCTGTCGAGGCTCTGCTGCGCGGGCAGGCTGGCGGCCAGAATCGCCAGGAACACGAAGCCGACTGGCCCGGCGGGCGCGATATGCGAAAGGCCGGCGGTCACGAGGGCGACCGGCGCGAGATAGACGACAAGCGCGAGCATTCCGGCGGCGCGGCGCGCGGGGAAGGCGAGTTCGGCCGAGTTGAGCCGCTTTTCGATCGCGGCGAGCCAGGCGCCCATCCAGGTGACGGGATGGCCGATCGCGCGATAGAGAGCGAGAGGATAGCCGACGCTCACGTCGAGAATCGCGGCGGCCAAGGCGAGCGACAGGGAAAACACGACATTCATGGCGATTCGCAACTCATGACTACCCGGATCTCCCCGACGGCGCTTTCGGCGCTGACCTATCACGGCGGCGATGTCGCGTCGGCCGCTCGGCTGTTCCCCGACGCGCCGAAGCCCTGGATCGACCTCTCCACCGGCATCAATCCGCATCCCTATCCGATCCCGGCAATTCCGCCAGAGGCCTGGACGCGGCTGCCCGACCTCGGCGCGCTCGCCGAACTCGAGGCGCTGGCCGCGGCGCGTTATCGCGCGGCCGCGTCGGCGGAAGTCGTCGCCGCGCCCGGTTCGCAGGCGATCATTCAATCGTTGTCGCTCATCGTGCCCGCACGGCGCGTCGGCGTGCTGGCGCCGACCTATCAAGGCCATGAGCGCGCCTGGGGCAGGCGAGTCGAGCGCGTAGCTGCCTTGGGAGAGCTGGCGGATTACGACGTCGCCATCGTCGTCAATCCGAACAATCCGGACGGGCGCGTGGTCCCGGCCTCCGCGCTGCGCGACCTCGCGGGAAGGCTCGCCGCGCGCGGCGGCTTGCTGATCGTCGACGAGGCGTTCGGCGATTTCGATGGGGTCGAGCATAGCCTCGCGGCCGCCTTGCCCGAGCGCGGCGCCGTTGTGCTGCGCTCGTTCGGCAAGACCTATGGGCTGGCGGGTCTGAGGCTCGGCTTTGCCGTCGCGGCGCCCGACCTCGCCGCGAAAATCCGCGCCGCGCTCGGCTCCTGGGCTGTCGGTGGACCGGCGATCACCATCGCGGCGCGGGCGCTGGCGGATGACGAATGGCTTTCGACGATGCGCGGACGACTTGCCGACGAGGCGCCCCGGCTTGACGGGATACTGACGGCGGCCGGCTGGGAGGTGATCGGCGGGACGCGGCTGTTCAGGTTGGCCCGACACGCCGACGCCGGAGAGCGCTTTCTCGCGCTGCTCGAAGCCGGCATTCTCACCCGTCCGTTCGCGGACGCGCCGGATCGGCTGCGGTTCGGGCTGCCGGCGGATGAGCGGGCTTGGGCGCGGCTGGCGGAGGCGTTGGGCGTTCGTCATGGCGAGCTACAGCGAAGCCATCCAGACTAAGCCGTGAAGAACTGCTTTTGGCCTTGGTCTGGACCGCTTCGCCTTGCTCGCGGTGACGAAACCTCAAAACCGCCGCCACACCGCCGCCATCACCCCCCGCTCGCTGTTCGTGTTCACCGTCGCGAAGGTCGCGAAGGCGCCGAGTTGAACGGACCAGCGCTCGTCGAGGGCGTAGACCACGCTGACCTGTCCCGTATGCGAACTCCAGGCCGGGAAGCCCGGCGTCCCGCCCTGCGAGACCGTGTTGAAGACTTGCGCCAACCCCATCCAGCGCGGCGTCGCCTTGACGCCGAGGGTGAGATCGCCATGCCATTCGTCAGGCGGCCCGGCGGCGCGGAGGCGATAGCCGACTTCCGCGTCGAGAAACGCGGGCATGCCGCCGAGGTTGAAGTTGTAGCCGGCGAGGCCGCGAAACTCGCCGGCGCCGCCGGTGTTCCCCGCTTGTGCCGGCCGCGAGGGGTCGCGCGCGCCGGGGACGAAGGCGGACGCCTCCAGGGAGAACACCCAGGCGTCGTTCGACCACAATTTTCCGCGCAGGCCGATCCGCGAATAGTCGAGGCCGGTGTAGACGTCCTGGGTCGGCGGGGTCAGCGCGTAGCGCTCGGCGGAGATTTCACCGAAAAGCGTCAGACGGTCATAGACGCCGTATTCGCCGTAGGTCTGCGCCTCGACGCGGCTTTCGTCGGGCGCGGGTCCCGGCCCGCCGTGCGGCGCTCCCGATCCGAGCCAGCCGGACAAAGTTTCGATGATCTGCCCGTCGCCTTGCGGCAACGTCCAGGCGCCCGCGAAGGCGGCGACGGGCGCGAGCGGGATCGCCACCAGGGTCCAGGCGGCGCGCCGACAGCCTTTGCGGAATGCGAACTCGATCAACCGCAATGCGCCCCACGCCTCGGTTTCCCCAACAAGACATGGAAATGAACGTTACGGGAGGCGGATCGTCAAGTCTCGATATGTGGAATGCCCCCGGCTTCGCTCGACGCGCGACCCGGTCGCGGTCTATGGGAAGGCCTCCCTCTGATCGCCAAGGCGGTTCTCGTGATCACTTCCCGGCTGACGCCGCAAGCGCCTCTGTTCCCCGCCCCCGGCTCGCCCGCCGTGCAATGGCGGACGGCGCCTGGCCTGACCGCCTACGCCGAAGCGGTGGCCGAGATGGAAAATCTCGCCGAAACCATCGCTTCCGGCGCGTCCGCCGAGCGCGTCTGGCTGGTCGAGCACCCGCCGCTCTACACCGCCGGCACCAGCGCGAAGGACGCGGACCTCATCGACGCGCGCTTTCCCACCCATCGCACCGGCCGCGGCGGGCAATACACCTATCACGGGCCGGGGCAGCGCGTGGCCTATGTGATGCTCGACCTCAAGCGCCGCCGCCCGGACGTGCGCGCTTATGTCGCTTCGCTGGAGGGCTGGCTGATCGACACGCTCGCCGCGTTCGGCGTCCGTGGCGAGACGCGCGAGGATCGAGTCGGCGTCTGGGTCGCGCGGCCCAACAAGCCGAGGGGGCTCGATGGGACTGAGGCCGAGGACAAGATCGCCGCGATCGGCGTGCGCGTGCGCCGCTGGGTGACGTTCCACGGCGTCGCGCTCAACGTCGAGCCGGACCTCACGCATTTCGGCGGCATCGTGCCGTGCGGGATCGCGCAGGCGCATTACGGCGTGACGAGTTTGCGCGATCTCGGGTTGGCGGCGACGATGAAGGATGTCGACGCGGCGCTCAGGACGGCGTTCGAGGCGCGGTTCGGGGCGACGGAGTAGACGTTGTCATACCCGCGAACGCGGGTATCCAGGCGCCGCCGGATCGTCGGCCAAATCTAGATACCCGCTTTCGCGGGTATGACAGAACCTCGCGCCCGCTCCGACGCGCTTACGTAAATCACCGCCATGCTCGCGAGGAACACCGTAGCCAGCGCCGCTATGGCGCCGAACAAGCTCCCCGTCAGCACCTGCGTCCAGCCCATGAAGGCGGGGCTGAGGGCGGAGCCGGAAGCGCCGATCGCGCTGACGAGGGCGATGCCGCCGGCGCGCGCGTCTTTGCCCAGAACCGCCGTCGGGACGGTCCAGAACAGCGCCAGGAACGCGAAGATCGTCACCGAGGCGACCGCCAGCAGAAGCGTGGTTCCATCAGGGGTCTTCGCCGCCAGCGGCAGCGCGAACAAGGCCGCGCTGGCGACGGCGCCGCAAGTGACAAGATGCCAGCGGCGCTCGCGGGCGCGGTCCGAGTTCCACGAGATCGCCGCCATGCCGATCGCGCCCGCGGCGAAGATCAGCGACGCGCGCGCCCCGATCTCGCCGAGATCGCGCACGCCGGCGTTGCGCAGCAGCGTCGGGATCCAGAGCAGCAGGATGCTCTGCGTCGAATAGAACGCGAAATAGACCCAGGCGAGCGCATAGATCCTGGGGTTGCGCAGCGCCGCGGCGAACGAGCCGGCGTCCGCTCGACCGCCAGCCTCGCCGTCGAGATCGCGCGTGATGGCGCGCTTTTCGTCTTCCGAAAGAAATCGCGCGCTCGCGGGCGAATCGGGCAGGTAGAGATAGGCGACGGCGCCGAGCAATATCGCCGGCGCGCCCTCGATGAGGAACAGCCATTGCCAGCCGCGCAATCCCGCGACATCGGCCAAGTGCGTCATGATCCAGCTCGACGCGGGGCCGGCGATGACGCCCGAAAGGGGCACGCCGATCGCGAACATCGAGACGATGCGCGCGCGCCACGAATCGGGAAACCAGAGCGTCAGGTAGAACATCACGCCAGGAAAAAAGCCGGCCTCGCCGACACCGACCATGAAGCGGATCGCATAAAAGCCCCAGCGGTTCGCCGCGAAGGCCATCGCCATCACGAACACGCCCCACAGCGCCATGATCCGTGGCAGCGTCAGCCGCAGACCGACGCGCTCCAACATCAGGTTGCTCGGCACTTCGAACAGGATGTAGCCGACATATAGGCTCGCCGCCGCCATGCCGAACACCGCTTCGTCGAATTTGAGATCGGCCATGAACTGCAGCTTGGCGTAGCCGACGTTGAGCCGGTCGATCATCGCGACGACGTAGCAGAGCAGCAGAAACGGCAGCAGCTTCAGCGCGACGCGACGATAGAGGGCCGTCGTCGCGACGGGCGGCGGCTCGATCCGCACGCGTCGTTTCGGCGCTTGCGCCGTGGCGAGAATACGAGCGGCTTGGGTGTTGTTCATGCGAAAATGCCTTGGATCAGCGGGCGCCATTCCAAAGTCATTTTATGCAGGAAAGCCTGCTTTTCCCGGTTAATTCCAGAGCCGCCGCGGCGATTCCGCGCAACGCGGTTTCGCGTCCGTTAAGCGGCCAGCCTATTCAGATGGGACCCGGAGGAATGAAAGCGCAGTACAGCAAGATATCATCGAAAATATTCGAGGAATTGGCCGCCTTGTCGTTGTCCGTCGCCGCGCGATAGCAGAGGTGCGCGCGGTGAGCATCCATGCTCTCCTTGTCCCCCGGCACCGGCAGGAATGTTATGCGATCCTCGGGGATTTGCACCCAGCGGCGCTCGCGAGTGAGGAATTCATAGTGATCGCCGTTTTCTCGATACGAAGTGACGGCGCAATCGTTGCCGCCGCAGCAGAGTTGACCGGCCTTGTCGTGCAGGCCGGTATAAATGTCGTGCGCGGACGCCGCTCGTAAGGGCACCGCCGCCAAAGCCGCGCACATCCATGCGCGCGATAAGCCTCCGCCCATCTCCAACGCTCCCTTGCGATCGCCCTTCCCGGGCCCGCCGAGCTAACGCCGGCAGCTTCAAAATGTTCCGCTTCCCATGCTAGGAGAGTGCGATCACGCGCCCTCGCGCGAATGTGGACGCGTTCACATTCGCGACAAAATGCGTGTGATGGAATTTGATCGAACGATGGGGAATTGAAACATGGGCATTGGAAAATTGTTTGAAGAAGTCGGCGGAGCCGTCGCCGCCGAGCAGGCCGCCGAAGCGGTGGACCCGAACGCCGGAATTCTTGTCACGGGCGCGGCCGCCGTCGCCGGATTCCTGGGCGCAGGCAAGTTGTCCGACGTGCTCGCGGCCCACGCCGCCAAGCCGGACGCGGCGCCGACCGCCGCCGCGGCTCCGGCCGTCGACCCGAACGATCCGGAACCCGAGCCGACGTGAATTATTGACCGGCCGCGCCATCGGGGCGCGGCTTTTCCCGGGCCCGGCGGAGCGATCCGTCGGGCCTGGGATCAACGATCGAACGGCGTCGCGAATCGCGGCCGCACCTTCGGCTTGGCGTCCACGCTGTCGACCGACTGCATGCTGACTCCGGCCTCGCGCGCGAGCTGCTCCAACGCCCTGAGCCCGTCGTCCGGCAGCTTCCAAAGCCGCGCCGACGCGATCACGGAGAGAATATAAGCGCCATCCGACTTGCCCGGTCCAGCATTGGCGCCGAAATAGACCAGCGCGCGCTTGGGGCCGCCCGCGGCGACGACCGGCTGCGCGGCTTTCGTGTACAGCCCGTCGCCGAGTTCCTCGAACCGATCCAGCGCGGACACGTCCGCCAGCGCCAGATCCCACAGCACGCCATGCACGCGGCCGCGCGGGTCGCGCGCCGCCGTCAACCATCCCTCGCGCATGATCGCGAGCCGGTGGCGCATGAGTTTGGCGAGGCCGAGCGGCTTCGAGCGCGGGCAGCGCTCCGCCATTCCGGCGACGTCCATGTTGGCGCCATATGCGAAATACAGCGGCATCTAACCGCTCAGCCTTTCCACCTTGCTGACGACGCTCTTGCCCCGGAGTTGCGCGAGCACGGCGTTGAGGTGCTGAATGTCGGAGACCTCGAGGTCGAATCGCACCTCGCGGAAATCCGGCCCGGTGGGGTTGAATACGACATTGTCGATGTTCGCCCCCGCTTCGCCGATCGTGGTCGCGACAATGCCGAGCGCGCCCGGCTCGTTCAGCGTCGTCACCAGGATCTGCGTGGGATAGAGCGCCTTTTTCGCGGTGTCGAGATCCCAGCGCACGTCGAGCCATTGGTCCGGCTTGTCGTCGAAGTCGATCAGCGCCGGCGAATGGATGGGGTAGATGGTGACGCCATGCTCGGGCGTGCGGATGCCGACGATGCGCTCGCCGGGCACCGCGCCGCCCTTGGGCGCGAAGCGGACGGGCACGTCCCAGTCGACGCCGCGCAGCGGCAGCGCGGTGTCCTTGCCGGGCACGCGAAACACGAGATTGGCCGCCTTGCCGAGGCCGAACCAGCCGGCCTCGTTGGGCGCGAGCGCGGGGCCGGCTTTGCGCTCCTCCTGAAAGTCCGGGTAGATCGAGCGCACGACGTCGGCGGAATAGAGTTCGCCGCGGCCGACGCTGATGAAGACGTCGTCGATCGAGGTGCGCGCGAGACGCGGCAGCCCGCTCTTCAGCTTGGCGTCGCTGAACTTGCGGCCCGCGCGCTCGAACGCGCGTTCGACGATCTGACGCCCCAGGCCGCCGTACTGCGCCTTGGCGGCCTCGCGCGTGGCGCGACGGATCGCGGCGCGCGCGCGGCCCGTCACGACGACGCTGTCCCAGGCGGCGGGCGGCGTGCGACTGGCCGAACGCGAAATCTGCACCTCGTCGCCGTTGCGCAGGCTGGAAATCAACGGCGCGATTCGGCCGTTGATCTTGGCGCCGACCGCCGAATTGCCGACGTCGGTGTGCACGGCATAGGCGAAATCGATCGCGGTGGCGCCGCGCGGCAAGGCGATGAGCCGGCCCTTGGGCGTGAAGCAGAACACCTGATCCTGAAACAATTCGAGCTTGGTGTGCTCGAGGAACTTGTCGGAATCGTCGCTCGCCAGCGTTTCGATGATCTGCCGCAATCCGCGATAGGCGCGGCTGTCGCCGGTCTGCAAGGCGCTGTGGCCGTCCTTGTACAGCGCGTGCGCGGCGATGCCGTATTCCGCGATCTCGTGCATGTCGTAGGTGCGGATCTGCAATTCGACGCGCTGCGAGCCGACGCCGACGACCGCGGTGTGGATCGAGCGATAGTCGTTCTGCTTCGGCGTCGAGATGTAATCCTTGAAGCGGCCCATCACGCTCGGCCACGTCGTGTGCGCGACGCCGACGGCCGCGTAGCAATCCGCGACCGTGTCGACGAGAATGCGGAAGCCGTAGATGTCGGAGAGTTGCTCGAACGCGATCGAGTTGCGCTCCATCTTGCGCCAGATCGAATAGGCCTGCTTCTGCCGTCCCTTGACCTCGACCTTGATGCCGCGGCGCGCGAACTGGTCCTGCAATTCGCCGGCGATGCGCGCGATCAAGGGGCCGTTCTTGGTCTTCAAATCCTCCAGACGCGTCACGATGAGCTTGTAGGCGTCCGGCATCAGGAATTTGAACGAGAGCTCCTCGAGTTCGCTGCGCAGGCTCTGCATGCCCATCCGGCCGGCGAGCGGCGCGTAGATGTCGAGTGTGTCCTGCGCGATGCGCACCCGTTTGGCCTCGGGCACGTAATGCAACGTGCGCATATTGTGAAGGCGGTCGGCGAGCTTGATCAGAAGCACGCGCGCGTCGTCGGCGATCGCGAGCAAGAGTTTACGAAAATTCTCGGCCTGCACCGCGTGTTTGGACGCGAAATCGAGTTTGTTTAGCTTGGTGAGGCCATCGACCAGGCCGCCGATCTCCGTGCCGAACATCGAATCGATGTCCTCGCGCGTCACGGCGGTGTCTTCGATCGTGTCGTGCAGCATCGCCGCGACAATGGTCGCGTCGTCGAGCTTGAATTCGGTCAGGATCGCCGCGACTTCGAGCGGATGCGAGAAGTAGGGATCGCCGGAGGCCCGCTTTTGCTGGCCGTGCGCCTTCATCGCGAAAACGTAGGCGCGATTGAGAAGATCCTCGTCCGCCTCCGGATTATATCGGCGCACACGCTCCAGCAGTTCGTATTGCCGCATCATATCAGGGGGTCGGCCTCACGAATAAAGGGGAGAAGCCCGACGGGCTTTCCCCCAGTATCGAGTCGCCCGCCCCTCAGCGCAAGGCCTCGATGCGAAAGGCCAAGCGCCGATGGCGCGCGATTCCGTCAGCGGCGCGATTTGCCCTTCGCGCCATCCGACCCTTTGGAGCCGCGGCCGCGCGCGCCGCCCTTCTCGGCGGAGGCCTGCTTGATCGGGGCGGGCTCGGCGGCCGCGAGCGCGACAGCCGGTTCGGGTTCGCGGGCGGGCGGAGCCGCCTCCGCGACGACCTGCGGCTTCTCGGGCGCGACCGGAGCGGAAGTCGCCACCGGCGCCGCCGCGGCCTTGGCCTCGACGACCGGCGGGGGCGTTCGCGCGGTGACCGAGGCGAAAGCGCCGTCGGAGGTCACGGCGGTCGACGGGGTCAATGTCCGCAACGAGACCCCGAACATGCAACCCACGACGTAAGCGGCGTAAAAGACGACCGCCGTCTCCAGCCACAGGCCGAGCCGTCCGGGCAGCCATTGCAGCCAGACGAGGACGACGCCGGCCGCGAACGCGATCAGGGATTTCTTGAACCCATCGTCGGACCAGGGCTGCTGCGGCCCCGCTTTCTGCGCCCGCCAGCCGATACCCGCGCCGACGACGAGCGTCAGCACGATCCAGGCCCCGAGGTACGAGATATCGTAAATCATGACGCCCTACTCCCGCGCGCCGCCCATCGGCGGCCTCTGCACGAAACGGCGACCGGCCCCTTGGCCGGCCGAGAGATCATTTGGCCGGTTCCGGGGCCTTCGCCGCCTCGGGCGCGGGCGCCGGCGCGGCGACCTTCGGCGCTTCGGCGGCCGGCGGGGCGATGGCGTCGGCGTTGACGATGCGCACGCCATAGACGGTCTGAGCGGCCTTATAAGCGATATGCGGACCGATCGGCGTCAACGCGGCGCCCTTCAGCGTCAGGTCTCTCCCCGCCGCTGAAATGACGAGGTTGTCGAAGGCCGTCGCGTCCACGGCGGCGGTCGCATGGGCCGTCAAATCGGCCTCGATGGCGCCGGTGACGCTGGCCGAACCCAAAATCCAGAACAATCCGACGGGGACAAACCCGAGTATCCATTTCGACGGTACGTACGCCATGACCATTCCCCCGGGCATCGCCATCGATCGAAACAACGACCGGCTCGGAGACGCGGAAGACGCCCCTCAAAGCCCGCCGAAGCAACGCGAAGGGGGAAGGCGAGTCAAGCTTGGGAGGCCCCGCATTTTGACGCAGCCCCGCACGCGATTCCCGCGCCCGTCCGCGACCGAGCGCGGCCGAGAAGGGTTGGCGGCCCTTGGAATGACATCGGTCCGCCGAGGCCCCGAGGCGCAAAAGCGGTTCGCGATTTGCCGAGCTGAACGGCGCCTCTGCGTCGATCGATCGCACGAGCGCCGGGACGGCCGGAGAGCCGCTTTCGTTGATCTCAGGCGATGTCGCCGGGCTCGACTCGCTTGGAGATCGGCGGCTCCCGACCGGCGGCGAGGTCGGTCGCCTGTTCGATCCATTGCTCGCGATCGATGCGGCCGGGGAAGGAGAGATAGCTGCCGACCCAATGCACATTGTCCGGCGTCCAAGCCGCGATCTGCGCGAAATGCCAGATGCCCAGCGCTTGCAGCCGCCCCTCGTTCTGCGGACCGATTCCCTTGATGCGCTGGAGATCGTCGGCTGCGCCGCCGCGCGCCGAC